>Ga0196972_1000262_pt1 | contig 35908 bp, 29 predicted proteins | sample S1v_2013CmetaG_FD_148618 | JGI IMG/M metagenome (GOLD analysis project Ga0196972, IMG submission 148618) | Soil microbial communities from Anza Borrego desert, Southern California, United States - S1+v_20-13C | ecosystem: Environmental > Terrestrial > Soil > Desert | place: USA: California...
CAGAGTGGCTGCGCAACCTTGGCTACACGATTTCCGGCTCCGACCTAGCCAGTAACGCGGCGACACAGCGTCTCGCTGAGCGCGGCGCCAAGATCACGTTCGGACATGCCGCGGAAAACATCCAGAACGCGGACGCGATCGTGACCTCGACCGCGGTCAAGGGTGACAACCCGGAAGTGATCGCGGCGCGCGCCAAGCATATCCCCATCGTGCCGCGCGCCATCATGCTGGCCGAACTGATGCGCCTGAAGCAGGGCATTGCCATCGCCGGCACGCATGGCAAGACCACGACCACCAGCCTGGTGGCGAGCGTGCTCGCGGAAGGCGGACTGGACCCGACCTTCGTGATCGGCGGCCGCCTGAACAGCGCCGGCGCGAATGCGAAGCTGGGCGCGGGCGACTTCATCGTCGCCGAAGCGGACGAGTCGGACGCGTCCTTCCTCAACCTGTCGCCGTGCATCGAAGTCATCACCAACATCGATGCCGACCACATGGAGACCTACGACCACAGCTTCGCCAAGCTGAAGCAGGCCTTCGTCGAGTTCACGCAGCGCCTGCCGTTCTACGGCGTCGCCATGCTGTGCATCGACGACCCGAGCGTGCGCGAGATCATGCCGTTCATCTCCAAGCCTATTCTGACCTACGGCTTCCACGAAGACGCCCAGGTGCGTGCCGTCGACGCGAAGGCGGCGAATGGCCATATGGAATTCACGGTGCTCCAGGACGACTATCCGCCGTTGGCCGTGCACCTGAACCAGCCGGGTATGCATAACGTGCAGAACGCCTGCGCGGCGATTGCGATCGCGCGCGAAGTGGGCGTGGCCGATGCAGCGACCCAGAAAGCCTTGCGCGAATTCAATGGCGTCGGCCGGCGCTTTACCCGCTACGGCGACATCAAGCTGCCGGACGGCGGCGCGTTTGCGCTCGTCGACGATTACGGCCACCACCCGGTGGAAATGGCGGCAACGCTGGCGGCCGCACGCGGCGCCTATCCCGGCCGCCGCATCGTTCTCGCCTTCCAGCCGCACCGCTATACCCGTACCCGCGACCTGTTCGAGGACTTCGTGAAAGTGATGTCTTCGGTCGATGCGCTCGTGCTGGCCGAGGTCTACCCGGCCGGCGAACAACCCATCGTGGCCGCCGACGGTCGCGCGCTCGCCCATGCGCTGCGCGTGCTCGGCAAGGTGGAGCCGATTTTTGTGGAAGACATTGCCGACATGCCGTCGACGATCATGAACATGGCGAAGGATGGGGATGTGGTCATCACCATGGGCGCCGGTTCAATCAGCGGCGTACCGGGAAAACTGGCTCAGCCGAGCTGAAGTGGAATGAACATGAGCAATACGGATTTGAAAAAAGAGTTTGGAAAAGTCGGCGTGCTGTACGGCGGCCGTTCGGCGGAGCGCGAAGTGTCCCTGATGTCAGGCGGCGGCGTGCTGAAGGCATTGCAGAGCAAGGGCGTCGATGCGCATGGATTCGATCCTGCGGAGCGCAGTCTGGCGGAACTCGCTGCGGAAAAGTTCGACCGCGTGTTCATTGCGCTGCATGGCCGCTATGGCGAAGACGGCACGCTGCAAGGTGTGCTGGAGCAGCTGGGTATTCCCTACACCGGTTCCGGCGTGATGGCTTCGTCCATCGGCATGGACAAGGTGATGACCAAGCGCATCTGGCTGAACCATGGCCTGCCGACGCCGCGCTTCATCGTGCTCGATTCGCATGAGGCAACGGTTGAGGAACTGAACAAGGTGCCGGTTGAGCTCGGTCTGCCGGTGATGCTGAAGGCACCGCACGAAGGCTCGACCATCGGCATCAGCAAGGTGATCGACGCTGCCGCGATGCAGGCGGGCTTCGATCTCTGCGCGAAATACGACGAGGTGGTGCTGGCCGAGGAATTCATCACCGGCCGCGAGCTGACCGTGCCGGTGCTGGGCAAGGGCCGCACCGCACGCGCATTGCCGATCGTGGAGATCTGCGCGCCGCAGGGCAACTACGACTACGAACACAAGTATTTCAGCGACGATACGCAGTACCTCTGCCCGGCGCCGCTGGACGAGGAACTGACCAAGCGCATCCAGTCGCTCGCCGTGCGTGCATTCAACGCCGTCGGTGCTTCCGGCTGGGCGCGCGTCGACTTCATGCTGCGCGCCGCGGATAACGAGCCCTTCCTGCTGGAGATCAACACGTCTCCGGGCATGACTGGCCACTCGCTGGTGCCGATGTCGGCGAAGGCATCGGGCGTCAGCTATGAAGACTTGTGCGTGGAAATCCTGCGTTCGGCTGACCTCGACCTGAAGCCGAACAAGGACTGGAAGCCGGCGTAAGGAGTGACGAACGACCATGTGGCACGACGTACGCATGCTCAACGCAACCACCAACGCCTTGCTGGGCGTGCTGGTGCTGAGCCTGCTTGCTTCGGGTCTCTGGTGGGTGGCGCAGCGGCCGATGTTCACGCTGAAGACGATTCGTATCGAAGGTGTCGGCGAAACGGCACTGCGGCACGTTAATGCATCGACCGTGCGCACGGCCGCACTGCCGCGCATCAAGGGTAACTTCTTCACCGCGAACCTCGATACGGTACGCGTAGCGTTTGAAGCGGTGCCTTGGGTGCGCAAGGCGTCGGTGCGGCGCGAATGGCCGAACAAGTTGATCGTGACGGTGGAAGAACACGAGCCGCTGGGTACATGGGGTGAAGACGGCAGGCTGCTGTCGGTGAAAGGGGATGTGTTCACCGCCAACCTCGCCGAGGCGGAAGAAGACCACGAGCTGGCGGAGTTCGACGGGCCAGAGGGAAGTGCGAAGGAAGTTGTCGCGCGCTACCGCGAACTGCAGGACTGGTTCAAGCCGGTCAGCCTGACGCCGGACGCGGTGCGTCTCTCCAGCCGCTATGCATGGAGCGTGAGGCTGAACAATGGCATGACGGTCGAACTGGGCCGCGAGGCCAACAGCACGACGGTCAAGGATCGCGTCGAAAGGCTGGTGAAGATTTACCCGCAACTTGTCACGCGGTTGCAGGACAGGATTGAAAGTGTGGATATGCGTTACCCGAATGGATTGGCGTTGAAGGCAACAGGATTGAAGTTCGGTATCGACGGCAAAAAAAAGTAAGCGAAACGACATGACAAAAGACGCAAAAAACCTGATCGTCGGCCTCGACATCGGCACCTCCAAGGTGGTCGCGGTAGTGGCCGAAGTGATGCCGAACGGGAGGCATGAGGTCATCGGTCTGGGCCAGCACGAGTCCAAGGGGCTGAAGAAGGGCGTGGTGGTCAACATCGAGGCGACGGTGGAGTCGATCCAGCGCGCGCTCGAGGAAGCCGAGCTCATGGCCGACTGCAAGATCAAGAACGTCTACACCGGCATCGCCGGCAGCCATATCCGCAGCTTTAACTCCAGCGGCATGGTGGCGATCAAGGACAAGGAAGTGACGGCAACCGACGTCGCGCGCGTGATCGAGACCGCCAAGGCGGTCAACATCCCGACCGATCAGCAGCTGCTACACACGGTTCCGCAAGAGTTCATCGTCGACAGCCAGGAAGACGTGCGCGAGCCGATCGGCATGAGCGGCATCCGCCTGGAAGTGAAGGTGCACATCGTTACCGGCGCGGTGTCCGCAGTGCAGAACATCGTCAAGTGCGTGCGCCGCTGCGGCCTGGAAGTGTCCGACCTGATCCTGCAGCCGATGGCTTCTGCGGATGCGGTGCTGACGCCCGATGAAAAGGAACTGGGCGTGGTGCTGGTCGACATCGGCGGCGGCACGACCGACGTCGCGATCTTCACTGAAGGTGCGATCCGCCACACGGCGGTGATCCCGATCGCCGGCGACCAGATCACCAACGACATTGCGATGGCGCTGCGCACGCCGACGTCGGAAGCAGAAGAAATCAAGCTGCGCTACGGCGTGGCCAAGCAGGTACTGGCTGACCCGGGCGAGTCGCTCGAGGTGCCCGGCCTCGGCGACCGTGGTCCGCGTACCCTGTCGCGCCAGGCGCTGGCAGCAGTGATCGAGCCGCGCGTTGAAGAATTGTTCGCTCTCGTGCACCAGGTAGTGCGCGAGTCGGGCTACGAAGAAGTGCTGTCTTCCGGGATCGTGATCACCGGTGGCACGGCCATGATGCCGGGCATGGTGGAACTGGCGGAAGACATCTTCCTGAAACCGACGCGCCTCGGCGTGCCGGAGTACAGCGGGCAGCTTGCGGATGTCGTGCGCAGCCCGCGTTATTCGACCGTGTTGGGCTTGTTGCTGGAAGCGAAAAAGCAGTACCTGCGTGGCCATATCGTTACTCGCCAGGATGGCTCGGTGAAGGCGGTTTGGCAGCGGATGAAAGAGTGGTTCCTGGGTAATTTCTAAGAAGTAAAACGTTAAATAAATCTTTGTGTATCAACCGCAGTTTGCAGTTGCTAGTCGCCCCATAGCGTGGTGACTATCGACTGAAAACTGCTTCATCTAAGGGAGTAATCATGGAAATCGATATGATCGATAACGCGAATCTCGGCACCGTGATCAAGGTGGTCGGTGTCGGCGGGGCAGGGGGCAATGCAGTGCAGCACATGATCAACAAGGGCGTGGCTGGCGTGGAGTTCATCGCCGCCAACACCGACGCGCAGGCATTGCAGCAGTCGAAGGCCAACAACATCATCCAGATCGGTGACACTGGCCTGGGTGCCGGCATGAAGCCGGACGTTGGCCGCCAGCTTGCGGAAGAATCGCGCCAGCGCATCGAGGATGCACTGCGCGGCGCGCACATGGTCTTCATTGCAGCCGGCATGGGCGGCGGCACCGGCACCGGCGCGGCGCCGGTCGTCGCGGAAGTGGCGAAGGAGCTCGGCGCGCTGACCGTTGCGGTCGTGTCCAAGCCTTTCTCCTACGAAGGCGCCAAGTGCATGGAAATCGCCGATCGCGGCCTGGAAGAACTGTCCCAGCACGTCGATTCCCTGATCGTGATCCTGAACGAGAAGCTGGAAGAGATCTACGAAGACGACAGCATGATGGAATGGCTGCAGCACGCCGACGACGTGTTGAACAACGCCGTCGCCGGCATCGCCGAGATCATCAACGTACCGGGTCATATCAATGTCGACTTCAACGACGTCAAAACCATCATGGGCGAGCAGGGCAAGGCAATGATGGGTACGGCGACCGCTTCCGGCGTCGATCGCGCACGCATCGCTGCCGAGCAGGCCGTGGCATCGCCGTTGCTGGATGGCATCGATCTGTCCGGCGCACGCGGCGTTCTGGTCAACGTGACCGCCAGCCGCAGCCTCAAGGGCAAGGAAATCAAGGAAGTCATGGCAACCGTGCGTGCGTTTGCCGCACCGGACGCATCGATCGCCCAAGGTATCGCCTACGACGAGAACATGGGCGACGAGATCCGCGTCACCGTCGTGGCAACCGGCCTCGGTCGCGGCCGCAAAAATGTGCAGCTGGTGCAGACCCCAGTCCTGCGTACCGGCACCCACAACGAGCCGATCATGCAGCATACCGGCATGGGTAACGTTGGCCAGGGTGCCGCCCAGCCGGCAGCCTTCGAAGGCCTGAAGGCACCGGCGGTATGGCGCCGCGAGTCGGCGTCGGAAACGGTGCGCGCGCTCGAGAAGAACGGCATGGAAACCTACGACATCCCGGCCTTCCTGCGCAAGCAGGCTGACTGATCGATTCCCCCTACGCGATGTAGGGGGAAGGTCCTCGTCTACTGCAAAAAAGGCAAGAAAAAGGCATACTGCGGTTTGTACGCCGCGCCCCGCGCGATAGCGGTGCGCGGCGTTTTTATGCAAGTTCGCAATATCGCTTTCCCATAACGAGAGGACAAATCATGACCATCAAGATCGGCGATCGCCTGCCGGAAGGCACGCTTTCCGAATTCATCGAAGTGGAATCGGAGGGCTGCTCCCTCGGCCCGAACAGTTTCAAGGTCAGCGACCTGACCAAGGGCAAGAAGATTGCGGTCTTCGGCCTGCCAGGCGCCTACACTCCGACCTGCTCGGCCAAGCATGTGCCGGGTTACATCGCGCTGGCCGACAAGCTGAAGGCCAAGGGCGTCGACGAAATCTGGTGCATCTCGGTCAACGATGCGTTCGTAATGGGCGCATGGGGCCGTGACCAGAATGCAACCGGCACCGTACGCATGATGGCCGACGGCAGCGCGGAATTCACCAAGGCGCTCGGCCTGGAATTCGACCTGACCGCAAAGGGCATGGGCATTCGCTCGCAGCGCTACTCGATGCTGGTCGAGGACGGCGTCGTCAAGCAGCTCAATATCGAGCAGGCAGGCAAGTTCGAAGTCTCGAACGCGGAAACGTTGCTGGCACAATTGGGCTGATCGGCAACGGCGAAAAGAAAACGGCGCTCCAGGCGCCGTTTTTTGTTTGGGCATGCCGCGTCAAGGTTTCGGATTGCGCACAGACTCGGCTGCTGGCGTAGCGAGTGACGCCAGCACCGACACCGGCACTTCGCCCGCAAGCGCGTACGCGACATCTCCGGCGTACCAGTAGCAGACGCTGATGTTGCGATAGGTATCGCACTCCGGTTTTGTGTTCTTGTCCGCCGCACCTTCCGTGCGCACGAAGACAGTCAGCCGCTTGCCCGAGGGATCTTCGTACATGAACTGCCCGGCCGGCTCTTCCGCCCCCGCGAGCAGACGGCCGCCGAGGAAGCGGAAGCCGCCGACCTGCGGGGAGAACACTTTCTTGCCGAGACGCATGGAGATCCATGAGGTCAGCGTCGGATCCTCGCTCTTTACCTCGACCGGCTGCCGCTTGTCCGGACTGTAGACATTGTGCGCCACCGAGGCAAGGCGCACGAGTTGCCCGTCGGTATCCAGACGGGGCAACAAGTCTTTTCCTACGAAGACGCCGACAAGGGCAGCAACGGCAAGTGCGCCGGCAAAGCGCGGTGACGGCAGCCACTCGGCCAGGCGCTCCCGCCAGGAAGTGCGATGTGCCTGCCGGAATGCAGTTGCCGGCGAAGGTGTACTCGCGAGCCGGACCAGGCCTGACGGCAAGGGCTCGTCAAGCTCGGCGTCCAGGGCCATGCGCAGGCCCTCGGTTTGCGCCGACCAGCTTTCCAGCCGCGCGCGCATCGCCGGGTCCTCCGCGAGCGCGCGGCCGACCGCCTCGCGGGTGGCTTCATCGAGTTCGTTATCGAGATAGGCGCACAACTGTTCGTCGGTGAGGTGCATGTTCATCGTGCCTCTCCCGCACCGACGGGTACGCCGCCAAGCAATTCCTGCATTTTTTCCCTCGCCCGCGCAAGGCGGGACATGATCGTGCCGACCGGTACGGCGAGCACCTCGGCCGCTTCGCGATAGCGCAAGCCCTCCACGGCAACCAGTAGCAGCACCTCGCGTTGGTCCTGCGGCAGCTTGCGCAGCGCCGACTGGATGTCGCGCAGTTCCGCAGGGTCGGATTGATGGCCTGCCGCCATTTCCGGCAGCTCGGCCGTATCTGCCGACCAATCGATCGCTTCGCGCTGGCGGGTGCCGTCGATGAACAGGTTGTGCATCAGCGAAAAGAGCCAGGCGCGCAAGTTGCCGCCTGCCTGGAAGGTCGATTCCCGTGCCAGTGCCCGCTCGACCGCGTCCTGGACCAGGTCTTCTGCGCGTACGCGGTCGCCGGTCAGCACGCGCGCATAGCGGCGCAGGCGGGGCAGCACGGCGACAAGTTCATCACGATCGATCAATTTGGCTGGAAGTCTCTCTGTGGCAGGCAACGGCCGGCGGCTGGTCTGTGCGCTTGCTACGGCTGCCGGCCGGATGGAAGCGTGCTCAGAGAATAGCACCGGAACCGCCGCTTTGGGCATGGCAGTTAGCGCGGAAGCAACAGGCGTATCCACTGTTTCGACCGCGATTTGCCTGAGCTGATAAAACCGGATGTGTTCGGCATGCTGGCCTCCTCGCTGACCCTAAACGCTGAGCTGCGGTGCCGATGCGGGCACCTGTATCTGCATATACGCCCCATCGTCCGGTTTTATTCCATTACTCCACGATCACCATCTCCACGCGAGCATCTTTCAGTACCCGGTTCAGCGCCTCAGGCGGCTTTGCGTCGGTAAACAGCATATCGATCTGCGACACATGCGCCATGCGCACCAGCGCCTGCCGGCCGAACTTGTCGTGGTCGGCGACCAGCCACACTTCGCGCGACTGCTCGATGATTGCCTGCGCCACCTTGACCTCGCGCGGATCGTAGTCGCGCAGCGTGCCGTCGGGCTCGATGCTGGAAATGCCGATGATGCCGATATCGACCTTGAACTGGCGGATGAAGTCGATGGTCGCCTCGCCCACGATGCCGCGATCGCGCCCGCGCACCACGCCACCGGCCAGGATGACCTCGCAATTCGGATTGTCGGACAGGATGGCTGCCACGTTCAGGTTGTTGGTGACTACATGCAGCGCCTGGTGGTGCACCAGTGCTCGCGCCACTTCCTCGGTGGTCGTCCCGATGTTGATCAGCAGCGAACATCCTGACGGCACCTGCCGCGCCACTTCGCTGGCGATGCGCCGCTTGGCGTCGCTGTTCATCCCCTGGCGCAGGTTGTAATCGATGTTCTCGACAGAAGAGGGCAGGCCGACACCGCCGTGGTAGCGCGCCAGAAGATTCGCTTCCTCCATCAGCTTGACGTCGCGCCGCACCGTCTGCGGCGTCACGCCGAGCTCCTGCGCCAGCTCTTCGACGGACATAGTGACCCGTTGCCGCACGGTATCCAGCAGCCGCCTTTGACGTGGATTAAGAGTCAAAGCTTATCCCCTTCAATCATTGCAAAGTCATCAATATAATAGAAAACGAAAATAAACGAACATAAAAAATCAAAAAAATTGTTGCATCGTTTTCGTGTATTGTCGTATCTTTAGCACCTGTCGCGGTACCAACAATAAATTTCTGGGCGAGATCTGGATGGAGAACGGCAAGTACAACCTAGAGTGCGACCTGCTCATCGTCGGCGGCGGCATCAATGGCGCCGGCATTGCGCGTGACGCCGCCGGGCGCGGTTTGTCGGTCGTCCTGTGCGAAAAGGATGACCTTGCCGCGCACACTTCTTCTTCGTCGTCTAAGCTCATCCACGGCGGCCTGCGCTATCTGGAGTATTACGAGTTCAACCTCGTGCGCAAGGCGCTCATCGAGCGCGAAGTGCTGCTGCGCGCCGCACCGCACATCATGTGGCCGATGCGCTTCGTCCTCCCGCATGACAAGGGCCAGCGCCCTGCATGGATGATCCGGATCGGTCTGTTCCTGTATGACGTGCTGGGCAAGCGCGAACTGCTGCCCGGCTCGCGCGGTGCCGACCTGCGCAAGCATCAGGCAGGCAAACCGCTCAAGCCGGAATTCACCCGCGGTTTCATCTATTCCGATGGCTGGGTGGATGACGCCCGTCTCGTGGTGCTCAATGCAGTCGACGCGGCGGAAAAGGGCGCGCGCATCCTGACGCGTACCCGCTGCACGTCCGCCAGGAGGGAAGGCAATGCATGGGTCGTCGAACTGGTCGATGCGCAGGGGCACCATTCCGTGGTTCGTGCGCGCGCCCTGGTGAATGCCGCAGGCCCCTGGACGGCGCAGTTCCTGCAGACTGCCGCGCAGCGTCCGTCGGCAAAGGCTCTGCGCCTGATCAAGGGCAGCCACATTGTCGTGCCGCGCCTGTTCGACCATCCGTATGCCTATATCTTCCAGCATCCGGACGGCCGCATCGTGTTTGCCATCCCGTACGAACATGACTTCACGCTGATCGGCACCACCGATATCGAATACCACGGCGACGCCAACAAGGTGGCGATCGACCAGGAAGAGATTGTTTACCTGTGCGATCTTGCCAGCCGCTATTTCCGCAAGAAGATCGCCCCGTCCGACGTCGCCTGGAGCTACTCCGGTGTCCGCCCCCTGGTCGAGGACGAATCCTCGAACGCCTCGGCAGTGACGCGCGATTACCGTCTCGAACTCGATGCGAAGGGCGCGCCGCTGCTGTCGATCTTCGGCGGCAAGATCACGACCTTCCGCAAGCTGGCGGAGGAGGCGGTCGACATGCTGGCGCCGATGCTGCCGATGCGCCGAGGTGCGTGGACCGAGGATGCCTGCCTGCCCGGTGGCGACCTGTTCGGCGCGAAACCGTCCAACCGATCCGTCCTTGAGTACGAACGGTTTGTGCATGACTTGCAGAAGCGCTATACCTGGTTACCGCCGTCGCTCGTTGCCCGGTATGCACGTGCTTACGGCACCCGTACGGACTTGCTGCTGGCGGGCCGTAACCGCCTCGCAGACATGGGCGAGGAAATCGCGCCCGGCCTGTACGAAGTCGAAGTCGATTACCTGATGCGGCGCGAATGGGCGGTGGACGCCGCGGACATCCTGTGGCGCCGTTCCAAGCTTGGACTGCATCTGCCGAAGGACACGCAGGACAGGCTCGATCACTGGATCCGGGAGAGAACGCGTACGGAAAAAAGCCTGAGCGCCTGAAAACACAGCAACGGCGACAAGAAGAATTTTTAGGAGGAAGACAGAGTGCTTCTAGCATTGGAAAACGTCAGCAAGAAAGTTGGCGCGGAAGATCACATCTACCCGCTATCGCTCTCGCTGGTACCGGGGACAATCAACGTATTGCTGGGAACGACCAAAGCCGGCAAGACGACCCTGATGCGTCTGATGGCCGGGCTCGACCGCCCGACCGAAGGACGTGTCACGGTGGATGGACGCGACGTGACAGGCGTGTCGGTCCGCGAGCGCGATCTCGCCATGGTGTACCAGCAATTCATCAACTATCCGTCGTTCACCGTGTTCGATAATATCGCGTCACCGCTGCGCATCAAGGGCGTGGCCGAAAGCGAGATAAAGAAACGCGTGACCGACATGGCCGAACGCCTGCACATCACGCCTTACCTGCAGCGCTTCCCGGCCGAGCTGTCGGGTGGCCAGCAGCAGCGCACCGCAATGGCGCGCGCGCTGATCAAGGAAGCCGGCCTGCTGCTGCTCGACGAGCCACTGGTTAATCTCGACTACAAGCTGCGCGAGGAATTGCGCAATGAGCTGACCGATCTCTTCTCCGAAGGGAAAACCACGGTCGTGTACGCGACCACCGAGCCGCTGGAAGCCCTGCAGCTCGGCGGCCATGTAGCGGTGATGCATGAAGGCAGCTTGCTGCAGAGCGGATCGACGCTGGATGTCTTCAATGCGCCCAACTCGATCCAGGCCGCGCGCACCTTCAGCGATCCGCCGATCAACCTCATGCATGCCACGCTCGAATCGAATGGCACGGCACAACTGGGAAGCGGCCTTACCCTGCAGCTGAGCCCTGCACAGATGCAGAAGGCTGCGGGACACAAGGAAGTGATGCTTGGCCTGCGCGCGCACAGCCTGCGCCTTGCGGCGCGCTATCCGGACGACGTCGCGATCGAAGCGGAAGTCGAGCTCGCTGAAATCAGCGGCTCCGAAACGTATGTGCACGTCCATCGCGGCCGCATTGCGCTCGTCGCGCAGCTGCCTGGCGTGCACGACCTGGAACTCGGCTCCCAATGCAGCATGTACTGCCGGCCGAGCGATCTGTTCCTGTATGCACCCGACGGCGCACTATTGTTTGCGCCGACACTGACTCAGGCTGGAGTGTAAGCATGGCTCGCATTGAACTCGTTGATCTGGCTCATGCCTATAGACCGAACCCGAGTGCACCCTCGGATTACGCGCTGCGTCCGATGAACATGCAGTGGGACGACGGCGGCGCGTACGCACTGCTCGGACCGTCCGGCTGCGGCAAGACCACACTCCTGAACATCATCTCCGGACTGGTGCGCCCGTCGCATGGCCGCGTGCTCTTCGACGGCAAGGATGTGACCAACCTGCCGCCGGAAGCACGCAACATCGCGCAGGTGTTCCAGTTCCCGGTCATCTACGACACGATGACCGTGTTCGACAACCTCGCTTTCCCGCTGCGCAATCGCGGCTGGAAGACCATCGACATCAACAAGCGCGTGCAGCAGGTGGCGGAGATGCTGGAACTGACCAGCGATCTCAAGCATCGCGCCAGCGGCCTGTCGGTCGACGCCAAGCAGAAGATTTCGCTCGGCCGCGGCCTGGTCCGTCCCGACGTCGCGGCAGTGCTGTTTGACGAACCGCTGACCGTGATCGATCCGCACCTGAAATGGCTGCTGCGCCGCAAGCTCAAGGAAATTCATCACGAGCTGAAGCTGTCGCTGATCTACGTCACGCACGACCAGGTGGAAGCATTGACCTTCGCCGACAAGGTGGTGGTGATGACGCAGGGCGAAGTGGTGCAGGCAGGTACTGCACAGGAATTGTTCGAGGAGCCGGCGCACACCTTCGTTGGTTACTTCATCGGCAATCCGGGCATGAACCTCCTGCCATGCAAGATCAACGATGGCGCCGCGCATATTGAAGGCAGCGTGATTCCGCTGTCGCCGAAGGCAAGCACCGCGCTGAACGGCGCCAACGGCAAGACCACGCTCGGCATCCGTCCGGAATTCGTAGAATGCGAATTCGAGCAGGCGCCGGACACGACGGCCGCGACGGTCACCTCGGTACGGAATCTCGGTACGCATTATCTCGCCGAGTTCAAGCTTGGCGACCACACCATTGCTGCGAAATTGCGACAGTTGTCGGCTTCAGCCGGCGATAAGGTGTGGCTGCGCCTGCCTACAGAGCGTACCCTTTACTACGTCAACGACAAGCGGGTGGCATGACATGAAAACTTATAACAACCGCGCGTGGTTCCTGATCCTTCCGGTGATCCTGTGCGTCGCCTTCTCGGCCATCCTGCCGCTGATGACGATCGTGAACTACTCGGTGCAGGACATCCTCAGTCCGTCGCAGAAAGTGTTTGTCGGCACCGAGTGGTTCCGCATGGTGATGCGCGACAGCGAGCTGCACGGCGCGCTGTATCGGCAGATGATCTTCTCGCTGTCCGTACTCGCGATCCAGATCCCGCTCGGCATCCTGATTGCGCTGACCATGCCCGCGCAGGGATGGAAGGCATCGATGTCACTGGTGCTGATCGCCTTGCCGCTGCTGATCCCCTGGAACGTAGTCGGCACCATCTGGCAGATCTTCGGCCGCGGCGATATCGGCCTGCTGGGCTACGTCGTCAACAACGCGGGCATCAGTTACAACTACACCGGTGATTCGATCGACGCATGGGTGACTGTCCTGGTGATGGACATCTGGCACTGGACGCCGCTGGTTGTGCTGCTGTGCTATGCGGGCCTGAGGGCAATTCCCGATGCGTACTACCAGGCGGCGAAGATCGACGGCGCCTCGCGCTGGGCGGTGTTCCGCTTCATCCAGCTGCCCAAGCTGCGCAATGTGCTGATGATCGCCGTGCTGTTGCGCTTCATGGACAGCTTCATGATCTACACGGAACCGTTCGTGCTGACTGGTGGCGGGCCAGGTAACGCGACGACTTTCCTGTCGCAATACCTGACGCAGAAGGCGGTCGGCCAGTTCGACCTTGGACCGGCGGCGGCATTCTCGCTGATTTACTTCCTGATCATCCTGCTGTTCTGCTTCGTGCTATACAACTGGATGCAACGTGTCGGAACGGGAGACAAGAAATGATGAGCAAAAGCCTGACGCGGCCCATCCTCGCACTGTACCTGCTGTTGTCGCTGTTGCCGATCTACTGGATGCTCAACATGTCGTTGAAGACCAACGAGGAAATCGTTGGCGCGCTGACGATGTGGCCAAGCACCCTGACTTTCGACAACTTCAAGACGATCTTCACCGATCCGTCCTGGTACGACGGTTACATCAACTCGATCATCTACGTGGCCATCAACATGGTCCTGTCGGTTGCAGTGGCCTTGCCGGCGGCGTATGCGTTCTCGCGCTACTCCTTCCTCGGCGACAAGCACCTGTTCTTCTGGCTGCTGACCAACCGCATGACGCCGCCGGCGGTGTTCCTGCTGCCGTTCTTCCAGCTGTATTCGACGGTCGGCCTGATGGATACGCACCTTGCGGTGGCACTGGCGCACATGGTGTTCAACGTGCCGCTGGCAGTGTGGATCCTGGAAGGATTCATGTCCGGCATCCCGAAGGAGATCGACGAGACCGCCTACATCGACGGCTACAGCTTCCCGAAATTCTTCGTGAAGATCTTCCTGCCGATGATCAAGTCCGGAGTGGGCGTGACCATGTTCTTCTGCTTCATGTTCAGCTGGGTGGAACTGCTGCTGGCGCGCACGCTGACCTCGGTTAATGCCAAGCCGATCGCGGCGACGATGACGCGCACCGTCTCCGCCGCCGGCATGGACTGGGGCGTGCTGTCGGCGGCAGGCGTGCTGACCATCGTTCCTGGTGCGCTAGTGATCTGGTTCGTGCGGCATTACATCGCCAAGGGCTTTGCAATGGGGAGGGTGTGACATGGAAGAACTGTTTGGATGGATGGCATGGACGCCCCCGATCGCCATCTTCTTCACCGCGATCGTGCTGATGCTCATTTGCATGACGATCTGGGAAATCAAGTCGCCGACGACGGAGCGGGAAGGCTTCCTGCCGATCAGCACGACGCGCGGCGACCGCTTGTTCATCGGGCTGCTGACCGCGGCCTACCTGAACCTTGCATGGGCTGGGCTGACGGAAATGCACCAAGCCATTGGCGCGGTCATCGGTTTTCTGGTATTGCTCATCGTGATGCGTTGGGGTTAAACCGGCGTTTCAATGCCCGGCGCATACCTTCCCGCGCCGGGCATTCTTGATATGGGAAGGCATTAAAACAGGTGGAGATATGAGACTAAAACTGACGGCGTTGGCTGCTGCGGCGATGCTGGCTTCGGGTGCGTCCTGGGCCGACATGAAGGCGGCGGAGAAGTGGGTTACGCAGGAATTTCAACCGTCCAGCCTGAGCAAGCAACAACAGCTGGACGAGATGAAGTGGTTCATTGAAGCCGCCGCCAAGCTCAAGGCGAAAGGCGTGAATGAAATCAACGTCGTGTCCGAAACCATCGACACGCACGTTTACGAATCCAAGACCCTGGCCAAGGCCTTCGAGGAAATCACCGGCATCAAGGTCAAGCACGACATCATCCAGGAAGGAGACGTGGTCGAGAAGCTGCAGACCTCGATGCAGTCCGGCAAGAGCATCTACGACGGCTGGATCTCCGACTCCGACCTGATCGGTACGCACTACCGCTATGGCGCGATCATCCCGCTGTCCGACTACATGGCAGGCGAGGGTAAGGAATTCACCAACCCCGGTCTCGATCTGAAGGATTTCATCGGTATCAGCTTCACCACCGCCCCCGATGGCAAGGTCTACCAGCTGCCCGATCAGCAGTTCGCCAACCTGTACTGGTTCCGTGCCGACTGGTTCGCGCGCAAGGACCTGCAGGACAAGTTCAAGGCCAAGTACGGCTATGACCTGGGCGTGCCGCTCAACTGGTCCGCATACGAGGATATCGCCGACTTCTTCACCAACGACGTGAAGAACCTCGACGGCAAGCGCGTATTCGGCCACATGGATTACGGCAAGAAGGACCCGTCCCTCGGCTGGCGCTTCACCGACGCCTGGCTGTCGATGGCAGGTACCGCTGACAAGGGCATCCCGAACGGCGTGCCGGTCGATGAGTGGGGCATCCGTGTCTCTCCCGACAAGTGCAACCCGGTCGGCGCATCCGTTTCCCGCGGTGGCGCGACCAACTCGCCGCCCGCCGTCTACGCACTGACCAAGTACGTCGACTGGATGAAGAAGTACGCGCCGCCCCAGGCGATGGGCATGACTTTCTCTGAAGCAGGCCCGGTGCCGGCACAGGGTGAAGTCGCGCAGCAGATTTTCTGGTACACCGCGTTCACGGCCTCCTACATCAAGGGCGGCCTGCCGGTCGTGCATCCGGACGGCAAGCCGAAATGGCGCATGGCGCCGTCGCCACACGGTCCATACTGGAAGAACGGCATGCAGAACGGCTACCAGGACGTGGGCGCATGGACCTTCTTCAAGTCCACCGCGCCGGAGCGCCGCGCCGCTGCATGGCTGTACGCGCAGTTTGTGACGGCGAAGACCGTGTCGCTGAAGAAGTCGATTACCGGCCTGACCTTCATCCGCGAGTCGGACATCAAGCATGACTACTTCACCAAGCACGCCGACCAGCTCGGTGGCCTGATCGAGTTCTACCGCAGCCCGGCACGCGTCGCGTGGACGCCGACCGGTACCAACGTTCCGGATTATCCGAAGCTGGCGCAGCTGTGGTGGAAGAACGTTGCGACTGCCGTCACGGGCGAGAAGACCCCGCAGGCTGCGATGGACAACCTGGCGGAGGAAATGGACCAGGTGATGGCCCGCCTCGAGCGCGCCGGCATGAAGGCATGCGCGCCGAAGCTGAACCCGAAGGGCGACCCGGCCAAGTGGCTGACCGACAAGGGCGCACCGTGGAAGAAGCTGGACAACGAGAAGCCGAAGGGCGAGACGATTGCCTACGACAAGCTGCTGCAGGCTTGGAAGGAAGGCCGCGCTTACTGATCTGCTGTTCTGTTGATCAGATACACTAGCTTGGCGCGGCGAAAGCCGCGCCATTTTTCCATCATGATTATCAAAGAAATGTTGCCGGAGAGCGCGTCATTCAAGGAGACAGTCCAGTGACCCAATACATCCTCGCCCTGGACCAGGGCACGACCAGTTCGCGAGCGATCCTGTTCGACCGCGAGGGACGCATGCGCGGCATCGTGCAGCAGGAATTCCGGCAGATCTTTCCGCAGTCGGGCTGGGTCGAGCACGATGCGAACGAAATCTGGCGCAGCCAGCTGAGCGTCGCCCAGCAGGTACTCAAGGACCACAAGATCAATGCGTCCGACGTTGCCGCGATCGGTATCACCAACCAGCGCGAAACGACCGTGGTGTGGGACCGCAAGACCGGTGAGCCGATTGCCAATGCCATTGTCTGGCAGGACCATCGCACCGCTGACTTATGCGACGCGCTACGCGAACAAGGTAAGTCGGCCTTGTTCCAGGAAAAGACCGGCCTCGTCATCGACGCGTATTTTTCCGGGACCAAGCTCAAATGGCTGCTCGACAACGTGGCCGGCGCAAGGAGCAAGGCCGAACGCGGCGAGCTGGCCTTCGGCACGGTCGATTCCTGGTTGATCTACAAGCTGTGCGGCGCACATGTGGTCGATACCAGCAATGCCTCGCGCACCTTGCTGTTCAACATTCACACGCAGAAGTGGGACGATGAACTTCTGGCATTGCTCGATATTCCCCGCAGCCTGTTGCCCGAGGTCGTGCCCGGCAGCGGCGTAGTTGGAAACACCAAACCCGAATTGCTGGGAAGCGCCATCCCGATTGCGGGCATCGCCGGCGACCAGCAAGCTGCAACTTTCGGTCAGGCCTGCCACCAGCCCGGCATGGCAAAGAATACTTACGGCACCGGTTGCTTCATGCTGATGAATACCGGCAGGCAGGCAATCACCTCGAAAAACAACCTGCTGACTACGATCGGCTGGACGATCGACGGGCAGACCGATTACATGCTCGAAGGCAGCGTCTTCAACGCCGGCGCGGCCGTGCAGTGGCTGCGCGACGGGCTTGGCATCATCAAGAGTTCGGAGGAAGTGGAAGCGCTGGCATCCAGCGTCCCGGATACCGGCGGCGTATTCTTCGTTCCTGCATTTGCCGGACTCGGCGCGCCTTATTGGGATGCGTATGCGCGCGGTACGATGGTCGGTATCAGCCGCGGCACCACCAAGGCGCATATCGCAAGGGCGACGCTGGCGAGCATTGCCTACCAGAGTGCCGATGTGCTCGAGGCGATGCAGAAGGATGCAGCCATCAGCTTGACGGAGTTGCGCGTCGACGGCGGTGCCTCGCGCAACGACCTGCTGATGCAGTTCCAGGCCGACGTGCTCGGCGTGCCTGTAGTGCGGCCTGTTGTCACGGAAACCACGGCGTTGGGTGCGGCGTATCTGGCTGGCCTGGCCGTAAAGTTCTGGGGCTCGACGGACGAGATCGTCGCGCAGTGGCAAGTGCAAAAGCGCTTTGAACCTGCCATGTCAGCCGATGAACGTGAGCAACGCCTCACTACCTGGCGGCGCGCTGTGCAGCGGGCGCAACACTGGCTCGAATCCCACTAGATCACGCGGAATAGCGGCAAATCGGTGCGTATTGCGTGGTGTAAGACCAACAACGGTTACACGGCTTTACAACTGACCGACGGGTTAGTTGCTATAATTCACCAATGCTCAAACAACGCACCGTCAAACAGCTCGTCAAGACCGTGGGCGTCGGACTGCACTCCGGCACCAAGGTCGAGCTCACGCTTCGCCCGGCTGCGCCTGATACGGGGATTGTTTTCCGCCGTGTCGACGTCAATCCGCCGGTCGATCTGCCGGCCAGCGCGACCGGTGTGGGCGATACACGCCTTGCGTCGGTGCTGCAAAAGGATAACGTCCGCGTGTCCACCGTCGAGCACCTGATGTCGGCTTGCGCCGGGCTCGGCATCGACAATCTTTACATCGATGTCACGGCCGAAGAAATCCCGATCATGGACGGCTCCGCGGCCTCTTTCGTTTTCCTGCTCCAGCAAGCCGGTTTGCAGGAGCAGAACGCACCGAAGAAGTTCATCCGCGTGAAGAAGCCGGTCGAAGTCCGCGACGGCAAAGGCGCCCAGGAAAAATGGGCGCGCCTCGAACCCTACAACGGCTTCAAGCTCAAGTTCTTCATCGAATTCAATCATCCCGCAGTCGACGCAACCGGCCAGATCGCCGAAGTCGACTTTGGCGCCGATTCCTACGTCAAGGAAATCGCGCGCGCCCGCACTTTCGGCTTCATGCATGAAGTGGAAATGCTGCGCGGGATCGGCTTGATCCGCGGCGGTTCGCTGGAAAACGCGATCGTGATGGATGAATACCGCATCCTCAATCCGGACGGGCTGCGTTACGAGAATGAATTCGTGCGTCACAAAATCCTCGACGCGATCGGCGATCTCTACCTCGTCGGCCATCCGCTGCTGGCGAGCTATGTCGCGCACAAGTCGGGGCACATGATGAACAACCTGCTGCTGCGTGCCTTGCTTGAGCAGCCGGATGCATATGAAATCGTGACCTTCGATTCCCTCGATACCGCGCCTGGCGCGTATGCACGCCAGACACGGCAGGAGTGGGCGTTCAGTTAACGCCTGTCTTTCGCGTGGCGCTTGAGCATATTGCTCAGCGCCTCTGTCAGCGCCTGGTTCCCGGGCGACTTGTCCAGTGAGTCCCGCAAGTTCTCGAATGCCGACAAGGCCTTGTTCGGCATCACAAGTTCCTTCTGGCGAGTTGGCGTTTCGCCAATCTTTCTAACTTGCACTTTGATACGTATTGCGTTAACCTGCCAACCGCGTTGCAGCAGGGCATCTTGCAGCTTTGGTAACTGTTGCTTGAGCTTCGCTGCCAGTGCAGCATTCGGTGCCCCGATCGTCAATTGATCCCCGTCGAAGCGCATGACGGAGCATGCATCAAAAAGCGCGGGAAGAACCGCCGAGCACTCTTCTTGCAGTGCAGCCAAGCGCATCACGGCCGGCAACAGTGTGGCCATTCTGTCGTGTGTGCGCAGGAAATCTGTAACAGCTGTAACACTGCTCGCGCCCTTTTTGGGTGCGCGTGTAGACTGAAATCGTTGCTGAGAAGAAAGAAATAAGGGTGGGCGACTCATGCTTACACCTTATCACACCGTACCTGCGATGGACGAGTCGGGGGAGGACTAGTAATGCAAATTATCCTGCTGCATCCGCGCTTCAGCGCCAAGACGCTTACGTTGACGCGATGGCACATGATCCTGCTGGGACTTGTATTTTTGTCATTCGTTCTCCTCGGTTCCTTCTTCCTCTCCTACCTCACTTTCCGCCACGCCTCCGACCTCGACCTTCCTATCGTCAAAGACGTTGTTGCTTCCGCCACCCAGGACGACACCAGCAAGAAAGACAAGTACGTCAAAGAGAACCTCGCTGCCATGGCCATGAAGCTGGGCGAGATGCAGGCGCAGCTGATGCGCCTCGATGCGCTTGGCGAACGGGTGCAGGGCTTGGCCGGCGTCAAGCCGCAGGAATTCAATTTCCGCGAATTGCCGGGACGCGGCGGCGTCGCTCCCTCCAGCCTGCGCGACAAGCCGCTGAGCATGAACGAATTCCAGCAACTGCTCGACGCCATGGCGCGCGACGTCGAACACCGGGCGGATTACATGAACGTGGTCGAATCCGCGCTGATGAGCCACAAGATCAAGTCCAAGCTGTTGCCGACCATCCAGCCTGTCAACGTCAGTTATAACGCCTCCGGCTTTGGCTGGCGTTTCGATCCTTTCACCGGCCGCCAGGCCTTCCATGAAGGTATCGACTTTGCCGCAGCGACCGGAACGCCGATCGTTGCCGCCGCCGGCGGGGTTGTGATCGCCGCCGAATATCACCACCAATTCGGCAACATGGTGGAAGTCGACCACGGCAACGACATCGTCACTCGCTACGCGCATTGCTCGCGCCTTGGCGTGAAAGTGGGCGACATCGTCCGCCGCGGACAGCATATTGCCGACATTGGCTCGACTGGCCGCTCCACCGGCTCGCATCTGCACTTCGAAGTGCTGGTCAAGGGTGTCCAGCAGGATCCGCACAAGTTCCTGTCCGCCGGCGCGGACCAGGCCAAGATGGCCGCGCTCGCGGCCAGATAATCGAGCGACTTTACAGCCGGATACTTGTCTTTTCAGGCCAAGGGTATTGTTTCCCTTGGAAACGCCCCCAGCTTCGGCTTTACCGGCCCGCGTTTTGGCTGGGCGGGATCACCGGATATTTGTCGCTGCGCAAGCATTTAGCGCGTCCGGCCCGGACTCGGGCAGTCCTCTATGGGCTGCGTGATAAAATCCGCAATTTAGCCAAATTCCGTCTCCGTGAAACTCTGGAAGGGCTGGTTTCGCGGCGTCTTAAACAAAATTAGAGCATGTCCCTACTGACCCAGATTTTCGGCAGCCGCAACCAGCGGCTGATCAAGCAATACCAGAAGACCGTACGCGAAATCAACGCGCTCGAACCGGCGATGGAAAAACTGTCCGACGCCGAGTTGCAGGCGAAGACGCCGGAGTTCAAGGAGCGCATCGCCAAGGGTACGTCGCTGGACGATATTCTTGTAGAAGCCTTCGCGGTCTGCCGTGAGGCGAGCCGCCGTGTGCTGAAGATGCGCCACTTTGACGTGCAGCTCATCGGCGGCATGGTCCTCCACTACGGCAAGATCGCCGAGATGGGCACCGGCGAGGGCAAGACGCTGATGGCGACGCTCGCGGCCTACCTGAATGCGTTGTCCGGCAAGGGCGTGCACGTGGTGACCGTCAACGATTACCTCGCGCAGCGCGACGCCGAATGGATGGGCAAGCTCTACAGCTGGCTTGGCCTCACCACCGGCATCAACCTGTCGCAGATGGCGCATGACGTCAAGCAGGCAGCGTATGCCGCGGACATCACCTACGGCACCAACAACGAATTTGGCTTCGACTACCTGCGTGACAACATGGTGTACGACTCGGGCGACCGCGTGCAGCGCGGGCTGAATTTCGCCATCGTCGACGAAGTGGACTCGATCCTGATCGACGAAGCGCGTACCCCGCTGATCATTTCCGGCCAGGCTGAAGACCATACCGACCTGTACGTCCGGATGAACGAAGTCCCGCCGCTGCTGACGCTGCAAATCGGCGAGGAAACGCCGGACGGCAAGGGCAAGATCGAAGTCCCCGGCGACTATACCAAGGACGAGAAATCCCACCAGGTGCTGCTGACCGAAGCCGGCCATGAAAAGGCCGAGCAGATCCTGACGAAGATGGGCCTGTTGCCGGAAGGCGCCTCGCTCTACGACCCGGCCAACATCACGCTGATCCACCATCTGTACGCCGCATTGCGCGCGCATGTGCTGTTCCACAAGGACCAGCATTACGTCGTGCAGAACAATGAAGTCGTCATCGTCGACGAATTCACCGGCCGCCTGATGGCCGGTCGCCGCTGGTCTGACGGCCTGCACCAGGCAGTGGAAGCCAAGGAACGCGTGAAGATCCAGAACGAGAACCAGACGCTGGCCTCGATCACATTCCAGAACTACTTCCGCATGTACGGCAAGCTGGCCGGCATGACCGGTACCGCCGATACCGAAGCCTACGAATTCCAGGAAATCTACGGCCTCGAAACCGTGGTGATCCCGCCGAACCGCCCGAGCCAACGCAAGGACCGCCAGGACCAGGTGTACAAGACGGCGCAGGAGAAGTACAACGCGGTCGTCAACGACATCAAGGATTGCCACGAGCGCGGCCAACCGGTACTGGTCGGTACGACCTCGATCGAGAACTCCGAACTGATCTCGAAGATCCTCGCCAAGCACAACCTGCCGCACAACGTGCTCAATGCGAAGCAGCACGCGCGCGAAGCGGAAATCATCGCCCAGGCGGGCCGCCCGAAGATGATCACCATCGCCACCAACATGGCCGGCCGCGGTACCGACATCGTGCTGGGCGGTAATGTCGAGAAGCAGATCCAGATCATTGAAGCCGATGTCAACCTGAGCGACGCCGACAAGCAACAGAAGGCGCAGAAGCTGCGCGACGAATGGCAGTCTCTGCACGATCACGTGGTCTCCGTCGGCGGCCTGCACATCATCGGTACCGAACGCCACGAATCCCGCCGCATCGACAACCAGCTGCGCGGCCGCTCCGGTCGCCAGGGCGATCCGGGCTCCTCGCGCTTCTACCTGTCGCTGGACGATCCGCTCCTGCGCATCTTCGCCGGCGACCGCGTGCGCGCGATCATGGACCGCCTGAAGATGCCGGAAGGCGAGCCGATCGAGGCCGGCATCGTCTCGCGCTCCATTGAATCCGCGCAGCGCAAGGTCGAAGCGCGCAACTTCGATATCCGCAAGCAGCTGCTCGAGTATGACGACGTCGCCAATGACCAGCGCAAGGTGATCTACCAGCAGCGTAACGAGCTGCTTGAAGCGCGCGACGTGTCCGACATGATCGCGAACCTGCGCCAGGGCCTGTTTACGGACGTGTTCCGCACTTTTGTGCCGGCAGAGTCGATGGAAGAGCAGTGGGACATCAAGGGCCTGGAAGCCGCATTGGCGAACGAGTGGCAGCTGGAAGTGCCGCTGACCAAGATGCTGGAGGCTGAACCCGACCTGGCGGACGATGACTTGCTCGAGCGCGTGCTGAAGGCGGCGGATGAGTCCTACAACGCCAAGGTCGCGATCATCGGCAAGGATGCCTTCGCAGGCTTCGAGCGCAGCGTCATGCTGCAGAGCATCGATACCCACTGGCGCGAACATCTCGCGGCACTCGATCACCTGCGTCAAGGCATCCATCTGCGCGGCTATGCGCAGAAGAACCCGAAGCAGGAATACAAGCGCGAAGCCTTCGAACTGTTCGGCACCATGCTCGACCTGATCAAGAACGAGGTGGTCCGCATCGTGATGACGGTACGCATCCAGTCGCGCGAAGAGATCGATGCTGCAGAGGCGCAGCTTGCGCAGTCGCATGTGGAAAATGTGCACTACGAGCATGCCGACTTCAATCCGAACGCTGCGCCTGAAGAACTGCTGGCCCCCACCGCCAACGCGGAAAGCGGGCAGCAGCCGATGGTCAACGCTGTGCCGAAGGTCGGCCGCAACGATCCCTGTCCGTGCGGCAGCGGCAAGAAGTACAAGCAGTGCCACGGTAAGCTGGCGTAAGCGGCAGCTTGCATGAAGACAAAAGGGCAGGGGATACCTGCCCTTTGTTTTTTGCGAAACCGAAAACTCAAGCGGCCGCTTTCGGTCGACGCGTGCCTCGTAGTACCCTAGGGTATTATGAACTAGGGAAGGGGGCGCGCAGCCCCGAGAACCGGCCGAATGCTAGGCGCGGGGCGCCGGTCGTGGTGGTTCCACGACCAAGCCCCGCAACACCGCAGGCGGCCGGTTATCGGGGCTGCCCGGAGGGTTCGGTCGGGAAGGGACGCATTGCGGTGTTGCGCCGCTTGCGCAGGCACCCAGCCTGAGCGGCGCGCCGCACCACCACACTGCATCCCTTCTCGACCGAACGCGCCCCCTTCCCTAGTTCATAATACCCTCTGCCATGGAACAAGCACACACCAAAGAACCCTTCGTCGCAGCCCCCTTCATCAAGGAAATCGGCCGCGGCAAGAAAGGCGCGCGCAGCATTTCGCGCGACGATGCCTATCGTCTCTATGAAGCGATGCTCGACGGCCGCGTCTCCGACCTCGAGATGGGCGGCATCATGCTCGCCATGCGCATCAAGGGCGAGTCGGTTGACGAAATCGCCGGCTTCCTCGACGCCGCCGAGCATTCGTTCGACAAGCTGCCGACGCCGCCCGGCGAGTTCGCGCCGGTCGTCATCCCCAGCTACAACGGTTCCCGCCAGATGCCTAACCTGACGCCCTTGCTGGCCATGCTGCTCGTACGGCGCGGCGTTCCGGTCCTGATCCATGGGGTCATGAAGGATCCGGGACGCGTCACGACGGCCGAAATCCTGCACGAACTCGGCTTTTCGTTTGCGCACTCGGTCGATGAGGCGATGCAGGGCTTCGCGCGCCGCGAGCCGGTGTTCATGCCGATCGAGGCGCTTGCGCCGCGCATGGCCCGCCTGCTCGCGCTGCGCCGCATCCTCGGTGTACGGAATTCGACGCACACCCTGGTGAAAATCATGCAACCCTTCGCCGGACCGGCCCTGCGCCTGACCTCATACACCCATCCGGAATACCTCGAGATGCTGACCGAGTACTTCAGCACAGCGGTCCCCTCAGGCCGTGGCGATGCCTTCCTTATGCGCGGGACCGAGGGCGAAACCGTGGCCAACGCCAAGCGCGCCCAGCAAATCACCTGGTTCCATGATCGCGAATGCACTGTATTGGTGCAAAAACAAGAGGCGGTTGACGAATTGCCGCCGCTTCCGCCTCAACGCGATGCATCGACGACGGCAGAATGGATCAAATCGGCGCTCGGCGGCGGCCAACCGGTGCCGGTACCGATCGCAGAGCAGGTGGAACACTGTTTGCATGTAGCAGGGCTAGTACATGCCAAACAGGTGTCCAATGGAGAAGCAGGGTAAAGTTGTTCTGGTCGGCGCAGGCCCGGGAGATCCGGACCTTCTCACGCTGAAAGCGGTCAAGGCGATTGCCGCAGCTGACGTGATCCTTGTCGACGACCTCGTCAATCCCGACATACTCGAACATGCGCGCGTCGACGCGCGCATTATCCCCGTCGGCAAGCGCGGCGGCTGCCAGTCCACGCCGCAGGAATTCATCGAACGGCTGATGATCGGCGAGGCGCGTGCCGGTTACCACGTCGTGCGGCTCAAGGGTGGCGACCCGTTTATTTTCGGGCGCGGCGGCGAGGAGCGCGCGCACCTGGAGGCGGCAGGCATCGCGGTGGAAGTTGTCAATGGCATCAGCAGCGGCCTTGCCGCTCCCGCATCGCTCGGCATTCCTCTTACCCATCGCGACTGGAGCCAGGGCGCGATCTTCATCACCGGGCATGGCAAGAGCGAGGATGCCAATCCCGACTGGGCGACGCTTGCGCGACTCGACATGACTCTGGTGATTTACATGGGTGTGGCGCGCTGCAGCGAAATCCAGCAAGCGCTGCTCGCCGGCGGCAAATCGGCAATGACGCCGGTGGCTGTCATTCAGTCGGCGACGTCATCCAAGCAAGATCAACTGATCACGACACTCGGCGAGCTTCCCGCTGCGCTCGCAGCGTCAGCGCTCGGCAGTCCGAGCATTATCGTGATCGGCGATGTCGTGCGATGCGCGCGTGCCGAATACCTCAACGAAGCCATGCACCGCCGTTACTTCGCCAACCACGGCTCCTGACCTACTTTCACGGCGGCGCATCCTGCGCCGCCATTCTCCTTTCCTCTCCTCGCATCCCCAGCGGCCCCGATCGCTGCTTGAGGTATCTCACTGCCCGCACGACGCGCTTGATTGCGCGGTTGATTAAATAATAAGCAGTCGAAACGGCTGCGCCTCTCGCAAAACTTGAATGCCGGAACTTTTTTTATTTCCAGCTGACAAAGCCTTGCAGTCCCTACATGGCTGAAACATAAAAGTATCGGTACCAGTCGCCGACTCCAGGGAGGATTCGGAAATTGGCATCCATGCTCATCGTTCCGACGGCGGTGAGTCGTTGCGCGCTCGCATGACGAACTCCATGCCGCCGCCGGAGTCCGTCAACTGGTTCGTGATGCGCAGTTCGCCAGTCACGAAGTGAATTCCGATGAGGAGACCCCATGTCATGGACCTTTCCGCTGTTTGACCCGTCGCAGCCGATCCAATGGAACGCGCTGCTGCTGTTCGGCAGCCTTCTGCTGCTCGGATTGATCGGCGGCTATCTCGTTTCCAGGAACCCTTGGATACCCCGTATTACCGGCTATCTCGTGGTCGGCATCGTCGTCGGCGAGAGCGGATTCCAGTGGTTGTCCGGCGATCTGTTCAAGGTGGCAAGCATCTTTGCCGATATCGCACTCGCGCTTGTTGTCTATCAACTTGGCCGCTACGTCGATATCGGGTGGCTGCGGCATGAGCGATGGCTGCTGGCGACGGTGCTCAGTGGCGCTGCCCTTTGTTTTACCTTTGTCTGGGGAGCGCTCGAGTTGCTGGGCGTGGCCCGTCCTCTTGCCATGCTGGCTGGCGTATTCGCGATCGCCACTGCACCGGCAGTTGTCGTGGTGGTTGTGCGTGACCTCGGTGCTGAAGGGCAGGTCACCCGCCGCCTCGCAGCGATGACCGCATTGAACAATCTGGTCGCGCTGGTGTCCGCGTATATCGTACTGCCGCTGGTCGCGACCGAGGCCGACATACCGCTGCAGACCTTGCTCTCGAGTACGGTCTATTCGGTTTTCGGTTCGGCGCTCCTTGCGTACCTCACCTACCGGCTGATGATGCCGCTGGCGCGGCTCCTGGGACGCGAACGCAGCAGGCAATTCGTCCTGGTGATCGCCATCATCACGCTGACCATCGGCGCCGCGCACGCGTTACGCCTGCCCGTGCTGCTCACGATGCTGATCTTTGCGATCCTGTCCAAGAACCTGGACGTGCAGTACGACCTGATGGAACTGGAGTTTGGGGTGGCGAGCGAGCTTTTTATCGTGGTGCTGTTTGCAACGATAGGCGCATCCATCGGTATTGCCGACGTTGCGACGATCGGGTTGTCCGTTGTCGTCCTGGTCGCCGCTCGCTTTGCCGCGATGGCATGCAGCGTGTTTGCCTTTGCGCGGCCGGCCCGCCTGAAATGGCGGCAGGCCGGACTAATCACTCTCGGCACGCTGCCGATGGCCGAGGCCAGCCTTGGTCTTGCACAGATTTCATCGGTTTATCCCCAGACAGCGGCAGCAGTGGCGCCCTTGCTCGCCGGGACGCTGATCGTGCTCGAGTTGCTGGGGCCCATCGCCACCCAATTCGCATTGATCAAGTCCGGGGAAAGCGGACGCGAGTAAGAACATCGAATTCCGGAGACATACATGAACGTTCTACCTTTCACAACCTCGACGCCCTTCACGATGGGTATCGAGCTCGAGCTGCAACTGGTCAACCGGCGCAACTACAACCTTGCCACCGATGCGATCGATCTCCTGAACTGGATTGAGCCGAGCGAGCTGCAAAACCAGATCAAGCTTGAAATCACGCAGGGCATGATCGAGCTGAACTCGGGCATCCACACGCGGGTTGACCATCTCCTGGAAGAGCTGAAGGACCTGCGCGGTGCATTGACGCGGGGCGCACAGCACCTCAACATCGACGTCGCGGGTGGCGGCGCGCATCCGTTCCAGAACTGGAGCGAGCAACGCATCACGCCGAGCGAGCGCTTCCACCACCTGCACCAGAAGTACGGTTACCTGGCCAAGACCTTCACCGTGTTTGGCCAGCACATTCACATCGGCGTGGCCAACGGCGATGACGCGCTCTATCTCACGCACGGCTTCTCCCGCTATGTGCCGCACTTTATCGCGCTGTCGGCGGCATCGCCGTTCTATCAGGGCGTGGACACCGCATTCGATTCGTCGCGCAGTAACGTCGTGCGTGCATTCCCGCTTGCGGGCACTGCTCCTGTCGTGACGCAGTGGAGCGATTTCGAGAAGTACTACGATGACCTGATCGAGCTGGGCATCATCGGCAGCATGAAGGACTTTTACTGGGACATCCGTCCCAAGCCCGAGTACGGTACTGTCGAAATCCGCGTATGCGATACGCCATTGACGCTGGAAAGCGCCGCCTTGCTCGGTTGCTACGCCCAGCTGCTCGCGCGCTGGATCCTGACGGAACGACCGTTCAAGATCGATGACGACTTCTACCTGCTGTACCAGTTCAATCGCTTCCAGGCCAGCCGCTACGGGCTGGATGGCGAGATCGCGCAGCATGGTGACGACAGGGCAACTGCCGCCGGCAAGCAGTCGATCTTTGTCAGCATCCTCGACCGCCTGCAGGATCTCAAGCGCTTTGCACAAAACGAAGCCGAGATGCAGGCATTGAAGCGCCTGCGCCACATGGCTTACGAACGCCTCAACGATGCGACGTGGCTGCGCGAAACCTACAAGAAGCGCGGCTCGCTCAACGACGTGATGCGCTTGTCGTCGGAATTGTGGATGAACCATTCCGCGCCGCCGTATTTCCATTAAGACCGTACAATCATGGCTTGTCTTCCATTAACAAGCCATGTCAAACCAGTTCGATGTCGCAGTAATTGGCGCCGGCGCCGCAGGCATGATGTGCGCCGCCGTCGCCGGCCAGAACGGCAGGAAGGTCGTGCTGATCGACCATGCCTCCAGCCTCGCCGAGAAGATCCGCATTTCCGGCGGCGGCCGCTGCAATTTCACCAACCTGCATGCCGGCCCGCAGAACTACCTGTCGGAGAACCCGCACTTCTGCAAGAGCGCGCTGTCGCGCTATACCCCGCAGGATTTCCTCGCGCTGGTCAAACGCTACCGCATTGGGTGGCATGAAAAGCACAAGGGGCAGCTGTTCTGCGACCATTCGGCGGAACAGATCATCGACATGCTCAAGGCCGAGTGCGACGTCGGGCATGTGACGTGGCGCATGCCATGCAAGGTTGAGGCGGTTGCGCGTGAAGGGGAGCGATTCGTTATCGGTACGAATGGGGGATCGATACTGGCGAAGAAACTGGTCATCGCCACCGGAGGCCTGTCGATTCCCAAGATCGGTGCGACCGACTTCGCATTCCGGATTGCAAAGCAGTTCGGCCTGAAGCTGGTCGAGCCTCGTCCTGGACTCGTGCCTCTTACTTTCGATAGCGCGGCATGGGAGCCATTCATTCCCCTGTCCGGCGTTTCGCTGGAAGTTGGTATCGAAACCGGCGAAAAGAAGTCGCGCATGCATTTCCGCGAAGACCTGCTGTTTACGCACCGTGGCCTGTCTGGTCCGGCAGTCTTGCAGATCTCCAGCTTCTGGCGGCCGGGCGCGGCGCTGGTGCTCGATCTTGTGCCCGAGGTCGACGTCGCGCAGGTCCTGACCGAGGGCAAGACCACCATCAAGAAAAACCTCGGCAACATCCTTTCGCAATGGCTGCCGTCACGGCTTGCGGATGGCTGGCTGCATGTCAATGGCTTCAAGCCGGACGCGCGCATCGCCGATCTTCCCGACAAGCAGTTGCGCAAGCTCGGTGAATCGCTCAACCGCTGGACGGCCGTCCCCAACGGTTCCGAGGGGTATCGCAAGGCAGAGGTCACCTGCGGCGGCGTCGATACCCGTGAGCTGTCGCAGCAAAACATGATGGTGACAAAGGTACCTGGCCTGCATTTCATCGGCGAGGCGGTGGATGTGACGGGCTGGCTCGGGGGGTACAACTTCCAGTGGGCATGGGCATCCGGGGTCGCCGCTGGATTGTCTCTGTAGCAATATTGGGTCGTGCAACACCGGGTGGATGTTGCACTTTTCAATGTTCCGGGAACCTGTTATACTCGCCGTCTTTCCTACAAATTCCTTGGTTTGTGAGTTTACATGACCACTATTCGCATTAAAGAAAACGAGCCTTTCGAAGTCGCCATGCGTCGCTTCAAGCGCACCATCGAAAAGACCGGTCTGCTGACCGAGCTGCGTGCGCGCGAGTTCTACGAGAAGCCGACCGCTGAGCGCAAGCGCAAGCTCGCCGCTGCCGTGAAGCGCCACTACAAGCGCATCCGCAGCCAGCAACTGCCGAAGAAGATGTACTGATTTCGCTGCCGCACGCATGTGTGCGGTGCTCTGCAAACCCGCTCCGGTGTAGTCCCCGCAGCGGGTTTTGGTGTTTATAGCCTGTCTGAATTTTGGTCGTGCTTTTTCCGCAAGCTGCGGAACCGTCAAGAACTGGAGAGAAAATGGGCCTGAAAGAGCAAATCACCGAAGACATGAAAGCCGCGATGCGCGCCAAGGACAGTGCGAAACTCGGCACCATCCGCCTGCTCACCGCTGCGATAAAGCAGAAGGAAGTCGACGAACGCATCGAGCTGACTGACGCCCACGTCCTTGCCATCATCGAAAAGATGATCAAGCAGCGCAAGGACTCGATCGCACAGTTCGAAGCCGGCGGGCGCCAGGACCTCGCTGATAACGAAAAGTCCGAAATGGCGGTGCTGTCCGCCTACATGCCCGCTGCCATGTCGGAGGCGGAAGTGCGGGCCGAAGTCGCCGCTGCCGTCGCCGCAACCGGTGCTGCCGGTCCTCAGGATATGGGCAAGGTGATGGGCGTGTTGAAACCGAAACTTGCCGGGCGCGCCGACATGACAATGGTTTCCGCGCTCGTGAAGGCGGCGCTGTCCAAGTCCTGAATCTGGCCGGACGACGCGGTTGCAAAGCGCCGCTTCGTCCCCATCTTTCAGCTGACATCGACGCCGGCCTCGCCTGCTCATGGCGAGGACTGCAGGTTCCAGCGTCGGCATGACACCCCGGGACTGTCCCACGTTATCAAGGCGCCTTCGTGATTCCGCAGTCATTCATCCAGGATTTGCTCAACCGGGTCGACATCGTCGACGTGGTCGGCCGCTATGTGCAGCTGAAAAAGGGCGGCGCCAACTACATGGGCTTGTGCCCCTTCCATAACGAGAAATCCCCCAGCTTCACCGTCAGCCCGACCAAGCAGTTTTATCACTGTTTCGGCTGCGGCGCGCACGGCACCGCCATCGGCTTCCTGATCGAATACTCGGGTCTTGGATTCGTCGATGCGGTCAAGGATCTGGCGCAGGGTGTCGGCATGACCGTGCCCGACGACGACCGCATCCCCCCGGCGCAGCGTGCCGAAGTGCAGGCCAAGAGCTTGGCGTTGTCAGAAGTGATGGCACGTGCAGGTGACTATTATCGCCAGCAGCTGCGTAGTGCGCAGAACGCCATTACTTACCTGAAGAACCGCGGTCTGACCGGCGAGATCGCCGCGAAATTCGGCCTCGGCTACGCACCCGGCGGCTGGGATAACCTGCGCGGCGTATTCCCCGAGTATGACAATCCCGCGCTCGTCGAGGCGGGGCTTGTGATTGATCGCAGCGAAGAAGAGGGTGGCGGGCGTAAGCGCTACGACCGCTTCCGCGACCGCATCATGTTCCCGATCCGCAATACCAAAGGCCAAGTCATCGGCTTTGGCGGAAGGGTGCTGGACGGCGGCGAGCCGAAGTACTTGAACTCGCCGGAAACACCCCTATTTCAGAAGGGAAACGAGCTGTACGGCCTGTTCGAGGCGCGGCAGGCGATCCGTGAAGCGGGATACGTGCTGGTCACCGAAGGCTACATGGATGTGGTTGCGCTCGCGCAGCTTGGTTTTCCGCAGGCAGTTGCCACGCTCGGCACCGCATGTACCGCTACGCATGTGCAAAAGCTCCTGAAGCAGACCGATGATGTGATTTTCAGCTTCGACGGCGATGCGGCCGGACGACGTGCCGCGCGCCGTGCACTCGATGCCTGCCTGCCATATGCGACAGACAACAAGACGATCAAATTCCTGTTCCTGCCGGCCGAGCACGACCCCGACAGTTATGTCCGCGAGTTCGGCCCGGGAGCATTCGAGCAGCAGGTGTGTGACGCGATGCCGTTGTCACAATTCTTGCTAAAGGAAGTGACCCGGGACCACGACCTCGCCACCTCGGAGGGTCGGGCCAAGGCGCAGTTTGATGCCAAGCCGCTGCTGCAGGCCATGCCGCCCTCGGCTCTGCGCCTGCAGATCGTACGCTCGCTGGCACAGACGACGCAAACCACGCCGGCCGAGATCGAGGCATTGTTCGAACTGGCGCAGCCAGTGGCTCGCACCAGAGTGGCGCCGCCGCGCACCAAGCGGACGCCGCCGATGGGGCTGGAGCGCCAGATGATCCGCCTGCTTGTGGCGCATCCGTCATTGGCGAACGCGCTTGACCAGGCGGCAATTGATGCGGTGGCGCGGCTGGCGCCGGACAATGCCGCCATGCTGATGCAGTTGATCGAGTCCTGCCAGGCGCTCGGGGAACAGGCCAATTTTGCCGCGCTAGCGGAGCAGTTGCGTGCGCAGAGCGGTGATTTTGACCAGCTTATCGCCGAAATTGCTGCAGATTCGGAGTCGGATGCCGAGACGGCGCGACTCGAGCTTGCCGGGGCGGTCCGGCAGACTAAAATGCAAGTATTGAAAGCCGAACTTGAACGGCTGGCAACAACCGGTCTGGCAACCGAAGAGGCGCGTATGCGTTATCGCGAGCTGATGCAGAAACAAGAACAACTACGGCGGGGGCTGGATCCCGCGTGAGGCAGTGGGTGCCGTACCGGGTATGGCATCGCGTCAAAAGGGGAGGTGTCATTGCATTGCAGCGCCGACAAGCGCACCAGGATCATGCAACGTCCTGGCTGCGACGAGGTCGAAGGCATACAACGCCGTGCCGCGGTATGCCTTTGAAATGGAGAAATGTTGCTCTCTGTGGTATAATTTAAAGCTTTTGATTCAAGGCCTTATGTTATTTCGTTGGCTGGGTTGGAATTCCAGCAGAACAACGAAATACCAGGGACATGTCGCGCGGGCGAATGCCGAAGCCAGTCACACGTCGGCTCCATAACGCGCAATTCACTCGGCGCTCGAGAGCAAACCAGTTGGAATTGATTCCATGGCAAACGCAATGAAAAAACCCGCGAAAACGACTGTAACTGCAAAAAAAGCGAAATCGGCTGCAACTAAACCGGCCTCGGGCAAGTCGATGGCAAAGCCTGCCGTGAAGAAGACCACTGCCGCCGCACCAGCCAGCAAGGCAAAGACGCCGATCAAAGCTGCGACGAAAACGGTTGCTAAGACTACGCCCAAAACGGCAACCAAGGCAACCCCGTCGAAGTCGAAACCTTCATCACGAGCCGCCGCAAAGCCGGCTCCCGAGAAACTGAAAGCACCCGTGACGAACAAGAAATCCGAATCGAAGACCGCAAGCAAGGCCGCCAAGGTCGCGCCGAAAGCCGAGCCGAAGTCCGAAAGCAAAGTGATGGCAGTGAGCCAGACCACCGATGCGGAAGCACTGGCAGCGATCGACACGTCCAGCTACGTGTTGCCCGCGGTCAAAGTGCCCGGCCGCCGCGGTCGCAAGCCGAAGGACTTCCAGCCGGAGAACGATGAAGTCGCCGCGCTGAACGCCGTCGAGCGTGCGGAGCTCAAGGCCGCCGACAAGGCCAAGGCAAAGGACCGCAAGGCCAAGGAAAAGGCCTTGCTGAAGGATGCGTTTTCTTCCGATACAGAGGCATCCGAAGAGGAGCTCGAGCAGCGCCGCCAGAAGCTGAAGACGCTGATCAAGCTCGGCAAGGACCGAGGCTTCCTGACGTATTCCGAAATCAACGACCACCTACCCGAGAACATTGTCGATCCGGAAGCCATTGACGGCATTATCGGCACGTTCAACGACATGGGTATCGCCGTCTACGAGCAGGCGCCCGACGCCGAGACACTGCTGCTGTCCGACAGCGTCGCTACCGTCGCCACCGACGACGACGCCGAAGCCGCTGCCGAAGCTGCACTGTCGACCGTGGATTCCGACTTCGGCCGTACCACCGACCCGGTCCGCATGTACATGCGTGAAATGGGCTCGGTCGAGCTGCTGACCCGCGAAGGCGAAATCGAAATTGCCAAGCGCATCGAAGAAGGCCTGAAGGACATGATCCAGGCCATCTCCGCCTGCCCGACGACGATCGCTGAGATTCTCGCTGCGGCCGATCGCATCGAGAAGGATGAGATCAAGGTCGACGAAATCGTCGACGGCCTGGTGGACCCGAACGCAGCCGAAGACACCGGCGCTCCTGTCGCCGCCGTATCCGATGAGGATGAGGACGAAGAGGAGGAGGAAGAAGAGGAAGAAGAGGAAGAGGACACCGGCGGCGGTGCCGCCGCAGGCTTCTCCGCCGAGCAGCTCGAACTGCTCAAGCGCGATTCTCTGGGCAAGTTCACCGAGATCGCTTCGCAGTTCGACAAGATGCGCAAGGCCTACGAGAAGGAAGGCTATAACTCCAAGCCCTATGTGAAGGCGCAGGAAACCATCTCCAACGAACTGCTCGGCATCCGCTTCACTGCCAAGTTCGTCGAGAAGCTGTGCGACACGCTGCGCGGCCAGGTCGATGAAGTGCGCCACATCGAGAAGCAGATCCTCGAAGTGGCGGTGAACAAGTGCGGCATGCCGCGCACTCACTTCATCAAGGTCTTCCCGGGCAACGAAACCAACCTCGACTGGGTCGACGCCGAAGTGGCCGGCAACCACTCGTACAGCGCGATCTTGGGCCGTAACGTCCCGGCGATCAAGGAACTGCAGCAGAAGCTGATCGACCTGCAAGCACGTGTCGTGCTGCCGCTGCCGGACCTGCGCAACATCAACAAGCAGATGGCTGCAGGTGAAATGAAGGCGCGCAAGGCCAAGCGCGAGATGACCGAGGCCAATCTGCGTCTCGTGATTTCGATCGCGAAGAAGTACACCAACCGCGGCCTGCAGTTCCTCGACCTGATCCAGGAAGGCAACATCGGCCTGATGAAGGCGGTGGACAAGTTCGAATACCGTCGCGGTTACAAGTTCTCGACCTACGCGACGTGGTGGATCCGCCAGGCCATCACTCGCTCGATCGCGGACCAGGCGCGCACGATCCGTATTCCGGTGCACATGATCGAAACGATCAACAAGATGAACCGCATCTCGCGCCAGATCCTGCAGGAAACCGGCGCCGAGCCGGATCCGGCAACGCTGGCGATCAAGATGGACATGCCGGAAGACAAGATCCGCAAGATCATGAAGATCGCGAAGGAACCGATCTCCATGGAAACGCCGATCGGCGACGACGACGATTCGCATCTTGGCGACTTCATCGAGGACAACAACACGCTGGCACCGGCCGACGCGGCGTTGCATGCCTCGATGCGTGGTGTGGTCAAGGATGTGCTCGACTCGTTGACGCCGCGCGAAGCCAAGGTGCTGCGTATGCGCTTCGGCATCGAGATGTCGACCGATCACACGCTGGAAGAAGTGGGCAAGCAGTTCGACGTCACCCGCGAGCGCATCCGCCAGATAGAAGCCAAGGCACTGCGCAAACTGCGTCACCCGTCCCGCTCCGACAAGCTGAAGAGCTTCCTGGAAGGCAGCTGATCCGCTGAACTGGCAATAGCGAAAGAAACCCAACCGGCGTTCTCAGTCTGAGGACAAAGGGAGAACAAGGCGGGCTGCAGTTTGGCCTGCCGGACAAAAGATTGGGCCTCTAGCTCATGCTTGGTTAGAGCAGCGGACTCATAATCCGTTGGTGCCGTGTTCGACTCACGGGAGGCCCACCAGAAAAGACAAAAGGGAGACTGTTAGTCTCCCTTTTGTCTTTTTAGCGAGGCGTATTCGGAAGGACTTCCGGCAAAGGAAGCCTCGACCGTCAGATGAATCCCTAATTCATAACACCCTAGTAGATCATCCAGATGAATTTACAGGGATATTGCCGATCTAACTCCTGATTCAGGAGGAGGGATCAGTGATGCCCGGGAAACAGTATTTGGTCAAGCTGGA
>Ga0196972_1000264_pt1 | contig 35728 bp, 30 predicted proteins | sample S1v_2013CmetaG_FD_148618 | JGI IMG/M metagenome (GOLD analysis project Ga0196972, IMG submission 148618) | Soil microbial communities from Anza Borrego desert, Southern California, United States - S1+v_20-13C | ecosystem: Environmental > Terrestrial > Soil > Desert | place: USA: California...
CAACGTCGACCGCTACAAGCTGCTGGCCTTCGTGCTGTCGGCCGCGCTGTCCGGGCTGGCGGGCTCGCTCAAGACGCTGGTGATGAAGTTCGCCACGCTGACCGACGTGCACTGGCAGATGTCCGGCGAAGTCATCCTGATGAGCCTGCTCGGCGGCGTCGGCACCTTGCTGGGGCCGGTACTGGGCGCCGGCATCGTCATCTCGCTGCAGGACATGCTGGCCGACAAGGTGGGCGAGTGGGTCACCGTCATCATCGGCGTGATCTTCGTGCTGTGCGTGCTGGCCTTCCGCAAGGGCATCGTGGGCGAACTCCTGGCCTGGTTGGAGCGCCGTCGCGCCCGGTCCTGAAGCCGACCGCTTCCAGGCGCATCGAGGCCCGCCGGTTCCGGCGGGCCTTTTTTCCTTGCGGCATCGGCGGCCGCTGTCATGCAGGCGATTGCCCGCGGGCGGCCCGGCGGCTAGTCTGCTGCGAGTCCAACACCACGGAAGCCAGTGCCATGAACGATCTCTTCTCGCTGCAGGGCCGCGTCGCCCTCGTCACCGGCGGCTCGCGCGGCATCGGCCGCATGATCGCCACGGGCCTGCTCAGCCAGGGCGCGCGCGTCTACATCACTGCGCGCAAGGCAGCGGCCTGTGACCAGGCGGCGGCCGAACTCTCGTCGCTGGGTCCCTGCATCTCGCTGCCGGCCGATGTCTCCACGGTCGATGCGGCGCGCGCGCTCGCAGCGGAGATCGCGCGCCGCGAGCCGGCGCTCGACATCCTGGTGAACAACGCGGGTGCCGCCTGGGGCGAAGCGTTCGAGACCTTTCCCGAATCGGGCTGGGACAAGGTGGTGGACCTGAACCTGAAGGCGCCCTTCTTCCTGACCCAGGCCCTGCATCCGCTGCTGAAGGCCGGGGCGCAGGCCCGGCCGGCCAAGGTGATCAACATCGCCTCCATCGACGGAATCTCGGTCAACCCGTGGGAGACGTATTCCTACGCCGCCAGCAAGGCCGGCCTGATCCACCTGACGCGGCGGATGGCGCTTCGGCTGGCCCAGGACAACATCGTCGTCAGCGGCATTGCCCCCGGCGCCTTCGCTTCCGAGATGAACAAGCAGGCGCGCGACCACGGCGACGAGGTCGCGCGGCGCGTGCCGGCCGGCCGCGTGGGCACCCTGGAGGACATGGCCGGCGCGGCGATCTACCTCGCCTCGCGCGCCGGCGACTACGTGCTGGGGGAGACGCTGGTGGTGGACGGCGGGGTCACCCACACGCGCGGCTGAACGCGCGTCGTCAGCCCGCCCAGTCCCAGTTCTGCGGCCCGCGGCTGGCGACCTTGGCGGCCCCGACCCGGTTGCCCAGTTCGGCGCAACGCACCAGCGGCCAGCCCTGCTCCAGCCCGTGCAGCAGGGCGCCGCGCCAGGCGTCGCCGCAGCCGGTCGGGTCCACCACCGCGCTGGCCTTCACGCCGGGCACCAGGGTCTTCTCGCCGCCGATCCACACCTCGCAGCCCTCGCCGCCCAGCGTGACCACCAGCCCCTGCACCCGGCGCGAGATCTCGGCCGGCGACCAGCCGGTGCGTTCGCCGAGCATCTTGCCTTCGTAGTCGTTGACCGTGACCCAGGTCGCCTGCTCGATGAAGGCGGCCAGCTCGCGGCCGTCGAACATCGGCAGCCCCTGGCCCGGGTCGAACACGAACGGAATGCCGGCCGCGTGCATCTGCTCGGCGTGCTGCAGCATGGCATCGCGCCCGTCCGGCGAGATGATGCCCAGCCGGATGTCGGGCCGGGCCTCGATGCGCGTGAGGTGCGCCTGCATCATCGCGCCGGGGTGGAAGGCGGTGATCTGGTTGTTGTCCAGGTCCGTCATGATCATCGCCTGCGCCGTGTAGCTGTCCTCGATGCGGCGCACGAACTCGGTGCTGATGCCCAGCGACTGCAGCCGCTCCAGGTAGCTCGCGCCATCGGTGCCCAGCGTGGCCATCGGCAGCGGCTGCCCGCCCAGCCGCTTGAGCGCGTACGCGATGTTGCCGGCGCAGCCGCCGAAGTCGCGGCGCAGGCCCGGCACGAGGAAGGACACGTTGAGGATGTGCAGCTGGTCGGGAAGGATCTGCTGCGAGAAGCGGCCCTCGAAGTTCATGATGGTGTCGAACGCGAGGGATCCGCAGATGACGGCTGCCATGGTCTTGCCTGTGGGTTGAAGGTCAGGGATAGAAAGCGAGGAGGCGGTAGCCCGCGATGCGGGCCGCGGTGCCGTTGTCGGCGTCGACCGCCAGTGCGACGCTGGCCGACCAGTCCGAGGCGGCGGCGATGGTCGCCGGCGCGGCGCCCAGTTCGGCCGGCAGGATCACGCGCTGCACCACCGGCTGCTCCTGCGTGTCCGTGAGCGTGAGCTGCAGCGCCGGCACGGCCACCGGCAGCGGCGACGGGTTCTTCAGCGTGAAGCTGAGCCGGTAGACCTCGGGGCGCACGCGGGTGAAGCCGCTGTTGTCGATCACGATGGCTTCGATCTGCCGCGGCGCGCCGATGGCGCAGCCCAGGCGGTCGCACAGCTGCACCAGCAGCGGGCGCAGCTGCGGCTGCGTGGCAGCCAGGCGGTCGCGCTCGCGCACGGCGAACTGCAGGACCAGCAGGCCGGCCAGCGCAAGCACCACGAGCAGCAGCGCCAGGCGCACCAGCGGCCGCCGCCAGAAGGCCTGGCGGCGCGCCTGCCGCACGAAGGAGACGTCCTCGAGCGCACTGTCGGGGATTTCGGAGTCGGCTTCATCGTCGTCATCCGGCAGGTCCGTGTCGTCCTTCTCCCGGAAGGCCTGCGCATAGTCGTAAGGGGACGAGCTCGCCGCCGGCTGCGAATCGCGGGGGACCTCGGAGGCGCCGGTGGCTGGTTCCGCGTCGTCGGCGAACGCCGCGGACGGCGTCCGTTCCGTCGGCTGCGGCGGCAGTGGCATCGCCTGTGGCTGCGGCTGCGGCTCGGGATCACCGGGCAGGTTCCCTACCGGTTCGCTGGCGTCGGCCGCTTCCTGGTGCACCTCCTGCTGCGGTGGTGCAACCTCCGTGGCCCGATCGCTTCCGGACGCGGGATGGGCGTGCGGCTCGCCCGGTTCCGAAAACCGTGGGTGGATGGCTTGCACCGAGGCCTCGGCGGGGCGCGGGTCCGGCTGCAGGCTGCCGGTGGCGTCGAACACCTCGCCGCAGTGGCCGCAGCGCACCCAGCCTTCGGAGATCCTGAGCTGGTCGGGGACGACCCTGAACATCGTCCCGCAGGCCGGGCAGGCGGTGATCATGCTCATGAGCGCGGCATTGTAGAAGCCGCTAGCGCTGCCCCGTCATCAGGATCCAGCCGTCCTCGGTGTCGGCCACGTCCAGCCGCAGCCAGGGCGCGTAGGCCTGGGCCAATTCATCAGCCTGTCGCTCGAGGATGCCGGCCAGCACCAGCTCCCCGCCGGGCGCCACGTGCCCGCACAGCAGCGGGGCCAGCACCTTCAGCGGCGTGGCCAGGATGTTGGCCAGCACCACCTCGTAACGACCCTGCGCCGCCTCCGGGAGGCCGGCACGCAGTTCGACCCCGTTGGCGCTGGCGTTGTCCAGCGTGGCCTGCACCGCCGCCGGGTCGATGTCGACCGCGTCGACCTCGGGCGCGCCGTGCAGCGCGGCGCCGATGGCCAGGATGCCGGAGCCGCAACCGTAGTCCAGCACGCGCCGCCCGTGCAGCGGCTGCCGCGCGATCCAGCGCAGGCACATGCGGGTGGTCGGATGGGTGCCGGTGCCGAACGCCAGCCCCGGGTCCAGCCGGATGACGCGCCGGGCCTGGGCCGGCGGCTCGTGCCAGCTGGGCACGATCCAGAACTCGGGCGTGATCTCCACCGGCGCGAACTGCGACTGCGTCAGGCGCACCCAGTCCTGCTCGGGCACTTCCTCGATGCCCTGCACCTGTCCGTCGGCAAAGAAATCCTGCGCCGCCAGCAGCCGGGCCGCTTCCTCGGCCGCGGCGCGCTGCCCGAACAGCGCCAGCACGCGCGAACGCTGCCAGCCTTCGCGCGGCGGCGGCAGCCCCGGCTCCCCGAACAGCGCCTGCTCGGCGTCGGTCTGCGCGTCGGCGTCCTCGACCGAGACGCTCAGCGCGTCCAGGGCCTCCAGCGCCTCGCTGACCGCCTCGACCTGGCTTTCGCCGCAGAGCAGTCGCAGTTCGAACATGGGGTCAGCGCTTGTGGTGCGACAGCCACTGCTCGAGGTAGTGGATGTTGGTGCCGCCCGTCATGAACTTGGCGTCCACCAGCAGCTCGCGATGCAGCGGGATGTTGGTGTGGATGCCCTCGACCACCGTCTCCAGCAGCGCGGTGCGCATGCGCGCCAGCGCCTGCTCGCGCGTGTCGCCGTGCACGATGATCTTGCCGATCATGGAATCGTAGTTGGGCGGCACGAAGTAGTTGTTGTAGACGTGCGAGTCCACCCGCACGCCGGGGCCGCCGGGCGCGTGCCAGAGCGTGATGCGCCCGGGCGACGGGGTGAACTTGTACGGATCCTCGGCATTGATCCGGCACTCGATCGCGTGGCCGCGCAACTGGACGTCGCGCTGGGAGAAGGGCAGCTTCTCGCCGGCCGCCACCATGATCTGCGACTTGACGATGTCCACGCCCGTGACCAGCTCGGTCACCGGGTGCTCCACCTGCACCCGGGTGTTCATCTCGATGAAGTAGAACTCGCCGTCCTCGTACAGGAACTCGAACGTGCCAGCGCCGCGGTAGCCGATCTTCTTGCAGGCGGCGGCGCAGCGCTCGCCGATGCGCTCGAGCAGCTTGCGCGGGATGCCCGGCGCCGGCGCTTCCTCGATGATCTTCTGGTGCCGCCGCTGCATGGAGCAGTCGCGCTCGCCCAGGTACACGGCGTTCTTGTGCTTGTCGGCCAGCACCTGGATCTCGATGTGCCGGGGGTCCTGCAGGAACTTCTCCATGTAGACCGCCGGGTTGCCGAACGCCGCGCCGGCCTCGGCCTTGGTCATCTGCACCGCGTTGACCAGGGCGGCTTCGGTGTGCACCACCCGCATGCCGCGGCCGCCGCCGCCGCCGGCGGCCTTGATGATCACCGGGTAGCCAATGGCGCGGGCGATGCGGCGGATCTGCGCCGGGTCGTCCGGGAGTTCGCCTTCGGAGCCGGGCACGCAGGGCACGCCCGCCTTGATCATGGCCTGCTTGGCCGAGACCTTGTCCCCCATCAGCCGGATCGACTCGGGCGTCGGGCCGATGAACTGGAAGCCGCTCTTTTCCACCCGCTCGGCGAAATCGGCGTTCTCGGACAGGAATCCGTAGCCGGGGTGGATGGCCTCGGCATCGGTGACTTCGGCGGCCGAGATGATGGCCGGCATGTTGAGGTAGCTCTGCGGCGAAGCCGCGGGGCCGATGCAGACGGCCTCCTCGGCCAGCTTGACGTACTTGGCGTCTCGGTCGGCCTCGGAATAGACCATCACCGCCTTGATGCCGAGCTCGCGGCAGGCGCGCTGCACCCGCAGGGCGATTTCGCCGCGATTGGCGACCAGGATCTTCTTGAACATGGACGGCGGCTACCCGGTCACTCGATCACGAACAGCGGCTGGCCGTACTCCACGGCCTGCCCGTTCTCGCACAGGATCTGGGTGATGGTCCCGGTCTTGTCCGCCTCGATCTCGTTGAGGATCTTCATCGCCTCGATGATGCAGACGGTGTCGCCTTCCTTGACCTGGCTGCCCACGTCGACGAAGGGCTTGGCGCCCGGGCTGGAGGCGCGGTAGAAGGTACCCACCATCGGCGACTTGATGGTGTGCCCGGCGGGCACTTCGGGCGCGGGGGCCGCAGCGGCCGGCGCCGACGCGGCCGGCAGTTGGGCGGGAACGCCTGCAGCGGCGGCGGGCGGCGCCGCATACACCACCTGCGGGGTGGCGGCCGGACCGCCCTTGACGATGCGGACCTTGCCCTCGGCTTCGGTGATTTCCAGTTCCGAGACGTTCGATTCGGACACGAGGTCGATCAGCGTCTTCAGTTTTCGCAGGTCCATGGTCTCCGCCGGTTCTTCGTGGAAAGTCGGCGAATTTACCGCAAAACGCTGCGATTTTTACTTTTCTTCGCCTAATTTTTCGGATCTTGCAGATCCTTGGGATGCCGTCCGGGTCGTCCGGAAGGCCATGGAACAGGGCCCGGGCCGGCTTGCAGGCTCATCCACCGGAAGATGCCCACTGGTCCAGGTCGCGGCGGTAGAGCTTGCCCATTCTACGCTGGCGGATGTCCCCCTCCGGTCCGAACACGACGGTGAACGGCAGCCCCCCGGCCTGGTTGCCCAGCGACTTGGACAGGTCTGTGCCACCCAGCCCGGCCATCCCGATCGGGAAGCGCACCGGCACCTTGCCAAGGAATTGGCGGACCGCGCTCGGCTGGTCGATGGCCAGGCCGACCACGTTCCAGCGACCGGCCTGCTCCTGCTGGAAGGCGTCCAGCAGCGGCAGTTCCTCGATGCAGGGCGGGCACCAGGTGGCCCAGAAATTCAGCAGCAGGGGCTGGCCGCGGAAGCGCGACATGGGCAGGTGGCCCCCGTCGGGGGTATCGAACCCGGAAGCCCAGAACCCCTCCGGCGCCCCTTCGGCGACCGCCCCGGGCCGCAGCCGCCACCAGGCCAGGCCACCGCCAGCCAGCGCCGCGGCGGCACCGACCCCGGCAGTCAACAGCATGCGCCGGCGGCTGGCCGGGCGCGAGACAACAGCTTCGTTCATTCCATCTCCAGCAGCGCCCGCAGCGCCGTCGCGTCGCCGCGCGCCACCCGGCCGCGGCCGTCCGGCCTCAGGGCACCCCGCAAGTCGTCCAGGTCGTGGATCAGCAGGTGCACCCCCACCGTCTCGCCCAGCCCCGGGCAGAGGCTGGACAGGCTGAGGGCCTCCACCGGCTCGCCCTGGAACCCGGTCACCGTGCGGGCCTCGTAGTTCACGTCGTGGTCGATCAGGGCCAGCTCGGCCGATTTCGGGTCGTCGCAGAACAGTTGCAGGTAGATATCCGACAGCCGGGTGGCGGTTCCATTCCACACGGCCCCGGCCAGGTGCGGCCGGAACTCCGCCAGCCGCTCCATCCAGGTCAGGGCGTGGCGACGCAGCGCGGCCAGTTCCTGTGGCTGGGTGTCGGCGCAGAAGACCGCGATGTACTCGCGGACGGCCTCGTCCAGCGTGTCGTTGTCGGGCAAGGCGGCGCGCGGCGGCAGGCGCAACTGGCGCACCGCGCGGCGCTTGGCCGGCCCGTACTCCAGTCCTTCCTCGACCACCATGCGGGCCGCGGTCGCCGCGATCTCCGCCTGCACACTGTCCATCACACCGGCATTGTGCCCGCCGCCCGCCGCGAGGGAACCGCAGCCGCTGCGAACGCGGCCGGACCGGAGGGCCATCCGATAATCCCGCGCATGCACATCCATATCCTGGGCATCTGCGGCACCTTCATGGGCGGCGTCGCGGCCCTGGCCCGCGAAGCGGGACACAAGGTGACCGGCTGCGATGCCGGCGTCTATCCGCCGATGAGCGACCAGCTGCGCGCCCTCGGCATCGAACTGATCGAAGGTTTCGGAGCCGACCAGCTCTCGCTGGCACCGGACGCCTGGGTGGTCGGCAACGTGGTCTCGCGGGCCCGCCAGGCCGACGGCTCGCCGCGCTACCCGCTCATGGAAGCCATCCTGGAGCAGGGCGCCCGCTACACCAGCGGGCCCCAGTGGCTGGCCGAACACGTGCTGCATGGCCGCCATGTGCTGGCCGTCGCCGGCACCCACGGCAAGACCACCACCACGTCGATGCTGGCCTGGATCCTGGAGCAGGCCGGGCTGGAACCCGGCTTCCTGGTGGGCGGGGTACCGATGAACTTCGGCCTCTCGGCGCGGCTGGGCAAGGGCTCCTGCTTCGTGATCGAGGCCGACGAGTACGACACGGCCTTCTTCGACAAGCGCAGCAAGTTCGTGCACTACCGGCCGCGCACCGCGGTGCTGAACAACCTGGAGTTCGACCACGCGGACATCTTCGATGACCTCGCGGCCATCGAACGCCAGTTCCACCACCTCGTGCGCACCGTGCCGCGCAGCGGCCGGGTGGTCGTCAACGGCCTGGAGGAAAGCCTGCAGCGCGTCCTGAACGCGGGCTGCTGGAGTGAGGTGCGCTCCTTCGGGGCGGCAGTCGACGATTTCAGCGCCATCGGGGAGCCTGGTGCCTTCGACGTGCTGCGCCGGGGCGAGAAGGCCGGCCGGGTCGAATGGGAGCTGGGTGGCGTGCACAACCAGCTCAATGCCCTGGCCGCCATCGCGGCGGCCGAGCACGTCGGCGTCGATCCGGCTGCGGCGGCGCAGGCACTCGCTTCGTTCCGGAACGTGCGGCGCCGCATGGAGCTGCGCGGCGAGGCCGGCGGGGTGCGGGTCTACGACGACTTCGCGCACCACCCGACGGCCATCCGCACCACGGTGGACGGGCTGCGCCGCCAGCTCGGGCCGCAGGGCGGGCGCATCCTCGCGGTGTTCGAGCCGCGCAGCAACACCATGAAGCTGGGCACGATGAAGTCGCAACTGCCCTGGAGCCTGGAACAGGCCGACCTGGCGCTGTGCCACGCTGGCGGCCTGGACTGGGATGCGCGGGCGGCGCTGGCGCCCATGGGCGAGCGGGCCCGGGTGGCCGATTCCATCGACGACCTGGTGGACATGACGACCGCCGCAGCCCGGCCGGGCGACCACGTCCTGTGCATGAGCAACGGGGGCTTCGGCGGCATCCACGCGCGCCTGCTGGCGGCACTGGAACGCCGGGCTGCCTAGCGGCCGGGGACGCGCCTCTCAGTCGAGCGACAGCGGCGCCGGCGCTGTCAGGTCCGGCCGGGGCCGCAACAGCTGCCGGTCGGAATCCTGGCCCAGCCCGGACGGCAGGACGCTGCGTCCGCTGTGCATCGAATCGGGCCCCTCGCCCCGCCGCAGCGTCGCCTGCGAAGCGCGCTTGGGGTTGGACGTGATGGCGCCCACGAGGTACAGCGCGGCCAGGTCTTGCGCCAGCCGCTCCTCACCCAGGCCGGTTCGCTGCTGGAGTTCGGCGAAGCGGGCCGGCGCGACGGCCAGCTCTCGCAGCAGCAACAGGTGGGCATCGCTCAGCATGCGCTGCGGCAGCCGGGGCGGCCGGCGGAAATACAGCAGCCCGGTCCGGTAGCGGCGCGGCAGGGTGTCGCGGCGGGTGCGCAGCGCGTATTGCCACATCAGCTGCGACAGGCTGGTGCGGGAGAAGTGGCCGGGGATGGCGGACGCGTTCGGCTGCGGCGTCCACATCGCATTTTCCAGCTCGAGCGGCGCGGCGGCCGGCAGCACGCCGACGTCGCCGCGAAGGTCCACCACCGCCAGCAGCAGGCCGCTGGCGGCGTTCACGTGGTAGACGCCGGACCCCAGCGCGCTCTCCTGCTCCAGGATCTGCGACGCCAGGCCGAACTGGGCGATGGTCGGGCGCATCCAGTTCTCGAGGCGCCCGAGCAGGCCACGGACGCTGGCCGGATCCTGCAGCTCGAAGCTGAGCCCCTGCGGCAGGTTGCGCGGCAAGGGCAGCGCGAAGGCCACCGGGCGATCCACGTCGGGCAGGTTGATGTGGACCGATCGCCCGCCGGCCACGCCGGAGGCGATGCGCACCGTGCCTTCCGACAGGACCTGGGTCCGGCTGCCGTGGATCAGGATGGCGTCGGCTTCGCCCAGCCGCGCGAGCTCCCAGGCCATGCCGCCGGGCGAAGCTCGCGTCAGCAGGGCCGCCAGCTCCTCCTCCTGCTGGGTGGAGAAGCCGGCCAGCCCGATGCGAAGGATGGGCAGTTCGAGGGACATGGGCGGTCGCCACCGGGGACTGCGTCGGCGGCGAAAGCAACCAATGTAGTGATGTAGTTACTGCATGTAAATAATGGCTTGCCCCGAGTGGTGTCATCGGGCTCGACGCGCGGCAACTGCCTCGGCGAGGACGCCGAGCAATCCCGCCGAGTCTTCCCAGCCCAGGCAGGCATCGGTAATGCTCTTGCCGTACTCCAGGTCCCCGGGCTTGTCCTTGCCCGGCGTGAACTTCTGGGCGCCGGCGTGCAGGTGGCTCTCCACCATCACGCCGAACACGCTGCGAGAGCCGCCGGCCAGTTGCCGGGCGATGTCGCGCGCCACGTCCAGCTGCTTCTCGTGCTGCTTGCTGCTGTTGGCATGGCTGCAATCGACCATCAGCCGCGGCGGCAGCTTGGCGGCCTCGAGTTCGCGGCAGGCCGTGGCCACGCTGTCGGCGTCGTAGTTGGGCGCCTTGCCGCCCCGCAGGATGACGTGGCAGTCCTTGTTGCCGTTGGTGCGCACGATGGCCACCTGCCCGTTCTTGTGCACCGACAGGAAGTTGTGCCCGCGGCTGGCCGCCATGATGGCGTCGGTCGCGATGCGGATGTTGCCGTCGGTGCCGTTCTTGAAGCCGATCGGCGCCGACAGGCCCGAGGCCAGTTCGCGGTGCACCTGGCTCTCGGTGGTGCGGGCGCCGATCGCGCCCCAGGAGATCAGGTCGCCGATGTACTGGGGCGAGATCACGTCGAGGAATTCGCTGCCGGCCGGCACGCCCAGGCGGTTGATCTCGATGAGCAGCTGGCGGGCGATGCGCAGTCCCTCGTCGATGCGGTAGCTCTGGTCCAGGTACGGGTCGTTGATCAGGCCCTTCCAGCCGACCGTGGTGCGGGGCTTCTCGAAATAGACCCGCATCACGATCTCCAGCGTGTCGGCGTAGCGGCGGCGCATCTCCTGCAGCCGGCGCGCGTACTCCAGTGCCGCGTCCGGGTTGTGGATGGAGCAGGGGCCGATCACCACCAGCAAGCGGTCGTCGGCGCCCGCCATGATGTCGTGGATGCGGCGCCGGGTCTGGCTGACCAGGCCTTCCACTTCGGTCCCGCGGATCGGGAAGAAGCGGATCAGGTGCTCGGGTGGAGGCAGCACGGTGATGTCCTTGATGCGCTGGTCGTCGGTGGCACTGGTCTTGTCGACGGGGTGCGGATACCAAGGCTCGCTGGCGGTGGCGGATCGGGCTGCATTCATCGGTGAGGCTCCTTCGCGGTCTGGAAAAGGCATAAAAAAACCGCCGGGGGTCCGGCGGTTTCTTCGGGGGTTCTCGCGTTTCTTGCAGGTACGCTCAGGACTCTCGACCGCCGGGGGCGCCAGAGAACCAAAAGTAGCCAAAGAAGAACACGCTGTGCTTGCGCATGGGTCGGAAATTTAGCACATGCACGCTCAGGCCGTGCCGCCGACCGTCAATCCATCGATGCGCATGGTCGGCTGGCCGACGCCCACGGGCACGCTCTGGCCTTCCTTGCCGCAGGTGCCCACGCCGCTGTCCAGCTGCATGTCGTTGCCGATCAGCGTGACCCGCGTCAGCGCGTCGGGGCCGTTGCCGACGATGGTCGCGCCCTTGACCGGATACAGGATCTTCCCGTTCTCCACCCAGAAGGCCTCGCTCGCGGAGAACACGAACTTGCCGGAGGTGATGTCCACCTGGCCGCCGCCGAAATTGGTGGCGTACAGGCCCTTCCTGATGCTGGCCACGATCTCCTCGGCCGGCTTGTCGCCACCCAGCATGTAGGTGTTGGTCATGCGCGGCATCGGGATGTGGGCATAGCTCTCGCGGCGCCCATTGCCGGTGGGCGCGACGCCCATCAGCCGGGCGTTGAGCGAGTCCTGGATGTAGGCGCGCAGGATGCCGTCCTCGATCAGCACGTTGCGCTGGGTGGCATGCCCCTCGTCGTCCACGTTGAGCGAGCCGCGCCGGTCGGCGATGGTGCCGTCGTCGAGCACGGTGACGCCCTTGGCCGCCACGCGCTCGCCGATGCGGCCGGAGAAGGCGCTGGAGCCCTTGCGGTTGAAGTCGCCTTCCAGCCCATGGCCCACGGCCTCGTGCAGCAGCACGCCGGGCCAGCCCGGGCCCAGCACCACGGTCATCTCGCCGGCCGGGGCAGGCCGCGACTCCAGGTTGGTCAGTGCGGCCTTGGCGGCATCGTCCACGTATTCGCGGATGCGCTCCTCGTCGAAGTACGCCAGCCCGAAGCGCCCGCCGCCGCCGCCCGAGCCCACCTCGCGGCGGCCGTTCTGCTCGGCGATGACGGTGACCGACAGGCGCACCAGCGGCCGCACGTCGGCGGCCAGCGTGCCGTCGGCTCGTGCCACCATCACGACGTCCCACTCGCTGGCGAGCCCCGCCATGACCTGCACGATGCGCGGGTCCTTGGCGCGGGCCAGCTGCTCCACGCGCCCGAGCAGGTTCACCTTGGCCGTGCTGTCCAGCGTCGAGATCGGATCGACGGCCGGGTACAGCGACCGGCTGGAGGCCACCTTCTTGCGGGCGCCGACCTTGGCCCGTCCGGACTGCATTGCCGATGCGATCGACCGCACCGTGCGCGCGGCGTCCAGCAGCGAGGCTTCGGAGATGTCGTCCGAGTAGGCGAAGGCGGTCTTCTCGCCGCTGACCGCGCGCACGCCCACGCCCTGGTCGATGCTGAAGCTGCCGGTCTTGACGATGCCCTCCTCCAGGCTCCAGCCCTCGCTGCGCGTGTACTGGAAGTAGAGGTCGGCATCGTCCACCCGGTGCGCCTGGATCTCGGCCAGGGCGCGCGCCAGGTGGGTTTCGTCCAGTCCGAAGGGTTCGAGGAGCAGCCGCTGGGCCGTGGCCAGGCGCTCCAGGGTCGGTTCGCGGGAGATCATCGAAGGATTCTAGGTGCGGCGCCCCGCCCCTGCGGTGCAGTGGCCCATGCACCGCGCCGGCGCGGCTCAGGTTCGCTGGCCGCCGAGCAGCTGCAACAGGGCCGCGTCGTCGAGCTCGCCCAGCCCGGCCTGCGCGGCCTGCTCGAACACGCCGGCGGCGACCGGCCCCAGCGGCCCCTCGAAGCCCGCCTGCCGCGCCATCGCGACCGCCAGCCTGGTGTCCTTGCGCAGCAGGTTGACGTGGGCGCGCGGCGCGTAGTCGCCCGCCAGCGCCCGCCGCATGCGGTCGGAGCCGATCCAGCTCTGCCCGCTGGACCGCTCGATCACGTCCAGCGTGCGACCGGGGTCCAGGCCCAGCCGCTGCGCCAGCGCCATCGCTTCGGCGGCGCCGGCCAGGTTGATCGCGGCCAGCAGGTTGTTGACCAGCTTGGTGCGGGCACCGTCGCCGCAACGGTCGCCGACGCGGAACACCTGGCTGCTCAGCGCGGCGACCAGGCCCTGGGCCTGCTGCCAGGCCTCGTCGCTGCAGGCGACCATCAGGCTCATGGTGCCCTCGCGGGCGCGGGCGGGACCGCCCGACATCGGCGCATCCAGCGGATGGAGCCCGCCCGCGGCCAGGCGAGCGGCCAGTCCCGCCACGTCTTCCGGCGCAATCGTCGGGCAGAGCAGCACCGGCGCGCCGGGCGCGAGCGCCGCGGCAGCGCCCCGCTCGCCGAACAGCACCGCTTCGCTCTGCGCCGCATCGACCACGCAGACGATCAGGGCGCCGGCGCCCTCGGCCGCCTGCGCCGGGTCGACGGCCGGCCGGGCACCGAGCGCCTGCAGCGCCGCCACCTTCGCGGCAACGAGATCGCAGGCGTTCACCGACCAGCCCAACCCCAGCAGGCGCTGCGCCACGGCGCCGCCCATGTTGCCGACCCCGACGATGCCGACGCGGCAGGGGCCGCTCATGTCTGCACCAGCCGCTTGGCCTTGGCGATCGACATCAGGATGCCCAGCCCCAGCCCCAGCGTGACCATCGCGGTGCCCCCGTAGCTGATGAAGGGCAGGGGCACGCCCACCACCGGCAGGATGCCGCTGACCATGCCCATGTTCACGAAGGCATAGGTGAAGAAGATCATGGTGATCGCCCCAGCCAGCAGGCGCGAGAACAGCGTCGAGGCCTCCAGCGCGATCGCCAGCCCGCGGAAGATCAGGAAGATGAAGCCGGCCATCAGGCACAGGTTGCCCACCAGCCCGAACTCCTCGGAGAAGGCGGCGAAGATGAAGTCGGTGGTGCGCTCGGGGATGAACTCCAGGTGCGTCTGCGTCCCCTGCATGAAGCCCTTGCCCAGCAGGCCGCCCGAGCCGATCGCGATCATGCCCTGGATGATGTGGAAGCCCTTGCCCAGCGGGTCCTTGGTGGGGTCCAGCAGGGTGCAGATGCGCTGCTGCTGGTAATCGTGCAGCACCGGCCAGCGCACGCCCTCGCCGCACAGCTGACCCTCGAACACCACCAGCAGCACGATGCCGACCAGCCCGATCGCCACCGGCGGCACGATCAGCTTCCAGGACAGGCCGGCAAAGAAGATCACCGACACGCCCGCCGCCAGGACCAGCAGCGAGGTGCCCAGATCGGGCTGCTTCATGATCAGGCCCACCGGCACCAGCAGGATCAGCCCGGCCATGGCGTAGTCCAGCGGGCGCAGCTGCCCTTCCCGCTTCTGGAACCACCAGGCCAGCATCAGTGGCATGGCGATCTTCATGATCTCGCTGGGCTGGATCACCACGCCCAGGTCGATCCAGCGGCGCGCCCCCTTCTTGGCGATGCCGAACATCGCCACCGCCACCAGCAGCGCGACCCCCAGCGTGTACAGCGGGACGGCCAGGCTCATCAGCCGCTGCGGCGGCACCTGCGCCACCACGAACATGATGGAGCCGGCGATCAGCATGTTGCGCGCGTGGTCGTAGAAGCGCGTGCCGTGGTCGAAGCCCGATGAATACATCGTCATCAAGCCGGCGCTGGCCAGCAGGAACACGGCGAACGCCAAGGGGCCGTCGAAACCCTGGAGCATCGGGGCCACCCGCTGCCACAGCGGCGGCTTTTCGAGGACAGCGGACATGGGGGCGGATTATCTCCGCTGGCATCATTGCCGGATGAGCGAAGAACCGGCTTCCGTGACGCATTTGCTGTACCTGCACGGCTTCCGTTCGTCGCCCCGCTCCGCCAAGGCGGTGCGGGTGGCCGAGCGGATCGCCCGCGAGCACCCGGGGCTGGCCTGGTGGTGCCCGCAGCTGCCGCCGTCCCCGCGTGCGGCGATGCAGATGGTCATGGACGGGATCGCGTCGTGGCCGCGCGACCGCATGGGCGTGATCGGCTCCTCGCTGGGTGGGTTCTACGCCACCCACGTGGCCCACGAGACCGGCTGCCGCGCGGTACTGCTGAACCCGGCCGTGGATCCGGCGCGCGACCTGGCCCGGTACATCGGCGAGCAGACCTTCTGGCACGACCCGAGTCAACACTTCTACTTCGAGCCGCGCTACGTCGACGAATTGAGGGCGATGGAGCACGGCCCCCTGCCCCACCCTGAACGGGTGCTGGCCATCGTCGCCAAGGGCGACGAGGTGCTGGACTGGCGCGAGATGGTGGGCCGCTATCCGGGCTCGGCCATCGACCTGATCGAAGGCGGCGACCACGCGATCAGCGACTTCGACCAGCGCATCGACCGGGTGCTCGCCTTCCTGGGCCTCGGCAGCCCCGCCGGCTGAAACCCGCATGGGACAATCGCGGCGATGTACGCATTGTTCGAAGAGGCCGGCAAGTTCCAGGCCGGGCGGATCCTCTCCGAAGCCGAATCGTCGGCACAGGTCGAGCTCGACAGCGGCAAGCGCGTCAAGGTCAAGGCCCAGAATCTCCTGCTGAAGTTCGACAAGCCGCAGCCGGCCGAGCTGGTCGCGGCGGCGCAGGCCCTGTCCGCCGACATCGAGCTGGACCTGGCCTGGGAGTTCGCGCCGGAGGACGAATTCGGCTTCGCCGACCTGGCGCGCGAGTATTTCAGCGACAAGGCCTCGCTGGAACAGCAGGCCGCCGCGCTGTTCCGGCTGCACGAGGCGCCGCACTACTTCCGTCGCGCCGGCAAGGGGCGCTTCCGCAAGGCGCCGGCGGAGATCGTCCAGCAGGCGCTGGCCGCCATCGAGAAGAAGAAACTGGTGCAGCAGCAGATCGCGGCCTGGGCCGCGGAGTTGGCCGCCGGCAGCTGCCCACCAGCGGTGCGCGAGCAGTTGTTCCGCATCCTGTTCAAGCCGGACAAGAACGGGCCCGAATACAAGGCCGTGGTGGAGGCCTCCCGCGCCACCCAGACCGCGCCGCTGGCGCTGCTGCAGAAGGCCGGTGCGATCGACTCGGCCTACCAGTTCCACTGGAAGCGCTTCCTGTTCGAGCAGTTCCCCAAGGGCACGGGCTTCCCGCCGCTGGCGCCGCCGGCCATCGCCGAGGCGCTGCCGCTGGCCACCGTCCAGGCCTTCTCGGTCGACGACTCCAGCACCACCGAGATCGACGACGCGCTGTCGGTGCAGGGGCTGGGCACCGGCACCGTGACGCTGGGCATCCACATCGCCGCGCCCGGGCTGGCGCTGCAGCCGGGCACGCCGCTGGACGCGGTCGCCCGCCAGCGGCTGTCCACCGTCTACATGCCCGGCCACAAGATCACCATGCTGCCCGACGAGGTGGTGCAGGCCTATACGCTGGAGCAGGGCCGCGATTGCCCGTCCGTGTCGCTGTACCTGCGCTTCGACGAAGCCTCGCTGGTGCTGCAGGACAGCCAGACGAAGCTGGAGCGCGTGCCGGTCACGACCAACCTGCGCCACGACCAGCTGGACGAGCACATCACCGAAGCCTGGCTGGAGAATCCGCAGGCCCCCGCGACGGCCGTGCCCGAGCCGGCCGCCCACCTGCGCGAGCCGCTGGCCTTCCTGTGGCGGCTGGCCCGGCACCTCAAGGGGCTTCGCGAGCAGGTGCGCGGCAAGCCCGAGACCTTCACCCGGCCCGACTACAGCTTCCGCCTGCTGGGCGAGCGCGAGGGCGAGCCGACCGGCGACGAGCGGGTGGAGATCACCGTGCGCCGCCGCGGCGCGCCGCTGGACCTGATCGTCTCCGAGGCCATGATCCTGGCCAACAGCACCTGGGGCCAGTGGCTGGCCGAACTGGGCGTGCCGGCGATCTACCGCAGCCAGGCCAGCCTGCTGCCGGGCGTCAAGGTGCGCATGGGCACCAAGGCGCTGCCGCATGCGGGGTTGGGGGTCAAGAGCTACGCGTGGAGCACTTCGCCGCTGCGCCGGTACACCGACCTGGTCAACCAGTGGCAGATCATCGCGGCCGCCCGGCACGGCCGCACCGCCGCGCTGGCGGCGCCCTTCAAGCCCAAGGACGCCGAGCTGTTCTCGGTCATCTCCGCCTTCGACTCGGCCTACTCCGCGTACAACGGCTACCAGGCGGCCATGGAGCGCTTCTGGACCCTCCAGTACCTGCGCCAGCACGACATCCGCGAGCTGGTGGGCACGGTGTTCCGCGAAGGCCTGGTGCGCGCCGACGAACTCCCGCTGGTGCTGCCGGTGCTGGGTACCGAGACCCTGCCGCGCGGCACGCGGGTGCGGGTGAAGCTGGGCGCGATCGACGACATCGCGCTGGACGTCGCCGGCACTGTGGCCGAGCGGCTGGACACGGCGCCGGCGCCGGTGTCGGCGGAAGACGACACCGGCGAGGACGAAGAGCCCGTGGCCGGGCCGATCGCCATCGCGGTGGACGTGACCGAGGGCGAGCAGCCCGACAATGCGGCCGATAATCCGGCCCCGTGAACCTGAAGTCCTTCAGCACCCTGCAGATCGCGCTGGGCGTCTCGGTGGCGGTCCACGCCGCCCTGCTGACGGTGCGCATCGTGGACCCCGAGGGCTTCAACCGCGTGTTCCAGGACACGCCGCTGGAAGTGGTGCTGGTCAACGCCGCCAGCCACGACAAGCGGGAAAAGGCTCAGGCCATCGCCCAGCGCACCCTGGCCGGCGGCGGCGAGGCCGCCAAGGGCCGCGCCACCTCCCCCCTGCCACCCTCCGCGCTGACCGAACTGGGTGACGCGTCCGAAGACGCGCAGCGCCGCATCGAGGCCATGCAGGAGCAGCAGATGGTGATGCTGGCGCAGGTCAAGCGCATGCTGGCCGCCATGCCGCCGGCGGACCCCCGACAGCCGAGCAGCAGCGCCGAGGCGAAGGAACGGGAAGAAAAGCGCCGGCGCCTGTCGCAGCTGCTGGCCGAGATCGAGCGCCGCATCAACGAGGAGAACGCGCGGCCGAAGAAACGCTACATCAGCCCCGCCACCCGCGAGGAGGTCTATGCGATCTACTACGACGGCCTGCGCCGCAAGATCGAGGAACGCGGCACCACCAACTTCCCGGAGCTGGGCGGCCGCAAGCTGTACGGCGAGCTGACCATGGTCGTCACCGTCAACCACGATGGCCGGGTGCTAGGCACGGAAGTCGTCGAGACCTCCGGCAACACGACGCTGGACCGCCGTGCCCAGGCCATCGCGCGGGCGGCCGGCCCCTTCGGCCGCTTCAACGAAGCCATGCGCCGCCGCGCCGACCAGATCGTGGTGGTCTCGCGCTTCCGGTTCACGCGCGACGAGACGCTCGAGACCAAACTCACCAGCCAATGAGCGAGGACCGCTACTGCGTGATCGGCAACCCGGTCGAGCACAGCCGCTCACCCTGGATCCACGCGCGCTTCGCCGAACAGACCGGCCAGCCCGTCGCCTACGGCAGGCGGCTGGCGCCGCTGGACGGCTTCGCCGCCACGGTGCGGCAGTTCCGCCAGGAAGGCGGCCTGGGCTGCAACGTCACCGTGCCCTTCAAGTTCGAGGCCGCCGCGCTGGCCGATGCGCTCAGCGCACGGGCGCGACAGGCCGGCGCCTGCAACACGCTGCGCTTCGACGGCGGACAGGTGTTCGGCGACAACACTGACGGCGCCGGGCTGGTGGGCGACATCCGCGCCGCCGGCGTCGAGCTGGCCGGGCGCGACCTGCTGCTGGTGGGCGCAGGCGGCGCCGCGGCCGGCGTGCTGGGCCCCTTGCTGGATGCGCGGCCGCGCCGCGTGGTGATCGCCAACCGCACGCCGGCCAAGGCGCAGGCGTTGGTGGACGGCCATGCGACGATCGCCCAGGGCGCAGAGCTGCTCGCCTGCGGGCTGGACGACATCGCCGGTGCCTTCGACATCGTCGTCAATGCCACGGCCAGCAGCCTGGCCGGCGGCTCCGTGCCCGTGCCCGGCCGCGTGCTGCGGCCCGGCGCACTCGCCTACGACATGATGTACGGCCCGGCGGCCGAGGGCTTTCTCGCCTGGGCCCGCGCGCATGGCGGCATCGCGCGCGACGGCCTGGGCATGCTGGTGGAGCAGGCAGCGGCGTCCTTCTTCGTGTGGCGCGGCGTACGGCCCGACACCGCGCCGGTGCTGGCCGGCCTGCGCGCGCTGCTGTCGGCAGGGGGTTGAGCGTGAAGGGCTTGCTGCGCTGGCTGCTGCTGCTGGTGCTGGCCGGCGTCGCTCTGCAGCTGTTCTTCGTGCTGCGCATCGCGCTGGCTACCGTCGTCGATCCGCAATCCACCACCTTCCAGCGCTCCGAGGCGTGGCGCATCGCCGTGGAGCGGAACCGCTTCCGATGGCGCCAGCAGTGGGTGCCGTACGAGCGCATCTCCGGGCACCTCAAGCGCGCCGTGATCGCATCCGAGGACGATGGCTTCGCGAACCACGAAGGCGTGGACTGGGAGGCGATCGAGAAGGCCTGGGAGAAGAACGCCCGCGCCGAGGAACGCGCCGCGCGGCGTGCCAACCTGCGGTCCAACGCGCGCCCGCCCAGGATCGTCGGCGGCTCCACCATCACCCAGCAACTGGCCAAGAACCTGCTGCTCTCGGGCGAGCGCACCCTGCTGCGCAAGGGGCAGGAGATGGTGCTGACGTTCGCGCTGGAGGCCTTGCTGTCCAAGCAGCGCATCCTGGAGATCTACCTGAACAGCGTGGAGTGGGGCGAAGGCGTGTTCGGCGCCGAGGCCGCCGCGCGCCACTACTGGCACAAGCCCGCCAGCCAGCTCAGTGCCTACGAGGCCGCGCGGCTGGCCGTGATGCTGCCACGGCCGCGGTACTTCGAGCGGGTGCCCAACTCGGGCTACCTGGCCAACCGCGCGCAGACCATCCTGGCGCGCATGCGCAGCGCGGAACTGCCCTGACGCAGGGAGCGGGGGCCTACTTGGCCCGGATGTCGCTGCCAGCCCCGTTCACGCGCCCGTTCGGGACGGGTGCCTGGAAGGCGCCGTCCTGCACGGCGATCGGCGCCGAAGCCGCGACCGCCCGCCCATAGACGTCGTCGAACCGGACGATGTCGTCTTCGCCGAGGTAGTCGCCCGACTGCACCTCGATGACTTCGATGGGGGTCGTGCCCGGGTTGCAGAGCCGGTGCACGGTGCCGACCGGGATGTCGACCGACTGGTGCTCGGCGAGCATGAAGGTCCTGGTGCCCAGCGTGACTTCGGCGGTTCCACGCACCACGGTCCAGTGCTCGGACCGGTGGTGGTGCAGCTGCAGGCTGATCGCCGCCAGCGGATCGATGTGCAGCCGCTTGACCTGGAAGCCGGGTCCCCGCTCGACGCTGTCGTAGTACCCCCATGGCCGCAGCACCTTGCGGTGGCTGGTGGCCTCCGGGCTCCCGCCGCGCTCGAGCTGGTCCACCACGCCCTTGACCTGCTCGGCGGCGGACCGGTCGGCCACCAGGACCGCATCCGGCGTGTCGATGATGATCAGGTTGTTCGTCCCCAGCGCCACGACGCGGCGGTACGGCGCGTGGATGTAGTTCCGGCTCACGGCGCCCACAACGGTGCCGTGGCCCTCGATGTGGTTGCCATGCTCGTCGGGGGGAGCCAGGTCGGCCACGGCATTCCAGCTGCCGACGTCGCTCCAGGTGCCCTGGAACGGCAGCACCACCAGCCGGTCATGCCGCTCCATCACGGCGACGTCGATGCTTTGCGACTCGCAGCCGCGCATCGCGGCCGCATCCGGCCGGATCGTGTCGTCCTTGCGCTGCGCCCGCTCCATCGCCTGGCGGCAGGCCGCCAGGATGCCGGGCGCATGCCGCTCCACCGCCTGCAGCAGGATGCGCGGCCGGCACAGGAAGATGCCGGCGTTCCAGAGCACGTCGGCACCGTCGATGAGCGCCTGCGCCCGTTGCGCGTCCGGCTTCTCCACGAAGCGGGCCACCCGGTGCCCGCCGTGCTCGTGCGGCTCGGCGCGCTCGATGTAGCCGTAGGCGGTGCTCGGATGCGTGGGCACGATCCCGAACACGACGATGGAACCGCTCTCTGCGGCGGCCACCCCGCTGCGCACCATGGCGGCGAACGCCCCGGCGTCGGGGATGTGGTGGTCCGCCGGGCAGAACAGCTGCAGCCGGTCCGGCTCGCCAGCCTGCAGCGCCGCCAGCACCATTGCCGCTGCGGTGTTGCGGGCGCAGGGCTCCAGGATGAGCAGGGCCCGGCCCACCGTCCGCTTCACGGCGTCGCGCAGCAGGAACCTGTGCTCCTCGGCGCCCACGCACACCGGCTCCCCGCCTTCCAGGAGCGGCGCCACGCGCTCCAGCGTGAGGTCCAGCAGGCTCTTGCTGGCGACCAGCTCGACGAACTGCTTGGGAAACGCCTTGCGCGACACGGGCCACAGGCGGGTGCCGGAGCCGCCACAGAGAATGACAGGTTGGATCATTGGCGCCTCGAAGGGGGTGCAGCGGGTCCCGGCTTGCGGGAGGTGGGGCCAGCCTATGCACAGCATCCCACGCACGCGAGAGATGAAACAACCCAGTTTCCTAGGCGTTTTGTCCCGGAGCGGGCCGGCCGCTGGACAGGCGCAGGAAGAATGTCCTGCCCGCTGGGTGACAGAAGCCCCTTCCGGGCGCCGGCGCATGCGCATCCAATCGCCCGATGCGCGCGATTTCCGCGGGGGTCACCGGATGAAGATCTACCTGGATCAACTGCCTCCCAGGCTCACCCCGGACCAGGGCCAGTGGGGCTTCGCCAAGGCCATCCTCGACCGGCTGCTGATGGCCGGCGCGTACCTGGCCACGGTGGGTGCGTTCCGCGTGCCCTTCCGGCGCAACGACCTCATCGTCGTGCTGATCGTCCTGATGGTGAGCGCACCCGGCCGGATCCCGTTCCGCCGCATGGACCGGTCGATCGCCTGGCAGATCGTCAAGCACTGGGGGCTGTCGGTCGTCTCGCTCGCGCTGATCACCGTCATCCTGAGTGCCGTGTTCCCCGAGGATCCGGCGCTGGTCGAGCCACGGATCGCGCTGGCGTGGAGCGCGGCGGCCCTGCTGACGCTGTTCGCGGCCCATGCCGCCTCGCCCTTCGTGGCGCCGCATGTGTCCAGGCTCTACCGCAAGGACAAGGTGCTGATCGTGGGCATCAACGACGTGGCCCGCCGCCTGTCGCGCCTGATCGCGAGCGGCGAGGCCGATGGCCAGCAGCTGGTGGGCTTCGTCGAGGACCGGTCGCCGCCGCGGCTGCAGCGGGCTGCTGGCGAGCGCGTGGTCGGCGGCTTCGAGCAGCTGGGCGAGCTCACGCGGACCCACGGCGTGAGCGTCATCTACCTCGCCATCCCGATGGCCCAGCAGCCGCGCGTGCTGGCGTTGCTCGAGCAGCTGCGCGACACCACGGCTTCCGTGTTCTTCGTGCCCGACGTGTTCATCGCCGACCTGGTCCAGGCCCGGGTGGCCACCGTGGCCGGCCTGCCGATGGTCTCGGTGTGCGACACGCCGCTGCAGGGCGCGGCCGCGGTCAAGAAGCGCGCGCTCGACCTGGTGGTCACGCTGGCGGCGATGCCCTTGCTGCTGCCCGTGCTCGGGGTGATCGCGCTGCTGATCAAGGCAACTTCCGAAGGCCCGGTGATCTTCAGGCAGCGGCGCTTCGGCCTCGATGGACGCGAGATCACCGTCCTGAAGTTCCGCACCATGAAGGTGATGGAGGACGGCCACACCACCTACACGCAGGTGACCCGGGACGACGACCGGGTCACCCCCATAGGCCGCTTCCTGCGCAAGAGCTCGCTCGACGAGCTGCCGCAGGTCTTCAACGTGCTGGAGGGCAGCATGAGCCTGGTCGGCCCCCGGCCGCACCCGATCGCGGTCAACGAGACCTACCGCAAGCTCATCGCCGGCTACATGATCCGCCACAAGGTCAAGCCGGGCATCACCGGCTGGGCGCAGGTGCATGGCCAGCGGGGAGGCAACGACCTGCCGTCCATGCGCAAGCGCACGGAGTACGACATCGCCTACCTGCAGTCCTGGAGCCTGGGCCTGGACATGAGGATCCTCGTGCGCACTGCGCTCATGCTGGTGCGCGGCGACATGATGGGGTACTAGGACCCTGGGTTGGCGCACGGGCGCCGGGTCAGGCGCCGCGGCCCTGGCGCGAGGCCGGATTGGTCACGTAGCGCGCCAGCGGCAGCGCGGCCGACCGCGGCAGGACGATCACGAGCACGGCCCAGACGGCGATGCAGGACTTCAGCAGCGGCGAGAAGTCCGGCGAGGTGCGCAGCGCGAACCACAGGTCGGCGAACTGTTGCTGCCCCGTCGAGAGTCGCCGCAGGTACCGCATGTCGCGAAAGACGCCGAGGACGAACTCCTGCTTCTGGGTGCTGAAGGACACCAGCCGCGGCGGCAGCTCGAGGCCGAGCTGGTGCTTCACGTGCGACCGGAACGTCGCGATCCGGGCCCTGAGCTTCTCGGGTGCGTTGTACTTGCCCGCATTGGCGAAGGCGAGCGAGGCTCCCTCATCGCCGGCCGACCCGTGCAGGCGATAGCGCCCCAGCACGGCGTCCACCGCAACGACCTTGCCGTTCAAGGCGCTTCCATAGACGGCGAAGAAGTCCGCGCAGTACTTGTCCTCGGTGACGGGGAGCGGGAACAGGCCCAGGAGTGCCCTCCTCGCATAGGCGTTCCCGGACCCGGGTGCCGACGAGTACAGGACGCCTTTGGTGGCCAGCAGGTGGCCCACGTCGCCGGACGCGAGGACCCTGGGCGTCTGCCCGGCGCGCGGCTCCCCCCCGGGTCCGATGAAGGACAGCCGGAAATGGGCCTTCGCCGTGTCCGCATCGATGGCCGGCACCACCCGCTCGGCCATGTCCGGCAGGTACAGGTCGTCCGCATCGAGGAACAGGACGATGTCGCCGGACGAAGCGGCGAAGCCTGCGTTGTACGCGGCGCACTGCCCCTGGTTGGCCTGGTAGATGGCCTTCACCGAGCCGGCCGCGACGAACTCGCCGATCACGGCCCGGGAGTCGTCGGTCGATCCGTCGTCGACCACGATGACCTCCACGTGTCCGTACGTCTGCCCGAGTGCCGAGCCGATCGCGTCGCGCAGGAACCGGCCGTGGTTGTAGTTGCAGATGATGATGGACACGAGCGGTCCGGGGCTTTGCTGGGAGCTTGGCATCGGTCACCTGCGACGGGTTGGCCCGTGGAGCGACGCGGGCATCGTCAGGCCTGGAGGAGGGTCGCGTGCGCCACGGCCTGCCTAGTACTCGAGCCCCTTGCGGGTCTGCTCGCGCCGGCCGAGGCTCGCGAGGTGCGTCCGCAGCTTGGCCCTGAACCGCGAGAACTGCCCGGTGAGCAGCATGCCGCCCGCGCGCAGGAACTTGGGACCCCAGTAGTACGCGAACACCGGCAGGTAGGCCCCGCCGTGCCGGCGCGTCATGGTCCGAACCTGCAGCCAGATGTCCGCCTTGTACAGCTGCGACCGCTGCTGCGGCTGCACCCGGTTGGCGCTCCACCAGTCGTCGACCCAGGCGATCGGGAACTGCTTGCAGATCCGGATCAGCCAGTCCCAGTCCTGCACGAGCGGGTAGCTGTCGTCGACGGGACCGATGCGCTCCAGGGCCTCGCGCCGCACGAAGGCGCTTTCCAGGGGCACGTAGTTGTACCGCAGCATGTCCCGCACGCTTGCCTGACGGCTGCGGGTCCTGCCGATCTCCACGCCCGTCTCGTCGACCTGCAGCGAGTTGCAGTACACCAGGCCGGCCTCGGGATGGCGCTTGAAGGCATCGACGGCCTTGGCGATGGCACCGGGCAGCAGGTAGTCGTCCGCGCTCAGCCAGCAGACGATGTCGCCGCGGGCCAGCGAGAAGCCGAGGTTCATCTTCGCGCTGAGGCCCTGCGGTGCCGGCGTGACGAGGCGCAGGCCCGGGTGGCGCGCCAGGATCTCGGCGGTGCCGTCCGTCGAGCCGGAATCGAGGACGATGTGTTCGACGCGCGGGTAATCCTGCTGCTCGACGCTTCCCAGGGTGTCTTCGATGTAGGCACCCGTGTTGAACGAAGGTGTCACGACCGACACGAGAGGAGTCTCTGGGAGCGGATTCACGGCGCGTGGCCTCCTGGCATGGTCACTGTCCTTTGGTTCGTCTCCGTTGCAAGGCTACGGGCGCAGCACCCCCACCGTAAGGGAGGCTCCTACCGAATCGGCTGGGTGATTTGTCCCGTCGTCGCCGTGCGTGGCAGCCACGACCCGCAGTTCCGCCCGCTGCCCGCAATGCCGGTCACAGCAAGTTCCTAGCCGAATCGGGACAAAACTCCCAACTGGCCGCGAGTCGGTTCGCATCCAATCTCCGTGGGCCGGACCCGACTTCCACCTGTCGTGTCGGCACCGGCTGCGCACCGCCGCACGCACGGCTGTGCAGCTGAATCAGGGAGCAGGTCTTGAGTGCAAGCATCGCCATCGATGGACGATTCCTGACGCAGAGAACGACGGGCGTGCAACGCTTCGCCAGGGAGATCGTCCGCGCGCTGGATGCCGTCGAGATGCCCGGCGTCGAGCTGGAGCTGATCTGCCCGCCGGGTGCCGAACGGCTGGGGCTGGCGCGCATCCGGCAGACTTTTCGCGGCCTGGGCGGTGGCCACGCCTGGGAGCAGCTGCAGTTGCCCTGGTTCGCCGCCGGCCGGCCCCTGCTCTGCCTGTGCTGCCTCGCGCCCGTCTTCTGCAGGCGCCGCGCGGTGGTGGTCCACGACGCCGCGGTCTTCGACCTGCCGGAGGGCTTCAGCCCGCTCTTCACGGCCTGGTACCGGCTTGTGCTGCGGGCCCTGGCGGCCACCGGCGCCCGGCTCGTCACGGTCTCGGAATTCTCCCGGGGCCGACTGGCGCGGGCGTTGCGCGTACCGCCCGCCCGCATCGACGTCGTCGGCGAGGGCACCGACCACGTCGACCGCATCGAGCCCGACCACTCCCTGGCCGACCGGCTGCGAGGCCAGCCGTACGTGCTGGCGATCGGCAGCCTGCAGGCCAACAAGAACATCGCCACGCTGGAGGCCGCCATGCAGGATCCGCGGCTGGCGCACCTCAAGCTGGTCGTCGCGGGCGGGGGGTCGGCGCGTGTGTTCCGTGCGACGCCCGGACAGGGTGGCACCCCGAACGTCGAATACACCGGCTACGTGACGGATGGCCAGCTGGTCGGCTTGCTGCAGCGTGCCGTCCTGTTCGTGTTCCCGTCGCGCTACGAGGGATTCGGCCTGCCGCCGCTGGAAGCCATGCGGGTGGGCTGCCCGGTGCTGGTGTCGAATGCGGCGTCCATCCCGGAAGCCTGCGGCGAGGAAGCGGCGGCCTACTTCGACCCGGACGATGCCGGCCAGCTCGCATCGGCGATCGCCCGCCTGGCCGCGGACGATGCCGAACGGGCCCGCCTGGTCGCTGCCGGCCGACGGCGGGCCGGGCAGATGAACTGGGACGTCCCGGCGCTCGCCGTGCTGGATTCGGTGCGCAAGTGGGTCGCAGCCCGCACGGCGCACCAGCCAGACACGCGGGGCAATGCGGCCACCTGACCATCGGAAACACGCCATGACGATCCAGCAGTTCTTCCGCGCACTCCGCTATCGCTGGCGCTTCGCGCTCACCGTCTGGGTGGGCACCTTGCTCTCGGTGCTCCTGATCGGGTCCCTGCTGATGCCCAACCGCTATCGCGCCACGTCCGAGATCCTGATCGAGGAAGAGGACCTGGATCCGATCGCCGGCGTGCACCTGCCGGGGACCAACCTGCCCAGCCGGATCATGACGGAGGCGGACGTGGTGCGCAGCGCGCGCGTCGTGTCCGGTGCCTTGCAGGCCCTCGGCCCGTCGGTGGAGCAGGCGCTGCGGGAGCGCTGGCAGGAGAAGACCGGCGGGCAGGGCGACTTCCAGGCCTGGGCGGTGGAGGAGATGCAGCGGACGACCGAGGTCCGGCCCGCCCGCGACTCCCGCGTGCTGAAGGTGTCCCATTCCTCGCGCGACCCCAAGCTGGCGGCGGCCTTCGTCAACGCCCTGGTCAAGGCCTACGTCGCGACCTCGGTGGACCTGCGGCTCGGGCCGGTGCGCGAGTTCAACGTCTTCTTCGACGAGCGCGCCAAGCTCCTGCGCGACCGGCTGCACGAAGCGCAGCGGCGCGCCTCCGAGTTCCAGCGGCGCAACGGCATCACCACGTTCGACGAGAAGCTCGACGTCGAGGACGCGCGCCTGGCCGAGCTCAGTGCCCAGGTCGTGGCCCTGCAGGCCAGGGCCGGCGAGGCGCAGCGCCGGCGCAGGGAGGCGGCCGACACTCCCGACCACATGGAGGAGGTGCTCAAGGACGTCACCGTGGCCGAGCTGGCCAAGTCGCTGGCGGTGCAGGAAACCCGGCAGAACGAGCTGCTGGAGCGCCTGGGCGACCGGCACCCGACGGTGGTCGAGTCGCGGGCCATCACGGCCAGCCTTTCCCAGCGGCTCGAGGCCGCCAAGCGCCGGGTCGCGAACGCCTTCGAGGGCAGCAGCAAGGTGCTGGCCAGCCAGCTGGCAGAACGCACGCAGGCGCTGGAACAGCAGCGCGCCAAGGTGCTGCAGCGCAAGGCCCTGCGCGACGAGGCCCGGCTGCTGCAGCAGGAAGTGGACGTGGCACGCGAGGCGTTCGACGCCGTGATCGAGCGCCTGAACAAGACCACCCTCGAGAAGAGCGCCCCGCAGGTCACCGTGTCGGTCCTGAAGGAAGCCAGCGTTCCGCTGCTGGCGAGTACCGCTTCGGTGGCCGCCAAGGCGTCGGTCGGCGCCGCGGTCGGCCTGCTGCTCGCGCTGGTGGCGATCGCGTTTGCCGAGCGGCGCGACCGCCGGCTCCACAGCACCGACGACGTGCTGGCCGAGATCGGGCAGCCGGTGCTGGCCGTCCTGCGGCAGCGCAAGCCGCGCGGCGCACTGTCCCCCGTGCGACCGCTGCTCGTCCGGCCCCGCCCTGCCCTCACCAGCGACTAAGCCATGCCGCAGACCAGCCCCATGACGTCCAACACGGCCCTCAGCACCCACGACGACCACGTCGTCACCCTCAAGCGCGACCGGCGGATGGGGCAACTCCTGGCCTATTCGGGGGTCCTGGACCCCGCCGGCATCGAACAGGTCCTGCGGCACCAGCGCGAGAACGGCGGACGCTTCGGCGAAACGGCCATCGCGCTGGGGCTGGCATCGGAGGACGACATCTTCGAGGCGCTGGCCGAACAGTTCGAGTACCCCTACCTGCGGGAAGCGGCGCTGTTCGACAGCGAGCTGGTGTGCGCCAGCGACCCGCTGGGCGAGGACGCGCACGGCTTCCGGGAGCTGCGGGCCGAGCTGGTGGCCGGTGCGATGGACCGCAAGGGCGAGCGCGGCCTGGCGGTGGTCAGCCCCGAGCGCGGCGACGGCCGCAGCTACGTGGCGGCCAACCTGGCGATCGCCTTCGCCCAGCTGGGCGGGAGAACCCTGCTGATCGATGCCGACCTGCACGCGCCGCGCCAGCACGCGCTGTTCCGGCTGGACGACTCGATCGGCCTGAGCCAGCTGCTCGCCGGGCGCGCGGCGGCGGAGTCCGTGGTGCAACCGTCGCCAGTGACCGGGCTGCTGGTGCTGGGCGCCGGGCCCATTCCGCCCAACCCGGCCGAGCTGCTGCATCGTGGCGCCTTCGAAGCGCTCCTGCGGGAGTTCCTCGCCAGGTTCGACTACGTGGTGCTCGACACCCCGGCCGCCAGCGAGGGCACGGAAGCGCGCATCATCGCGGCGCAGGCCGGCGCCGCGCTGGTCGTGGCGCGCCCCCACAGCGCGCGGATGGCTGCCTTGCAGGGCCTGGTGGCCGCGATCCGGAAAGGTCGGGCGGCCCTGGCAGGTGTCGTCATGAACGAGCACTGACAACCGGGCGCCGGGACGGTTCATGAGCAACCCCTCGCGCGTCAGCGCCCCCCTGCTGGTCCGCTTCTCCGACACGGGTGCGAAGGTGGTCGCGCTGGGGGTGGCGCAATGCGCCGTCTACTCGTTCCCGGTCGTCTTCGCGGTGGTGTGCGCGCGCAACCTCGGCCCGGCCCCCTACGGCGTGGTCGCCTTCTACACGGCGCTCACGTCCTTCCTGTGTATGTTCATCGAGTTCGGTTTCGACTCCATCGGCGTGCGCGAGGTCCATTCCAGCCACTGGCGTGACCGCCCGGCGCAGGTCCTTTGGAACATCACCCTGGCCAAGCTGCTGATCGCCCTGCTGACCTGCACGCTGGCCTTGCCGATCCTGCTCGCCACCCGCAGCCCGAGCGAAAGCTCGATGTCCTGGGCCATGGCGGTTTACATGCTCGCCTTTGCCCTCGAGCCCGGCTGGTACCTTCGCTCCCTGGAACTGATGTGGTCGGCCGCGCTGGTGGCCCTGGTGTCCCGCGGGGCCGGCATCGCCGTGCTGGTGGCGACCGTCGCGGCGCCGGAAGACCTGACGATGGCGATGTGGGCCTACGCCTTCGTGGTGTGGGCCAGCGCCATCGTGGGCTGGCTCCTGATGCACCGGTTCCGCCTGCTGAAGCCGCCGCACGTCGACGTTTCGCAGCTGCGCGCCCTGTTCCGCAGCGGCGCAGCCATCGTGCTGGGCAACCTCAGCGGCGCCTCGATCACGAGCGGAGGCGTCGTCGTCCTCGGCGCGATCGCCGATCCCGTGCTGACCGGTGCCGCCAACATCGCCCTGCGGATCCGGACCGCCGGGCTGGCGATCCTCGTCCCGCTGGGGCAGCTCGGCTACATCCGCCTCAGCCGGCTGATGGCCGACCGCCGCGCCGCCGTGCGCTTCGGGCGCAGCCTGTTCTACCTGCTGATGGTCTGCAGCGCGGCGATCGCACTGCTGATCAGCAGCCACGCCGGCAGCATCGTCACGTTTGCCTACGGGTCCGCGCAGGCGCCGTCCGCTGCCTTCATGCTGACGAGCCTGGTTGCGTTGACCCTACCCGTCTGCATGGCGGAAGCGCTCTTCGGCATGCAGTGCCTGACCCTGTTCCGCAAGGAACGCGTGTACGTCGCCATCGCGATGGTCGGTGCGGCCATCTTCTTCGGCCTGCTGCTTGCGCTCCGCGACATCCCCGCGGGGTTCGGCTGGGCGCTGCTCGCCGCCGATGCGTCGGTGGCGGTGGCGGCCGGGCTGGTGCTTCGCGGGCTCGCCCGATCCGATGCGAGAGCCTGAATACGCCGCTCCCTCGCCGGCACGAGCCCTGCCGTGGTGGACGCGTCCGTCCACCGTCAACCTGCTGTTCGTCCTGCCCATGCTGCTGGTGGTGTACTGGGCCGGCAGCAGCGACCTGCAAGGGCTTGCGGTGCGAACGCGCAACTACCTGTTGCCGTGGCACCTGGCCCTGTGCCTCGGCCTGGTGGTCTTCTCGGCCATCGGAGCCGCGTTGGGCGAAGGCCTGCGGCAGCGCACAGTGCTCCAGGGCCGCGACGACCACCTGGTGCGCGCCGCACTGTGCCTGGGGATGGTGGTGCTCGCCGCCTATGTGTTCTGGTACCGGTCGCTGGTCCTGGACCCGTCCGTGATGCTCCGCATCCTGACCGGCGAGTTCAAGCCCGACCGCGAGGAGATCGGCCGGGTCGTGGGCATCACCTCGTTGGTCAACTGTGCCGCGCCCTTCTTCTCGCTGGCGGGCTACCTCCTCTTCGTGCGCAAGGTGCGCAGCGACGCACTGAAGGCGATGGTGATCGTGCTGCTGCTGTTCACCCTCTTCCGCACCTACATCTGGTCCGAGCGCCTGGCGGCAGCGGAAGCGCTCATCCCGCTGGTGCTGGCCCTGCTCCTGGCCATGCCCAGGCCCACGGCGGAGCAGCCCATGCGCAGCTTGCTCTACCGGCTGGGGCCCTATGCGGCGCTGCCGGTCGTCTTCCTGTTCTTCGCGGTGGCGGAGTACTTCCGCAGCTGGCCCTTCTACGAGGACCGCATGGCGTTCTGGGAGTTCGCCGTGGGTCGCTTCGTCAGCTACTACTACACGGCGCTCAACAACGGGGCCGGCATCCTGGCCACCACGGAGTGGCCGAGCTGGAAGTTCGAGGCCGTGCTGGACTGGCTGCATGCGTTCCCGCTGGGCATAGGGCACTGGTTCTCCGAGGCGGTGGGCGCCACGACCGAGAGCGGCGACCTCTTCCTGCAGCGCTACGGCGACCCGGAGTTCAACTCGGGTTCCAGTTTCCTGGGGGTCACGCTGGACCTGGGCGTGGCCGGGGCCATCCTGTACTTCGCCGTCACGGCGTTCCTTGGCGGCGTCCTGTACTCGCGCTACCTCCGCGGCGACACCATCGCACTGATGCTGTACCCGTCCGTGCTGGTCGCCATCTTCGAAAGCTTCCGCTACTGCTACTGGGGCACCTCGCGGGCTTTCGTCTGGCTCCTGGGGGCCCTCGCCGTGCTGGCCGCGCTGTGGGCCTTCGGCGCGCTGGCCACGGCAAGACCGACCCGCGATGCGGCCCGGCGCTTCGCTTCTTGAGCGCCCCGGCTTCCCCGGACAGCTTCGCCGCCTCCTGGCCATGGGTGCGCTGGCCTCCGGGCTCGCGGCCGCTTACCCATTGGCCGGCAGCCCATCCGCACCCGCGCAGGCCGTGCGCCTGGTCGACCACGGCGCGGCCTGCGATGGCCGCACGGACGACGGCCCTGCCCTGGCCCGGGCGCTGGCACGCGGCCGGGCCTTGCGCCTGCCCGTGCTCGTTCCGGACCGGGTGTGCGCCTACGCGGGCGTCATCCGTGTCGATGGCGCCACCCTGACCGGTTCCGGACCCGACTCCGTGCTGCACGCGCTGGACTGGCGGCGCTCGGCCATCTTCATGTCGGGCGAGTCGCCGGTCGTCTCCAACCTCCAGCTCACGGGGGTGGCCGCGCCATCGCGCCGCGCCGACTGGGAGATGACCCGCATCACCGTGTTCGGCGCCACCGGCTTCGTCATCGACCACGTCACGATCGACGGCGCGGCCGCGGCGGGCATCCAGACGGCCGACCGGGCCATGCACGGGCGGATCACCCACAACGTGGTGCGGAACACGCTCTCGGACGGCATCCACCTGACGGGAGGGGCCAGCCACATCCTGGTGGAGGACAACCTGGTCGAATCGACGGGAGATGACGGGATCGCCGTCATCAGCTACCGGGACGACCCTGCCCGCGTGAGCCATGTCACCGCACGGCGCAACGTCGTGCGCGACAACCGCTGGGGACGGAACATGAGCGTCGTCGGCGGGGAGCACGTGCTCTACGAGAACAACCTGCTGCAGAACAACCTGGCCGGCCGGGCCTGCCTGTACATCGCGCAGGACGGCGGCGAGCTGGCCACCAAGGGTTCGCTCAACGTCGTGGCCCGCCGCAACACGCTGGAGCACTGCGGAGGCTTCCTGGCGAACCATGGCGCAGCGATGGTCTTCAGCGCCGGGCAGGAGGCCAATGCCGGCATCTCGCTGCTCGACAACGACGTCCGGGATCCGCGGCTCGTGGGCATCCGGGTCGCGGGCCCCAATTCGGACGTGCTGCTGCAGTCCAACCGGGTCACCGGGACGATGTGGCCGCTGGACGTCCGCGACCCGGCCGTGCGCGTGATTCCCTACGCCGGTGGCCCCGTCGGCCACGCCGCCGACTGACGCCGGGCTGAAGCCGCGCACGTTCGCGGCGCCTATCCGCGCCTTCCCCTAGTTTTCCTGCGCGCACGTTCACCGGCACGAGCGCGACGCGCGCGCTTGCGAAGGTGAGCGCCGGCTCCCGCCGCGGCCGGCGCCCCGCCAGGCCGGCCGCTTCAAGCTGACGTGTGTGTGGACTTGTGACGTACATACCTGCGCCGCGGGCCGTTTTCTCATCCATTCCCCTAGCTCATGAGCAGATCGCACAGGCGTGCGCCGCTCCAGCGTTGGACACAGATTGCAGTGGTCGCTTACAGCTGACTCAACCATGCCCGTTACTGTCGCGCTTCTGATCTCAACAGTGACGACATGAAGTACTCCTCTCACCCGAAATCCTCCTTCCAGGGTCGCCTCGCCCTGTCCGCGCTGATGGCCGCCGTGCTGGCGGGTTGCGGCGGCGGCGGCGGCGACGGTGTCGTGGCCGATGCGTCGGGCGATCTCGACAGCGCGATGCTCGCGCGCACCAAGCCGTTCCCGCCGGATCACCCTCTTTACCAGACGGACAAGGACCCGGGGAAGAAATCCCCCGCGCCGTCTCCTGCTCCGGCACCCGCTCCGGCTCCGGCACCCGCTCCGGCTCCGGCTCCTGCCCCGGCACCCGCTCCGGCTCCGGCTCCTGCCCCGGCGCCCGCGCCCGCTCCGGCCCCCGCACCCGCCGGGATCAGCCTGACCAACTACGGCGGCGTGTGCGACGGCCGCACCGACAACAACTCGGCCATCTCGCGCGGCATCGCGGACACCAAGGCCAAGGGCGTGGCGCTGCTGATCCCGGCCGGCCAGTGCAACTTCAGCTCGGTCATCCAGCTGGACAGCGGCAAGATCGTCGGCACGGGCGCGAACTCCGTGCTGTACGCCACGAACTGGCAGCAGGCCTCGATCTACATGCGCGGCACCGGGCCGGTCGTGAAGAACGTGAAGCTGACCGGCGCCGCGGCACCCGGCCGCCAGGCGAACTGGGAAATGACCAAGATCATGATCTGGGGCGCCAACAACTTCGTGATCGACGGCGTGACCATCGAGAACTCGCCGGCCGCCAGCATCCAGACGGCTTCGCGCGCCACCAAGGGCCTGATCACCAACAACACGATCCGCAACTCGCTGTCCGACTCGATCCACCTGACCGCCGGGGCCAGCTACATCACGGTGGAGAACAACGTGATCGACGGCAGCGGTGACGACGGCATCGCCGTGGTCAGCTACCAGGGCGACGGCACGCCGGTGAGCAACATCACGGCGCGCAACAACATCGTGCGTGGCAACAAGTGGGGCCGCAACATGAGCGTGCTCGGCGGGCGCAACATCCTGTACGAGAACAACCTCCTGCAGAACAACTCGCAGTGGGCCTGCATGTACTTCGCGCAGGAGACGCCGTGGAACACGTACAACGTGGTCGGCGTCACCGCGCAGCACAACACGATGCAGAACTGCGGCAGCCTGAGCACGGGCCATGGCGCGGTGCTGATCTACTCGGACGGCAGCTACAACGGCGGCGCGCCCAACGACGACATCAAGGTGATCTCCAACGACATCATCCAGGACGGCCGCAACGGCTTCAACTGGTGGGGTCCGCAGACGAACGTGCGCCTGGAGAACAACCGCTACAGCGGCTCCGGCCCGGCCTACGCCGGCAACGGCCCCGGCGTGACGGTCGTCCGCTACTCCAGCGGCCAGGTGGGCTACGTCGCCCCCTGAGGTCCATGAGTGCAGCCGGCAAGGTCCTGCCGGCTGCACCTGGCACCCCCGCATCGCGGCCCTGAGCCCGGGCCCTTCGCGTTCCCCGGCCGTCCGACCCGTGTGAGCAGCACAGGGCGTCGGCGGGCCGGTTCATCCGGTCCATCCGGGACGGCAGCTCGACCCCGAAGCCTGCCGGCCCGCCCTTCATCCCGACAGAGAAGACATTTGCAGTACTCATCCCTTACCCAATCTCCGTTTCGCCATCGACTCTGCCTCGCCGCGCTGATGTCCGTCGTCCTCGCAGGCTGCGGCGGCGGCGGTGGTGGTGGCAGCGAGGTCGCCAGCTCGGTCATCGGCGCCGACGTGGACGGCTCGGGCCTCTCGTCATTTCCTGCTCCTGGATCCGCGGCACCGGCTCCTGCACCCGCACCCGCCCCTGCACCCGCAGGGATCAGCCTGACGAACTACGGCGGCGTGTGCGACGGCCGCACCGACAACAACTCGGCCATCTCGCGCGGCATCGCCGACACCAAGGCCAAGGGCCTGGCGCTGCTGATCCCGGCCGGCCAGTGCAACTTCAGTTCGGTCATCCAGCTGGACAGCGGCAAGATCGCCGGCACCGGCCCGGACTCCGTGCTGTACGCCACGAACTGGCAGCAGGCCTCGATCTTCATGCGCGGCAACGGTCCCAGCGTGAGCAACGTGAAGCTGACCGGCGCCGCGGCACCAGGCCGCGTGCCCAACTGGGAGTCGACCAAGATCATGATCTGGGGCGCCACCAACTTCGTGATCGACGGAGTGACCATCGAGAACTCGCCGGCCGCCAGCATCCAGACCGCTTCGCGCGCCAGCAAGGGCCTGATCACCAACAACACGATCCGCAACTCGCTGTCCGACTCGATCCACCTGACCGCCGGCGCCAGCGACATCACGGTGGAGAACAACGTGATCGACGGCAGCGGTGACGACGGCATCGCCGTGGTCAGCTACCAGGGCGACGGCACGCCCGTCAGCAACATCACGGCGCGCAACAACATCGTGCGCGGCAACAAGTGGGGCCGCAACATGAGCGTGCTCGGCGGGCGCAACATCCTGTACGAGAACAACCTGCTGCAGAACAACTCGCAGTGGGCCTGCATGTACTTCGCGCAGGAAACGCCGTGGAACACGTTCAACGTGGTGGGCGTCACCGCGCAGCGCAACACCCTGCAGAACTGCGGCAGCACGAGCAACGGCCACGGCGCGGTGCTGATCTACTCGGACGGCAGCTACAACGGTGGCCAGCCCAACGACGACATCAAGGTGATCTCCAACGACATCATCCAGGACGGCCGCAACGGCTTCAACTGGTGGGGTCCGCAGACGAACGTGCGCCTGGAGAACAACCGCTACAGCGGCTCCGGCC
>Ga0196972_1000265_pt1 | contig 35695 bp, 38 predicted proteins | sample S1v_2013CmetaG_FD_148618 | JGI IMG/M metagenome (GOLD analysis project Ga0196972, IMG submission 148618) | Soil microbial communities from Anza Borrego desert, Southern California, United States - S1+v_20-13C | ecosystem: Environmental > Terrestrial > Soil > Desert | place: USA: California...
AGTTGGGGCCGGCCCGCCCCCGGGCTGCGCTACCGCCCTGCCGCCCGTGCGTCCTTGCACCTCGGCGCACAATGCCGCCTGCATTTTCCGGAGACAGCACCCCATGGACATGAAGACCTCGCCGCTCGCGCAACTGAAGGACCCCACCCTGCTCAAGACCGACGCCCTGGTCGGCGGCCAGTGGGTCAAGGGGCCCGCGCGCTTCGACGTGAACGACCCGGCCACCGGCGCGAAGCTGGCCGACGTGGCCAACCTCGGCGCGGCGGAAGCCGGGCAGGCCATCGCCGCGGCCAACACCGCGTGGCCGGCCTGGCGCGGCAAGACGGCCAAGGAGCGCAGCACGCTGATGCGCAAGTGGTTCGACCTGCTGGTGGCCAACCAGGAGGACCTGGCCCGCCTGATGACGGCCGAGAACGGCAAGCCGCTGGCCGAGTCGCGCGGCGAGGTGGCCTACGGCGCCGCCTTCGTCGAGTGGTTCGCCGAGGAGGCCAAGCGCGTCAACGGCCAGACGCTGCCCACCTACGACGCCAACAAGCGCGTGTCGGTGATCCGCCAGCCGATCGGCGTGTGCGCAGCCATCACCCCCTGGAACTTCCCGCTGGCCATGATCACGCGCAAGGTGGCCCCGGCGCTGGCGGCGGGCTGCACGGTGGTGATCAAGCCGGCCGAGCTGACGCCGCTGACGGCGCTGGCCGCGGCCGAGCTGGCCATCCGGGCCGGCATTCCCGCCGGCGTGCTGAACCTGGTGACGGCCGACAGCGCCAACAGCATCGCGGTCGGCAAGGCGCTGTGCGCCAGCGACACCGTGCGCCACCTGAGCTTCACCGGCTCGACCGAGGTCGGCCGCATCCTGATGGCGCAGAGCGCGCCCACCATCAAGAAACTGAGCCTGGAGCTGGGCGGCAACGCGCCCTTCATCGTGTTCGACGATGCTGACCTCGACTCGGCCGTGGAAGGCGCCATCGCCAGCAAGTACCGCAACGCCGGCCAGACCTGCGTGTGCGCCAACCGGCTCTACGTGCAGGAGGGCGTGTACGACGCCTTCGTCGAGAAGCTGGCCGCCAAGGTCCGCGGCTTCAAGGTCGGCAACGGCTTCGAGGACGGCGTGGTGCAGGGCCCGCTGATCGAACCGGCCGCGCTCGACAAGGTGCAGCAGCACGTGGAGGACGCCCAGGCCAAGGGCGGCAAGGTCGTGGTCGGCGGCAAGCGCCTGCAGGGCCAGTTCTTCGAGCCGACCGTCATCGCCGACGCGCGCGGCGACATGCTGTGCGCCCGCGAAGAGACCTTCGGCCCGGTGGCCCCGGTGTTCCGCTTCAGGACCGAGCAGGAAGCGGTGGACGCCGCCAACAACACCGAATTCGGCCTGGCCAGCTACTTCTACAGCCGCGACATGGGCCGCATCGTGCGCGTGAGCGAAGGGCTGGAGTACGGCATGGTCGGCATCAACACCGGCATCATCTCGACCGAGCACGTGCCCTTCGGCGGCGTCAAGCAGTCCGGCCTGGGCCGCGAGGGCTCCAGCCACGGCATCGACGAGTACGTGGAGATGAAGTACCTCTGCCTGGGCGACGTGCTGAAGTAGGCGTGGATGGGCGCCGCGCGAGCGGCTGAGCACCAGGCGGGGCCGTTCCGGGCATCGGCAGCCCTGGAATCCCGCCTGCCCGGAATGGACGAGCCGCGCAGCCGGGGAATGTCCTCCTACAGCAGCCACTGACCTGCGCTGACCCGGGCCGGCAGGGGCGCGCCGGAGAGTCTGGAGCATTCCGTTCCAACGACTTCCGGAGACACTCCATGCCCACTGCCATCACCGATTGGGGCGACGCGATGATGACGTCGCTGGCCGCCGCCATGGCCATGTTCCTCTCGGCCATCCCGAAGATCATCGGCTTCGCGGTCATCCTGATCGTCGGCTGGTTCCTCGCTTCGCTGGCCGAACGGGGCGTTGCCGTCCTGCTGCGCGCGGTGAAGTTCAACGACCTGTCGCAGCGAGCCGGCCTGGCGGGCTTCATCCACAAGATGGGCACGGGCACCGACTCGTCCGGGATGATCGGGCTGGTGGTCAAGTGGTTCATCCGCCTGATCGCGCTGGTGGTGGCCTTCGACGCGCTGGGCCTGCCGGCCGTGTCCGAAGTGCTGCAGGACCTGCTCCTGTGGCTGCCGAACGTGGTGGTGGCGCTGGTCGTGCTGGTCATCGGTGGCCTGGCGGCCCGGGCGCTCAGCAACCTGGTCCGCGGCGCCGCCGGCGAAGCCGGGCTGTCCAACGCCAACATGCTCGCCAAGGTCGCCTCCGCCCTGGTCTGGGCCTTTGCCATCGTGGTGGCCGTCAACCAGATCGGGATCGCGACCGCGCTGGTGAACACGCTGTTCATGGCCTTCGTCGGCGCCATCGCGCTGGGCCTGGGCCTGGCGTTCGGCCTGGGCGGCCGCGAGACCGCCGGCCAGATCCTGGCCAAGTGGTACGCGCGCGGCCAGGAGAAGGGGCCGCAGCTGGCCCATGCGGCCGAGGCGGGCGGGCAGATGGCTCGCGAGCGCATGCAGGGCGGCGGTGGCGGCTACGAAGGCGGTGGCTACGGCGGTGGCGGTGGCGAGTACGGTGGCGGCAGCACGGGCGGCGGCAGCGGCGGTCCGCAAGGGGGGGGTGGCTACGGCGGTCCGCAGGGCGGCTACGGTGGCCCGCAAGGCGGCAGCTACGGTTCCGGTGGCGGCGGTGGTACCTACGAAGGCAGGCGGCCGGGCCCGCAGTACCCCGCGGACGGCGGCCCCCGCAGTGGTGCGGGCGCCTCCCAGCCGGAAGGCCACGACCAGATGTACCCGACACCCTCGTCGCCCCGCCATCCGAGCGAAGGCTGAGAAGCGATCGTCAACCAAGCCCGGGCCGTGGAGGTGCTCCCGTCCGGGCTTTTCCTTGCCGGGCGGTGCAATGGCTGGGGCAGCGTAGCCCGACCCCGCAAGCAGGAGTCAGGCGCGCTCGAGCGCCGCTCCAGGAGCGGCGCCACCGGCGTGGGCGGCCAGAGCCGCTCAGGCCGCCTGCTGCTGGCGGGGAGCGTCGATCGGCGGCGTGCCGGGCTTGATCGCGCCGGCCACCATCTGGCGCAGTTCCGGCGTGTCGGTGTGCCCGTGCACGGCCACCGCGTGCTGCACGGCCGCGTCCACCAGTTCCTTCTCCGAGTCGGCCGCGATCGCGACGGTGCAGTTGTTCTCGCTCGGGATCTCGCGGCAGTCGATGTACTGTCTGGCCATGGTGCTCTCCTTTCGCCCGCTCAGGGGCGTGCCTCGAAAATCAGGTTGAACGGGGTCTGCGATGCGCGCCGGAAGGAGCCGAAGCCGCCCTCCTTCGCCACCTCGCGCAGGCGCTGCTCGCCGGCCTGCGCGCCCAGGCACAGGCCGACCTCCTGCGAGCGGGACGCCGGCGTGCAGATGAACGTCGACGCCGAATAGAACACCCGGCCGACCGGGTTGAGGTTGTCCTCCAGCCGGTCGTTGGCATACGGCTCCACGAGCATCCAGGTGCCGCCGGGCGCCAGCGTCTCCCGCACGTGCCGCGCGGCGCCCACCGGATCGCCCATGTCGTGCAGGCAGTCGAAGAAGGCGACCAGGTCGTAGTCCCGGCCCGGATAGTCCTTGGCGCCGGCCACCTCGAAGCGCAGGCGATCCATGGGCACGCCGGCCTCGGCCGCGGCCCTGGTCGCGCGGTCGATCGACGGCGCGTGGTAGTCGAAGCCGACGAAGGTGGACTTGGGGAAGGCCTGCGCCATCAGGGTGGTCGATGCACCGTGGCCGCAGCCCACGTCGGCCACCCGCGCGCCGCGCTCCAGGCGATCGACCACGCCGTCCAGCGCCGGCAGCCATTCGCCGACCAGGTGCGCCGCATAGCCCGGCCGGAAGAAGCGCTCGGTTCCGTGGAACAGCGCCGTGTCGTGCTCGTGCCAGCCTATGCCCAACCCGGTGCGCATGGCCTGCAGCATCTTGGGAATGGCCTTGAACTGCGCGACCGCGACCTGGAACGCCCCCGGGATGAACGCCGGGCTGCCTTCCTCCGCCAGCGCGAAGGCCTGTTCCTCGGTCAGGAAGAAGCGGCCGCTCGCGGCCTCGTAGCTCACGTAGCCGCTGGCCGCCTGCGCCGACAGCCATTCGCGCAGGTAGCGCTCGTCCGTCTGCGTCCTCGTCGCCAGCTCGCGCGGGGTCGCCGGTTGCCCGGCCAGTGCCTTGTAGAGGCCGAGCTGGTCGCCCACGACCACCGTAGCGGCATGCATCACGGCGCCGGCATCGCGCACGAAGTTCTCCATGAACACATTCAGTTTCGCCTCGTCGATCGCCATGTCTTGCTCCTTGATTGCGCTGCCGATATGGTTTTTTCTTCGGCCGGGCATGGTGGCGCGGCGCGGCGCGCGGCTCCATACGACGGAATGCGTACCACCCGGGAGGGCCTGCATGAGCCATCTCACCCGCAACGACTACGCGACGGCGCTGGCGCTGCTCGTCGAGCTGGAGCAGGCCGCCGTCGATGCCCCGCACCTGCTGCAGGCCACGGTCGAGCGGATGGCCGGGTTCATCCCCTGCGATACAGCCGTGCTGGTCACCGGCGACGTCGACCCGGGGGCTCCCTTCGCCGCGTCTCTGCTCCTGCCGGCCGATGGCCCGGCGCGCATCTGGCTCGTCCTGCGGCGCCGCCGGCCGGCCTTCAGCGAGCGCGACCGCGAGCGGCTCGCCCTGCTGCAACCGCACCTGGGCTACCTGTACCGCCAGGCCAGCGCCCAGGGTCGTCCGGCCCTGAGCGCCACCGCGTGCCCGCAGGCGCCGCCGCCGATCCGCACGCGCCAGCTCACGCCGCGCGAGGACGACGTGATGCGCTGGCTGTCCTGCGGCAAGACCGACGCCGACATCGCCGCACTGCTGGCGATCAGCCCCCGCACGGTGCACAAGCACCTGGAGCACATCTACGAGAAGCTGGGCGTGGAGACGAGGACGGCCGCGGTGATGGCGGTGCGCCGCGCGGCTGTCGGTTGACCGGGCGGGTCGCCCGCAAGCGCGCAGACGGTGCGAGCCCATGAAAAACGGCTCCCGAAGGAGCCGCTTCTTTCAAGCCTAGCCGCGATTACCGGGACACGCGAACCAGGTTGACTTCCCAGGAGTCGCTGCCTTCGGTGCTCTTCCACACGGCCGTCTTGCCGTCCGCGGACAGCGTGAAGGTGTGCGTGGTCGCATTGCTGGAGCCGTCGGCTTCGAAGAATCCGACGCAGCCGTTGGTGTTGTACTCCTGCGCGGAGGGCGTCACGACCTTGCTGGCGGTGTCGTAGTCGTACTTGCCGAACTCGACCCCGCCGGTGCTGCACTGGTCGCCCGGCGGCATGGTCTTGGACTCGCCGACGCTGTCGGCGTACATGAAGTAGCCGTCCTTGAAGAACAGCACCAGGCCATCCGTGGAGGGGTGGCCTTCCTCGTCCGCGACCGCCCAGGCGCCGACGATGCCGGCGGGATCGTTCTCCATCCTGACCAGTTTCACGGTCTCCAGCGAGTCCGTCACGATCAGGTTTTCACCATCGGTGGAGAACCGCTCGTCCGGCTGCGGGTGGGACAGGCCCCACTCGCCGGTGGTGTCCTTCAGGGCCGTTGCGTCGACCGCAAAGCCCTTGCTGTTGACGCTGCTGACTCCCAGGGTGCCCCATTCGAAGCCGGAATGGCCTGCGTCATCCGCGGCATTGGCTTCGCCGATCAGGTAGTACCCGTTGGAGGCCACGTAGACGGCTGCGACGGGCTTGCCCCCCTCCACCGAGATCCACACGTTGCTGGCGAGCAGCGCCGCGGCCTGCGAGAGGAAGTGGTGCTCCGCGTCCTCGACGGTCTTCATCTCGCCCTGGATGCCGGCGGCCGTCATGGCGGCCTTGATCGCATCGGTGGCCGAGGAGGACAGGCTGCCGGACAGATCGATCGCGGTCGTCAGCGCGGTCGCGGCTGCCGCCGGAATGCTGATCCCGTTGGCCGGGTCGCCGTCGGCGTCGAGCGACTGCAGCACCACCAGCAGGTTCTTCAGCTTCGCATCGCTGCCGTTGGCCAGCTGGATGGGGGTGACGATGCCCGTTGCGGGCACTTCACCCAGGGTCACCTCGCCGATCGTGAAGGTCACCGTGTCGCCGGGGTTGTAGTTGTAGCGGCCGTCGGCATCGGTCGTGCCGCTGACGCCGGAGGAGGTCACGTAACGGACGCCTTGGATCTGGGCGTCCGTCAGCACGCCCACTTCGACGCCGGCGACGGGCGTCGCATCCTCGGCGGACGGGCTGCTGCCACCACCACCGCCGCACGCGGCCACCAGGACGGCGGCTGCGAGTGCGATCGCGCTCAGACTTACTGCTTTCAACTTCATGGAGGGGTTCCTGCTCTATTCACTCGTGGTTGCCATCGTGTTCGGCAGGGGCATTCCCCTTGCCGGCCGCGAGCATGAGCGAAACGCGCAGGCCGCTCCATTCCCCCTTTGGGGGATCGACCCTCAGTTCTGCACGGCGTTGTGTGGCAGGTGCAACAGCAGGCGCACCAGTTCGGGCTGGCGGTTGGTCGCCGTCTTCTGGTAGATCGAGCGCAGCTGCTTGCGCACCGTGTCGTGCTGCGTGCCCTGGATCTCGGCGATGCGCTTGACCGGCAGGCCCTCGGCCAGCAGCGTCGCGACGCGGCACTCCGCCGGCGTCAGGCCGAACACGGCGTAGAGCAGGCCGGAATCGATCGAAGGCGCCGAGGCCGGGTGGTAGAAGATCAGCATCACCACCGGCCGCAGCCCGAAGCTGCCCATCATGTCTTCCGGGGCCAGCATGCTGAAGAAGGCGTACAGCGCCTCCGGCGCCCGCTCTCCGTTCACGTCCTGCCTGATCGTCAGCGAGCGAAACATGGACGCGGCCGGCACCTCGGCGCCCGCGGGGTCGGCGCGAGCGATCTTGATCGCCTGCTCCATCTCGGCGCAGTGCCGCAGCAGGTCGCCGTGGTGCGGCTGCGGCAACTGCACCCGCCCGTCCTGCACCTTCACCAGGGGCGTGGACCGCAGCAGCTGCTGCGCCGCCTCGTTGGTGTGCATCACCTCGCCGCCCGGCGTGGCCAGGATCACCGGCTGGCGCAGCTTGTTCACCAGCAACTGGCCCACCAGCGCCTGGGTGGAGTACACGAAATGCTTGAGGCCGATGCGGCAGGCGCGCTGCAGGTGCGGCAGCAGGCGGTCCATGAAGGCAAGCGCCTCGCCGGACAGCGGGCCCTGCGCGGTGCTGCTCAGGGTGGCGAAGATGATGGTGGCCTCGGGCGTGTCGACCAGCTTGGTGCCGCTCATGTAGCGGCGGTCGTAGGGGATCAGGAACTCCTGGTAGAACGGGTGGCGGGCCACCTCGCCTTCATCCAGGATCTCGTGGCAATGGGTCCACTCGCCGGCGTCGCGCTGCAGGATGGCCGGCACGCGCGGGTCCATGAAGCGGTAGTGCTGCAGGTAGGCGAGCTCGCCCTCCACCGGCATGTTGGCGCCGTCGCTGTACGAGAGGGTGCCATGCCGCTTGTCGGTTCCCAGCACGTGGATCGATTGCACGCCCAGTGCCTGCTGCAACGCGTCGTAGAAGCGGCGCCAGTGGGCCGGGTTCTCGGCGGCCTCGTAGACCAGGTCGATGAACCGGTGGAAAGAGGGCTCGGACACATCCATCGGGATACTGCTGTTCATGCCGCCGTGAGCGGCGCCCGAGTGTAGCCGCGAGCACCGGACTTGCTCCCGGACAGGCCTGGAGGGCGTTCGATCCGGACCGGGCTGGCTGTAGAATCGGCACCTCTGTCGCGGGCGTCGTTCAATGGCAGGACCTGAGCTTCCCAAGCTCAAGACGTGGGTTCGATTCCCATCGCCCGCTCCACGTCTTTCGCAGCGCCGATCCTCGACACGGTCGTGCGACTCTGCCCCTTCTAACGCAAGACTCCAGGCAGCAGTTGCTTCGCCGCGGTGCCGGTGAAGACCGTGCCCGCCCTGGCAGCCGCCTCAGCGATCTGCCGGCGCCGCCTGCAGCGTACGCGATGGCGATTCTCCGAACGCCGCCTTGTAGTCGCGCGCGAACCGGCCCATGTGCGTGTATCCCGCATCCAGGGCGATGGCGGTCACGCTCGCACCGGCGGGTGCGTTGCGCAGGGCTTCGTGCGCCAGTGCCAGCCTGCGTTGCTGCACGAATGCGGTGAGCGTCATGCCCCGGTAGCGCTGGAAACCGGCCTGCAGGCTGCGCAGGCTGACACCGACCTCGGCCGCGAGTTCATTCGGACGATGGGGCGATGAAGGATCGGCGCAGACGATCTCCTCCGCGCGCCGGACGTGGCGCGGTGCAGGCGCCTGCGGCTCCGCCTGGAGCTGATCGGAGTAGTTGTGCCGTTGAGTCACCAGCAGCGTGGAGATGATGGTGTCGCTCAACGCCCGCCGGGCGGGTGCGGAGCGCAGGTAGCCCGATGCGGGCGAGAGTTCCGTCACGAGGTGATCCATGAGTCGACGCCAGCTGGCGCCGCATCCCTGCCCCAGGTCGAACGCGACGTCGAACACGACGGGGCGCCGGGTCAGGCGCCCGAGCATGCGGCTCAGGCACCGTTCCAGCGCTTGGCGGTCGATCTTCACCGACAGCTTGCGGCAGCCTTCGTGCCATTCGGTCACCACCCGTTGCCGGCACGACTGCACGGAGGCCAGGCCCGGGTGGGTGACGAGATCTTGCCCCCCGCAGGACACGAGCGAGGTACCAGCCAGCGGAACGCCCACCAGGTAGAAGTCCTCGAGTGCGCCGGGATCCAGGCGCACCGCCGCGCCGTACTGGGCATAGAGCACCGAGCAGTCGAGCAGGTCGACCGCGTGGTACCGCACGTCCAGGCGGGCGCCGGCGGCTGGCTGGATGCTGTGGCTGGACAGCAGGCGCTCGGCTCGGTGGCGCGCCTCATCGACGTCCCGGGTGCGGAAGCGCTCGAATTCGATCAGGGGCAGTGTGCTGGCGGTCATATCGGCGCTGTGTGGATAGCCGCAGCGCCAAGGGGATAGCGCCGGCGCGTCAAGTATCTAGGATCCCCCGAACCGCAACAGGAGGCTTTCCCCGATGAACAGCGCCGCCAAGCAGACCCTCGGTGTCCTGAAGGCCAACGGAATCGAGCGCCTGTTCGGCAACCCCGGCACGACCGAACTGGCCCTGCTCGATGCCACCGTGTCCGAGGGCATTGATTTTCATCTGTGCCTGCATGAGGGTGCGGCCGTCGCCATGGCCGACGGCTTCGGCCGGGCGACCGGTACCGTCGGGGCCGTCATGGTCCACACCTCGGTCGGCGCGGCGAACACCCTCACCAACCTGATCAATGCACGGAGCGACGCCCGGCCCCTGCTGGTGATCGCCGGCGACAAGGACGATCGGCTGATGGGTCGGGGATCGTTCTGCGAAGTTCCCGATCTTCCGGGGCTGCTGCGGCCGGTGACCAAGGAAGCCTGGCGCGTGAGCCGGCCCGAGAAGATGGCCGAACTCGCGCTTCGCGGTCTCAAGATCGCACAGGCACCGACTCCGGGCCCCGTGTTCATGGCGGTCCACGAGAACCACATGTCAGCGCCGGTCGAACCCATGCCGATGGAGCAGCATGCCCGCCGGGCGAGCCGGATCACCGTGCGAGCCCACCCGGACGAGTTGCGGCCGATCCTGGCCGCGCTGGTGGCTGCCCGGCAGCCGGTGCTGATTGCCGGAAACGAAGTCGGACAGGCGCAGGCCATGCCCCTGGCTGTCGAACTGGCCGAGCGCCTGTGCCTGCCGGTGCTCGGCGAAGAGGTCTTCACGACCAACACGCTCAGTTTCCCGAACGACCATCCCCTCTACCACGGCAACTTTTCCCCCGACAAGTCCGTGCTTCGCGATGCCGACCTGGTCGTCGCGCTCGGCGCACGCATGTTCATGGAGTACAGCTATCCCGACACACCCTACATCCGCCCGGGGGTGCGGCTGCTGCAGCTCGGTTCCGACGCCGCCGAACTCGGGAAGATCTATCCCGCCGAACGGGCCCTGATGTGCGATATCGGGTGGGCGCTGAGCGACCTGCTCGCGCTCATCCGAATTCCGGGGACGGTGCCGGCCGACCTGGCCGACACCCGGCGAGAAAGCGCACAGCGGCCGGCGCCGCCCGGGGACGCCACGGCGCCACGCCCCGGCATCGCAGCGACACACGGTGGCATGCACCCGGATCGATTGCTCGCCGCCCTCGACCAGGTGCTGCCCCCCGGTGCTGTCATCGTCGACGAGTCGGTCCTCTCCAAGTCGCTGGTCCAGTCGCACCTGCGCCTGGGCGGGAGCCGCCGCTACTTCGGCACCTCCGGCGGCGGCCTGGGGTGGGGCATTCCCGCCGCCATCGGCGTACAGCTCGGCCTGCCCAACCAGCGCGTGGTCGCCGTGGTCGGCGACGGCGGTGCACTGTTCAACATCCAGAGCCTGTGGACCGCCGCGAACCTGAAGGTGCCGGTGGTGGTTGTGGTGGTCAACAACGGCGGCTACATGGCCGTGCGACGCGGACTGGGCCAGTTCGGGGGCCATGCGAGCGGCAGCCACCGATTCCCGGGATCCTTCATCTCGCAGCCCGAAGTCGACCTTTGCCGGCTCGCGAGCGGCCTTGGCGTTCAGGCCAGGGCCGTCCGCAGTGCCGACGAACTGCCGCACGCGCTCGAACAGGCGATGGGCATGAATGCGCCCGTCCTGCTGGACGTGCACGTTGCGGCTTCGGCCTACTACTGATTCGCCCCGCCCCTCGATCGAACGACTCAAAAGGAGACAAGCATGACCACACGCCGTCGAATCCTCGCTGGTGCCGCTGGCCTGGCCGCCAGTTCCCTGGCCGTTTCGCCACTGGCGTTCGCGCGGTCCTCGCCCGAGGTCGCCAGGATCATCCTGGGCTTCCCCGCCGGTGGCAGCAACGACGCTATTGCGCGCCTCCTGGCCGCCAGGATCCAGCCGCAGTACGCGCCCAGCGTCATCGTGGAGAACCGCGCCGGTGCCGGCGGACGCATCGGCGTCGAAGCCGTGAAGCGCGCCGCGGCGGACGGCTCGGCCATCCTCCAGACACCCGGCTCGATCCTCACGCTCTATCCGCACATCTACAAATCGCTCGCGTACGACGCCCTGCGCGACTTCAAGCCGGTCACGGTTGCCTGCACGCTCGACTTCGCGCTGGTCACCAGCAGCACGGCCAATCCGGCCCGCACCATCGGCCAGTACGTCGACTGGTGCAAGGCCGACCCGCGCAATGCCACCTACGGCTCGCCGGCCACCGGCGCCTCGCCGCACTTCGTCGGCCTCATGCTGGGAAAGTCGGCTGGCTTCGAGATGCTCCACGTGGGCTACAAGGGGGCTGCGCCAGCCGTGCAGGACCTGCTGGGTGGCCAGATCCCCGCCTATGTCGGCATGCTGGCGGACGTGGTGCCGCACCTGCAGAGCGGCAAACTCCGCGTGCTGGCCACCTCCGGCGCGAAGCGCGCCGCCGCGACGCCCGAGGTCCCGACCTTCCAGGAGGCCGGGTTCGAGGACCTGTCGCTCCAGGAATGGTATGGATTGCTCATGCCCGCCGCCGCACCGGACGCCATGGTGGATGCGCTGAACAAGTCGTTGCAGCAGGCGCTGCGAGAGCCCGATCTCACTGAAAGGCTGAAGGCCCTGACCGTCGAGGCGGCCCCCACCTCGCCAGCACTCTTTGCCGAGCGGATCGCCCGCGAGACCGCCAAGTGGCGCCAGATCGTCAAGGCGACCGGTTTCAAGATGATGGATTGAGTCGGATTCCCGCAACATGACTGGCACTTCGACCATCCGCCGCTTCGCATCCGAACTGCCGCTGCCGTTTTCCAAGGTGGTTCAGGCGGGCGATTTCCTGTTCCTGTCCGGCCAGATGGCCGTGCGTGCGCCGGACGGCACTCCCCTGCCCGACATCGAGTCGCAGACCGAAGCCGTGCTGAGCGCCATCGCCCAGGCCCTGCAGCAGCATGGTGCCAGCATGAGTGACGTGGTGAAGGCCACCGTGTGGTTGGCCGACCTTGCCGAGTTCCAGCGATTCAACCGCGTCTACGAGCAGCACTTCAGGGGCGCGCTACCGGCACGCAGCACCGTGCGTGCCGATCTGGTCAATGGTGCTCGGATCGAGATCGAGGTACAGGCCTTCGCAGCCGGTGAAGGCGGGGCGGCGAATACGGCTCCCTGACCCGGTCCATGCCTAGTCGCGTCACGAATACCACCGCCCCGCCCCCGGCATGCCGCCGCTGGATGCGGGCTGGTATCGGGCGAGCCGGCTGACCACGTGGGCGGGTTCGCCGGTCAGGCCTTCCACGGCGCGTTCGTAGCCCAGCAGTTCGGCCAGCCGGATCTCGCCGCGCAGCACGGCGCGATCGGGCTCCAGTTCCACCTCCTGCAGGTCGGCGTTGCGCTCCTTCAGCTCACCCAGCACCGGCAGCACGTGTGCGCGCGGCGCCTCCACCCGCACCTGCATGATGGGCTCCATCAGCTGCTCCTCTCGCGGGCAGACCCAGGTGTGCACCACCGGCTGGCCGAACGAGATCAGCTCGCCGTACGCTTCGCGCAGCAGCGCTTGCGCCTCGCCCAGGGCCGCTTCGCTGGCCGCGTGGATCTGCCCGCCCTCGCCGTAGCGCGTGATCTGGAACTGCGCCGGGCGCGACAGCCAGTCGAGCAGCTTGCGCTCGGCGAACGGCACCACGGCCTCGCCGCTGGGCGTGACGCACTGGCGCAGCGGCAACCGGTCCAGGAGTTCGTCAGCGAACATGGCCGCCCTCCCCGTCCGCCGCGCGCATCGCCACCAGCCCGCCCCAGGCGCCGATCGCACCGCCGCCGGCGGGCGCGCGCACCGGTTCGTCGCCGGAACCCAGGTCCTGCGGCACCAGCAGCACGTCGCTGCGGCCCCAGCCCAGGATGCGCTGGGCGGCGCTGCCGAACAGGAAGTCGAACCAGGCCGCGCGCCGCCGCTTGCCGACGGCCACCAGCGCGGCGCCGGTGTGCTCCTGCTGGATCAGGGCCTGCCGCGCGGGGTCGCCGCGGCCGATGGTGGTCTGCACGCGGTTGCGCCGAGCCGAGAAGGAATCGGAAATGCGCAGCAGCCGCTGCTGCGCATGCCGGTGCGTGGCCTTGCGATAGGCCCGCACTGCCTGCTCCGAGGCCTCGGCCGAACGCAGCCAGGCCTCCTTCAGCGTGCTGGTGGCGTGGAACAGCTCCAGCTCCGCGCTCGGCTCCAGCGACGCGGCCGCGGCCACGACCTCGAAGCACTCGGGACTGATGTCCACCGCCACCAGGATGCGGCCGTAGTCCTCGGCCGGCACCGAGCGCACCACCAGCACCGGCACGCCGGTCATGCGCAGCAGCCGCTGCGCCGGTTGCCCCGCCACGAGGGCGGCCAGCGAGCGCTCGCGCCGGTCCGGCAGCACCAGCAGGTCGCAACCGGCGACTTCCTCCGCGATGGCGGCCACCAATCCGTTACGCGCCACGACGGCGCTCACGGGCTGGCCCGAGGATTCCTCGATCTGGGCGGCGGCATTGGCGAGCCGGCGGGCCGCATTCGGATGCGACTCACGTGCGCCGGTCGGCGCATGGACCAGCTTGAGCTGGGCACCATGGGTTTCGGCGATCCGGCAGGCGCGCTGCACGGCCATGCCCTCTCGCAACGACAGGTCGGTGACGACCGCGACGTTCTGGATGTTCATCTCCCATCCCTCCAAAGGCTGGTGCCACCGCGACGAACGGCGCGGCAGGCGGGTGAAGGTGAAAGGCTCCATCGGCGGCGCCATGGGGGCGCACTGCCGCGCTGGGTGCTCAGGCCCGGCGGTCGATGGTCTGCGTGGGGAGGGGAAAGGAAGCGGACCGCCGGGCCTACGGATGCGCAGGCGTTCGCTGCAGGCCGCCCGCAAGCAGCAGCAGCGCACGCGCGCGCGATTGCCCCGCGGCGCGCAGCGCGGCGGTGGCAAAACGGACAGGCGTCAGGCGAATCATGGGCTGGAGTATAGGAAAGACCCTGCTGCCAGGGCAAGCATTCACCTGCGATGCGTGCCAGTATTGCGAGCGATGCGGCGCGCGCAATAACCGCTCGCTGGCGTGCGACATTGCTTCGTGGCTACCATGCCCGGGCGCTCGACGGCTTCGTCGACGCACACACAACATCGCTTCCATGGCACGCCCCTCGTTCATCACTCCCTCGATGAATCGCCCGCTCGTGGCGAGGCGTGCGGCCGTGCGTGCGATCCGTCCCCACCGGCCGGTCGCACATCCCACCGCCCGGCGATAACCCTCCCCCCTTTCGCGCTTCCTCTTCATCGCCGGGCCCCCACCCAGCGCGCTTGCGGCCTGATCCCGCCTCGCGGGACGAGTCCGCCCAAGGACTGCCCATGACCGGCCCGTGAGGCCGGCGGGCGGCATCGCCTGCATGGACCTGACGAAGAGCTTGATCCGGGCCAAGAGCCCCTGCGCCGCCGGCTTCCGCTGGTTCGTGCGCCACCACGAGGACCGCGGCGACTACCAGCAGCTGCTGGACGCGCTGGTGGCGGACGGCCGCATCGACGACGCGTGCTGGCTGCTGTCGCAGTTCGGCCCGACCAACGCGGTGCTGCAGGTCGATGCGATCGACGCGACCGCGGTGGTGTTCGCCGGCACGATCGAAGTGCGCGGCGGGATCGACGTGGACGGCGTGCTGCGCGCGGGCCGCTCGATCCGCTGCGGCGCGGGGCTGCGTGCCGGCGGGCCGGTGGGCGCGGGCGAGGACATCCGGGTGGAAGGCGGGTTGCATGGCGAAGGCGCGCTGGAAACGGGCGGCGACATCCACGTCGCCTGGGGACTGCACGCGCAGGGACCGGTGCGCTGCGGCGGCGAGCTGCGCGCGGGCTGGGACATCGCCTGCCGCGAAGGGCTGGACGTCGCCGGCGGCATCGTGGCCGGGCAGGCGCTGCGGGTGGACGGCGAGCTCGCCTGCCGCAAGGGCGTGCGCGCCGGCGGCGACATCGAGGCCGGCGCGAGCGTGCGGGCCGGACAGGGCATCCAGTGCGGCGGCGCCATCCATGCGCGCTGGCACCTGGACGCCGGCTGGGGCATCCGCGCCGGCGACAGCATCGCCGCGGGCGGCTCCATCCGCGCCGGTGAGAGCCTGTTCGCGGCGGGCGAGCTGCGCGCCGGCGACGGCTACGGCGTGTTCGCCGGCCTCTCGGTGCCGCGCGACACCTGGGACACCAGCGCGCGCGTCAGCGCGAGCTCGCGGCCCGAAGGGTTGATGAGCGGCTGCTGGGCCGGTTTGCTGGCGGTCTGAGGGAGCTGCCATGTCTGTCCTCAGCCTTCCATTGCCGTTCGCACTTGGCGATGGGCCGAAGCCCCGGATTCCCGCTTTCGCGGGAACGACGGCTTCCTGGCTCACGCGCCAGCTCGCGCGACACGCGACCCGCCCGCGTGGCCTCAGCACCTGCACCGAGCTGCGCATCGACGTCGACCTGCGTCCCGAGGACCTGGCCACCGAGCTGGACAACCTGTACCGCCGCCTGCGCACGCCGGGTGATCCGATGTCCGGCAGCGCCACGGTGCCCACCAGCCTGCCGGGCCTGGTCTTCCGCACGCGCGAGGCCGACGGCGAGTACTACGTCTACGTGGAGGACGTGGTGCACGGCCGGCTGGCCGGCTACACCGTGTTCAACCGCCTGATCGAGCTGAACCGCCGCGCCGACCGCTACCTGCGCGCACCGCATTCGCGCTACGCGCCAGAGTACCAGCGCCGCGGCATCGCGACGGCGGTCTACGAGTGGGCGCTGGGGTCCGGCCTGTGCCTGATCAGCGGTGCGCGCCAGTCCACCGGCGCGCACGGCCTGTGGCGCGCGCTCGAACGTCACCACGAACTGGTGTACGTCGACGTGCGCGACAAGGCGCTGCGCTGCCTGGGCACCGAAGTGGAAGACGCGTTGCTGGACGACCTGCACACGCGCATGGTGCTGCTGGGCGGCGACTGGACGCTGGACCGGCTGTGCGCCGCCACCGGCATGGCGGCGCCAGCACTTCGCGAACCAGCGTAGGCCCTGGCTCAGGCCGGCTCGTGCATCGGCAGGAAGTCGATCTGGTGCCGGCTGCCGATCGCCGGCACCTTGGCCATGTCGGCGGGGCCCTGCACTTCGCGGCTCACCTCGCGGAAGAAGGATTCCGCATGGGCCGGCGCGTCGAAGATCAGCATGCGGGCCGGCTCGTCCGAGACGCCGCTGAAACCGTGCGGGGTGCCGCCGGGCGCGTAGATGAAGTCGCCGGCGCGCACCAGCTGCTCGCGGCCATCGACCACGAAGCGGATCTCGCCGGTGACGACGTAGTACGCCTCGTCCCACGCATGGGTGTGCGGCGGCGGCCCGGCGTCGCGCGGGATGCCCACCTCCATCAGCGACCAGGCCTTGTCGGTCCGCTCGCCCGTGCAGAGGAAGCGGACGTCCGCCCCCATCACGCGAAGCGACTCGGCTTCGCCCTGCCTGACCGTCACCTGCTGCTTGCCCATGGAACGCCTCCTGTGGAAAGAGCCGATGTCATACACTATGACATCCAGGCAGGGTGCCTGCAAAAGGAATTGTGTGAGCAGCCGTAGCGACGAGCTGGCCAGCCTCAAGGAACGCCAGGGCGAGCTGACCCGGCAGCTGATCCTGGATGCCGCCGTGCAGCAGGCCCAGGACGGCCTGCTGCGAGAGGTGACCATGCGCTCGGTGGCGCAGCGCGCCAACATCGCCGAGCGCACGGTGTTCCGCTACTTCGCCTCGCGCGAGCAGTTGCTGGACGAACTGGCGGTCGAAGTGTCGCGGCGGCTGGAACTGCCCGCCCTGCCGGCCACCGCGCCGGAACTGGCGCGCTCGGCGGGCAAGTTCTATGCCGCGTTCGAGGCCCATGCCAGCCTGACCACGACCGCCCTGCACTCGGAGCTGTTCGACCGCATCCGCGATTCCGTCGCCCGGGACCGCTGGGCCCGCATCCGCGCGCTGGTCGACGCCTGGGCACCGCGGCGCAGCGAACGCGTGCGCGCCTTCGCAGCTGCCCACATCCGCTACCTGCTCGCGGCCTCGACCTGGCACTACTACCGGTTCTACTTCGGCTTCAGCCTGGAGGACAGCATCGCGGCGGCACAACTGGCGATCGAGCAGACGCTGGCCGGCCTGAAGCCGCCGCCCGGACGGGTCAGGCGTCCTCGTGCGCCTTCCAGGGCGGCAGCGACCAGTCGCTGAACACGGCCGCCATGCGCAGGCCGGCGGTGGCCACCGTCGCCATCACCAGCGCCAGCCACACCGGCGAGCCGAGGGCGTGCGCCCCCAGCAGCACCCAGCCGCCAGCGAACGAGCACACGGCATAGGGGCGGTGGTCGCTGAAGGCGGCCGGCAGCTCGTTGCACAGCACGTCGCGGATCACGCCGCCGAACACCGCGGTGATCATTCCCATCAGCACGCACACCAGCGCCGGCAGGTCCATCGCATGGGCGATCTGCGCGCCGTTGGCGGTGAACAGCCCCAGCCCGATGGCATCGGGCCACAGGATGGCGCGACGCGTGATGCCGAAGTGCCGCGCGCGCAGCATCAGCATCGCCAGCAGGCACAGCACCAGCAGCGCCCACAGCCACTCCACCCGCTCGACCCAGAAGAAGGGCCGGCGATCCAGCAGCACGTCGCGCAGCGTGCCGCCGCCGAACGCCGTGACGCCGGCCACCATCACCACGCCGACCGCGTCGAACCGGCGGCCGGCCGCGGCGATCAGGCCGGACACGGCAAAGGCCAGCGTGCCGAGGGCTTCGGCAAGCAGCAGGGCGGTGGAGATGGCGGAGGGGGAGGAATCAATGGCGGCGGACGGATTGTCGCGGCATTCGGCCGCTGCCGATCGACCGTCGATGCGGACGAAACGCGCCCCGCCCGGTTGCGGCTACACGTACCGGGCCGCGATGGCGAGCGAGGCCGCATGCACCTTGCGCCGCAGGTCCGCCGGCCCCAGCACTTCCACGTCCGCGCCGAAGCGCAGGATGTCCCCCAGGATCTCCCGGTCGTCCGAGTACGGCACCTCCAGCACGTAGCCGCCATCGGGCTCGTCGTGGCCGCGCTGCTTCGGATGCCACTGCTCCCTTCTCACCCAGCGCGCGCGCTCCGGGGTGAACCGCAGCACCGCCCAGGCCCCCGCCGAACCGCCGAAGATGCCGTAGCCGGCGCCGAGCTGCTCGTCGAGGACCGCATCGTCGATCTCCGTCGCGGCTTCCTCCAGCACATGCACGTCCGACAGCGCATCGACCGAGAAGCTGCGCAGGCCCTCGCGCAGGTGGCACCAGGCATCGAGGTACCAGTTGTCGCGGTAGTGCACCAGCCGCTGCGGCGACAGGGTGCGCTCGCTCCGTTCGCCGCTCTGGCGGTTGAAGTGCCGCACGCGCAACCGGTGCCGGCCCAGGGTGGCCGCGGCGACCGCCTCGAAGTGCTGCGGCTCGAGCTGCCGCTTGCCGGCGTGCACCAGCCGGATCCGGCGCGCCACGTCCTCGTGCGCGAGGCCGTGGCTGGCCATGAGCTGCGCCAGCCGGTCCTGCAGCGGCCGCAGCCTGGGGCCCAGCATGCCGGGCTCGAGCTGCTCCAGCAGGTGCCGGATGGTGACCAGCGCCTGGATCTCCTCGGGGCGGAACCACAGGCCGGGCAGCTCGTGGCTGTCACCCGGCTCCAGCACGTAGCCGCCCCGCTCGCGGTCGTGGCGGATCGGCAGGCCGATCTGGTCGCGCAGCTTGGCGAGGTCGCGCTTGAAGGTGGCCGGCGAGATCTCCAGCCGTTGCTGCAGTTCCTGTGCCGACAGGGCGCGGCGCGCGCTCAACAGCTCCCGGTAGCGATAGAGACGTACGAGCTCGCTCACGGCGCCCTCCCTCCAACGTTCTGCTTGCCAGTACATCCTGGACCGGGGAGGGCCCGCTCGCATCGGGGGAAGCGCCTAAGGGCCGGGAGCGCCGTGCACGATGCCGTGGGATCTTGCTAACCTGCCGCCATGAACCGCCGCCACCTGCTCCAGTGGCTGGGTGGGCCTGCCCTGCCCGCACTGCCCGTGCTGGCGCAAACGCCCGCGCCGCTGACCAAGGCGATCCCCTCCTCGGGCGAGCAGCTGCCCGTGGTCGGGCTCGGCACCTGGATCACCTTCAACGTCGGCAAGGATCCGCAAGGGCGGCAGCAGGCCACCGAGGTGATGCGGGCCTTCTTCGCGGCGGGCGGGCGGCTGATCGATTCCTCGCCCATGTACGGCTCGGCGCAGCCGGTGGTCGGCGACGGGCTGCAGAAGCTGGGCATGCCCAAGGCGCTGTTCGCCGCCGACAAGGTCTGGACCTCCTCGGATGGCGCCGCCCAGGTCGAGCAGTCGCGCCAGCTCTGGCGCGTGCCGCGCTTCGACCTGCTGCAGGTGCACAACCTGCTGGCCTGGGAGCAGCAGCTGCCCATGCTGCAGGCGATGAAGCAGGCCGGCCGCGTGCGCTACGTCGGCATCACCACCTCGGAAGGCCGGCGCCACCGGGACTTCGAGCAGGTGATGCGCACGCACCCGCTGGACTTCGTGCAGCTCACCTACAACCCGGTCGACCGCGAAGCCGAGCAGCGCCTGCTGCCACTGGCGCGCGAGCGCGGCATCGCGGTGCTGGCCAACCGCCCCTTCCGCCAAGGCGAGCTGGTGGACCGGCTGGCGCGGCATCCGCTGCCCGCCTTCGCGGCCGAGATCGGCTGCCGCAGCTGGGCGCAGCTGGTGCTCAAGCACATCGTCTCGCACCCGGCGATCACCTGCGCCATCCCGGCCACCAGCCGCGTGGACCACGTGCGGGAGAACCTGGCGGCCGCATCCGGCCCCATGCCGGATGCGGCGCTGCGTCGTCGCATCGAATCCCACATCGGCCAGCTCTGAGCCATGTCCGAGTGGTGGACCTACCGGCCCTCGGATTTCCTGATGTTCTCGGCGCGCACCTGGGGGCGCCTGCTGGAAGCACACAACCGCGAAGCCTGGCCCTGGCAATTCCTGCTGCTGGCGATCGGGTTGGCCTGGCTGTGGGCGGCGCTGCACCACCCGCGCGTAACAGCCCGGTGGTCGGGGATCGTGCTGGCGGCCGCCTGGGGCTGGGTCGCCTGGGCCTTCCACTGGCAGCGCCATGCCGACATCAACACGGCGGCGCCCTGGCTGGCCGGAGCCTGGGCGCTGCAGGCCGCGCTGCTGCTGGTGCTCGGCACGCGGCCCGCTTCGACCCGGCCTCCCGCCTGGCAGGCCGGAGCCGCACTGGGCTGCGCCCTGGCGGCGCTGGTGGCCTATCCGCTGGTGGCGCCGCTGGCCGGCCGCGGCTGGGCCCAGGCCGAGGTGGCCGGCCTGATGCCGGAGCCGACCGCGCTGTTCACCCTCGGCCTGCTGTTCGCGCTGCCGCAACGCCACCGCGGCCTGCTGGTGGTCATCCCCGTGCTGTCGCTGGCCCTCGGATGGACCACCGCCTGGCTCCTGTGGGCCCGGTGAGCCCCGCCGGCGCTGCGCGGCGGCTACAGTGACCGCGCCCCTTCGTCGGGAAGAGAAAGGACGACATGGCCGACTCCCTGTGGTGGATCCTGAGCACCGCCCTGATCCTGCTGGGACTGGCGGGCATCGTGCTGCCGGCGCTGCCGGGCACGCTGTTCGTGCTGGCCGGCATCGTGCTGGGCGCCTGGATCGACGACTTCACGCGCGTCGGCTGGTTCGCGGTCGCCACCGTCACCGTGCTGGCGATCCTCGCCTGGCTGCTGGACTACGTCGCGGCGGTGCTGGGCGCGCGGCGCGTCGGCGCCAGTCGCAAGGCCCTGTTCGGTGCGGCACTGGGCACCGTGGCCGGCATCTTCATGGGCATCGTCGGCGTGCTGTTCATGCCGCTGGTGGGTGCCTTCATCGGCGAATACTGGGACCGCCGCGACCATGGCCGCGCCGTGCACGTCGGCATCGCGACCTGGCTGGGCCTTCTGGCCGGCATGCTGGGCAAGTTCGTGCTGGCCTTCGTGATGATCGGGATCTACGCGGTCGCGCTGCTAGTGTGAACGGGTGGCCCGGCGGGCAGCACGACCTGACGGCCACCCCTGGGTGGCGGAGGTCGAGCCGCCCACGCTGGAGCGGCCCGGCATCCGACCCGGGCGATCACTGCCCCGACAGGCACCTGTTGCAGCCCTCGGCCCCGAGGTGCATGGTGCAGCGTTCCTGCACCCACGAGTCCTCGCCACGACCCTGGTAGCTGCGGAAGACTTGGCACATCCGGGAATTCATCTCGGCCCGCATGCCGCTCGACGCCCCCATCGTCGTGCCGGAAGCGCCGGACGAGGCGGTCGGAGACGATCGCATCATCGGGGTGTTGCTGCAGCCGGCCAGGGCGACGGCGAGCAGCAGGGAACAGGTGGCCAGCTTCATGGGAGACTCCTTGGAGGTTGTTCGAGTCTGTAGCGTGCCAGCGGCGGCCGTTCGGATCGGGCGCAAAACTGCAACGTTTGCCGCCAGACATCGAGCGGCGTTGCCAACGGTTAACCCCCGGTTGGCTCGTCCATCCAGGGCTCAGCCACGGATGCAGCCGCCAGCCCGGCTTCAGAGCACGCGCGGCACGGCCTGCGCCAGGAAGTCGTAGACCGCGCGGATGCGGCGATTCGCCCGCACCTCGCGGTGCACCGCCAGCCAGAGCGGCAACGGCGGGATCTTCAGCATCGGCAGCACGGGCACGACGGCCGGATCCGTGCGCGCCAGGAAGTCGGCCACGAACCCTATCCCCAGGCCTGCGCGGACGGCCTGCCAGTACACCACCAGGTCGTCGGTGCGCAGCTGGAACTGCTCGCGCTGCACGGGCAGCCCGAAATCCGCGAAGCCCTGCAGGATGTCCTCGTTGCGGTCGCTGCCGACCAGTTCGTGGCCCAGGAGGTCGGCCGGTTCGCGTGGCGTGCCGCGGCGACGCAGGTAGTCGCGGTGCGCATAGGTGCCCAGCGTCACCCGGCCGATGCGCCGCGCGACCAGGGTGGCCTGGTCCGGCGCCACCATGCGCAGGGCGATGTCGGCCTCGCGCCGCAACAGGTTGGCCACCGCGTTGCTCGCCACCAGTTCGACCTGGATGTCGGGCAGCTCCGCGCGGAGTTGCGCCAGCACGGCCGGCAGCAGGTAGCAGGCGACCGGCTGGCTGGCGGTGATGCGCACGCTGCCGGCTTCGGCCGATTGCGCGCCGGTGGCGCGGCGGGCCAGCGCCAGCGCCCCGGCCTCCATGGCCCGGGCCGACTCGGCCAGCTGCAGGGCCATTGCGGTGGGCAGCAGGCCGCGCCCGGTGCGCTCGAACAACGTGACACCCAGCTGCGATTCCAGCTCCGCGATGTGCCGGCCTATCGTGGGCTGGCTGGCGCGCAGGGCCCGGGCGGCGCCGAGCAGGCTGCCGTGCTCCAGCGCGGCCAGGAAGGAGCGGGCCAGGCCCCAGTCGAAATCGTTCTTCATTCCTGAATAGCTGCCATCAACCGATAGGCAATTGTCGAATAGGCCGGCGCTTCCCACAATCCATCGCATCGGTGCCGATGTGCACCCCCCAACGTGGAAGGAACCCTGATGAACAAGCCCCTGCGAACCGTCCTGATCCTCGGCGCCACCGGCCGCTTCGGCGCCGCCGCCGTGCGCGCCTTCGATGCCGCCGGCTGGCGCGTGCTGGCCCAGCACCGTAGGCCGCTGCGTGCCGCCGGCGCGGCCGCCGGCAACGTTCAGTGGCTGCAAGCGGACCTGGCCGATCCCGCGGCCCTGGCGACGCGCGCCGCCGGCGTCGACGTGGTGGTGCACGCCATGAACCCGGCCGCCTACACCGATGCGGCCTGGCGCGCCGAGGCGCCCGGCATGATGCGGGCCGCCATCGACATCGCCCGGCGCCTGGACGCGCTGCTGCTGTTCCCGGGCAACGTCTACAACTTCGGTGCCGCCATGCCCGCGCTGCTGCACGAAGACACGCCCCGGCAACCGAGCACGTTGAAAGGCGCGCTGCGGGTCGAGCTGGAGGAGCAACTCGCGCAGGCGCACGCGGCCAGCGGCTTGCGCAGCGTGGTGATCCGCGCCGGCGACTTCTTCGGCAGCGGCCACGGCAGCCTGCTGGACAGGGTCCTGGCCAAGGACCTGCGGCGCGGCCGCATCGCCTTGCCGGGCGCACGGGACGTCGCCACGCCCTGGGCCTACCTGCCCGACCTGGCGCGCACCTTCGAGCGCGTGGCGCGGCACCACGAGCGCCTGGACGGCGCGCAGGTGCTGCACTTCGCAGGCCATGCCCTGACGGGGCAGGACTGGTGCGACGCCCTGGAGGCGGTCGCGCACGAAGCGGGCTGGCTGCGTCCCGGACAGGCGGCCAAGGTCAGCAGCCTGCCCTGGCCCCTGATCCGCGCAGCCGGCCTGCTGGTGCCGACCTGGTCGTCGCTGGCGCAGATGCGCTATCTCTGGACCACGCCGCACCGGCTGGCCAACGAGCGGCTGGAGGCACTGATCGGTCCGGAGCCGCACACGCCGCTGCCGCAGGCGGTGCGGCAGGCGCTCGGGGACCTGGGATGGCCGGTGGAGCCGATTCCCGCACAGCGAGGCCTGCGGCCGCGCTCGGCACAATAAGGGGATGCAATTCCATCTGGACGGTTTCAGGCCCGGCGACCCCCACCTCGCCGAGCCATCCAGCGAGGCGGCGGTCCATGCCGACGCGGTGCCGGCGCAGGTCGACGTGCTGGTCGTGGGTAGCGGCCCGGCCGGGCTGACGCTGGCGGCGCAACTGGCCGCCTTCCCCGACATCCGCACCGCCATCGTCGAGCAGAAGGACGGCCCGCTGCAGCTCGGGCAGGCCGACGGCATCGCCTGCCGCACCATGGAGATGTTCGAGGCCTTCAACTTCAGCGAGCGGGTGCTCAAGGAAGCCTGCTGGATCAACGAGGTCACGTTCTGGAAGCCGGACGCCCGGCAGCCGGCGACCATCGTGCGCCACGGCCGCGTGCAGGACACCGAGGACGGCCTTTCGGAATTCCCGCACGTGGTGCTGAACCAGGCGCGGGTGCACGACTTCTACCTGGACGTGATGCGCCAGTCGCCCGGCCGGCTTGAGCCGCACTATTCGCGCCGCGTGCTGGACGTGGCGGTGGACCGCGACGCAGCCGACTACCCCGTCACGGTCAGGATGGAGCGGACCGATGCCGCCCACGCGGGCCAGGTGGAGACGGTGTTGGCCCGCTACGTGGTCGGCTGCGACGGAGCGCGCAGCGCGGTGCGCAAGTCGATCGGCCGCCAGCTCGTGGGCGATTCGGCCAACCAGGCCTGGGGCGTGATGGACGTGCTGGCCGTCACCGACTTCCCGGACATCCGCTACAAGTCGGCGGTGCAGTCCTCCCAGGGCAACCTGCTGGTGATCCCGCGCGAGGGCGGCTACCTGGTGCGGCTGTACGTGGAGATGGACAAGCTGGGCGAGGACGAACGCGTCGCCAGCCGCAACATCACGATCGAGCAGCTCGTCGCGGCCGCGCAGCGCATCCTGCACCCCTACACGCTGGAGGTGAAGGAAGTGCCCTGGTGGTCGGTCTACGAGATCGGCCAGCGCATCTGCGACCAGTACGACGACGTGCCGGCCGGGCAGGCCGGCACGCAGCGGCCGCGCGTCTTCATCGCCGGCGATGCCTGCCACACCCACAGCCCCAAGGCCGGGCAGGGCATGAACTTCTCCATGCAGGACAGCTTCAACCTGGGCTGGAAGCTGGCCGCCGTGCTGCGGGGGCAGTGCGCGCCGGAGCTGCTGCACACCTATACGCAGGAGCGCCAGCCGGCGGCCCAGGAGCTGATCGACTTCGACCGCGAGTGGGCCAAGATGTTCAGCGACCGCGCGAAGGAAGGCGCCGGGAGCGTGGCCGAAGGTGTCGATCCCAAGGAATTCCAGCGCTACTTCGAGCAGCACGGCCGCTTCACGGCCGGCATGGGCACGCACTACCGCCCGTCGCTCATCTGCGGGGAGGCGACGCACCAGCACCTGGCGCGTGGCTTCGTCATCGGAACCCGCTTCCATTCGGCCCCGGTGGTGCGCATCACGGATGCCCGCCCGCAGCACCTGGGCCATGCCGGCAAGGCCGACGGGCGCTGGCGGCTGTATGCCTTTGCCGGCGCCAACGACCACAGGGATGCCGCCGCCGGCGTGGCCGGGCTGTGCCGGTTCCTGGAGGAGTCGCCCGAGTCACCGGTGCGCCGCTACACGCGGCCGGGCCAGGACATCGATGCGGTGTTCGACCTGCGCGCCATCTTCCAGGCGTCGCACCGCGAGCTGGCGATCGAGGCCATGCCCGCGCTGCTGCTGCCGCGCAAGGGCCGGTACGGCCTGCGCGACTACGAGAAGGTGTTCTGCCCGGACCTGAAGAACGGCCCGGACATCTTCGACCTGCGCGGCGTGGACCGCGCGCAGGGTGCACTGGTCGTGGTGCGGCCCGACCAGTACATCGCCCACGTACTGCCGCTGGACGGGCACCACGAACTGGCGGCGTTCCTGGCCGGCTTCATGCTCCCCGGCTGAGGCCTCAGGACTTGGGCTTGTTCGCGCCGGCCGCGCGCGTGTCGCTCGCGCCCTTGGCCTGCGCGTCGGCCCGGGCCTTGTCATAGGCCACGCGGGCGTCCTTCTTGCACGCCTCGGCGGCGGTGCCCTTCTGGTCCTCGCACTTCTCCTTGGCCACTTCGTACGTGCCCTCGGCCTTGGTCATGCGGACCTTCTCGTCCGCCCGCGCGCCGGGCTTGTTCTGGGCGTCCAGTTCGGCCTTGGCGATCTTCTCCTTGGCCTTGGCCTCGGCTTCGCAGACGTCCTGCGCGTTGTCCTTCATGGCCTCGCAGGCCTTCTTGTCGGCCTTGGCCTGGGTCTCGATCTTGTCCTTGGCCGCCTTGTAGGCGTCCTTGCTCATGCCGTCCGCGGCGAAGGCGCCGCCGGCGAAGGCACCGGCCAGCGCGATGGTGAGGGTGAGAAGTCGGGTACGCATGGTCTTGCTCCTTTCTGCCGGACATTGTTCCGGCAGGCGCACCCCGGCCAAGGGCTGCCGCGGCACCAGCACGTGTCGGCTGGGCTTGACGCTTGCGGTCGGCGTGCGACTACAGCCGCGCCGGACGTCACTCCACCAGCTGCGTGTGCACCTCGAAGCTGCCGGCGAGCGTCTCGTGGATGGGGCAGGCATTTGCCACGCGCAGCAGGTCCTTGCGCTGCCCGGCCGTCAACGGCCCGGCCAGCTCCAGGCGTCGCTTCATCCGTTGCACCCCCCCGCCGGGCTCCCTGCTCACCTGGGCCTGCACGCCTTCCAGGGGAATGTTCTTGCGCCTGGCGTACAGCTTCAGGGTGAGGACGGTGCACGCTGCCAGTGCCGAGTCCAGCAGCTCGTGCGGCGTGGGGTGCAGTCCGCTGCCTCCATCGGAAGGTGCGAGATCCGCCCACCAACGGACGGGCCCGGTGGCGATCTCGACGAGCGTCGAATGGGGGCAGCTGCGTGCGGCGGTGGTCATGGGTGTGGGTCCTCCGGTCGGTGTCGAGTCGACTGTAGGCAGCCCGGCGCGCCGGAAAAACCCGATTGGCGGCAGTTGACCGTTGCCGATGCGGCAACAACGGCGGACCGGCACCCCTCAGGGTTGCGGCATGTCCACGTCCAGCCCCTGGATCGACGACCGGACGTGCTCCAGCAGGTAGTCCAGGAAGGCGCGCGTGCGGGCCGGCATGTACTGCCGGCTCGGCAGCGCCGCCACCAGGCTGAGGCGGGCCGTGATCCAGGGCGCGAGCACGCGCTGCAGGCTGCCGGCCTTCAGCAGCGGCGCCAGCAGGTCGATCGGCTGGCTGCTGATGCCGCCGCCTTCCAGCGTGGCGCGCAACAGGGTGTCGGTGTGGTTGGCGGTCATCACCGCCGGCACGTCCAGCTCCAGCATCCGGTCCTGGTCCGTGGGGTCCAGCAGCCGCATCGGGCCCAGGCGCACGCTGGGGGAGCGCAGCCGCAGGCACCGGTGCCGCTGCAGTTCCTCCGGCCGCCCGGGCTCGCCATGGCGCTTCAGGTAGTCGGGCGAGGCGCAGAACACGGCGTAGCTCAGGATGATGGGCCGGGCGATCACGTTCGAGTCGACGTTGGCCGTGCTGGTCAGCACGGCGAGGTCGTATTCGTGGACCGCCGGGTCCGGCGAGTCCTCCACGTGCACGTCGACCCGCACGCCCGGATACGTCCGCTGGAAGCCGATGATGGCGGACGCCAGCATGTGGGTCGCGGCGACGGGGGGCGCCAGCACGCGCACCGTGCCGCTCATCTCGCGGGTCTGCGACTGCACCATCGCATCGGCATCGTCGATGTCGGACAGGATGGTGCGCAGGCGGTCCAGGTAGGCCTCGCCGGCCTGCGTCAGCGACAGGCTGCGGGTCGTGCGCTGCAGCAGCCGGACCCCGAGGTGCTTCTCCAGGTCGCTCACGAGCCGGGTGACCACGGCCGGCGCGAGGTCGAGCTTGCGCGCCGCGGCGGCGAATCCGCCCTCTTCCACCACCTGCTGGAACACGCGCATGGACTGAAGGCGATCCATCGTTGCTGCAACCCCGTGCAATGAGCCTCGTCGATTATCGACTCGGCCGCACCGCTCCATTGCTGTTCCAGCAATAAATCGGCGCCCATCCGGCACTAGAGTCGCCTGGATCCCCCAACCATTCCAGCGAGGTTCATTTCCAGATGGCACGAGTGCTCGTTCTCTACCACAGCTTCTACGGACACATCGAAACGATGGCCCATGCGGTCGCCGAAGGCGCACGCACGGTGCCGGGCGTGAGCGTCGATCTCAAGCGCGTACCCGAGACCGTTCCCGCGGATGCGTTCAAGTCCGCCGGCGGCAAGGCCGACCAGGCGGCCCCCGTGGCCCAGCCGTCCGACCTGGCCGACTACGACGCGATCGTCTTCGGCTCGCCCACCCGCTTCGGCAACGTGACGGCGCAGATGCGCAACTTCATCGACCAGACCGGCGGCCTGTGGGCGCAGGGCAAGCTGGTCGGCAAGGTGGGCTCCGTGTTCACCTCCTCGGCCACCCAGCACGGCGGCCAGGAAAGCACCATCCTCACCTTCATCCCGACCCTGCTGCACCACGGCATGGTCGTGGTCGGCCTGCCCTATGCCGAGCAGCGCCAGATGGGCCTGGACGAGATCAAGGGCGGCAGCCCCTACGGCGCCTCCACGATCGCCGGCGGCCAGGGCGAGCGCATGCCCAGCCCGCAGGAACTGGGCATGGCTCAGTTCCAGGGCAAGCACGTGGCCGGCATCGCGAAGAAGCTGTTCGGCTGATCCGCCGTCGCCGGGCGGCCACCGGTGCTATCGTGCAGTCGGACTTCGCCCAGGAAGGACAGCATGACCCGCATCCTCGGCCTCTCCGGCAGCCTGCGCTCGGGCTCGTACAACACGGCGCTGCTGCGCGCCGCCGCCGGCCTGGTGCCGGCCGGCGCGAAGCTGGACATCGCGACCCTGCACGGCATCCCGCTGTACGACGGCGACGACGAAGCGCGCACCGGCATTCCGCCGGCCGTGCAGCAGCTGAAGGAGCGCATCGTCGCCAGCGACGCGCTGCTGCTGGTCACGCCCGAATACAACAACGGCGTCCCCGGCGTGCTCAAGAACGGCATCGACTGGCTCAGCCGGCCGCCGGCGGACATCGCGCGGGTGTTCGGCAACCGGCCGGTCGCCGTGATCGGCGCCTCGCCCGGCGGCTTCGGAACCATCCTGGCGCAGAACGCCTGGCTGCCGGTGCTGCGCACGCTGGGCACCCGGCCCTGGTTCGGCGGGCGGCTGATGGTCTCGCGCGCCGGACAGGTGTTCGACGAAGCCGGAACCCTGGCCGACGAGAAAGTGAAGGCGCAGCTGCAGCAGTTCCTGCGAGGCTTCGTCGACTTCCTGCAGTCCGGCCGCTAGGCGGGGCATCCATGGCGCCCGCGGCATCGACTTCGACGGCCTGGCCACCCTTGCCGTTGGCCGGCTGGCGCGACACCCTGGCCACCCTGCACATGTGGACCCAGATCGTGGGCAAGACCCGGCTGGCGCTGGCGCCCATGGAGAACCACTGGTGGCAGTGCACGCTGTACGTCTCCGAACGCGGGCTGAGCACCAGCCCCATGCCGGCCGGTGCGCGCCTGCTGGTGGTGGAGTTCGACTTCGTCGACCACCGGCTGGTGCTGCGCACGGGCGACGGTGAGAGCCGCCAGTTCGCGCTGGCGCCGCAATCCGTGGCCCGCTTCTACGCGCAGTACCGGCAGGCCCTGGACGAACTGGGCGTCGAGCTGCGGATCCATGCCCGACCGAGCGAGGTCGAGGTGGCGATTCCCTTTGCCGAGGACGAGCAGCACTCGGCCTACGACCGCGATGCGGTGCAGCGCTGGTGGCGCGCGACGATCCAGGCCGATCGCGTGTTCAAGCGCTACCGCAGCAGCTTCACCGGCAAGCAGAGCCCGGTGCATTTCTTCTGGGGCAGCTTCGACCTGGCGGTGACGCGCTTTTCCGGCCGCACGGCGCCGCGCCATCCAGGCGGCGCGCCCAACTGCCCCGACTACGTGATGGTGGAGGCCTACTCGCACGAGTGCTGCAGCGCCGGGTTCTGGCCCGGCGGCGGCCCGGTGGACGAGGCCGCGTTCTATGCCTACGCGTACCCGGAGCCGCCGGGCTATGCCACGGCGCCGGTGGCACCGGCAGCCGCTGCGTACCACCCGCAAGCGCGCGAGTTCGTCCTGCCCTACGAGGCGGTGCGCACCGCGGCCGATCCCGACGCCACGCTGCTGCAGTTCCTGCACAGCACCTACGAGGCCGCCGCGAGCCGGGGCCACTGGGACCGGGTCACGCTGGAGCGCCAGCCATGAAGAGCGAAGCGGCTTCCTTCCCCGGCGCGCACGGGTCCTTGCTCGCAGCGCGACTGGATGCACCGGACGAGGCACCGCGTACCCACGCCCTGTTCGCCCACTGCTTCACCTGCAGCAAGGACATCTTCGCCGCCAGCCGCATCGCCCAGGCGCTGGTCGAGCACGGCATCGCGGTCCTGCGCTTCGACTTCACCGGGCTGGGCCACAGCGAGGGCGAGTTCGCCAACACCGACTTCTCGTCCAACGTGCAGGACCTGGTGGCGGCGGCCGACTGGTTGCGGCGCAGCCACCAGGCGCCTTCCCTGCTGATCGGCCACAGCCTGGGCGGCGCCGCCGTGCTGGTGGCCGCGTCCGCGCTGCCCGAGGTGCGGGCCGTCGCCACCCTAGGCGCGCCCAGCGACGTCGCCCACGTCGCCGGACTCTTTCGCGAGCAGGTCCCCGAGATCGAGGCCCGCGGCGAGGCGCTGGTGCAGCTGGCCGGGCGGTCGTTCCGGATCCGGCGCGAATTCCTGGCCGACGCGGCCGAGCAGAACGTGCGCGAGAAGGTAGCCGCGCTGGGCCGCGCGCTGCTGATCCTGCACTCGCCGGTGGACGACACGGTGCCGATAGGCAACGCCACCGGCCTGTTCGTCAACGCGAAGCACCCCAAGAGCTTCGTGTCGCTGGCCGACGCCGACCACCTGCTGCGGCGCCGCAGCGACGCCGTCTACGCCGCCAATCTCATCGCGGCCTGGAGCGAGCGCTACCTGCCCTGACGGACGCAGGCTGCGGACCCGTATCCGCGTTCAGCGCCAGCCGGCACGGTCCAGCGCCTGCAGGACCGTCGCCGCCAGCAGTTCGTGTCCACGCGGCGAGGGGTGGAACTCGTCGGAGTAGAACCAGGTCTTCCACCAGCCCGCGGCGAGTCCCGCAGGCGGCGACGCATCGAGGGCGGCATCGGTGCACGCCTCGAAGTCGCCGGCGGGCGGACAGGCCGGATCGGTGACGTTGGTGAGGCCGAACTCGGCCGGCCGCGTGTGCTGCGCGGTGAACGCGTCGAAGTACGGCACCAGCGCCACCCGCGGCTCGTCAGCGGCGAGCCGGGCCAGCTCGGTGTTGAAGCCCACGATCCATTGCCGCAGCGCCGCCTCGAATTCGGCACCCGTGACGGGTCCGCCGGGGTCCAGCCCGGCCGCGATGGCGCGGAAGCGCGGCGTGCGCGTGATGTCGGGCACGTCCAGCAGCGCGACGCGGGTGGCGCCCTTGTCCAGCGTGTTGGCCTTCACGGTGTTCCAGTAGGTCTGCGCCAGCGCCTGCATGTACCGGCCGGCCGCAAGCGCTTCGCCGTCGGATTGCGCGAGGGCGTCGGCAATGTCGGATGCATCGAGCTGTTGCGCGAGCAGGGCGCTGTAGATCGCCGCTTCTGCCGTGCCGCCCTGGCGGGCGTCGAGGTAGGCGTCCGCCAGGGCCGCCGCATCGTTGGCGCCGGCGTCCACCACGACCAGGTCGCCGGCTTGCCAGGCCCCTCCGTTGGTTTCGACGGCGGCCTCGAGCTGGTCCTGCAGCGACAGGGGAACGTTCGATCCACCGCGGGTGACCGGATTCACGACCTGCGCACCGCCGACGGCGAAGTCGGTGCAGGCCTCGTTGCGGGTGAAGGTCTCGCCGTCGTCACTGGAGAAGTGGTTGCAAAGGGGGTCGACACCGAGGTCCGCCGCGACGAGGTCCGGATAGATCGGATAGCCCGTGGCCCGGTCGGCCGCGTTCTGCACCGTGGCCTTCAGGCCGAAGGTGCCGACGTCGGCCAGGCTGTCACCGGCCACGAACATGCGCGAGACCGGTGCTGCCGACGCCAGGGGCGGCGATGGTTCCGGCGACGAGGCCTCGCCGTCGCCGCCGCCCCCGCAAGCCGTGTTCAGGAGCAGTGCGAAGGCGGCCAGCACCGCAGCGAGGGCGCGGCGAGGGAGAGCGGTTGCCATGGGAGCGGGTCCTGGTCGGTGGGTGGCGGACGGTCGAGCCTGCACGGGCCGCCCGAACCATCGAGCCTCGCATCGCCGACGATGTCCCCGCCATGGCTCCAATGGGCCAGATCACCGGCAGCACGGCGGCCGGCGTACCCTGAAGCCTCCAATGGTGACGGCCACTTTCCGCTTCTACGAGGAGCTGAACGATTTCCTCGCCCCCGCGCGCCGGCGGCGCGAGTTCAGCGTGCCCTGTGCCCGCGCCGCCACCACCAAGCACATGATCGAAGCGCTGGGGGTTCCCCACACCGAGGTGGAGCTCATCCTGCTCAATGGCGAGTCGGTCGGCTTCGGCGCCCTCCTGCGCGACGGCGACCGCGTGGCGGTGTACCCGAAGTTCGAGGCCTTCGACGTCACGCCGCTGCTGCGCGTGCGCGAGCAGCCGCTGCGCGACACGCGCTTCGTTGCCGATTGCCACCTCGGCACCGTCGCCCGCCTGCTGCGCATGATGGGCTTGGACACCCTGCACGACAACGGATTCGCCGGCGAGGAGATCGAATGCATCGCCGCGGCGCAGGGCCGCGTCGTGCTGACGCGCGACCGTGGCCTGCTCATGCGGGCCAGCATCACGCACGGCTGCTACGTGCATGCACTGCACCCGGAGCAGCAGCTGCGCGAGGTCGTCGAGCGGCTGGACCTGGCGCGCAGCGCCCGCCCCTTCACGCGCTGCCCGCACTGCAATTCGGCCTTGCAGGCCGTGGCCAAGGCGCAGGTGGAGGAACACCTGCCGCCCACCGTACGCGCGCGGTACGACCGCTTCGGACGTTGCGAAGGCTGCGGGCGCCTGTTCTGGGAAGGCGAGCACTGGCAGCGCCTGCGCGCCGTGCTGGCAGCGCAGCGGTGATCGCCGCCCATCCGATCGCGGATGCTCGACTCGCCAGTAGTCTTATCCAGCCGCGCTATCCTGACTCGTCATGGACGTGCGTGACGGATTTGCCGATGCAGTCGGCAACACCCCGCTGATCAGGCTGCGCAAGGCCTCCGAACGGACGGGGTGCACCATCCTCGGCAAGGCCGAGTTCATGAACCCCGGCGGCTCGGTCAAGGACCGCGCCGCGCTGCACATCGTGCTGGGTGCCGAAGCACGCGGTGACCTGAAGCGCGGCGGCGTGATCGTCGAAGGCACGGCCGGCAACACCGGCATCGGGCTGGCGCTGGTGGGCAACGCCCGCGGCTACCGCACCATCGTCGTCATCCCGGAAACCCAGAGCCGCGAGAAGAAGGACGCACTGCGCCTGTACGGGGCCGAGTTGCGCGAGGTGCCTGCGGCGCCCTACAGCAACCCTGCCAACTACGTGCACGTGGCCGAGCGCCTGGCCTCGGAGCTCGCGCGCTCGGAAACCGGCGGCGTCCTGTACGCCAACCAGTGGGACAACCTCTCCAACCGCGAAGCGCACGTGCGCACCACCGGTCCGGAGATCTGGCGCCAGACCGACGGCCAGGTCGACGGCTTCGTCTGCTCGATCGGCACCGGCGGAACGTTGGCGGGCACCGGCCTGTACCTCAAGGAGCGCAAGCCCGGCGTGCGCATCGCGGCCGCCGACCCGATGGGCGCGGGGATGTACCACTGGGTCAAGCACGGCGAACTGCGCAGCGAGGGGAGCTCCATCACCGAAGGCATCGGCCAGAACCGCATCACGCGCAACCTGGAAGGCGCGCCCATCGACGATGCCTACGCGATCGGCGACGAGGAGGCGCTGCCGCTGCTGTTCGACCTGCTCAAGGAGGAAGGGCTGTGCCTGGGCGGCTCCAGCGGCATCAACGTGGCCGGCGCCATCCGCCTGGCGCGCGACCTCGGGCCCGGCCACACCATCGTGACCATCCTGGCCGACTCCGGCACGCGCTACCAGTCCAAGCTGTACAACCCCGCGTTCCTGCGCGAGAAATCGTTGCCCGTCCCTGCCTGGCTGGCGTCCTGACGCGCCCCTCACGGGCCTGCGCTGCCGGGCAATCGGCTGCGCGACGATCATGCGGACCTGCTGGACAAGGAAAAGTCTTTGATATTCGCCGGGGCGGTCTGTATATTCCAGCCCCCCGACAACGTGGACCGACCACGGGCACGATCAGGCGCTTGCACCCTCCCAGAGCTGCCCACCGGCGCGCCGAAGCGCTCCGACGCGCACCCTCGTACCCGGGCAGGGACCTGACCTCCACCCTTGGCAGCCCATCCTTCCAGGAGCCGGCTGTGAGCCTTCGCAAGTTCCTCCCCTTTCCGTTCGTCGCCCTGACCGCGGGCGCGAGCTGCCTGGCGAACCCCCTGCCCGTGCAGGACGCCGAATTCGCCCGGGCGAGCAGCGGGCAGCTGCGCGCTGCCTACCTCGAGTGCGATCGCGTGTCGGCGCAGACGCGCGTGGACCAGGACTTCATGATCCGCTGCCAGAAGGTGGCCGACGCCCTGCGCCACCGCGACTTCGGCGGCGACTTCGAGCGCCAGCTGCGCTGGTGGCGGTCGGCCCGCAAGGCACCCGACGTGGCTGCCGGGGGCGGGGCGCGCAACTGAGCTAGTCCTGCACGCGGATCACCGTCCGGCCCTTGATCCGCCCGCCCGCCACGGCATCGATCATCTTCGGCAGCTCCTCGAACGGGTGCACCTGCGCGATGCTCGCCAGGTGCCGGGGCCGCAGGTCGCTTCCGAGCCGCTGCCAGAGATGGTCGCGCAGGACGCGGTCGTTGTCGGAGTTCACGCCGATCAGCCGCACGCCGCGCAGGATGAAGGGCATGACGGTGGTGGTGAACTCCACGCCCAGGGCGTTGCCGATGCTGGCGATCACGCCATCGCGCTGCATGGTGCGGGTCAGCCCGGTCAGCGCCTGGCCGCCCAGCGAATCGACCGCGCCCTGCCACAGCGCGCTCTCCAGCGGCTTGCTGCCCACCGGCAGCGTGGCGGCGTCGACCACCTCGGTGGCACCCAGGGCCGTGAGGTAGTCCTTCTCGGCCAGCTTGCGGGTGGCGGCCACCACGTGGAAGCCGCGCTGCGACAGCAGGTCGATGGCCACGCTGGCCACGCCGCCGGAAGCGCCGTTGACCAGCACCTTGCCCTTGTCCGGCGCCAGCCCGTTCAGCTCCATCAGTTCGACGGCGAGCGCCGCGGTGTAGCCGGCCACGCCGATGGTGATGGCCTCCAGCGTGCTCATGCCCGCCGGCAGGCGGTTGACCCAGTCCGCCGGGGCGCGCGCCACCGGCGAGTAGCCGCCGTGGTGCGACACGCCGAAGCCGTGGCTGTGCACGATCACGGCATCGCCCGGCTTGAACAGGGGCGAGCGGGAGGCGCGCACCGTGCCGGTCGCGTCGATGCCGCCGATGCAGGGGAAGCGCCGGATCACCGGCATCCTGCCCGTGGCCGCCAGCGCATCCTTGTAGTTGATGCTGGCGTACTCCACCCGGACGTCGACCTCGCCGTCGTCCAGCTGCGATTCGTCCATCTCGGTGAACGCCGCCGACACGCGATCCTGCTTGGTGACCAGGTAGGCCTTGAACTTGTCCATGGGTGCTCCTTCTGCTCGGGTGGATCGCCCGATGCTACACAGCCGCCGGCTTCAGCGCGGCAACTGCGGCAGCAACCACAACAGGGTCGTGAGGGTGAAGAAGGACGCCACCGTGGTGCCCAGCTGCGCGGCCGCCGCCATGCTGTCGTGCCCGTGCTTCTGCGCCAGGATCGGGTAGATGCCCAGCATGGGCACCGCCGCCATCACGACCACGGTGACCTGCAGTTCGCGCGGCATGGGCGGCAGCAGCCAGACCAGCGCGAGCACCGCCAGCGGGTGCAGCAGCAGCTTGCCGACAGCGACCACCGAGACGTCGCGCGCCATGCCGCGCGCCGGGATGCCCACCAGCGAGCCGCCGATCACCATCAG
>Ga0196972_1000266_pt1 | contig 35510 bp, 29 predicted proteins | sample S1v_2013CmetaG_FD_148618 | JGI IMG/M metagenome (GOLD analysis project Ga0196972, IMG submission 148618) | Soil microbial communities from Anza Borrego desert, Southern California, United States - S1+v_20-13C | ecosystem: Environmental > Terrestrial > Soil > Desert | place: USA: California...
TATTTCTCTTTGCGAATGGTGTCTTCAAAATAATCGTAAATGACGGAGGAGCCTGTGGCAAGATCAATAATCTGAAGCACGTTTACATCCTTGCCACCTAGTTCTTCATTATCCGTTCCCAAAACAAATAAAGTTTGCTTATTCAACACCCAATCATGCCAGGCTTTCAACCCTGAGTTGATCGTCCATAGTACCTTTCCATCGAGGTTCATTCGACTCACCAGTATTTTACCTTCGTTTCCAATTATATCTTTATGCAAGATGAAATAAGATCCGGCGATCGTCCTTATTGGGTAGCCGGTTTCTTTATCAGCCAGGAACCCGCCATCCAGAAAAAGGGTTTGTTCAAATGAATGAAAGTTTTCCCTATCTACCAGTATTTCTCCATTTCGGGCTGAGAATGGTGTCATGATAAACGCCCGCCTTGCGGTTTCTTTGTGGGGTGGGTGAAAGTGATTGCGGGAGGCCAGGTTTGTGAACTCATCAACTGACAAGATTCCAAACCAGTTACTGCCAATAGTATCAGCATTCATTTTCATCTCAGAATAACTTACATTTCCATCATTTAATGATTCAACCCGTCTCCTCACATGGTCCAGTTCCCTTTCCTTTTGTGCCACATTTAATAGTTGTTTTCTGATACTATCTCTTACGGCATATAGGCGGGTCCTTTCCTTGGAGATTTCTACTATCCTTTTTGCATATTCAGCCTGGCTGATCTTTTTGGATGAAAACAGGCTAACTGCATCCGCTGTTTTCTGCCTTACAAGTGTATCGAGTAGAAACCTTATTTCATCTAATGCTGACTCAGGGCCTTGCCGAGACCAGCGTTTAAAAGTACCATCCGTCTCCGCATTAAAAGATGTGGCCTTAAGAGTATTCGTATTAATCGCCCAGGTAGTGCCATCGGTAGCGGTGAGATTAATAGTACCCGTTGACCGGTCAAAGTCATAAAATCTTCTTTCGCCAGATAACTTTCCATTAAGAGAAGGGTTATTATGCTCTATCAGTGATCTGTCAGCCACAAGGTTTAACGTGAAAGGATCAAAGGCCATGAGTTCGCCAATAAACAGCCAGGCGCGGTTACTACTTTTTCCAATCACTTCAACCGGGTGATGTTTGATGTCGCTATGGTGCTTGACTTTCTTATCGGCAATCTTTTTACCAGTTTTTGCATCATTGCATTGTATGTAATAATAGGTGCTCACTGATTTACGAACCATATTCCCTGTGCGGGAATAGGATTGGGTTTTCTCATATTTTACCAATGAAAAAATGATTTTTTCATCCCCATTCTCAAAATAAAGAACCGGAGTATAAGCAGCCCGTTCATCATATTTGGAAAGACATCCACGCAGGAGATAGATAAAACCAAAAACGGCAAGAGCGGTGGTGAGGAGAATTAGAATGAGTGGTTTGCGCATACTATCGATTTATCAATGGAGAGACAGAACATGCCCGTAATCGCGCAGGCCGTTCAAGAGTTCGTTCAATAACGTGCGATCCTCAACGACTGTTGAACGACCGTGAACCAGCCTGAGCGGCCTTGAACGATTTTTCTTGTACATGATTGGGTTAAACCTCAAACGACTTAAACGTTACGACCAAAACGACGGCTCCCGGATACCATAAATTGTGTATTTCCCTTCCACCAGCATACTCATAGCTTTCATTTCAAATAAACTAAAAATAATTGTTATGAAAAAAATTCTTGTTTTGCTACTTAGCGTGAGCCTGTTTGCAGCATGTAACGATGACAATCCAACCCGGCTGGACCGGGATAAAGGTAATACACGGGATAGTCGGGACCGTGATGACCGGGATCGGGAAGGTGGCAGGAATACGAGGGACGATGATTCACGGTATGATGAAAATGATACCAGGTATGCTGATGATTATGAGCAGGGCGGTGATGAAAGGCGCAGGTCAAACGCTGGTGGGTGGACGAGTGCGGATAAAAAGACATGGAGAACTGCTTGTAATGAACAAATAGGAAATTCAGTAGCGAATGCAAGAGAACTTTGCGATTGTGTGTTGTTCAAACTGGAAGCGGAATATGCAAACTACCGGGAAGCGGATATGAAGGGCGGCGAAGCGGCGGGCAAACGCATGATGCAGGAGTGCATTGGCGTGAATGGTGGAGGTAATGGTTACGGAGACGAGGAGGATTATTAAGAGTCGTTCGAGGTCGTTCGAGATCGTTCAGGCGTTCAAGGTCGTCCATGTGTTTGATGGCATTTCAGCTAAACCTCCATTAGGTAATCTCCACGCTCTCGCTTATTTTTGCGGCTCTTTAAAAGGAGCAAAAAATGGCAAGATCAATAGCATTCAGGGAAGCACTTCGCGAGGCAATGAACGAGGAAATGAGGAGAGATGACCGGGTTTTTTTGATGGGAGAGGAAGTAGCAGAATATAATGGCGCTTATAAAGTGAGCCAGGGAATGCTGACAGAATTTGGGCCCCGGCGAATCATCGATACACCTATTTCCGAGCTTGGTTTTGCCGCCGTAGGGGTGGGTGCAGCCCAGAATGGACTTCGGCCAATTGTTGAATTCATGACCTGGAATTTTGCCGTCCTTGCATTGGACCAGATCTTAAATACCGCTTCAAAGATGTTGGCCATGAGCGGTGGACAGGTTTCCTGTCCCATCGTATTCAGAGGGCCAAACGGCTCGGCAGGTCAATTGGGAGCGCAACACTCGACCGCTTTTGAAAGCCTTTATGCCAATATTCCGGGAATAAAAGTGGTTTCACCCAGCAATGGTTATGATGCAAAAGGCCTATTGAAACAGGCGATACGATATGAAGAAGACCCGGTAGTATTCATGGAAAGTGAGGTGATGTATGGTGAAAAGTCAGAGGTACCGGATGAAGAATATTATATTGAGCTGGGTAAGGCAGACATAAAAAAAGAAGGGTCTGACGTTACTATTGTTTCATTCAATAAGATGATGAAGGTTGCTCTTGGGGCCGCCGCTGAACTGGAGAAGGAAAATGTGAGTGCGGAGGTGATCGACCTTCGCACGATCAGGCCGCTTGACTGGATGACGATCCTGGAAAGCGTTAAAAAAACGAATCGCCTGGTAATAGTAGAGGAACAATGGCCATTTGCCTCTGTTTCATCAGAGATCACGTACAGAATCCAGAAAGAAGGCTTTGATTACCTTGATGCACCCATCAGAAGGATTACTGCAGCTGATGCACCCCTGCATTATGCTCCGAACCTGGTAGCCGGGGCTCTTCCGGATGTGGCGAGGACAGTACGGTTGGTAAAAGAAGTGATGTACCAGGTGAAATAATACGAGCAGGCTTGTTGACCAACTGGTCAATCGCGAAATATTAAAATTGCAACGGCCTTTTTCGCCAGCTGGCGGGAAAGGCCGTTCGTTATTCACGCAATAGTAAATTTACTCTTAATAAATTTTTGAAATTCATGCAACTATATGACAGTAATAATGCATCTTTGTTACGGTTTTTCATAGGATATTGGATTTTAAAACGAGGCTGGATTTCTATCCGGCCTCTATTTTTTTGACCGCCCAGCATTTTACCTGCTGGCTGGATTTTTTAAAGAGTTAGGTTTCACAATGAAAATAGGGAGGGCTTTAAAGAGGAAGACCCTTGAAGCGTGAAGGGCCAGCAATATTTGGCCATTTCTGGAAATTCCTTGTGAAAAAAAACGCCATAAATCGTTTTTTCCCCATGGTTTTCTCTTTGGGGTAACCGAGGTTTGTATTTTGATCGATCATCTGGATCCATATGTTGAGAGAGGAAGAAATTAGCTGAACAACCGGTGCGGAGGGCAGGGAGGGGTGGACCTGAAAAAAAAGACGCTGAAAGCGTCAGGGAAGGTCATTGCCATTGCAAAAAAAACGGAAGGTTGGAAGGCGGGGGAGGGAGGGCCCCGCCGGCGGGGTAAATTGAAAAAGCTTTGAAGCAGATCTTAAAGAAATTCCATCCCAAAACCCCCTTATTCGCCTATTTTCTCACACAATTTTTATCATATTACTACAGCCGGAATTTGTTCCATCAGCCTGCTTCACCCAAATCAATTACTTTTGCCGCCTAAACATTGATATTTAATGCCTGATATTCTAATAATTGATGATGAAAAAGCTATCCGCAAAACGCTTACAGAAATTCTTTCCTTTGAAGGTTATAAAATTGACGAAGCGTCAGACGGTGAGGAAGGACTAAAGAAATTCAAAGAAAAGTCATACGATGTGGTGCTTTGTGATATCAAAATGCCCAAACTTGATGGAATAGAATTTCTTCAAAAAGCGGCGGAAAGCAACGCAGATATCCCGATCATTATGATTTCCGGCCACGGAAACATTGAAACTGCCGTGGAAGCCGTGAAAAAAGGCGCTTATGATTATATTTCCAAACCGCCCGACCTTAATCGCCTTCTCATCACCATTCGCAATGCAATGGAGAAAAACAGCCTGGTTACTGAAACCAAGGTGTTAAAGAGAAAGGTCACCCGCGTACAGGACATGATTGGCGTTTCTGAACCTATCAAAAAGATTAAAGATACCATCGATAAAGTGGCGAGCACAGACGCCAGGATCCTCATTACAGGTGAAAACGGCGTAGGAAAGGAACTCGTAGCAAGATGGATACATGAGAAAAGCAACCGCAATACGGGTCCACTGGTAGAAGTAAACTGCGCGGCTATTCCAACTGAATTGATAGAAAGTGAATTGTTTGGGCATGAAAAAGGGTCCTTTACATCAGCCATTAAACAAAGAATTGGCAAATTTGAACAAGCCAATGGTGGGACGCTGTTCCTCGATGAAATTGGCGACATGAGTCTCAACGCACAGGCAAAAGTATTGCGTGCCTTACAGGAAGGTAAGATCACAAGAGTGGGAGCAGACAAAGACATTAGCGTAGACGTGCGTGTGATTGCGGCAACCAATAAAGATCTTTTAAAAGAAGTAGACGCAAAGACTTTCAGGCTTGACCTTTATCACCGGTTAAGCGTAATTCTCATTCATGTTCCTTCACTTAATGAGAGACGTGATGACATTCCCATGCTGGTTGATCAGTTCCTGGAAGATATTTGTGCAGATTATGGAATTGCTAAAAAATCCATCGAGGAAGAAGCGGTGAAACTTCTGCAGGATTATAATTGGACGGGAAACATTCGGGAATTAAGAAACGTGGTTGAACGTCTTGTCATCCTATCCTCCAAATCAATTACCGTTGATGATATCAGGAGTTATGTGATGCCCAGGTAGCCATACATCGGCTCCTAATGCATTTCATCAGGTTTTGCAAATCTTTCATTCGCATAATTTTGAAAAGGTGTATTTACTCCTAATTTTGTCCGCGACATAAACAAACAGGCTCATGCCATTACAACATTTACTGATCATCTACCTGATAGGAACGCTGTATGTTTTTCTTCCCTCATTTGGCCTTGCCAAATTATTTATTAAGGCTGGTGTTCCGGCATGGAAGGCTTACGTACCTTTTTACAATACCTGGGTCATTCAGCAAATCAATCATCGCCCCAGGCATTGGGTATACTGGCAATTCATCCCTGTAGTTGGCTGGTTCATTTCACCCGGCATATTCATTGAATTTGCAAAGTCATTCGGCAAATTTTCGCTTGCACAACATACGATGGCTGCGCTGTTCCCCTTCTTTTACTTTCCCTGGCTCGCAAGTAAAAAAGATACCCGGTTTATTGGTCACGAAGCAGTACGAATGCACAAGAAGCCCGGCTGGAGAGAATGGGTAGATGCGGCGATATTTGCTATAGTGGCCGCTACTCTTATTCGCACTTTCATTTTTGAAGCGTATACCATTCCTTCCGGATCAATGGAAAAAACCTTACTGGTACGAGATTTTCTCTTCGTAAGCAAATTGAGTTACGGCCCCAGGATTCCCAATACTCCGCTATCGGTGCCTTTTGTTCATAACTATTTGCCTGTAACCAATTCAAAGTCCTATTCCACAGCTATCAAACTTCCTTATATACGCTGGTGGGCATCTGCGCCAAAACGTGGAGATGTTGTAGTCTTTAATTTTCCCGCCGGCGATACCGTGATACATGCTGATGGCTTTGAGTCATTGAGACCTTATTATGATATCAAACGGGCGGCAGCAATGGGTTCTCGCGAAGAACGGGAAGTACTGGCAGATCCTGTGAATTATCCTATTGTAGTGCATCCAGTGGACAAAACAGATAACTATATCAAGCGTTGTGTGGGCGTGGCAGGAGATACTATTGAGATCAGGGATAATGTGATTTTTGCAAATGGAGTAAGACAGGAACCACCTCCGCATTCAGAACTCAATTACATTGTGACCACCAAGGCAACTTCTCTTGATCCTGAATTAATGAAGAATGAATACAATGTGGATGTAGAAAGAAACGAACTTAGCGGCACTGCCAAACCAGGAGAATACCGAATGTTACTCACTGAAGAAGCAAAGAAAAAAATGCTTTCTTCCGGACTGGCAACAAGCATCGTAATTGATTCCTCATTTAACGGCGGTGGTGGCGATGTTTTTCCTTATGATGATTTGCCTTCAAGACAAAACTGGTCACGGGATAATTATGGCCCTATCTGGATTCCTGCGAAAGGTTCCACACTAACCCTTACTTCGGAAAACTATCCGCTTTATGAGCGCGCTATCAGAGTATACGAAGGAAATGATCTTTACACCGCAAATGGAAAATTCTTTCTCAATGGAAAAGAAGCCAGTCAATATACCTTTAAAATGGATTATTACTGGATGATGGGGGATAATCGGCAAGGCTCACAGGATTCCCGCTATTGGGGATTCGTACCTGAAGACAGGATTGTGGGTAAAGCATGGATGATCTGGTTTAGCTGGGAAGGTGGCCCCAGGTGGAAACGGCTTTTCAACATAGTACATTAATTAATCAATGAGTCAATGGTGGTGTTCTTCAATTAAAAACGCCTCCTTGACTCATTGATTAATTGACTAATTATTTAAGTTGGTCGCTTGTAAAGCCGAAAGGCAACAAAGTTCTAATTCCATTTAATATATACACTTCTCCTTCCTGGCCTCCCAGGATGATACGCATGGATTTTCCACCCCTTGTTTCATATTCCTGAAGTGCCTGCCTGCACATTCCACAGGGTGAGATAGGTTGGCCGCTCGTTGCGTTTTCATTTTTATTTAAATAACTTATCGCCAGGGTATCAATCGGCTGGCCGGGATACAGGCTGGCGGAAGTAGAGAGCAGTGAACGTTCAGCACAAATGCCGACCGGAAACGACGCATTTTCCTGGTTCGTTCCTGTAATGATCTTCTTTCCAATTCGCGCTGCAGCCCCTACCTGGAATTTTGAATAAGGAGCGTATGCTTCAGAAGTAATTTGCCTCGCCTTGATAAGTAATTCACGATCCTCATCTGGCAATTCAGAAATATCGCTGTATACCTCGTAAGTGAGTTCAAGTTTATCCTTTCTCATACAATTAATTTCGGGAAGTCCGAAACCTGGCAACGCAGGTTCCGGCAGGATATTTATTGATTAAAACAATGTCTGTACACCATAGGCGACTTTTAATTCATGCTCCAGTAACCACTTTTTCCGCCATAACCCACCAGCATAACCTACCAATGCTTTATTGGAGCCAATAACGCGGTGACAGGGAATGATGATGGCTACATTATTCTTTCCGTTTGCACCGGCCACCGCCCTGGTTGCCTTAGGATCACCCGTGCGTATGGCAAGGTCCATATAGCTGATTGTTCTTCCATACGGGATTCCTGCTAATTCATTCCAAACCTGCTTTTGAAAACCCGTGCCTTCCTGATTGATAGGTACATCAAATACCCGCCGGTCGCCCTGGAAATACTGAATAAATTCTTCAATGCATTTGATCAACAAAGGTGGAAGACTCGCATTATTTACAGGTTTTTTCTCCGTATTATCATGAAAGATAACTTCTGTAATAAAATGTTCAGTTCCGCTAATTTTCAGTAGCCCGAGAGGAGAATGGTAATATGTGGTGAAGATTTCGGTCAAGAAAAAGGCATTGAGATAAAATTACGGTTTGTTTTTTAAATGGTACCTGTTCTTCGTTTTTGGTATTCCGTTTTCAGTTATACCTCCGTAATGATCGTTTCCTTCTCTTAAAAACACTTGGGCGAGCTTCGATAATCAGGTTCCTATACGGAAAAACGGAAAACAGAAAACGGAAAAGATGAAATAACGTATCTTCCAAAAAAGATTGCTTATGAAAAATAAGAAGAGCCATTCCGTATCCAGGAGAAAATTTATTCGCGACTCCGCGATAGTTGGAGGAAGCTTTTTCATTGTTCCCCGGCATGTGCTTGGCCGCGGTCATGTGGCGCCGAGTGATAAACTAAATATAGCAGGCATTGGTGTAGGTGGAATGGGCGAGGGTGACCTGCTTGCATTTGCCAAAAGTCCCAAGGTAAATATTGTTTCGCTATGCGATGTTGATGATAGGATGTCAGTAAAGAGCCGTGCAGGTTTTCCGAAAGCAACTTACTATAAAGACTTCAGGGTAATGTTGGAAAAGGAAAAAAAGAACATTGACGCATGTTCCATTTCCACTCCTGATAATACCCATGCGGTAGCTACCCTGGCGGCCATGAAGATGGGCAAGCATGTTTATACACAAAAACCACTCGCGCATGATATTTACGAAGCGAGGATACTTACGGAAGCCGCCAGTAAATATAAAGTAGTCACTCAAATGGGCAACCAGGGTGGTTCACGTGACGGGGTTCGTGTGGCTAAAGAAATGTACATGGCTGGATTGATAGGCGATGTGCACACCGCTCATGCCTGGACTAACAGGCCGGTTTGGCCTCAGGGGATACCCACGCCGAAAGGAAAGTTTGAAGTTCCAAAAGAACTAGATTGGAACCTGTGGCTGGGGCCCGCAAAAGAAATTGAATACAATCCGGCATACTTACCATTTAACTGGCGCGGATGGTGGGCATTTGGAACCGGAGCCCTGGGTGATATGGCCTGCCATATCATGGATCCGATTTATCGCATTCTCCCCATCAATCATCCTGACTCTGCAGAATGCAGTGTAAGCAACGTATGGAAAGACATGTGGTCAGAAGCTAACTACGTTGATAGCTGCCCACCCGCTTCAATCATTCACTTAAATTATCCCCGCACTGATAATAAAGGCAACATTAAAGTTTCATGGCATGATGGCGGCCTGTTGCCTGCACGGCCTGATGAACTCTTACCAGAGGAGCCGTTCGGTAACTGGGATGGGGGAGTGTTATTGGAAGGAACAAAGGGCAAAATGTTATTGGATTGCTATGGGGATAATCCAAGACTGCTTCCAACCAGGCTTATGAAGGAAATTACACTTCCCAAGCCCACATTGCCGCGAGTACCCGAAGGCCATCATCTACAATGGGTAAATGCCTGTATAGCCGGATACGGTAATGGTACTACCAGTTCACCATTTGAGTTCGCAGGTCCATTTACCGAAAGTATTCTCATGGGTAATCTTGCAATCAGGAGTTGGACAATGTTGAATCCTAATCTTAAAGGATGGGATGATAAATACCTGGGTCGAAAAAAATTATTGTGGGATGCGCAGAACATGAAGGTTACCAATTTTGCTGATGCCAACCAGTTTGTAAGAAGGGAATATAGGGAGGGTTGGGATCTTACGGTTTAACCTCCCGCGTTTAAGGTCTAACCCAGATCACGCAATAGAAAAATCGTTCAGGATCATAGATGGGAATTTGGAATTAGGCGGATGCTAAATATTCAAGGAAACCGGCGCTTGCTTTAAGAGCGGGCAACCTCAACAACCTAGCAACCGCCTAATTCCAAATTCCGCCATCGATCAACTGTATTGAACGCTGAAACGTTAAAGGCCTTAAACGTTGATCGTTAATCCAACATATTCGCAAGATCCATCAATTCCTTTTGCTTATAGCTGTCTTTTTCAGAATCAAAACATTTGCTGAATTCTTCGAGTAATTGCCGTATGACTGTTTTATTTGGCAGAGGTTTGAAATAACTGCCTACCGGGGGAACGGCAACGCGTTTGAAATAATTCTCTACATCCTGGTGAGTAAATACCTGTCCGGAAGTGGGGTCAATAAAAAATTCGATCTTGTGAAAAGGATTAGGGAGGTTTTCCTCGGAGTAACCGGGCTTAAAATATGCAATTATGAATTGACGAGGAATATTAATTGCTTTCACGGGAATATCGAGGAGCTCGCAGAGCAGCAGGTATAGAATTCCATTACTTATCTGGTTTCCCCGCTTTGCTTCAAGTGTCTTATGTAATAAAAACTCATTCGGCTCTTTATAGTTCGTTTCATTCCCTTTTAGTCCATAATAACTATAAAGTATGCTTGTGACTATATTAATCTGTTCAAGAGGTGTGAGGTAATTATTCAATTCAAGCCAGATGTTCCGGCGAATTTTCTCAATTTCCTGCAAGACGGGTGTGGTAGAAAGTTCCGGATATTGAAATTTACAAACGAGCAAAGCGCCAAGCATGAGGTCGTGATGTCCGGATACGTTCCACTGCCTGAAATCCTCTGAAAGATCCCTGTAATGCAACCTGTGAATAAGGAGTTCAATTCTCTCCTGCGTGTGCTCCTCGGGAGTGGTTTCCCAGAGATGTTCAAGGTGCGGAATTATTGGCTTTCCATAGTCAACTATCTTTTCAGATACCGCATTAAAGACCTCCTCATCCGGATCATCGATCAGCAGAAACAAAGCGGAAATCTCTTTACTGTTTTCCATCGGTGGTGATTATCAGCACAAGTTAGCAGAATGCTTTTAGAAATAAAGCATCCAACTTTTCCACAGGCGTGATTAACAAACTACAGTACTAATCAGTATACCCTCACTTACCCTTCTTCTTTGGAGCTTTTTTCGCCGCCTTTTTTGCAGTTTTGGTGGCTACGGTTTTACCTCGGCTTTTTTTTGCAGGCGTCTTCTTTTCTTTTTTGGAAAATGCTCCCGGCACCTGGGCCTCAATCATTCTCTTTACATCATCAAGACTTATGGTGGCAGCTTCTTCTGACGAATATTTTGTTTCATCCGCCTTCCGGTCAAGCTTGAGCATTTTTTTCCCAAAACGGATAAAAGGTCCCCAGCGTCCATTCTCGATGGCGATTTTTTCATCGGGCCACCGCTGTATGAAGCGGTTTTCTTCCTTCTTCACTTTAGCTTCAATTAATTCGTTAATATCAGCCTGGGTGAGAGCGTCAAAGTTGTACCGCTTCGGTACATTTATGAACATTCCTTCCCATTTAATGAATGGGCCGAATCGACCTTTGCCTTTGGTAACCGGTTTTTCATTATACATTGCGACCGGAGCATCTGCACGTTTTTTTTCTTCGATCAACTCAATTGCCCTTGCTTCATCTACCGCTCCCAGGTCCTCACCACGCGGAATGGAAATGAATTCTTCACCCCATTTTACATAGGGGCCAAATCGTCCAACATTTACGGAAATATCTTTGCCTTCATATTGGCCAAGCGTGCCCTGGAGTTTGAAAAGATCCATCGCTTCCTGGTAAGTAATGGTTTCAATGCTCTGCCCGGTTTGTAATTTTGCAAACCTCGGTTTTTCCTCATCATCCACACCACCAATCTGCACCATTGGTCCATACCTGCCCATTCTTGCTACAACAGGTTTGCCTGATTCAGGATCAATTCCCAATTCACGCTCTCCCTTAATTCTTTCTGCAGTTTCAATGGTCTTTTCAACATCCTTCTTGAAGGGATTGTAGAAATCCTTGATCATCCTATTCCACTTCATCTTTCCTTCAGCTACTTCATCAAACTCGCTTTCTATCCTGGCAGTAAATCCATAGTCCATGATATCATCAAAATACTGCTTAAGAAAGTCAGTGACTACCAAGCCAAGGTCAGATGGAAAAAGCTTTGATTTTTCTGCTCCCGTATTTTCTTCCTCTTTTAATTTGGATATTTTATCATCCTTCAAACTAAACACCCGGTATTCTCTTCTTGTACCTTCTTTGTCTCTCTTCTCAACATATCCTCTTTTGAGTATGGTAGAGATAGTGGGGGCATAAGTAGAAGGCCTTCCAATTCCCAATTCTTCCAGTTTTTTGACTAACGACGCCTCTGTGTATCTTGGCAGTGGCCGGCTAAATCGTTCAGTGGCTTTCATTGCGACCAGCGGTAACTGCTGCCCGATTCTCAATGGAGGCAACATACCTTCCTGGGCTGCGCTTTCCTCCTCTGAAAGATCATCATCATCACGGTCTTCCCGATAGACTTTCAGGAACCCATCGAATTTTAGCACCTCTCCTGAAGCAGTCAGTTCTTCTTTGTTGGTAGAAATGGAAATTTTTGCCGTTGTTTTCTCCAATTCAGCATCAGCCATCTGGCTTGCCATAGTCCGTTTCCAAATCAATTCATAAAGCCGCTTCCAATCAGGATCGTCAACCGTGCTATTGCTCATGTATGTTGGCCGAATAGCTTCGTGGGCTTCCTGTGCACTTTCGTTCTTATTTTTATATTTTCTGAATTGATGGTAACGATCACCATACATACCTTTAATGGTATTAGTTATATCACCCAGGGCAGTGTTACTTAAGTTCACGCTGTCAGTTCTCATATAAGTGATGTAACCATTCTCATATAATTTTTGCGCGATGAGCATAGTGCGGGAAACACCATAACCAAGTTTACGTGACGCCTCCTGCTGAAGAGTGGAAGTAGTAAAAGGGGGAGCGGGTGATCGCTTTCCCGGTTTTACCTGTATATCTGAAACAGTATAATCAGCGCCCACACAGGACTTAAGAAATGCTTCCGCATCCTCTGCTGAAGACTGCTTTTTTCCCTCAGCAGTAAACATAACATTCTTATCGCTGAGATCCTTTGCCGAAAATTGACCTTCAATTCTGAAATTGCTGACTGGGGTGAACGCATTTATCTCTCTCTCCCGTTCCGCAATTAAGCGCACGGCAACGCTTTGAACGCGACCCGCACTCAGGTTATTCCGCATGCTCATTTTTCTCCAGAGAACGGGGCTTAGTTCAAAACCCACGATCCTGTCGAGTATTCTACGAGCCTGCTGGGCCATCACGAGGTTCATGTTCAATGTGCGGGGATTGTCTACAGCTTCTTTAATTGCCGGTTTGGTAATTTCATGAAAGACGATTCGCTTGGTGGTTTTTGGGTCAAGACCCAAAACTTCACATAAATGCCAACTGATTGCTTCACCTTCACGGTCCTCATCCGTTGCCAACCATACTTCCTCGCTTTTTTTTGCCAGCGCCTTGAGGTCTTTTACCACTCTTTCTTTATCTTCCGGCACGATGTATCTGGGTTGAAAGCTATTCTCAATATCAATACCCATTCCTGCCTTTTCAAGGTCACGGATATGGCCGTAACAGCTCTTTACCTGGAAGTCACTGCCCAGTATTTTTTCAATTGTCTTTGCTTTCGCCGGGCTCTCTACGATCAATAGATTTTTTGCCATAATCACTCCTTATATATACGTCAAACAAGTCTAACCTGTCGTTTCAGTGGTTGCAAGAATAATAAATATTTTTGGAAACAGGCGGGAGTAATTGTTTATCCCCGACCAAAAGGATGACTGCTGTGGTTCACTTAATTGGATTGAAGACGTTCAGGATCACTCCTGATCATTGATGATCACCTCGATGATTTCTGCCAGTTGTTGCGCCCAACGGAGATACTCTTTGCCGGAAGGATGCAACCCATCAGCAGCTAATAATTCCGGTTGAGTTTCAGCTTCCCTGGTACCTTTAGTTATGTATAGATAATTTACTCCGTATTTCTTTGCAACCGCTTTATTAGCATCATTGTATGCATCAATTTCTTTGGCGATTTTCGCTTTATCGTTCAACTCACCGTTTTCCCGTGGCAATGAAGCAAATGGAGTTACACCCCAATCGGGAATGGAAATGACAATCACTCTTTTTTGTTTACCGCCTGCAAAATGCAGGGCGAGCTTTAATAAAGCCTCAAACTCCGGAATATAATCCTCTACTTTTCTCCCTCGGTATTGATTATTTACGCCAATAAGTAAGGTCACAAAATCAAACTGGGTCGTTATTTTTTCTTCATCAATTGCAAACTGCAATTCGTCAGTTGTCCAGCCGGTTTTGGCTACCACTTTTGGACGCAAAAATTTATAGCCTCGCTCGTTAAGTATGCTGACCAACCGGTAAGGAAAACTCTCATCTTCCTTCACCTGTTCACCGATAGTATAGGAGTCGCCGAGAAAAAGGATTCGCATTTCTTAACATTGAATAAGATGAAAAATAGTATTTTTTTTACTTAAGTTTTCGGTGTTCCGTTTCTGGGGTTGACAAGAGAGGCATTACGCGCGTACTGAAACCGGGCTTTGTTTTCATATGATGCAAGTTGGCCAGGAGCGTGAAGTCTTGAATGATTTTTTTCTGCATTTCTATAATAAGTCTCCGCTGCCTGAGAAAACAGGCGACTGAAGAGCGGGGGAATGGTTTCACCGGTGTTTTCCCAATAATTTCGCCGTGAAAATAACGCTAAGAATCGTTTTTTTCTCATGGTTCCATTTTCAAGTTAAACGAGATTTGTGTTTTGATCGATCATCTGGATCCATATGTTGAGAAAGAGAATTAGCTGAACAACCGGTAGCCGGGCAGAAAGGAGGGTGTGGACTGAAAAAAAAGATGCTGAATGCGTCCAGGACGGTCATTGCCATGGCAGAAAAAACGGAAGGTTGGAAGGCGGGGGAGGGAGGGCCCCGCGGGCGGGGAAATTGAACCAGAAAAGTCAATTAATTGATCGCTCACCGATTTCCATTGTTCATGCCTCGATCCCCCTGTTCAAGCCTCATCACATGACCCTTACCAGCCTTTGTACATCTGGCAATTGTAAACATCATAGTCAAACACAAAATCGCTTCCACTCTCTAACCTCAATTACCGACCACCGTTCCTCGAACAGAGACAAGGCAACTCTTGAATCGAATAAAAAATCAAGAAAATTCTGACATCCATTCCAAACCACCACCATCAGATTCCACTATTGACCACCACGCTCAATCACTGAACGTCGAATAACAAGAAGAGTCAAACGAATAACGAATATCGCACGTTTTCCGTCTGAACACACGACAAGGAACTTCGAACATCGAATATCGATCATCGATCATCGCCTATAAGTACTCCACCACCATATTCAAAATACGGGCGTCCCTGTAAATCCTGCTATGTCCCAACCCTTTCGTAATCTCGAATCGAATATGAGGATAGTTTGCTTTAATAATAGGTTCACAATCGGCAAGAGGCGTCACCCGGTCATCCTGGTCATGCACCCAAAGTATCTCACCATTGACGTGTTGTACAGTTGCAATTATTGAAATCGAATCTACAGGTCTGCCGGCAACCTTCTCTATTAGCGAGTAAAGTTCCTGTTTAACCTTTGGCGCGATTTGTAAATGCCTGCAATAACTCTCCACCGCCGTCACTGTTGTAGTGGCTGGTGCAATCAGGGCAACTCTGGCAGGAGTAGTTAACCTCAATTCAGATAATGCCAGACAAAGACTCAACGCCCCTAGTGAGTGTGCAACAAACGAATCTACATGGCCAAATCTCTCATAAATATGTTGAATAAACCTGGAATAGATTAATGCGTTCATGGTCTTTCCACTGCTCCTTCCATGTGCAGGAGCATCAAATGCAAGAACTTCCATTTCCCTCTTACTTAATGGTTCAATATATCTCTGGAAATTTATAACCGTAGACTCAAAGCCATGTACGATCAACACTCGTTTTCCTGCTCCTTTATTCCATCTATAACCAACGATGCGGTACCCTTCATACTCAAAATTCAATTGCTCTGCATCCAAAAAAAATTTTGGCACCTCCGGCACATCTCTTGAAGGTGGCGTGCAAAACAGAATGAACGCACTTTTTGCCGCACGAGTTGGTGAGAAAAAGGAAATAATTCTGAATTTTGCCCTTATCAAACGTAATGCAAGGGTATTAACTATCTTCATGAGGCACAAAACTAGTCGACAAGAGACGATTGTAGCAAAATATATCAAACAATAGTTGAATAATGAACATTGTAATCATTGGCTCTGGTAACGCGGCCACTGTATTGGGCCGCAAGTTCAAAACCGCAGGACATGCGATCGTCCAGATTATTAGCCGAAATGCATCCCAGGCCAGTGAGCTCGCATATGAATGGGATACTGAATCGGCCAATTATTTAAGCCTTATTAATCGCGATGCGGATGTTTACCTTATCGCCGTAACTGATTCCGCTATTCCTTCCGTTGTCGCTGACTTACGCTTACCCGGAAAAGTAATTGCTCATACGGCTGCCTCGGTACCAATGGAAGTACTCAAACATGTTTCTACGCATTACGGGGTTTTTTATCCGCTGCAGAGTCTCATTAAGGAGATGAACGAACTTCCTGAGATACCTATATTCATTGATGGTAATGATGAATTTGCGAGGCGAACTCTCGAAAAACTTGCACATTCCATATCTTTTGACCATGTACTTCCAGCGGGTGATGAACAACGAATAAAAATGCACATAGCCGCCGTGATCGTGAACAATTTCGTCAATCATTTGTACACCCTTATAGAGGATTATTGCAGAAAGGAAGGATTGGACTTTAAACAGTTGGTCCCATTAATAGAGGAAACTGCGAGCCGGCTGGAAAAAGCTTCACCTAAAGATGTGCAAACCGGCCCGGCCATACGGGGTGACCAGGTGACCATCGATAAACACCTGGAAATTCTCGAGGGGCACCCAAGGCTGAAAGAATTGTACGGAGCCATTACGGCGAGTATTCGCCATTCCGGATAATGCCATTTTCATTCTTTTCCAAACAAGTAAATCCTTTTGTTCTTTTTCTAATACTTTTGCAGCTTGAATTGATCGGGCTTTGAAAATGAAATAAGGAAAATGTATACTGTAAAATTCAATTTTGAACAACAAGGACTGAACCCTATAACTCTCTCTGACATTGAACCAGGGCAGAGCCTTCTTGAAGTAGCGCTTACGCATGACATCGAATTGCACCACAATTGTGGCGGAGTTTGCGCCTGCAGCACCTGCCATTTATATGTGATGAAAGGTGAAGATCACCTGGAGGAGATCAGTGACAAGGAGGAGGATTTTATTGACCGTGCTGTGAATCCCCGACTTAATTCAAGGTTGGGTTGCCAGTGCCTTCTCCATGATGGAAGCGGAGAAATTGAGGTTACCCTGCCTGATCAAACGCAGTTCCTGGGGGAATAGGCGTATTCTATCAAAATATCACAAACCAAGAATAGTATGAATCATTTTGAACCTCCCATTAACTGGAACGATCATGAAGACATTGCACAAAAGCTATATGAGCGCTTCGGCGATGAATTCAACGAGGGCAGGATCTACAGGGTACGTTTTACCGATTTGCTGGAATGGATACTTCAAATTCCGGGATTCACAGGTACCAGGGAACAAAGTACAGAAGGTCATCTCGAAATGATACAAAGCGCATGGGTTTATGAATGGAGAGACAACCAAAAATAATATTACCTGACTAACCCACAAACCATGAATACGCTAACCCCATTCAATCACATCACCACCTTCATTTTTGATGTTGATGGTGTGTTGACTGATGGCACTGTGCTTGTACTTGAAAACGGTTTGCAGGCACGTAGAATGAGCATCAAAGACGGTTTTGCATTACAATTGGCTGTAAAACTGGGATATCGGGTTGTCATCATCTCTGGCAGTAGTCCATCGCCTGTAGTAGATCGCTTAAAGAAGTTAGGCATCCCCGAAATCCATATGTCAATGCTCAATAAGCGAGCATTTATTGCCACGTATATTGAGATGAATAAGTTAAAACCTGAGGAGGTGTTGTATATGGGTGATGACCTGCCTGACCTGCCTGCTATGCCTGTTGTAGGACTGGCTACCTGCCCCCGTGATGCCGCTACCGAAATTAAAGAAGCTGCACACTATGTTTCACCTCTGAATGGCGGTGAAGGTTGCGTAAGAGATGTAATAGAAAAAGTATTGCGGTTAAAGGATCAGTGGAATTATCATCCCGATATACCTTCGCAATAATAATGTTTGATGATCGATGTTCGATGATCGTTGATGGATGTTCGATGATCTTTGAACTCCTGAAGTCCCGAACACCGTGGAACGCCCTGAACGCCTTAAACCTTAAACGCTAAACCGATGAGATTGTTCGCAGCCTTTCTTAAACTGATTCGCCTGCCCAATCTTTTTTTTATTGCGCTCGCACAGATTCTCTTTCAATGGTGCATTTACCTTCCCATCTACCACGGCGCAGAAGCTACCGGTTTTAATGAATTGCAGAGTTTCGGTATGCTTTGCCTGGCATCAGTTTGCATTGCAGCAGCCGGCTATATCATCAATGATTACTTTGATATTAATATTGATGAAGTGAACAAGCCTGAACAAATGGTAGTTGACAAAATCATTCATCGGCGATGGGCCATTGCATGGCATTTCATACTAAGTTTTTCCGGCATTGCACTTACAGCACTGGCATTACCACTCCGCGATAAATGGTACCTGGTGGTTGCAAATATGGCATGCGTAGGGTTGCTTTGGTTCTATTCCACCAATTTCAAAAAACAGGTACTTGTAGGCAACATTGTGATCTCATTACTCACCGCCTGGACTATACTCATCATTTTCTTTTCAAAGGTTTCTGTAACGGATGCTTTTGAACCCGCCAATGCCGGGCAGCCAAAACTCTTTCGTTTTGCATTCCTTTATGCAGGTTTCGCATTTATCACTTCACTCATTCGCGAAGCCGTAAAAGACCTTGAAGACATAAAAGGTGATGAACGATACGGATGCCGGACCATGCCCATAGCCTGGGGCGTGAATGCAACAAAAGTGTATGTTGCCGTATGGATGATCGTGTTAATCGTCATGCTTATTATTATCCAGGTTTACATCCTGCAATTTCAATGGTGGTGGGGTGTTGTTTATTCTGTCCTTTTCATCATTCTTCCATTATTACTGACCTTCCGGCAGTTCTTTCATGCATCATCCCGGGAAGATTATCATAAAATCAGTACTTACATAAAGGTTATTATGCTAACCGGCATACTGTCAATGACAGTGTTTTATTTTTATGTCAGGGACTAATTGAGTTAATATGAAACCAATCATACTCGCATCTCAATCACCTCGGAGAAAACAGTTACTTGAATGGGCAGAAGTGCCATTTGAAGTGATCGTGAAAGCAACTGATGAAACCTTTCCGGAAAACCTGACGCAGGAAGAAGCAGCCATTCATGTAGCGCGGCAGAAAGCGCTGGTAATCCGGCAAGAAAACCCCGGGCGCATCATCATAGCGGCTGACACAATGGTAGTACTGGAAGGTTTGACAATTGGAAAGCCCGCTGACAGGCAGCAGGCAATCCGCATTCTTAGCAGCCTTTCAGGAAATACCCATCATGTGATCACCGGAGTAGTAATTTTAAATGGTGAACAGGAAATTTCATTTGCTGACGTCACGCAAGTAGATTTTCATTACCTGTCACAGGCTGAAATTGAATTTTATGTTGACAAATACCAACCTTATGATAAAGCCGGCGCTTATGCCATACAGGAATGGATTGGTGTGGTTGGAATTAAATCTGTATTCGGGGATTTCTATAATGTGATGGGACTACCGGTGAGCAGGGTAGTACAGGCCCTTAAAAACATAAGTGTTTAATCGGGGAATTTAACGACAAACGACGTCAAATCCTCGCGGTAATAAATTATCAGGGTTTTATTTTCGAAAGAGATAAACCTAAATTTTTTACCCGTGAACGAGCGGCTGCTTCAATACATCTGGCAATTTCAGTTATTCAACAAGGCTGAATTGTCAACCATCGCCGGGGAAAATATTTCCATTCAAAACCCGGGACAAATCAATCATAACCAGGGCCCCGATTTCCTGAATGCGCGACTCAGGATTAATGAAACAACCTGGGCGGGAAATGTGGAATTACATATCCTGACATCTGATTGGGATAAACATGGTCATCATAGAGATGCCAATTATGACAATGTGATCCTGCATGTGGTTTGGGAGCATGATAGTGAAGCCGGACCGAAAATTCCCATTCTTGCATTAGCAGGCAAAGTTCCGAGGATACTTCTTCAACGCTATGAAGAACTCATGCGGGGGCTTAACTTTATTCCTTGTGAAAACCTCCTGTCTACTGTGCCTGAACTCACATGGAAGCATTGGGTTGACAGGCTAATCACAGAGCGACTTGAACGCAAAGCCAGCCATGCACTGGAAAGCTTGAAGCAAACGCAATTCCACTGGGAAGAAACTTTCTGGATCCTTCTGGCCAAGAATTTCGGTCTCCGGGTAAATACGGAGTCCTTTGAAGCAATGGCCCGGTCAATCCCATTATCCATTCTTTCCCGGCATAAGCACCAGGTTCAACAAATTGAAGCACTATTGTTTGGGCAGATAGGTTTACTTGAAAATAAATTAGCCGACCACTACCCAAAACTCCTTCAACGTGAGTACCAGTTCCTTCGAAAAAAATATAAACTCAGACCCATTCACCTGCCTGTATTTTTTTTAAGAATGCGGCCTGGAAATTTTCCGTCAATACGGCTCGCACAATTATCAATGCTTATTCATAATTCCGTACACCTATTTTCCAGGGTTAAGGAATGTGATTCTATCACCGAACTTCAAAGCTGGTTTGACGTGGTAGCCAACGATTACTGGCACTATCACTATCGCTTTGATGAAGCGTCATCTTTCAAAATAAAAAAACTGGGTAGTTCAATGACGTGGAATATTATTATTAATACAATTGTCCCCTTACTCTTCGCTTATGGCCAGTACAATGATCAGCAGAAGTACAAGAATAAAGCGCTGGAATGGCTGGAGAAGGTTCCAGGAGAAAACAATTCCATTATTAACCAGTTTATGCAACGAAATGTCAGTTGCAGAAACGCCATGGAGTCACAGGCTTTGCTGGAATTAAAAAATGAATATTGCGATAAAAGACGCTGCCTTGAATGCGCAGTTGGCCACGCCATTCTTAAAACAAAAAATGAACACCCCCCGATGATCCCCCGCTAATTACCAGAAGGCTGAATAAAAGCAACCAGCAACGGCACATTATCACATTCACATTCACTACCATTGCCGGTTGCAGCCTGAAATCGAACAGTCTTTATTAATTCTTCATGATGGTTTTAGCAATAATGTTTTTCGAGGTTTGAATATGAATCACGTAAATGCCTGGTTGTATTGCAGCAGAAAGAAGAACTTCTGTAATTCCATTTTTATGTATCGTTTTAGCCGCAATGTTCCTGCCCGTGATATCCGTCACTATGATCTTCTCCGGCTTATCTGCCTGCCCATGCTGTATGAAGAATTTATTTTTAAATGGACTCGGATAAATCGAAAGTGATTCAATGGCAACTCTCATGGTCTGGCTATTTAAAGAACCTGCTCCTGATTGATCTCTATAGTTTATCATATAATAATTTTCTCCCGGAATCGGGTCGTTATCAATTGAGTTAAAATTTATTTGTCCCTGGCTGGATGCGGTGATGCTATCGATCGCAATAAATCGTCTGCCATCTGCAGAGCGAAGAATCCTGAATGTTCCTCCTGGCATGGTACTGTTCATTTTCCATGACAGGTTCACCGTTCCATGAGGGTTTTTATCCACTGAAAAATCAATGAACTGTGTTGAGAGGACTCCCAGTGCAGCACAACCTGAACAACTGGTAAATACCTGTGCCATTCCCCAGTTATTCGGCCCACAACCAAAGGGAATGCATCCGGTATCAGAAGTATGGCCTGACCCCAGACAAACATGAAGCACTGGATAAGCCGTCAATGGTCCATAGAATTGTGAATACTGGTTCACATATACACAGGCATTTCCGTGCGGCGCGGCATATGCATTTGCTACCTTGTTTATCAAAACCGACATTCTTGTAGTAGAGCCATTTCCCAGGCACACGCTTCCGGGCGATGACATTGCATCAGTAATAATACCCCAGCAATGTGCCGAACCTTTGTTGACGAACCATGAAAACGGGTTGTTAATTACCAGGTATTGGTTTGCCATGGTGAACACAGACGTCCTGGTAGCGTTGATCAAAAGGTTAGGTTTAGATGCTGAGGCGTAACCATTATCAAGCGAGAGATTTCTCTGAATTTCTAGCGTACCAAAGTTGTATATAAAAGAATTGCCTTTTAGAATAACCCCTGCTCCAATTCCTGAGCCAATTACGAACCTTGCACCCGGTCGTACGTATATGATGCCGCTGTCCATGTAAAATTTATCAACAGTGAGATCACCACAAACCACGAGCGTGCCGCCATTCAATGTAAGGCTATTAAACGTGGTTGGAGGACCGTAATACCATTTACTCATTCCAAAATTCAATGATTCATTGTCAACCACTCCAGATTCACTGCCGTTGCAATCTGGCAAGGGCGGAGCGGTGATGCATTGGGCGCGAAGAAAAAATGGAAAAGAAAAATAAAGGATTGATAGAAGGATGGGTTTCCACATGGTGATCGTTTTAGTTATTGATCACAGGCAGGGCGAGCGATAGCAGTTCCAGCAGGGGACTGGTTTTTCCGCATATCGGCAGGTGATGCCGTATGATCAGACATTGGATGTTTACTATTACCAAAGTAGAAAATTCACTTACCCGGCGCAACTGAACATGCAGCAACTACCGGGAAAGATGCATGAAGTGCAGCTTTTTGGCGTTCAAGTTTGTTGGGAGATGTTCGTTCGTCGACGCTAGAGGCGTTCTTGTATTTAATGCGTACAAGGTCGTTCGGGACCGTTCAATGTCGTTCAGGTTGGTTTAAGACCGTTCAAAGTGGTACAGCACCTGGCATGTTGTTCAATCCTCTTAAAACTCAGGCTTTCTGCCTCCAACGGTAGGGTTAAACGTTAAACGGAAAAACCGTCACCTATCCAGCCATTCCTTAAATTCTCCAACCCGTTTGCGGCTAACAATCACGTCTTTTTCAGCCATGGGAGATAGGAATAATTTTAACCGGTTGCCAAAATAAGAATGAATTTCTTTGACGGTAGCGAGTGAAATGATAAACGAACGATTAATGCGAAAGAAAAGGGAAGGAGATAGGATCTTTTCAAGTTGTTCCATCCGGTATTCAAGGAGGAATTTCTGGTTATCGAAAGTTTTAAGGAAAATAAATCGCTCTTCTGAAAAAAAATAAGCGACCTGGTTGACGGGTATAGAGAGCAGCCGCTGCCCATGTTTTACCAGGAAACGCTCCTTAAAAGAAGGAGTCCGGGAAATTAACTGGCCATCTTTTAAATGCCCTGGCAAAATTGCCGGACGCTCATCGGTTACCGGCAATTCATTTAAAATTTCCCTGATCGTTTTGTATCTGAACGCAATGAACCGGTAGTTTTCATTAGAAGTAAAGAACGTGACTACCGCTCGAATGTCTTTTTTTCTTTTCTCTTCAATCCCTGCCATTACTTCCTCACTGGCGAGAATAATATCCGGTATCCGGTTTTTATTTAACCAGGCGGCAGCCCCTGAAATATCATCGGTCACCCCTACGATTCTTATCGATTCATCTACTTCGAGAAGTAATTCCTTAAGTTTTTGTGCCAGCTCCTTCTCGTGTTCAATCACCAGTACTTCCATAAGTCTTCTTAAACTTCAAATATGAAGCACTGCATCACAATTTCAATCGTGTATAAGTATGAAATGCATGAAAATGTGCATCAATTGAGTACACAACTCAGTTCCATGTACCCCAATCAATCCTGACCTCTATGTCAGGATGGATACTATGTATTACCGGGCAGGTATGACCCGTATGTTTTAAGATGGTCTTTGACCTTTCATCAAGCCCTTGCAGGTTGGCAGGAATGTGGAATGCCAGGTCAATACCTCCAATTCGGCGAGGCTCCTGCTTCATAATTTTCAAAACGTCAACCTTCATGTCATTCAGGTCAAATCCCATAGCCCTGGCTTTTATGCCCATCACGGTAAGCATGCAGGTGGCAAGACTGGTCGCCATAAGGTCAGTAGGGGAAAAGCGCTCGCCCCGGCCGTGGTTGTCAGGTGGAGCATCAGTTTCAAATGAAGAATTGCTTTTTAAATGCGTGCAGGTAGTCCTTAACTCACCGTTATATACAACAGTTGACGTCATTCCAATTTTTGCCCTAAATTTACGTTATAACCAATAGCTGAAAGAAATAAAAAGTGCCTTAAAACAGCCTTTTTACTGTTTTCCCCGATACATATTATACATTGTCATTTAATTCAAAAGTTAGTACGTGAAGAACATAAGCCTGGTATTGATAGCCCTGATAATTGGATTGTTCGCATCAGCGCAGGATACAACCTCAACAAGAGGCATGTCAAAAAGGGAAAGAAAAGAAGCCAAACGTCAAAAGATTACTGAACTAATGAGGCAGGCTGAAGAAGGCGTGCTCATTTTTTCAAAGCATAGCATCTTTGGCATCCAGTTGAGGACAAATGGTTACGGTATTTTTTATGAACTGGGGAAGATGAAGACGAACCGCAAAGCAAATATTTACCGAATTGATTTTGCAGAAATAAAAGACCACAAAGAAGAAAAGCTATCCGGGAATTCATTTTTTGGAAATTCATTTATCTATGGTAAGATCAATTATTTCTATCCTGTCACACTAGGCTTTGGCCAGCAATACATCCTCGGCCAAAAAGGAAACAAGAACGGAGTAGCAGTATCGGCAGTGTACAATGCGGGCATTTCCGTTGGCTTGTTAAGACCGTACTACGTTTCTGCCACTGATCCGCTAACAGGCGAAAGCCGCGATATTAAATACTCTGCCGAAGACAGCGCTCTCTTCCTTGGACCTACCATCAATGGACTGCCGAAGACAGCGCTCTCTTCCTTGGACCTACCATCAATGGAGGTGCAGGCTTTGGTAAAGGCTGGAGCGAAATAAAGGTGAAACCCGGTGTGTTTGGCAAGATCGCCATGCGTTTTGATTATGGCCGCTTCAATGAATCAGTCAACGCTCTCGAAATTGGCATGAGCCTCGATTATTATGCATCCAAAATTCCATTGATGTTTGGCATGAAGGAAAGAAGGATGTTCTTCCAGGGTTACATTGCCATTGAATTTGGAAAACGCAAATAAGATGCTCTAAATTCATGGCCCCGGGTCTTCACCCACCAATAATCCTGAACATCGTATTTTTGCAAAATGACCGAACTCCCTATATTGAACGGCGTGGTTGAAAAACCCAGGGTGAAAAAGCCCGACTGGCTAAGAGTGAAACTGCCTATCGGCGAAAGTTATAAGCACGTCAGGAACCTCGTTGACAGTCATAAACTCCATACCATTTGCGAAAGCGGTAATTGCCCCAATATGGGTGAATGCTGGGGTGCTGGCACCGCAACCTTCATGATACTGGGGAATACCTGTACCCGTAGTTGCGGTTTTTGCGCCGTCGCTACCGGCCGGCCTGAGCCTGTTGATTGGGATGAGCCACAACGGGTAGCTGAAGCCATCAATCTCATGAAGGTGAAACATGCGGTGATCACTTCCGTTGACAGGGATGAATTGAAAGACGGCGGCTCTACTATTTGGTTCAATACTATTCGAGCTGTCAAAATACTCAACCCTGAAACCACTCTGGAAACGTTGATCCCTGACTTCAAGGGGAAGAAAGATGATATACAAAGGATCATTGAGGCTGCTCCGGAGGTGGTATCTCACAACATAGAAACCATAGAACGGCTGACCAGGCAGGTGCGTATACAGGCAAAGTACTGGAGGAGCATGGAAGTAATAAGAACCCTCAAAGCTGGAGGCATGCGTACCAAAAGCGGTATTATGCTTGGGCTCGGGGAGAAGAAGGAAGAGGTAATACAAACATTAAAAGACCTTCAGGATAATGGCTGCGACGTAGTTACTATCGGGCAATATTTACAACCCACGCAACGACATCTCCCTGTTCTACGATTTGTACACCCGGATGAGTTTGCGGAATACAAAGAGATTGGCTATGAATTAGGGCTGGATTATGTTGAAAGCGGCCCCCTCGTACGCTCTTCCTATCATAGCGAACGCCATGTTTTTGCCGGCCTCGGTCGCAAAGAATGGCTGGCGGCCAAAGCAATGTAATTAGCTGCATGCTGCTTTTTGTTTGGTAAATTACAGGTCAAATTAACTGCAAGAGCCATCATGGGTTTCTTTCGATTCATATTATCCCTGGTTTATTGTTGTTGCTTTTCAATGATTGCATCTGCTCAACCGGGCACTTATATTTTGAATGGTTCGGCAACCCAGGATAATTGTAATTGTTATACACTCACACAGCCATTAGAATTTCAAAACGGTAGCGTGTGGAATGCAACTAAAATAAACCTTGAGAATTCGTTTGACTTTACCTTTAATGTTTACCTCGGCTGTCCTGACCTGGGAGCAGATGGTATAGTTTTTATTCTTCAACCTATCAGCACAAGCATTGGGCAGGCCGGCGGAGGAATGGGATTTGATGGTATAGTGCCGTCGCTAGGAATTTCGCTGGATACCTACCAAAATCTCGAATTTAATGATCCGGCTTTTGACCACATAAGCATTCAATCAATGGGTAGAGTAAGCCATGTCACCGATCTTGTGCCTTTTGTGCAGGCATCAGGAACGAGCCCTGATATTGAAGATTGTCAATGGCATACGCTACGAATTAGCTGGGATCCTTTCACACAATTGCTTAAAACATTTTTTGACGGCACTTTCCGGCAGCAGGCTGCTATTGACCTGATAGGTACTGTTTTTAACAATGATCCCATGGTCTATTGGGGATTTAGCGGAGCAACCGGCGGCTCCGTAAACCTGCAAAGATTCTGCACGGCTCTCAATCCGTCATTTATTACTAATGCTAACAATGGAAGTACCTGCCTCGGCACACCTGTAAGCTTTACCAATAATTCGGAATCCTTTGCGCCTATTAGTACATTTCATTGGGATTTTGGAGATAACACAACGAGTGCAGTTCAGTCACCTCCTCCTCATGACTACCAGTTGCCAGGCATTTATGAAATTAAGCTTGCCATCACCGGAATGGATGGTTGCAAAAGTGATACGGTGAAAAAGACAATTGCTGTAGGTGACTACCCTGTCGCAGATTTCGAAGTCTTTGATACCTGTGCGGGTTTCGCTCCCCGTATTATTGAACGCTCGCATGCAGCTGTTGGGAATATTACCGAATGGCACTGGTTACTTGATGGAACCATACCCTTCAATGCGCAGCAACCGATCCTGGCTGATCTGGAACCAGGTCCTCATACGCTTTCTTTAAGAGTGAAAACAAATCACGGATGTGAATCTCCACCATTGGAGCAACAAACATTCCTCATAAAAGCACGCCCCACTATTGTAGCCACAGCGGGGAATGGATGCGTGGATCTTCCAATATTATTCAGTGGGACACAGATGGACAATGCAACCTGGATCACCCAATGGGAATGGGATTTTGGTGATGGAGAAAAGGCTTTTGATATTCAAACCTCACATGTTTATCATGAAACGGGAAATTATTTAGTGACCTTGAAGGCCACTGAGAGCAATGGTTGTACTTCAGAGACTTTCACCCTTCCTATTTTTGTAAGCAAAGCTTTTCCCAACGCGGGTCCTGACACTACGATATTGAGCAATGTGCCGCTACAACTGCAGGGCAGTGGAGGAGGAACCTATGAATGGTCACCATCAACCGGTCTGAACAACCCTGAAATTCAGAATCCGATTGCAACCCTCACAGATGATATTACCTATACATTAAAAGTGACAAACAATGAAGGTTGTGTTGGCACCGATGACGTGAAAATATCAGTCTTTAAAGGCTCGGCTATTTATGTGCCTGGTGCATTCACTCCCAATAATGATGCGCTGAATGATAGGCTTACTCCCACCTACAAGGGTATTCGAAAGTTAGACTATTTTGCCATCTACAACAGGTGGGGCGAATTGGTTTTCAAGACGGGCGAACAGGACAAAGGCTGGGATGGAAACTACAAAGGAATGGCTCAGAATACCGGTTCCTTTGTATGGATGATAAAAGCAACTGATTTCGCGGGTAAAGTTTATGAGTTGAGTGGAACAACAACAATCATACGATAATTTTTGACATGGTTTTATTACGCAGGGCAATTGGTTTTACAAGTTTACTGGTCGTTATCTCCTCTGCTGTCAACGGTCAACTAAAATGGCAGCCGGTTGACACATCATTTGGCAAACTACCTTCATCAGTAAAAGTTTATAAAACTACTGACCCGCTGGGAGGGAAGCCAAACATTGCCTATTACGTAATAGCTGATTTGAATGATGAGTCCCTTTATTTTGAAACGGATACTGCTCTTAACCGACGTTTAACTCCGCTTGAATTTTATACGAAAGGCTATGATCCCTATGAAATAAAAGATGAACCACATATATTTCCAATCGTAGTTGTGAATACTACTTTCTTTTCATTTGCTACCAATCAAAATTTGAATACTGTGGTTAGCAATGGGAAACTGGTTGGCTATAACATTCATTCTTTACCTGCGCGAGGAAAGGATACGTTAACCTACCGGCATACACTGGCCGGCGCTATAGGCATTTCAAAAAAGCGAAAACCGGATGTTGCCTGGTTATTCACTGACTCATCAGGAAAAAACCCTTTTGCGCTTCAGCAGCCACTGCCTGTTTACCGGGATTCATCAGATAAACTCTCCCTGCGGGATGTTAAGAAAAAGCTAAGAAAGGAAGGTGCAGGGCAACGATTACAAAAATGGAAAATGCAGGTGGCCTTGGGTGGGGGACCGGTGTTGTTGCAGGAAGGACAAATTAAAATCACTAATGATGAAGAATATCGCTTCCCGGGCAAAGCGATTGATGACAGGCATCCAAGAACGGCGATGGGTTATACTAGCGATAATAAGCTCATCATACTTGTGGTAGAAGGCCGGAATACAGGAATCGCAGAGGGGGCAAGCCTGAATCACCTCGCTCAAATCATGAAAGATTTGGGCTGCATAGAGGCCCTCAACCTGGATGGGGGAGGCAGCAGTTGTATGCTGATCAATGGGAAAACTACCATACGGCCATCTGACCGGGAAGCCCGCCAGAGGCCGGTTCCAGGGGTTTTTACTATTAAAAAAAAATAATTCATTAAAACTTAATAATTATCGGTCTTTGGCATAATTTTGCCCAGTATATTTCCAAATCATCCAATATGAAAAGACCAATTGTCTTTCTCTCCCTGTTTTTCCTATCTATCATTTGCTCAACTGTCATCGTAACTACTGCAGTATCCAGTCTTTGTAAATCTTTTTATAAAGAGGATGGAAGCAATAGCAGCGTAAAGACTATTAAAGCAGATAAGGTAGATACTGAAATCATGAGCACTGCTGTAAAGTTTTAAGTGTTCATCTAATCCCCCTACGTTTACTACTCAAGGACTCGAAATCATGAGCACTGCTGTAAAGTTTTAAGTGTTCATCTAATCCCCCTACGTTTACTACTCAAGGACTCATTTAAGCGTCCACCGGAAAAGTTTTGTCTCCTATGGAGCTTATTTCATATCCCATACCAGTGCACTCGCTCCCAGGATCGCAGCATCAGATTCGCGCAAATGACTAATCAATAATTTTACTTTATTCTGAAATACCTGTATCAGGTTAGCTTCCATGTGATCTCTCGTCGGTTTCAGGATGAGATCGCCAGCTTTTGTTAATCCACCAAATAGTATGATAGCTTCAGGACTGGAAAACATTACTGCGTTGGCAAGCGCCAGACCAAGAATTCTTCCTGTGAACTCATAAACTTCCTTAGCAAGCTCATCTCCTTTAACAGCGGCTTCGTAGACTTTCTTTGAATCGAGCTCCTGCGCAGGTATCCCTCTCAAAATGCTGTCATTACCACTTTGCTGCAAAAACTCGAGTGCTGTATAACGTACGCCTGTAGCAGAGGCGTAGCTTTCGAGTGAACCTTTTTTTCCTGTACCAGGGTGCATGCGACCATCAGGAATTATGATGGTATGGCCAAGTTCGCCTGCAAAACCATCGTGACCATATATCAACTGCCCATTGGCAACTATACCGCTTCCAACCCCGGTCCCAAGAGTTATCATGATAAAGTCTTTCATCCCTTTGGCTGCGCCATACATCATTTCACCAATCGCTGCGGCATTGGCATCGTTAGTTAAAGAAACAGGTAGCCTGAATTTGTTCTCTATCAGTTTAGCGAGAGGCACAATTCCTTTCCAGGGCAGGTTGGGCGCATACTCGATCGTTCCTGTATAATAATTACCATTTGGAGCACCCACGCCAATTCCTTTCAGTTGACCTATACCTCCGCTCTTTTCTATGAGTACGGAAAGTGCCGAGTATAATTCATCGATAAATGTGCCCACTTCTTCATGACCCCTTGTCGAAGTTTCACCGGAAAAAAGCACGTTACCATCACGGTCAACCAATCCAAACTTGGTGGATGTGCCTCCTATATCAATTCCAACAGCCAGGGCTCCACGAGAGATATGTTTGCTCATAAGTCAATTTTTAAAATAAAGCCCCGCTCTTAGATGAACGGGGCAATAAATGTACGAGTAATCGAATTAATTTTTCGTTACATCCAGGGGACCTTCGGGGGAAGTTTCCAATGGTGCAAGGTCTTCATCTGGTTTTGTTTCATAATCGATTCCCTGTCTCTTCAAAATCCCTTTTACTGCAAAAGCAAAGAATGCAAGGTAAGCGAAACATACTACAGCAATGATATATGATTCGTGGATCCCAATGATGTCAGCAATCTTACCCTGGATGGGAGGAATGATTCCACCACCAAGGATCATCATGATTAAGAACGCAGATCCCTGAGACGTATACTTACCGAGACCTGCAATGGCAAGTGCAAAAATACTCGGCCACATGATTGAACAAACCAGGCCTCCGCTAAGGAATGCATAAATGGCAACCGTTCCCGTGGTCATCAACCCAATTACCATTGCAATAATTCCCAGCAAACTAAAAACAAGCAACGTTCTTGCGGGCTTGTCCTTACTTATGTAAAATGCGATTATCTGTATTATTACACACAGTACGTACCAATATAGCGGCGTTACATCATACTTTGATAAATTAATGATTGCGATAAGTATTCCAAAAGCCACGAGAGGAACGATGAATCGCAGTAGCTGTTTTGTAGATTCTTTCAGATTAAATGCACTCACAGCGCCGGTCCAACGGCCTATCATCAAACTACCCCAATACATCATGATGAACGGGGTGGCTTCTGAAGCCTCGTGCGAGCCGAAAGCTTCCTGCTTCATTAATTCACCTAAGTTGCTACCAATAGTTACCTCCACGCCCACATAAACAAATATTCCAAGCATACCTAACACCAACTGCGGGTATTGCATGGCGCCCCATCCTTCAGGTTTCTTTCTCGCACTGAAATTTGAGATCAACAGTCCAAGCACAACCACTGCAAGTGCACCAATTAACCACTTTAACCGGTAAGCTTCCATTGCGTGCTTTTCATCTGCCGTGGCGTTGGTAAGGTCAGTTTTATAACTGTCAAAAACAGGTATGAACATGATGATCAGCAGCCCGGTCATGATCAGCAAAGTATAAAGCGCTTTGTTGGCTTTTTCCGTCTTCTCCAATAGTATTCCCGAGGGAACCTTCTTTGAAAAATAAAAAAGGGCAGCCGCAAACAGGAATAAGATTCCTACGCCGGTATAGAGCACTATTACCTTATCGAGATTCAATGAAGCAATTTGTTCATCAGTAATCGCCGCCGTGGTACCAAAAAGCGCAAGGGCAACAACTAAAGGACCTATAGATGTACCAAATGAATTAACCCCACCACCAAGATTCACACGACTGGTGCCCGTGGATGGATCTCCGAGCGTGATGGCAAAAGGCTGTGCAGCTGTTTGCTGAAGGGAAAAACCCAGCGCAACAATGAACAAACCAATGAGCATTCCTTCAAAACTATTTCCTCTCACCGCCAGGATCATGGCTGCGGCACCAAGCGCAGAAAAAAGCAATCCATAAACGATGCTTCGCTTGAAACCCCATTTTCCCACCAGGTCTTTGCCTCCAAATGCGCCATAAGCAAAGAGCACTAACGCGCCGATGTAATAGGCCGTATAAAATGCAAAGTCAATTAACTGGCTTTGAAACTGGTCAAGATGAAAGTAGTTCTTGCAAAAAGGAATAAACACGCTATTTCCTGCCGCAATGAACCCCCAGAAGAAGAAAACTGTTACAAGTGTACCAAGTGCGCCATAATTGGTAGGTATTGTAGCGCCTGAAGAAGCAGTTACGGGTTTCGCGGGACCCATTGAAGTCGCCATGTTGGTTTTATTTTAGATTGAATTATTCCCCCAAAATAAATAGAAATCAGCAATGCAAAAATTTAATTGTGAACAGGTTATTCATAATAATAATGCCGGGGATACCAAAAACTTATTAATTTGAATAATAGAAAGTTTTAAAAATGGAGATATTACACGTGGCGGCTGAATGTTATCCCGTTGCCAAAGCCGGAGGTTTGGGAGATGTGGTAGGGGCGTTACCAAAATACCAGGCAGAATTGGGTCATACAGTCAAGGTCGTGATGCCCATGTACCGTACCAAATTCCTGTACCAAAATCAATGGGAACTGGTGCATGAAGGCGGCCAAAACCTGGGGCCTCATTGGTTTCATTATAGTGTTATCAAAGAAAAAACCAACAAACTGGGTTTCGATCTCTACCTGCTTGATATTAATGGTTTGCTTGACAGGGAAAAAATTTACGGATACGATGACGATACCGAACGCTTTATCGCATTCCAGATTGCTTTCTGCGACTGGCTCAAGAACTGGGTGCATAAACCAGATGTAATTCACTGTCATGATCACCATACCGGCCTCATTCCATTCATGGTAAAACATTGCTTTGCCTTCCGCGATCAATTGGCATCTGTACCTACAGTTTTCACCGTTCATAATGGTCAATACCAGGGATGGATTGGCTGGGATAAATATTATTACCTGCCTGCTTATGATAGCTGGCACTGGGGTTTATTGGACTGGGATAATACCATCAATCCTCTTGCATCAGCTGTGAAGTGCGCATGGAAGGTTACAACCGTGAGCCATAGCTACCTCGATGAGCTAAAACAATCGGCCAATGGCCTGCAAAACCTTTTTCAGTATGAAACAGGAAAAAGCAGGGGGATATTAAACGGAATTGACACGCATGTATGGGATCCGCAAACTGATAACTTTCTCATCAAAAATTATGACCAGGAACTGGTCGATAAGGGTAAAAAGAAAAACAAAAAAGAGATCTGTGGCCAGTTTGGACTGGATCCTGATAAGCCTCTCATTTCATTTATTGGAAGATTGGTTGGAGAAAAGGCGGCTGATCTATTGCCTGACGCCATCAGTCAATCCATTTACCAACATCACGGTAAAGCCAATTTTCTTGTGCTCGGTTCTGGTGACCCAAACCTCGAGGACCAGCTTGATCATATGAAGCACCAGTTTGGCGGGTACTATAATTCCTACATTGGCTACAGTGAGCCGCTGAGCCATCTCATATATGCGGGCTCTGATTTTCTCTTAATGCCCAGCAGGGTAGAACCGTGTGGACTCAACCAAATGTACGCGCTACGATATGGCACGGTGCCGATGGTAAGGAGCGTGGGAGGATTGAAAGATACCATTCGCGATTTTGGAGACTGGCAGGGATATGGAATTCGATTTGACCAGGCGAGCGTGGGTGATATCACCTATTCAGTGGGGAGGGCGATAGATCTTTATTCCAATAAACCCGATCTGTATTCATGGATGCGCAGCCACATGATGACGATAGATCACTCCTGGGACGCATCTGCCCAACAGTACATTGATTTGTACGCGGGCTTAAAGAGAAATGGTTAAAAGTTTGGAGTTATTGCAGGGTAAGGTGTCGATTCTCAAAAGCTATTCAATCACAAAAACCATACTATATCAAAATTTACGGAGTCTGAGAATTAATAAGCTGCTGACAACCGGCTACCATCAACTGATATCTGACAACAGCCTATTTCTTTTTTTAGGCATGAATTTTTCGCTTAACTTTTCTCAATATTAAATGCCATAAACCATGTCGATTTCAAAGGAAGTACTGAGCGTTATACTGGGCGGAGGCGCCGGTTCGAGACTTTATCCACTCACAGCTAGCAGGTCAAAACCGGCTGTGCCCATAGGGGGAAAGTACAGGTTGGTTGACATTCCCATTTCCAACTGTATTAATTCAGGTATCAACCGCATGTTTGTTTTGACGCAGTTTAACTCAGCTTCACTTAATCGCCACATAAAAAACACCTACCATTTCAGTGCCTTCAGCGCGGCGTTTGTTGACATTCTTGCCGCTGAACAAACACCGGATAACCCTGCCTGGTACCAGGGTACAGCGGATGCCGTTAGGCAGAGCCTTCGCCATCTCGCTCCTTTTGAAAGCGAGTACGTGTTGATCCTTTCAGGCGATCAGCTTTACCAGATGGACTTCCAGGAAATGTTGGATAACCATAAGGCAACAAATGCTGACATTACCATTGCTACAATACCCGTCACTGCTCGCGATGCTTCCGATTTCGGTATCATGAAGGCCAATAAAGAAAATTTTATCACCTCGTTTATTGAAAAGCCAAAACAGGAATTACTTGCTGATTGGGAAAGCGATACAGGACCGGAGATGCAAAAAACCGGGAAAATTTACCTCGCTTCAATGGGTATTTATCTCTTCAATCGCCAGCTATTATTCGATGTTTTGCAAAATGAATTTCTGGATTCTACTGACTGGGGAAAAGAAATCATTCCCCAGGCATTGGAAAAATACAACGTGATAAGTTACCAGTATGATGGATACTGGACGGATATTGGAAATATATATTCCTTCTTTGAAGCCAACCTCGGATTAACAGATGATATCCCTGACTTCAACTTATTTGACAACAATAATTCAATCTATACACGCGCGCGGATGCTGCCTCCTGGAAAGGTAACGGGCACATTGGAAAAGACAGTATTTGCAGAAGGCTGCATCATTAATGCATCCCGGCTTGAGAAATGCGTGGTTGGTATTCGCAGCCGGATTGGCCATGGCACCACTATGGTCAGTACGTACATGATGGGTAATGATTACTTCGAAACGATCGCCGACATCAATGTGGCACAGGTGAAAGGCATTCCTCCACTCGGAGTGGGCAACCGTTGTTATATAAAGAATGCCATCATTGACAAGAATTGCCGCATTGGCGATGATGTGCGAATAAACGGCGGCACACACCTGGAAAATACTGACCACTCCCTATATACCATAAAAGATGGGATCGTGGTGGTCAAGAAAGGCGCGATACTTCCTAATGGTTTCGTGATTTAACCACGGGTTCCTTATTATACCGAAGGTTTTTTGGAGAGCAAAATCTTCCTGCAGCTAAATGTGTACTTGTTACATAAAAGTTCCTATCTTCC
>Ga0196972_1000268_pt1 | contig 35306 bp, 35 predicted proteins | sample S1v_2013CmetaG_FD_148618 | JGI IMG/M metagenome (GOLD analysis project Ga0196972, IMG submission 148618) | Soil microbial communities from Anza Borrego desert, Southern California, United States - S1+v_20-13C | ecosystem: Environmental > Terrestrial > Soil > Desert | place: USA: California...
GAACCTGGTGTTCCTGCTGGTCGACAACCTGTTTGGTGGCGACGGTCGCTTCCATACGCGCGTCGAGGGCCGCGACTTTACGCAGACCGAGCAGCGCATTATCCAGCGCATCCTCGGCATCGTGTTCGAAACCTATGCCAAGTCATGGGAGCCCGTGTATCCAGTCGAGTTCGAGTACGTTCGCTCTGAAATGAACACGCAGTTCGCAAACATCGCTACGCCCAATGAAGTCGTGGTGGCGACAACCTTCACGATCGAACTCGGTCCAGTCAGCGGCGAAATGCACTTCTGCACGCCCTACTCGATGATCGAGCCGATCCGCGACATCCTCACCAGCAGCCTGCAAGGCGAAACGCTGGAAATGGACAAACGCTGGGTCCGACTGATGACGCAGCAGATCCAGACCGCCGAAGTACAACTCGTCGCCGACCTCGGCACCGCACGCATGACGCTCGGCGAAGTCCTCAACATGAAAGCGGGCGACGTCATCCCGGTCTCCATCCCTGAAACCGTACAGGCGAAGGTCGACGGCGTCCCCGTGATGGAATGCAGTTACGGCAAGTTCAACGGCCAGTACGCGCTGCGCGTGGAAAAACTGCTGACGCACAGCTCAAACGAATTTATGCAAGGAGAAGAACATGGCTGACGAAAACGATGGCCAAAGCCTGGCCGACGACGATTGGGGCGCAGCCCTGGCCGAACAGAGCCAGGCAGAGGCAGCTGCGGCCGCCAAGCAGGCCAGCCCGGCGATGTTCCAGGACTTTGCCGGCGCCGGCATCAAGACAGGCACGCACAACGACATCGACTTCATCCTGGACATCCCAGTCCAGCTGACGGTCGAGCTCGGCCGCACGAAGATCGCTATCAAGAACCTGCTCCAGCTGGCGCAGGGTTCGGTGGTGGAACTCGATGGCCTTGCCGGCGAACCGATGGATGTGCTGGTCAACGGCTGCCTGATCGCGCAAGGGGAAGTGGTGGTCGTGAACGACAAGTTCGGTATCCGTCTCACAGACATCATCACGCCGTCCGAACGCATCCGCAAGCTGAACAAATGATGCGCAGCGTCGTAGTCCTTCTCGTTGCGCTCCTCCCCTGCCTGCCGCTACATGCCGCCGAACAGGCTGCCTCCCCCGCATCGGCCGGAAATCTGCTGCAAGTTCTCGTCGGCCTGGTCGTCGTGCTTGCATTGATGGCGGGCGCGGCATGGATTCTCAAGCGCATGGGCATGGCCGGCGCCGGCACCGCCAGTGTGGCCAAGGTAGTCGGCGGTGTCAGCGTAGGCAACCGCGAGCGGGTCATCGTCGTCGAAGTTGCCGATCAATGGATCGTCGTCGGCGTCGCCCCGGGCCAGGTCAATGCGTTGTCAACCATGCCTCGCCAGGATATCCCTGCTGTCGCCGGCGACACGGTCGACACGAAGAACTTCGCCGCTTGGCTCAAGCAAACCATAGACAAGCGCAATGGCAATTAACACACAGCGCGTCGCGCATTCCGCCGCAAAGTCCCTGGGTTGGCTGCTTCCGATTGCGTTCCTCGGCATGCCCCTGCTGGCAGCGGCGCAAACAGGGATGCCGGCAGTCACCAGCACACCCGGGCCCGGCGGAAGCCAGACCTATTCGCTCAGCCTGCAGACCCTGATCCTGCTCACTGCCTTGTCGGTGCTGCCGGCAGCGCTGCTAATGATGACAAGCTTCACGCGCATCATCATTGTCTTGTCGCTGCTGCGGCAGGCTCTCGGTACACAGACAGCGCCGCCAAACCAGGTGCTGATTGGCCTGGCGCTGTTCCTGACGCTGTTCGTCATGGGGCCGGTGTTCGACAAGATCTATGTCGAAGCCTACCAGCCGCTGTCGGAAAACAAGATCACGATGACGCAAGCGCTCGAGCGCGGTGCTGCGCCGTTGAAGACCTTCATGATGAAGCAGACGCGCCAATCCGACCTTGCGCTGTATGTGAAGCTGTCAAATTCGCCGCAATTGAACGGTCCGGAAGATGTGCCGCTGCGCGTCCTGGTTCCCGCCTTCATTACCAGTGAACTGAAAACCGCCTTCCAGATCAGTTTTGCAATCTTCATCCCCTTCCTGATCATCGACATGGTGGTCGCAAGCATCCTGATGTCGATGGGTATGATGATGATGTCGCCGGCGATCGTATCCCTGCCCTTCAAGCTGATGCTGTTTGTCCTGGTGGACGGCTGGCAGTTGCTGATCGGCTCCCTTGCGCAGAGCTTTTATTGAGGAATTGCCATGACCCCCGAAAGTGTAATGACCATTGGCCGGCAGGCGATCGAAGTCACGTTGATGGTATCCGCTCCGATGCTGCTGGTGGCGCTTGCCATCGGCTTGGTCGTGAGCATCTTCCAGGCTGCGACACAGATCAACGAAATGACCTTGTCATTCATCCCGAAACTGATAGGAATATTCGCAGCAATGATCATTGCGGGGCCGTGGATGCTGACGGTCATGGTCGATTTCATGCGGCAAATGTTCTCCGGCATTCCTGGCATGGTGGGGTGAGCCGGACTCTTGCGCGGACAAAGAGCGTCTCGACCGGCGAGGCCGTCTGAGGCGAATACAGAAGTAGAGAATCCGCTCGACCTCCAGGTTGCACATGGTTTCATTCACGAGCACTGAACTCAATGTCCTGATCGCGGGATTTCTGTGGCCGCTGACCCGGATTCTCGGCCTGATTGCGACTGCCCCCTTGTTTGGCAATCTCAGCATTCCGGTGCGGGTAAAGATCGGCCTGGGCGTGATGCTGGCATTGGTGATCGCACCAACGGTTCCAGCCATGCCCGCAGCGGACCCGATGTCGCTTGCCGGTGCACTCATTCTTGTTCAGCAACTCGTTATCGGGCTCGCAATGGGGTTTGCGATGCGCATTGTGTTCGCCGCTGTGGAAATGGCGGGCGAAATCTCCGGTTTGACGATGGGATTTGGCTTTGCGACATTCTTCGATCCGCAGACACGAGGCCGGTCGTCGGCGATCAGCCAGTTCCTTGCGCTGTTGGCGCTCATGATTTTCCTGGCACTCAATATCCATCTCGTTCTGCTGGCGACCCTGGCGGACAGCTTCATGTCGATGCCGATATCCGGCGTTCCTGGCGGCGTACAGAGTTTTCACGACGTCGCGAATTGGGGAGGCTTGATCTTTACTGCCGGCGTGCAGCTCTCGCTGCCGATTGTCGCGACTCTCCTTATTACGAATATCGCGCTGGGAGTACTCACAAGGGCGGCTCCTCAACTCAACCTGTTCGGCATCGGATTCCCGATCACGCTCGGTGCTGGATTCGTTGTCCTCGCCCTGGTACTTCCCTATCTGGCGACACCTCTGGAGAAATTGTTTCAGGAAGGTATCGGCGTCGTCCGCCAAATCACCATCCCGGGCGCACACTGATCAGCGAGACCCGGGCAAGGCAATCATCAGTTCGAAAACGATCCGGAGAATTGACACCACGGGCAAGCGCCCGCGGAAGGTGTTACTGGAGGAAATTGAACAGGGTGAGGCCGGACACCTTGACGAAGGACTGTTGCGCAGCCTGAAGGACGGTTTGCTGCTTCGTCAGGTTCGTAATGGCCTGGACGTAATCCAGATCCTGCAGGTCGGACAATGCCGACTCGTACTGGATGTTCAAGTCGTCGCCCATATTGTCGAGCGATTCGATTTCTTTCAGGCTCGAACCGATCGCTGCTCGCGTGGTAAGAACGTGATCCAGCGCATTGTCGACGTTGGTATTGGCGAGACCGAGCTCGTAGCCAAGCTTGGCCTTGTCAATCGCCGACGATGTGGGCGCTTCCAGGGCTGTAATCAGGTTTTTCAAAGTCGTGAAGACGCTCTGATTGCCATTCGGGCGGATCGTGAAAATATCGCCGTTGGCCGGCGCACCACTGATACTGAACTTCAAACCGTCGACTGAAATCTGGCCACCGCTTGAATACGTCCCGGTTGCGATAGGCGTGGTTTTGGTCGGATCGTTGGTGATATCGAAAATCTCGTAGGTCGTGGTGCCGCCGACCGTCATCTCGATGTCGTAGCTATGGCCGGTGACCAGCCTCGCGTCGTCTACCACTGCCGAGGAGATTGTCCCTGTCCCCGTACCGACAGAAAATCCCGTGAAAACGCCTTTGCTCGAAATCTTTTCAAACGCCTCGTAACCGTTCTCGGCGATTTCGATCTGCCGCCCGGATGCCACCTGCATCAGGCGCTGCCCCTGGTCACCGGCATACGTTGCTCCCGTGGAGGATGCCGAGAACGGCTGGGTCGCCGACTGGTACCCGGCAAAAATATAGGCACCGACACCGTCACGGCTATTGGCAAGGCCCAGCAGCTCATCGAACCGCCCCTTCAGCTCGGTCGCAATATACTTGCGTTGCGTATCTTCAAGGACGCCATTTCCTGCAGCGACAACCAATGTCTTGACATCCTGGAGGAGCGACGTCACGTTCTGCAAGGCGCCTTCCGATGCGACAAGCGAATCCCGTGAATTGCGGCGATTGATCGCGAACTTTGCGTTGACCTCCTTGGCCTGCGACACCTCCAGGGCTCGCGCGGACGCAACCGGATCGTCCGACGGCGATGTGATACGGCGGCCTGTCGACACCTGTTGCTGCGTCTTCGCCAGGTCGGTTTGCAGCTCCCCCATCCGGGCGACGCCTTTGTCAAAGATGGTGTTCGTGCTAATGCGCATGATAATCGGCTCCCGCGCTACTATTGACCAAGGTCGAGCAGCAATTCAAACAACTGTCCTGCAGTCTGCATGACCTTCGCAGCGGCCTGGTAGGCTTGCTGGTAACGCATCAGGTTGGCAGCTTCTTCGTCCAGGTTGACGCCGGATTCGGACTGCTGCGCCTGGATCGCCTGCTCCAGCATCTTTGTTTCCGCCTTGCTGGAAATCTCCAGTTCATGCGTCTTGTTGCCGATCTGACTCACCATCTGGGCGTATGCCCCTTGGAATGTCGTCGATCCGCCTGCAAGCGTATTCTTCGTCTGCAGAGAACCAAGCAGAAGCGCGTTGCGGTTGTCGCCGACACCGGTGGTGTTTGCTCCAACAACGAACTTGTCATTGTTCGCAGGCGTACCACTTATCGAGAAGCTGACACCGCCGAAACTGAAGGTATCTCCCGATTGATAGGCTACCGTGGTGGCCGCCGTCACCGACGTGTAATTCGTGACCGTGCCGTCGCTATGCGTAACCTTGATGTCGACGTCCGGCGGAAAGCCGGTGAGATTGCCGCCGTTGTAGGTAAGCGTCGCCGTCGGACGTGCAATCGTGTGCGCGCCGGCAGTCGTGGGTACGCTGAGATTGACGCCGTCAATGGTCAGGGTATCGCCGGCATTGTAGGTAACAGTAGCCGTACCGGCAGGATAGGTCGTCGTGACGCCGCCGCTTGTGACGGAAATATTTGAACCAGCCGGGAAACCGCTCAGTACGCCACCGGGCGCCACCACGCCATTGTGCGTTAGCGACAATTGTGTGGGTTTCAGCAATACGCTCGAACTCACCGTTGCCTGGGAAATCGTTGCAGTCCCGGTATTCGTCGGCTGTACGCTGGTACGAAGCGGTGCAGCGGCGGCAATCTTGGCAATATCATTGATCGCGACGCCGAACTTGCTGGCGCCGTCAACCGTCGGCCGGATGAGGTACTCGTCGCCATTGGTCAGTGCCGCGGACGCGGTAATGGACAAACCGTCTATCGTTTGCGGAAACGCCGCAAATGTCGTCTGCTGGCCATCCGAAATCCGGGTGACCACGTAGTCGACACCGACGCCGCCAACACCATTGATCCGCTGGACACGGTAATCGCTGGTCGTCAACTGGCTGACATTGGAAATCGTGGCTGCGACCGTCGCCGCGCCCGTATTGGCACTGCTGGCGTTCACCACAGGCGTGGCAACAGTAAAGAACGCCGATCCCAAGGCGCCATTCTGATCCTGCCCCAGCTGATGCTGCGCATTGAAGGTTGTTGCAAGGCCGATGGCAACACGGCCCATCTGATTGATTGCCGGATCCAGCGAATTGTTGCGGAACTGCAGATAGCCCCCAAGTTTACCGCCGGTCAGTCCGCTATCCGGCAGTGTGGTGGTCGTTCCATTCGACACATAACCGATCTGGATCTTGCTTGCATCGGTAGGAGAAGTTGTTGCAGTAAGCTTGAAGGAGCTACCACCGACCACAAGCGCCTGGCCGGTGCCGATGAAGACGTTATAGCTGTTGTTTTGCTTGACGACAGAGACTTTGATTTCTTTGCTCAGATCGGCGATCAACTGGTCGCGCTGGTCGAGCAAGTCGTTGGCGGGCTTTCCTTCGCCTGCGGTGCCCTGGGCCTTCTCGATCAGGTCATTCAACGCAACGATCTGTTCGGCATACGAGTTGATGACACCAATACTGGTCGTAATCTGCCCGTTCACACCTTGGCGCAACTCGTCCAGGCGTCCTGAAAGGCTCTGGAAGCGGGCTGCCATTGCCTGTGCGGATGAAAGCATTGCCTGACGCGATGCTGCTGCATTCGGATTGGCGGCAACGTCCTGCACACCATTGAAGAAGTCCTGCATGACCGTCGACACGCCAACAGTCTGGTCTGCCAGCATGTTGTCGATCTGCTTCATCTGAGCGAAATAGCTCTCGACTGCGTTCGACGAAGTTTGTGAGGCAAGTACCTGCCCATGCACGAACTCATTGAAAACGCGGCGGATCGTGGTCACCTCGGTGCCTTTTCCGACGAATCCCACACCGATATCCTGCGGAAGCGCAGCCCCTTGGGACAACACTTGACGGCTGTACCCCGGCGTATTGACGTTCGCGATGTTGTGGCCGGTTGTGGTCAAACCCATCTGCGCCGCATTCAGCGCACTCTGGCCGACACCTAGGATGCTAGAGCCCATGGAAGTTCTTCTTTATCTGCCTGTCGATATCTCAGTCATCGGCACCCCGGACAGAAACTTGAGGCCGAAACCACTACTCTGGACAGGGAATTTTCACGCCGACATTGACTGTTTGATAATGCGAGTCAATTTGGCTGCATAGTTCGGGTCGGTCGCATACCCCGCTCGCTGCAAACCCTGTGCGAAACCTTCTACCGACCGGGCATTTGCGATGACCGACTCATAGCGCGGATTCTGGCTTAATAGTTTCGCATAATCGCGAAATGCATCTGCATAGGAATCATACGCGCGGAATTTCTCCACTTTCGTCTGCGGCATGCCATTGACGTACTCGGTCGTTACTGCCTCGACGACTCTCCCCTTCCAACCACCGGTAGCCTTGATGCCGAACAGATTATGGCTGGCCGAACCATCTGCACCGGTGATTTCACGCTTGCCCCATCCACTCTCCAGGGCAGCCTGTCCGAGCATGAACTTGGCCGGGATGCCAGTCGCGCGGCTGGCTTCTTCAGCATGCGGCGCGAGGCGTTCGAGGAAACCCCTCACGTGAGGCGGCTGCGATGGATTTGGGCGAACTGCATCAACCGGAGCACCCCGCTCCAGCGAGGGCATCGACATCGGCACAACCGGCGACATCGGCTGGGGCATGATTTCTGCCAATTCACCGTCCGCTCCAGGCGCCGCTGTCGTGGCGAGCTTCGTGGACAACTGCCGGAACAGGGCATCGGCAAGCCCGACACCACGGCTTGCCAGCGTCTGGCTGAGCTGCTGGTCGAGCATCGAGGTGTACATGCGGCTTTGCTGGCTGTCGAACAAGCCGTCCTGAGGCGTCGCATCGCGCATGCTTTTCATCACCATGTTCATGAACAGGGCTTCGAACTGTTGCGCGGCCGCCTTGAGTGCCTCCGGGGAATTCTGCCTCGCGGCCTGGCGCAACTCACCGACATCCTTGACATCGATCGCGAGCTTTCCGGTGAGGCTGGTAGGACTGATCATGGCGGCGTCGTCAAATGATTTCCAGCTCGGCGCGCAGCGACCCCGCTGCCTTCATCGCCTGCAGGATTGCCAGGAGATCCTGTGGCGTCGCACCGATCGCATTGAGTGCCTTGACCACATCCGCAAGCGAGGTCCCGCCCCTGAGCATGAGAACCTGGCCAGGCTCTTTCTGGATCTCGATCTGCGAAGTCTGGGTCACCACAGTCTGCCCGCCGGACAACGGCGCCGGCTGGCTGATGACCGGTTGCGTGTTGATGACGACCGACAGGTTGCCATGCGAGACGGCGCAGTTATCCAGCGTGACCGCCTGGTTCATCACGACCGAGCCTGTTCGCGCGTTCAGGATCACCTTCGCCGGCATTTGGGCCGGCGTGACATGCAGACTTTCCAGGGCGCCGAGGAACGCGACCCGCTCGTCGCTGCCGAGTGGCGCCCGCACGCGGATTACCCTGCCGTCCTGCGCTGCAGCCGTCTCCGCACCGAAACGACGGTTGATCGCATCGACCACACGGCTGGCGGTAGAAAAATCGGTATCGTTGAGTTCGAGGTACACGGCCTCCCCGCGCCCCAGGGTCGTCGGTACGGCGCGTTCTACGGTGGCACCCGCGGAAATACGGCCCACGCTCAAATGATTGACTTGCGCCTTGCTTCCGCTCGCAGCGGCACCGACCCCGCCGACGAGGACATTACCCTGCGCGATGCCGTAAATCTGGCCGTCCGCGCCTTTCAACGGCGTCATCAGCAAGGTGCCACCGCGCAGGCTCTTGGCGTTCCCCATGGACGAAACGGTCACGTCGAGGGTCTGGCCCGGTTGCGCGAATGCGGGCAGCGATGCGGTCACGACAACGGCTGCGACGTTCTTCAACTGCAGGCTGGTCCCCGGCGGCACATTGACGCCAAGATTCTGCAACATGCTGATCACGCTTTGCACAGTGAACGGCGTCTGCGTGGTCTGGTCACCGCTGCCGTCCAGGCCGACCACCAGACCGTAGCCGATCAGCTGGTTCTGGCGAACTCCCTGGACGGAAGCGATGTCCTTGAGGCGCTCGGCATGAACGACAGCAGAAGACAGCATGCACATGGCGCCCAGCACACATGCCAGCATCTTCCGGATGTTCCACCTTGCGAGATCGTTCGGATTCATATCGTTTTCCAGTATGCCCTTACAGGGGCATGATACTCAGGAAAAAACGTGTGAGCTGCGACATCAGTTCTGCCTTGTCGATACGGCTGTTGGTGCGGTATTCCACGCGCGCATCCGATACCAGGGTCGAGGACACGACATTGCCGTTGATGTTGTCAGGATTCACCACGCCCGAGAACCGGACATATTCGACGCCCTTGTCGAGCGAGACCTGCTTTTCCCCCGCCACGACCAGGTTTCCATTAGGCAGGACATCCACCACCGTGACCGCGATCGTGCCGCTGAAGGTGTTGCTGGAGCTGGCCGTCCCCTTGTCCTCGAACTTGTTGGCGGAATCCGCGGCGAGGCCCAGTTTCGCCGTCGTCGACGCCGGAATCCCGAACACCGTCGGCGCACTGAAATCGACGCTGCCAGTCTTCGATGTGGAATTGGCTGCGCTCTTGGCCGCACTGGTGCGTTCATTGATGGCAATCGTCAGCATGTCGCCGACCATGCGCGCGCGCCGGTCCTCGAACATCGGGCGATAGGAAGCAGCCTGGAAGATGCCGCCATTCGTCGGCGCGGGCATCGCCGCCCTCGGCTGAACGGGCGTGACCGGCTGCTGGATGATGGAATCCGGCACGGTCGAGCATCCGGTCATTCCGGCTGCCACCGCCATGCCAAGCACGAATTCAATCAGTCGCTTCATATCACTCTCGTCACGAGTTCATGCTTCAGAGCTGGGACAACCGCTGCAGCATCTGGTCGGAGGTCTGGATCGACTTGCTGTTGATCTCGTACGCGCGTTGCGTCTGGATCATGCTGACCAGTTCCTCGACCACGTTGACGTTCGACGTCTCCACATAGCCTTGCGCCAGCGTGCCGGCGCCATTGCTGCCTGGCGTATTGGTGCTGGGGCTGCCGGATGCGGCAGTTTCCACATACAGGTTCTCGCCGCGTGCCTCGAGGCCAGCCGGATTGATGAAAGTCGACAGCTGCAATGTGCCGACCTGGACCGGTGCGGTCACACCGGGCTGCGTCACAGAAACCGTGCCATCGCGACCGATGCTCATCGTGATGGCATTGGCCGGAATGGTGACGGCCGGCTGGACGACGTATCCGCTTGCGGTAACGATCTGCCCCTGGCTGTCGATGCTGAACGATCCGTCGCGCGTGTAAGCAGCCGTGCCGTCCGGCATCAGCACCTGGAAAAAGCCAGCGCCTTGAATCGCGATGTCTTTCTCATTATTGGTTTGCTGGAGATTGCCCTGGGTGAACACGCGCTCGGCAGCGACCGGACGTACACCGGTACCAATCTGCAGGCCGGTCGGCAGCTGAGTCTGCTGTGATGACTGTGCGCCCGGCTGGCGCAGAGTCTGGTACAGCAGATCTTCGAACACTGCGCGCGAACGTTTGAAGCCGGCAGTATTAACGTTGGCCAGGTTATTGGAAATGACGTCCATTTGCGTCTGCTGCGCATCGAGACCGGTTTTTGAAATCCACAGGGAACGAATCATTCTTTTCTCCAGTAACCGTTTTCGGCCGACAAAGATCTTGGAGTCGGCAGGTTATTTACATTTTCGACCGACCTCAGCCAGTCAATGACATAAGCTGCGATGCTTTCTGCTCATTGCTTTCAGCATTCTTCAACATATTCATGTGCATCTCGAATTGCCTGGCCAGGCTGATCATGTTGACCATGGCATCCACAACGTTGACATTGCTGCCTTCAAGCGAACCACCGATGACGACGACGCTGGCATCTGCGTCCGCCTCGCCACCACCCTTGATGCGGAACAGCCCGTCATCGCCGCGCACGATCGTATCCTCGGGCGGGTTGACCAGCTTGATGCGTCCCAGCGGTGTCGCGGCGCCCGGCTTGCCGACAGTGGTAATGGCGGACACCGTGCCATCCTTGCCGACAGTGACCGTCACATCGGGAGGAATGGCGATCGGACCGGCATCACCCATCACATTGATGCCGCCTTGCGTCTGCAACACGCCGTTTTCACTGATCTTGAAGCTGCCGTTGCGTGTATAGGCTTCCGTGCCATCCTCGAGCTGCACTGCAATCCAGCCCTTTCCCTGCACCGCGACATCGAGATCGCGCCCGGTGTTCTGGATAGGACCAGGCGTGAAGTCCGAACCGACCGTGGCATCCACGACGAAAGCGCGTGTCGGCAAGCCCTCCCCGATGACCGGGACTGCGCGGAACGAATCCAGCTGCGCACGGAAACCAGTCGTGGTCGCATTTGCCAGGTTATGCGAAGTATTTGCCTGCTGTTCCAGGATGTGCTTCGCGCCGGTCATGGCTGTATAGATCAGCCGATCCATATATTTCTCCCGTCAATGCAGGCACCGTTGCCTGCACTGCCAATTGCGTCGTTACCTCAGGTTGACCAGCGTCTGAAGAACCTGGTCTTGCGTCTTGATGGTTTGCGCATTTGCCTGGAAGACGCGCTGCGCCGTAATCATGTTCACCAGTTCGGCGGTCAAGTCCACGTTCGAGTCTTCGGTTGCCGACGATTGAATCAGGCCGAGCCGCCCGGTATTAGGCGCGCCGACCAGCGCGACGCCGGAAGCAGCACTTTCCGCCCACTGGTTGTTACCCAGCGGCTGCAAGCCATTCGGGTTGCTGAAGTTGGCGAGCACAACCTGGCCCAGCGTCGAGGTCTTGCCGTTGGTGTAGCGGCCGGTAATCGTGCCGTCGGAGCCGATGTTGAAGCCAGACAGGCGGCCAGACGCAAAACCGTCCTGGGTCAGCGCATTGACGCCAAAAGCCGATCCAAATTGCGTGGTGTTGTTGAAGTCGAGCGTTATCCCTGTCGCACCATTGATCGGTGTTGTCGCACCGTTGGTCAATGCCATGCTGAAGGTTCCTGTGAGCGGCGCTTGCAAAACGCCGGCCGAATTGAACGTGAGCGTCATGACCGGCGCCGCTGCGATGGTACCGCTGGTGCTCGAAGCATGGACAGCCCACGTATTCGCAGCGGTCTTGCGGAAGTAAAGCTGCACAACGTGGGAATTACCCAGGCTGTCGAATACCGTGACCGAGGTCGAGTTGTTGTACGTGGTCGCGTCGGTCGCGTTAAACGCCGCCGCCGGTGCAGTCGCTCGCGAATCCAGGTTCAATTGCGCCTCGATCTCGACAGTCTGCTGAGGCGCAAGGTCTGCCGTACTGATTCGCAGATCGGTCGGCGTGCCAGTCTGAAGCACACCGGTATTACTTGCAAGGAACCCGGTCAGGCGACCGGCATCGGAACTCACCAGATAACCATCCTTGTCGATCTGGAACTGGCCGTTACGCGCATAGCTGATCGCCCCGTTCTTATTGAGGCGGAAAAAGCCGCCGCCATTGATCGCCATGTCAAGCGAGCTGTTCGATGCGGTGATGTTGCCCTGGCTGAACTGCTGCGCGATCTGGGAAACGCGAGTACCGATGCCCGCGGTGCCGAGGCCGGACGTGCCGCTGAGGGAGTTCGCGTACACATCGGAAAACTGCGTCACCGCCGACTTGAAGCCCACGGTATTGGCGTTCGCGATGTTGTTGCCGATCGTTTCCAGCTGCTTCGATGCGCCATTCAGACCGCTGAGACCTTGTTGAAAACTCATTTCATTTCTCCTTGATTCAGACTATTCGGCAACAGGTTTAAAGGATTTGCCGAACATCGGCCATGTTGAATTCGCCAACACCGGGCAGGTTCAGCTTCACGCCCTGTGCATTCGTGGTGACGCTGCTTACGGCGCCGAAGGACAGCGTCGTCGCTTCAACCTTTTCGTCACCGAAGGTCGCTTTCACCTTGAAGGTATATTTTCCGTTTGCCGCCTGCGTATCGCTGTTGGTCTTTCCATCCCAGGCGATCGGTACGATGCCGGCCTTCTGCGGGCCGAGATCGATCGTACGCACTGTAGCGCCGGTCGAGTCGGAAATCGTGATCTTGACATTATCGGCTTGGGACGGCAGTTCGAGGCCGAGCAAAGACTTGCCTTCCACAAGATTCAGGTCGGAACCGGGCACAAGGACGCCGTGACCGATCATGTCCGCGGCCTGCACCGTCTGGCTCGATTGATAGCTGCTCATCAGTGCCTGCATGGTCGTATTCAGCTTGTCGATGCCTGTCACCGTCGACAGCTGGGCCAACTGGCTCGTCACTTGCGCATTATCGAGCGGATTCAGCGGATCCTGGTTCCTCATCTGCGTGACGAGCAGTGTCATGAAGCGATCCTGCGCGGCGTCCGCAGTCGACTTCGTCGCATTGCTCTTCGGGTTCATCGCCGCCATCAGGTCGTCGATCGCATTACTGGTTTTCACGGTAGTCATTCAGAACTCCTCGCTCACTGACCCAGCGTCAGCGTCTTCAGCAGCATGGTCTTGGCCGCATTCATCGTATCGACATTGTTCTGGTAGGAGCGCGATGCCGAAATCATGTTGACCATCTCTTCCACCACATTCACATTCGGCATGGCGACATAGCCTTTCTCATCGGCCTGCGGATGCTTGGGGTCATACACCATTTTGGGCGGCGTCGGATCTTCGACAACCTGCTGCACCTTCACGCCGGCTGCGGCAGGATTGGCTGTCGGTATGGCCTGGAACACCACATGCTTCGCGCGGTAGGTTTGCCCCGTCGCGCTGGTGGTGCTATCGGCATTGGCAAGGTTACTCGCCACGGTATTCAGGCGCTGCCCCTGGGCGCTCATCGCCGAACCCGCCACATTGAAGATATTAAAGAGTGACATGATTATTGCCCCTGAACCGCGGAAAGCAGTTTCTTCAACTGTCCGGCAGCAAACGTGACGCCGGCCTCGTAACGCATCGCGTTATCTGCAAACTGGGCGCGCTCCACATCCATGTCGACAGAATTCCCGTCGACGCTTCCCTGGGACGCGGTCCGGTACAAGACCGGAACACCGCTAGCGGTCAACCCCGCCGGATTGCCACCCAAGTGCGCCGGCGACGTCTTGACAAGCACTTCAGCCGTCGAAACATTGACAGCCGAAACCGCCTGCTTCAGGGCCGAGCTGAAGTCGATATCCCGCGCCTTGTAATTGGGCGTATCCGCATTCGCAATATTCGACGCCAGCACTTGCTGGCGCTCGGCGCGCAGCCGCAGCGCGGTCTGCTGAAAGTGCAACGCCTCGTCAAGCTTCCCAATCATGCCAATCTCCGGAAATCGACAGTTATCAAAATTACAAATCAAGCCGATGATGGATTAATGTAGGCTTGATCATACGGACGGCGATGTCACGCTGATCAAACAATAAGACTCCAAAACCGCGGCCTATTCAGGCTTTTGAATTGACGTCCGGCGGATACCATGGAACCTGCAATGAATCCGCCCCTCCCCCTCCGCTTCGCACTGCTTGCCGCTCTCGCCCTACCGGCGGGGATCAGCCACGCCCAGGCCCAACGCCAGGACACCGCCGCATTGCGGCAAGTGGTTGAACAATTCCTGCGTGTGCAGGCATCCGGCCTGCCGGGCGATGTGAATATCCAGGTCGGCCAGATCGATGCTCGCACCAATCTTGCGGCATGCGCAGCGCCGGAGGCATTTCTCCCCAAGGGCAGCCGGGTATGGGGAAAGACGACGGTGGGAGTGCGTTGCACCACGCCTTCGCCGTGGACGATCTACGTCGGCGCGACCGTACAGGTCATTGGAGAATACGTCGTTGCGGCCGCCCCATTGGCACAGGGCCAGACAATCGGGCCGAACGACGTAGTGCGGATCAAGGGAGACCTGACGGCGTTGCCAAATGGCGTCATTACCCACACTTCCCAGGCCGTAGGCAGGACCGTTACCGTCTCTCTCACCACAGGCATTCCGCTCCGGAACGACACGTTGCGCGCTCAACAGGCGGTCCAGCAGGGGCAGACGGTTCGATTGGTATCTAACGGTCCCGGCTTCAGTATTTCCGCAGAAGCCAAAGCATTGAATAACGCTACCGAAGGCCAAGTCGCCCAAGCCCGGACGGCTTCCGGCCAGGTAATTAGCGGCGTCGCCCGGGCTGGCGGTGTGGTGGAAGTAACATACTGACCGAGAAGCTTTCTCCTGAATCCGCCAGAATCATCATTTAGATGCTAAAGTTTCTGCGAATTGGGTCGATAAGAAAGATGACAAGCAGTAGAAGACCAACCAGACAAGGAAATTGCCGTGAAAATCGATGATTCACTGAAAAAAACCGCTGGGTTGGGCGTTGGCACAACGCAAACCCGGGCGGGAAAAGGCGCCGACAAGGCGGGGGCTGTCAGCCAAGCCCCGTCCGAGTCCGGCACGGTACATCTGTCGTCGAAGCTGGAATCGCTTACGCAACTGGGCGGCAACAGCGTTTTCGACGCGAAAAAGGTGGAAGAAATCAAGGCCGCGATCGCCGAGGGCCGCTTCCAGGTTGACGCTGAAAAGGTCGCCAACGGGCTGCTCGACACGGTCAACGACCTGATCCGCACACGCAAGGCATAAGATACATGCAGTCTTTAGGTAACAGCCTGGCCCAGAGCCTGGGAGAAGAACTCCGCGCCGCAGCCGCCCTGCTCGAGGTACTCAAGCAGGAGCAATCGCATCTCATCAACGCCGATGTCGATGAGCTGGCCAAGCTTACCGAAGAAAAGACGAAAATCGTCGTCCGCATGGGCGAACTCGCCCAAAACCGTCATCACGCCCTCGCCGGCGCCGGCTTCGACGCCAGCGAAACCGGCATGCAGAAATGGGTGGATGGTGGCAGCAACCCCGCCGCCGGCAAGTCATGGAAGGAATTGCTGGAGCTGGCGCGGGAAGCAAAAGAGCTGAACCGCGTGAACGGCTTGCTGATTGGCCAGCACATGGGACGCAACCAGGCTGCACTGAATATCCTGCACGGCACGCCACAAGGCGGTGCCATGTACGGCCCCAATGGCCAGTCCGCAACGCAGCCCAACAAGCGCAAGCTGGTGGTCGGCTGACCGCCTTGCCGCTTTGGCCGGCTTGCCGGCCTGCCCTATTCTTATCCCCAGCCCCCGGTTATCTAGGCACCGTTACCGGCACTTCAGTCGCATTTTCCGGGATATTGGACAGGATCATCACCGAAACCCGTCGGTTGCGCATCCGCCCCTCGATCGTATCGTTCGGCCCCACAGGCTGCGTCGGTCCGTGGCCGACCGCGGTAAGCCGTTTCTCGGCGATGCCGCTTTCAATGAACAGCCTTACCACGCTACTGGCACGAACCGACGAGAGCTCCCAATTTGACGGGAACTGAGCATTCTTGATCGGCACGCTGTCGGTATGCCCTTCAACCTGGATCGCGTGGTCGTCATCGCGCAGCACCTCGGCCACCGCGCGTAGCGCCTGGATGCTGTCCTCGGACAAACGGGCATCTCCCGGCGCAAACAGTACGCTGGCATTGATTTCCACGTTGATGCCGCGCGCCGACTGGGTGACGCGCACCTTGCCCTGCTGGACAAGCGGCGCCATCACTTGCTGGAGGCTGCGCGCCATACCGGTCAATTGCTCCTTCTCCCTGCGCACGGCTTCGCTCGTTCGCTGTCGCGGCGGCAGCGCGCGCAGCAGCCCCCCTGGTGCCGGTTGCGGTTCGCCCTGGATAGGCGCGGTCTGTACCCGGCCGAAGGCGTTCAATAGGGAATTGGACAGAACACGGTACTTGCCTTCATTGACGGAAGACAGCGCATACATCACAACAAAGAACGCGAATAGCAAGGTAATGAAGTCGGCATAGGAAACCAGCCAACGGTCATGGTTGTCGGTTTCTTCGTCGTACTTTTTTCGCGCCATGATGTGCCGATCCGGGGCTAGCGATAGGCCAGTATGCGCTCTTCGATCACGCGCGCATTGTCGCCGTTAGCTACGCTGCAGAAGACGTCGGCCAGCATTTCGCGCCGGCGCACTTCGTCGGCAACGATCGTCTTGAGCTTGTTCGAGATGGGCAGGAACACGAGGTTGGCCAAGCCGACACCATAGATGGTCGCAACGAAGGCCACGGCGATACCGCCGCCAAGCTTGCTCGGATCCGTCAGATTTTCCATTACCTGGATCAGGCCGAGGACGGCACCGAGGATGCCGATGGTCGGCGCATAGCCACCAGCCGCTTCCCATATCTTGATCGCCTGGCGCTCGCGCCGCTCATAGGTGGAGATGTCGACGTCGAGGATTTCACGGATCTTGTAAGGATCGATGCCATCGACGATCAGGCGCAGGCCCTTGACCGTGAATCCATCCTGCACCGACTCGACGAATCGTTCCAGGCTCAACAGCCCCTCCCTGCGTGCGGTCGCACTCCACAAGCTGATTTCCTTCGAGAGGTCGTGCGACTTGTCTTCCGGGGGAACGAAAATCCAGCGTAGCATGGATGCGCCGCGCAGGAAGGTGGCCGTCCCACTTTGCAGCAGTACCGCTCCCATGGTGCCGATCACCACGATCACGAACGCCGCCGGCTGGATCAGCGAATCGATATGCCCCCCCTCCAGCGCCTGGCCGGAGAGGATGCCGGCGACGCCGAGCAGCAGTCCGGCTAGGCTAGCCCAGTCCACGCCTGCTCCCGCAATCTTGCACGCATACGTGCGATGGCCTGGCTGTGCAACTGGCAGACGCGCGATTCGGACACGCCCATAACGGCACCGATCTCCTTCAGGTTCATCTCCTGTTCGTAGTAAAGGCCCATCAGGATCTTCTCCCGCTCGGGCAGCGCTTCGATCGCACGGATGACCGCTTCGCGGAACCCGGTGTTCATCAACGCCTGCAGTGGGTCGCTTTGTTCATCGATGCAGTAACGGTCGAGGAAGTGTTCGCTTTCGTCCTTGTCGTGGAAATCCTCGTAGTACACAAGCTGGTGGCCGCTGCCTTCGTTGAGCATCTCCTGGTATTCCTCCAGGGGGATCTTCAATTCCTTGGCGATTTCCGCTTCCAGCGGTGCGCGTCCGAGCTTTTGTTGCAATTTATTCATCGCAACTTCGATCTTGCGCATATTCTGGCGAATGCCGCGGGGCAGCCAGTCGCTGTTGCGCAGCTCGTCCAGCATCGCGCCGCGGATGCGCTGAACCGCATAGGTCTCGAACTGCGCGCCGTGGCTTTCCTCGTAGCGGCCGACGGCATCCAGTAGTCCGATCATGCCGGCCTGGATCAAATCGTCCACCTCCACGCTCGGCGGCAGCTTGGCCTTCATCTGGTGCGCCAGCTTCTTGACCAGAGGCGCGTGCTCCTCCAGCAGCTGGTTCTTGTCCGATTTTCCGCTAACGGTGTACATAGTTTTCGGGTGCCGGATTCGACACCATCCTTGGAGGGTGTTATGAACCAGTGAAGGGGGCGCGCAGCCCCGAGAACCGGCCGAATGCTAGGCGCAGCGACGCGCCGTGGTGGTTCCACGGCAAGGAGTTGCAACACCGCAGGCGGCCGGTTCTCGGGGCTGCCCGGAGGGTTCGATCGAGAAGGGACACATTGCGTTGTTGCGACGCTTGCTCAGACGCCCAGTCTGAGCGGCGCGCCGCGCCTAGCACTGCATCCCTTCTCGACCGAACGCGCCCCCTTCCCTGGTTCATAACACCCTCAAAAACCCCCATGTTATCCCGCTGCGGCCATATCCGACAATACAACCCTCCCTGCAAGACGCCTGAATGCCACTGATGCCCCCGCCAGCGGGAAGGCATCGACCACCGCGCGGCCAAGGTGCATGGCGCGCTTCAAATGTTCATCCGCCGGTACCGAGCCCATCGAGTTGAGCTTGACAGCCAGATAACGGTTGGCGGCTTTTGCCATGTTTTCGTACACGACCTGCGCCTCCTTGTCCGAGGCGCCGGTGACCAGGATGCTGAACGGACGGCGGCCCAGCTTGCTGTTGAGGCGCTTGATCAGCGTGTACGCCGACTTGATCGATTCCGGGGTGTTGGCGACCTGGATGACGATTTCCGTTTCGTTCAGCGCCGGGATAGCGAGTGAATCTTCCTTGTCCAGCTCGGCGTCGACAACGACGATGTCGGCACGGGTGGACAGTGTGTCGAACGCCTCATCCATCTTGCTCGCCAGTTCGGTATTCTTGACGGCGCTGTTCTGCGGACCGCGTTTGAGCGCAGCCACGCCGAACCCCTGTGGCATCTGCTGGATCGCCTCGTCAAGCTTGCGCTCGCCGCGCGCGATCTGCGTTAGCGTTGCGCCGCGCAGTGCATCCAAGCGGGAGGCGATGCCTTCCGAGGCGAGAGACGCGTCGAGCAGCAGCACATCGCGCCCCGCCTGCGCAAGCGACGCGCCGAGGTTCACCAGCATCGCGCCCTTTTCTTCGCCCGATGCCGCCGACAGGAAGGTAAATACGCGCGGCTTCGGGCCGGCGAGCATGCGCCGCAGACCTTCCGCCTGGTCGAAATCGAAACTAGCCAAGGGTCACCTCGCGCAAACCTTTGTCATTCATCGCTGCTGCCGTGCCGCCGATGATCAGCGGCAGTTCGTCGTCCTGGTACTGGAACGGCGCCGTCTCGCGCTTGAGCTTGAACGCGCGGTCGATCAGATAGTGCTGGTTGGGCACATGCAGGTCTTCCGGCACGCGCTGGCCGTTGGCGACGTAATACAGGTTGAGTTTCTGGCGAATCAGCACGTCGAGCACGTTGCCCACGGTTGCCGCCTCGTCCAGCTTGGTGATGATGCAGCCCGCGAGGCCGCCACCCTGATAGGAGCGGACGACTTCGTTGAGCGTCTCACCGGTTGACGTGGCGGACATGCACAGCAGGCGCTTCACCTTGGCGTCGGTGCCCGACAGCATCGCGATCTGCTCGGCCACCATCTTGTCGCGCTGGCCCATGCCGACGGTGTCGATAAGAACGGTGTGCTTGCTTTTCAATTCCTCCAGGGCGATGCGCAGGTCGGTTTCATCCTTCACCGAGTGCACCATCACGCCGAGGATCTTGCCGTAGATACGCAGCTGTTCGTAGCCGCCGATACGATAACCATCGGTCGTGATCAGGGCCAGCTTGCCGGCGCCATGGCGCATGACGCAACGTGCGGCGAGCTTGGCCGTGGTGGTTGTCTTGCCCACGCCGGTCGGGCCGACCAATGCATAGACACCGCCCTTCTCGAGGATTTCGTTCTCGTTGCCCACCACGTTGAGGTTGCGTGCCAGGACTGACTTGACCCAGGAGAGGCCGTTGTCCGTCTTCTCGCTCGCCGGCAATTTCTGCGTCACGTAGCGTGCGAGGCTGGCGCTGAATCCGGCGGACAACAGCTCGCGCATGACGTTGGCCTTGATCGGCTCGCGCTTCTGCTGGCCACTCCAGGCGATCTCAGCGAGTTGCGATTCAAGCATGCCGCGCATGGCACGCAGTTCGGACATGACTTCCGAAATATCGGCGCTGCTGCGCTCCCTGGTCTGCGGAGTGCTGCGGCTGGCAGCAAGCGCATCCGCAAGATTGGCGGCCTGATCGCTGTCGATGGGGCGGCCTGCGCCAAAAGCGGCAGGGGCGGCTTGTGGGGTAGCTTGCGGCGCGGCTTCGGGCTGTCGCTTGACGCCGAATACGGCAAGCGTCGATTCCGAAAGCGGCTGCTTGGCCGGTTTCTCGATCACAGGCTCGGCGAGCGCGGACATGTCTTCCGGTGCGAGCGCGAGGATCTCGACCATGCCATTGATGGTTCGGTTGGAGAGGATCACCGCATCGGGCCCGAGCGCTTCGCGCACCTGGCGCCACGCATCGCGCGACGTCTTTGCGGAGAATTTTCTTACGTTCATGCTTGGCCTCCAACTAGGCTTGTAACTCGAATCGTCTTGGAATCAGGAAGTTCTGCGTGCGACAGGACCTTGAGCTGCGGCAGTGCGCGACGCAGGAAGCGCGCCAGCAACGCCCGCAACGGTCCGGGCACGAGCAATACCGGCGGCAATCCCATCTGCTCCTGCTGGCGCGCCGCGCGCTCGGCCTGCTGGGCGATCGTATCGGCGAGGCCGGGTTCGATGCCGGCGCCATCCGGGCCGCTCGATTGCAGTGCCTGCATCAGAATGCGTTCCAGGCGGCTGTCGAGGGTGATGACTGACAGCTCGTTGGACGACGGGAAAATCTGCTGAACAATGGCACGGCCGAGGGCAATGCGCACCTGCGCAGTGAGCTCGTTCGGATCCTGCGTGACCGGCGCGTATTCCGAAAGCGTCTCGATGATGGAACGCATGTCGCGAATATGCACACCTTCGATAAGCAGGTTCTGCAGCACCTTTTGCAGGGTCGACAGGGAAACCGCCTTGGGCACAAGATCCTCGACCAGCTTGGGCGATTCCTTGCCGAGATGGTCGAGCAGTTGCTGCACCTCCTGGCGGCCGAGCAGCTCGGCGGCGTGGGTAGTAATCAGGTGGTTCAGGTGGGTAGCGATCACGGTGCCGGTATCGACCACGGTATAGCCCATGGCTTGTGCCTGTTCACGCATTCCGGCATCAACCCAGACCGCAGGCAGTCCAAACGCAGGGTCGGTCGTCACGGCACCTGGAAGGTTGCCCTGTACCATGCCTGGATTGATGGCGAGGAACTGCCCGACGAATGCCTCCCCGTTACCGACCTCTACCCCCTTCAGAGTAATGCGATAAGCGGAAGGCTTGAGCTCGAGGTTGTCACGGATATGGACAGGCGGCGAAAGGAACCCGACCTCTTGCGCAAACTTCTTGCGAATGCCTTTGATGCGACGCAGAAGCTCGCCGTTCTGTCCCTTGTCAACCAACGGAATCAGACGGTAGCCAACCTCCAGGCCCAATGTATCGACCGGCATGATGTCCTGCCAGCTTGCCTCTTCCACTTCGGGAGTAGTCATCTGCACTTCGGGTTCCGGCGCCGGCGCTTCGGCGGCTTTCTCGGCACGTTTCTTCAGAAGATAGGCTCCGCCAGCCAGCGCACCACCCAACAGAATGAATGCGATGTGGGGCATGCCGGGGATCAGTCCCATGCCGCCAATGATGCCGCCGGTGATGTAGAGCACGTCCGGCTTTGCAAACAGCTGGTTGACCAGCTGGCCGCCGATATCCTGCTCGCTCGCCACGCGCGATACCACCACGCCTGCAGCGGTGGAAATAATCAACGAAGGAATCTGAGCAACCAGGCCGTCGCCGATTGCCAACAGGGTGTAATTCTTGATCGCTGCGTCGAATGCCAGGTCATGCTGCACCATGCCCACGATCAGGCCGCCGAAGATGTTGATGATCGTGACCAGGATGCCTGCGACGGCGTCACCGCGCACGTATTTGCTCGCACCGTCCATCGCGCCGTAGAACTCTGCTTCCTGGGCGACTTCGGTGCGGCGGCGGCGGGCCTCCTGCTCACCGATCATGCCGGCATTCAGGTCGGCGTCGATCGCCATCTGCTTGCCTGGCATCGCGTCCAACGCAAAACGCGCCCCCACTTCGGCAATACGGCCTGCGCCCTTTGTCACAACAACGAAATTGATGATGGTCAGGATGATGAACACCACGATACCGACGGTGTAGTTGCCGCCGATCAGGAAGTGTCCGAATGCTTCAATGACCTTGCCTGCCGCGTCGGGACCGGTATGACCTTCCGTCAGCACGACGCGCGTCGATGCCACGTTCAGAGAGAGCCGCAGCATTGTGCTGACCAGAAGCACAGTCGGGAAAACCATGAAATCGAGCGGCTTCACCGTATACAGGCTGGTAAGCAGAACGATGATGGACAGCGCGATGTTAAAGCTGAACAAAATGTCGAGCGCAAATGCCGGCAGCGGGAGCACCATCATTGCCAGCATCATGACAATGAGGATAGGTGCCGCGAGCGCCTTGCTCTGCGAACCCGACAGCCATGCTGGTAAATTCAGGCTGTTCATTGCATCAATCCATTATCCGGCGCTTTGGAAGCGGCATTGAACGGATCCAGATCGGGAGGTACGTCAATCTGACCAGGCTCGGTCGGACGCACACCGCCATGCTCCTTGTAGACCCGGAGCTGGAACACATAAGCAAGCACTTCCGCAACCGCCGTATAGAGCGCAGCAGGAATTTCTTCGCCAAGGTCAGTGTGACGATAAAGCGCACGCGCAAGGGGCGGCGCTTCCAGCATCGGAACCCGGTGTTCAGCCGCAATTTCCCGGATTTTGGCAGCGACATCATCAGCGCCCTTGGCCACAACGGTCGGCGCACGCATTTTCCCTTCGGTGTATTTGAGTGCTACGGCAAAGTGGGTCGGGTTCGTCACGATGACATCTGCAGTGGGAACTTCAGCCATCATGCGACGCTTCGCCATTTCACGCTGCATCTGCCGGATGCGCGCCTTGACCATCGGATCGCCGTCGGATTCCTTGGATTCCTGGCGCACCTCTTCGCGTGTCATCTTCAGCTTGTTCGCGTAATGCCACATAACATAAGGCACATCGATCAGCGCGATGATGACGAGACCGCAAACGATGGTGATGAAGCCGGTCAGCAGCAAATGACCGAGGTGCGCTCCGCCCGAGGCGAGCGGCTCGGCACCCAACGCGAGCATGGCCTCGGTCTGGCTGGATACCACTTGCCAGGCAATGACACCGATCAGCAAGGTCTTGCCGATTGCCTTGACCAGTTCCACAAGCGCCCGCGTGGAGAACATGTTGCCCAGCCCGCTCATTGGATTGAGTCGGGCGAAATTGGGAGTCAGTGCTTTAGTACTGAATAGCCAACCACCAATCAACAGCGGCGAAGCGACGGCAGCAATCAGCAGGATTCCGGCCAAGGGAGCAATGCCAATAAGGACGTCCGCCAATCCAGGCACGATACGCGTAAGCAGAAGGCTGAAATCGAAAGCCTGTTCCCGTTCCAGCGTCAGGCTGGACGCCAGCATGCTGTTGAGGCGGCGGACCAACCCCTCGCCGGTGAACCAGAGCCCGAGCCCGGCAGCCAGCAGAACCGTACAGGTGGCCAGCTCCCGCGAACGGGGAACGTCGCCTTCCTCTCGCGCCTGCTCCAGTCTTCTGGGCGACGCTGGTTCTGTTCTTTCGAGATCGCTGTCTTCGGCCACCGCCGGCTCCTATCTGGTCCCGCAATGCGCTGCGGATGACGCACTGGGGACGAATAGGAAGAATTATTCTCGAAGTAACAGAATGACTATCCGGGGAATAAGTGAGGAAACCACCCGTTATTCCATGCTGCGGAGCAACGGGTGCGAGGGATTACATCTTCAGGCTTTGCGTCCAGGCCAAGGCGGACATCTGCGCCTGGTTCACCTGCTTGGCGCTGATGCAGAGCGACATCGCCATCGAATCGACATCCGGGGAGTTCAATTCGCAGGCCTCCGCCAGCGCGAGGAAGGGGCCGTAAATGCCCTCGCGCGACAGCAGCGCCTGGGTCACCGACTCGGACAGCTGGATCTTCTCCAGCACGTCCTCCATCGGCACGCCAAGCAGCTTGTCGAGCAGGGAAAACATGCCGGCGACGAACAGGTTTTCGGCTTCATTCTTCGGCAGGAAGGTGCTGCCGAGCAGCTCGGCAAACCGGCCGCGGATGACCGCGGTCTGCATCAGCACCGGGGAATAGCCCGTGGTCGTCGCCGTCGCCAGCAACAGCGCCAGCCAGCGGTACAGGGGTGAATAACCGAGCATGGTCACTGCATGCTTGAGCGATTGGATCTCGCAGCCGAGGCCAAAGCCGGCAGAATTGATGTAGCGCAGTAATTTATAGGACAAGGCCGCGTCGCGTTTGAGCACACCTTCGAGCTGCTTCACATCCGCATTGCGCCGCACCATGTCCATCAGCTGGAGAATCATGGCCTGCGCGGGATTAAGCTCCTTCGAGTGATTGCCTGGCCGTGGCGAGAGGTGCAATTGACCGACGAATGCGTACATGCCGAGTTGCGCACAGACGTCGTATGCCTGCCAGTTGGAGACGTTCCGCGCCACCAGACGAAGTGACGGCATGCCGAGAGAGCGATACAGCTGCACTTGCGGAACGAAGTCCGCCGCCCCCACCTGCAGCTCGAAATGCGACAAATGCGGCAGCAGATTCTTGTCCACGTTCGCAAGGTTGGTATTTCTGATCGAAATGCCAAATCCCTTTGCGCGCGCAGCATGAATAGCCGCAACCGCGGCTTCTCCATTGATATCATCGCCACGCAATGCGAAAACCGTTCCTTTCGGCGGCAATTCGGTCAGCGCCGGATGCTCCAGCAGGGATGGCGTCGCCTCAATGAAGATGATCTGGTCGCCCAGCAACGCACCGGTCTCGGCGTTATTGAGCTGTTCGGCGACGAACTGTGCCAGGGAGACAATCTCCACTTCCGCCGGCCTTTTTCCCGGCGCAACGGCATCCTGCCAGTACAACTCGTAGCCGAGCACTCTTTCCTGAGAGTTGAGCAGCGGCTCCCGAACAATATAGTGCTCTTGTTGCATGGCTCGTTATTTGGTGGGAATAGTGATCGACGCAGAGGACGTCGACATGTTCAGAAACCGAGGCTTTCCAGCAGGTCGTCGACCTGGCTCTGGTTGGACACGACATCGGCATTTCCCGTCGGGTTGATCTGCGGGCCGTTCAGCAGGCCCGAACCGACGTCGCGGCGCACTTCGGCCGGCGAATAATCGACGAGGAGCTGGACGAGTTGCTGTTCAATGTTATGCGCAAGCTCGGTGACCTTCTTGATCACCTGGCCGGTCAGGTCCTGGAAGTCCTGGGCCATCATGATGTCCATCAGTTGCTGCTTGGTGAGCGCAGCGCCGTCGCGCGTCTCGCCCAGGAACGACACCGTGCGTTCGGCCAGCATGCGGCACTGCTGCTCCGAGAATGCCGCCACCATTGCAGCCTGCCACTCCCGGGCAAGAGCCCCCGCTTCCGCCTCGATCCTGTCCTGGACCGGGCTCGCCGTTTCAGTCGCCGTCAGTACGCGCTGCGCGGCCTGTTCCGTCATCTTCGCGACATAGTCCAGCCGGTCGCGCGCGTCCGGAATTTCATGCGCAGCCTTGGCAATCAGCTTGTCGAAACCCAGCCCGCGCAAGTTGTCATGCAACATGCGCGTCATCTGACCGACCCGCGCGAGCATCTCGTCCTGCGGAATGCCCTCTGAGCCGGTCTTGGGCTGGTTCAGAGCCTGATTCACGTCAGGCACCTACTTTTTCCAGCTTCTCGAAAATCTTCGTCAGCTTTTCGTCCAGGGTAGCCGCGGTAAAGGGTTTCACGACGTAGCCATTTGCACCGGCCTGGGCCGCCGCAATGATGTTTTCCTTCTTCGCTTCCGCCGTGACCATCAGCACCGGCAGTTTTGCCAGCGCCGCATCGGCACGGATATTCTGCAGCATGGTCAGTCCGTCCATCACCGGCATGTTCCAGTCGGAGATGACAAAGTCGAACTGCTCGCTGCGCAGTTTGGAGAGCGCCATGGCACCGTCTTCTGCCTCATCGACATTCGTGTAGCCCAATTCTTTCAGCAGATTGCGGACGATACGACGCATCGTCGAAAAATCGTCAACCACCAAGAATTTCGTATTTGGACCAGCCATGAATTACTCCATTGTTTCTCAAACCGTTGTAAGCGCCGTCCACTCGCAGTGTGCAACAGCCGCCCTAAGTATAATCCTTCCGCTCTTCATTATGCACCTAAAGCAGGTTGCTCTATTGCGGCTGCAACGAAAAGCGACAGGAGGTAAACAGAGTGTGTATTTTCTGACAATACCTCATACCCGCAATGCACGGCTGCTGTTCGCAGCCAGGTATCCCAGCACCATTCCCGGCAAAGCGTGCAGCGCACCAATTTCGTGTGCGGCGCCGATCGCGATTGCTTCCCTGGGCATGCCGAACACGACGCAGGATGCCTCATCCTGCGCAAAGTTATAGGCGCCCGCGTTCTTCATGCTGAGCATGCCGGCCGCACCGTCCTTGCCCATCCCGGTCAGGATCACCCCGACGGCATTCTTGCCCGCGCACCGTGCCGCGGACTCGAACAGCACATCGACCGAAGGACGGTGCCGGTTCACCGGCGGCCCCTGGTCGAGCTGGGTCACGTAGTTGGCGCCGCTGCGCGCAAGCTGCAGGTGCGAATGGCCGGGTGCGATGAATGCATGGCCGGGCAGCACGCGCTCCCCGCCCTCGGCCTCTTTCACCGTGATCTTGCACAGGCCGTCGAGGCGTTTGGCAAAGGAACGGGTAAAGCCTTCCGGCATATGCTGCGTGATCAGGATGCCCGGGCAATCCGAGGGCATCTGCATCAGGAATTCCTTGATCGCCTCAGTGCCGCCGGTGGATGCACCAATGATGATCAGCTTTTCGCTACTGGTCAGCGGGTTGCGAATCAGCGGCAGGCCTTCGCTCGGCCCCTTGACCGCATCGGCCTGAGCCACTGTACGCGCCCTGACCCTTGCCTTTGCGGCGGCGCGGATCTTGTCCGTGATGAGCTCGGCATACTCCAGCATTCCACTCTGGATCGAGAGCTTGGGCTTGGTAACGAAATCCACTGCGCCGAGTTCCAGCGCACGCAGGGTGATTTCCGAACCACGCTCCGTCAGGGACGACACCATCACGACCGGCATGGGACGCAGACGCATCAGCTTTTCGAGGAAGTCGAGGCCGTCCATCCGCGGCATTTCAACATCGAGCGTGAGGACGTCAGGATTGGTTCTCTTGATCAGGTCACGTGCCACGATGGGATCGGGGGCAACACCAACCACTTCCATATCCGGCTGTTTGCTGATGATTTCGTTCATCACACTGCGGATCAACGCCGAGTCGTCCACGATCAATACTTTAATCTTCATGATGCTTGCTTTCTAAACCGGACACTCACCCAAACAGTTCGACGTCGCCCGCCACCGGAGTGGTCTGCAGGCGGCTTGCGTAATCCTGCTCGCGGTTCACCAGCGTGTTGTTGTTCAGTTGCTTGAGTTTCTTTACGAGGACTTTACCGGTGCGGGGGAAGAAGTAAACCTTGCGCGGGTAGATGTCATTGAGATCCTCTGCGACTACGCGGATGTTTTCCGCGCGCAGGTACTCGCGGACGAATTGCGCATTCCGCTCACCGACGTTAATGGCGATGAAGCCGCGCAGCACATTCCCGCCGCCGAATACCTTGGCCTCGAGGTTTTCGCGTCGTGCGCCCGCCTTCAGCAAATCGTTGATCAGCACTTCCATTGCATAGGTGCCGTAGCGCATGGAGGCCGATACCGGGCTGTCGCCGTCGGCGCCGCCGTCGGGTAGCATGAAGTGGTTCATCCCGCCGATGCCGGTGACGCGGTCCCGGATGCAAGCGGACACACATGACCCGAGGACGGTGACGATCATCATGTCCTTGCAGGTGAAGTAGTACTCGCCCGGAAGGATTTTCGCCGCGTCGCAGTCGAATGTCCGATCGTAGTAGACATTGGTCGCAAAATGCTCTTCGAGGGCGTAGCTCATACCTTATTTCTCAGTCCTGCGTGGGACCGCGCGATGGCCTGCGCCGCGGTTGGGATCCAGTTCATACACGGTCTTGCCTCGCAGCTTGAACGCATCGGATACATACAAAAAGTTTTCGGAGTGACCGGCAAACAGCAATGCATCCGGCTTCATCAGCGGCGCAAAGCGAGAGAGAATTTTACCCTGCGTCGGCTTGTCAAAATAGATCATGACATTTCGGCAAAAAATCGCGTCGAACGGCCCCTGCACAGGCCAGTCTTCCGACAGCAGGTTGAGTTGCTTGAATGTTACCATCTGGCGCAGCTCCGGCCGTACACGTACGAGTCCGGAGCGCTCGCCTTTCCCTCGCAGGAAAAAACGCCGGGCCTGCTCCGGTGGCATCTTGTCGAGCCGCTCGATCGGATAGATACCGGCCGCGGCTGTCGCAAGTACGTTGGTGTCGATATCCGTGGCGATCACATGCGCCTGTGGCGTGAGCGACCCGAGTGCCTCGGACAGGGTCATTGCGATCGAATACGGCTCCTCTCCAGTCGAACTGGCCGCACACCAGACCGTGATCGGATCCTTCTTGCCGCGCACGTGGTCCGCAAGGATGGGAAAGTGATGCGCTTCACGGAAGAACGAGGTCAGGTTGGTGGTCAGCGCGTTGGTAAAGGCTTCCCACTCATCGTTGTCCTGCCTGCTCTCCAGCCCATCGAGATACTCCTGAAACGAACGGATGCCGGTAGCACGCAAGCGCCGCGCCAGGCGGCTGTACACCATCTCCTGCTTGCTGTCCGCCAGGGCAATGCCCGCACGCTTGTAGATCAATGACCGAACCCGTTCAAAGTCACGAGGCGTAAACTCGAACTCTTTACCAGTTTCCTGCTTCTGTCTTACCGAAGTCACCACACCCAGAATTCTTTCCCGTCAATCGTCACTTTTTATTCGTCGATACCGTAATTACGGCGCTATCCTTTGCGTCCGCCCGGCCCGGGCTTCACCGGCAGTGCGCTGGCCGGTTTGGCGGCAGCCGGAGCGCTCTGCGCAACCGGCGCACTGGAACGGTAGCCGACCCGGAAGCCGCCCCAATGCTTGCCGTTCACGTAAATGGGCGCAGACAGGTCGTGCATCACCTCCCCGGTGTCGCGCTTATACGTCTGGAGCAGGAACGGCTTGGTATTCGAACCGCAGCGCGCACCGGTACGGTCGTTAAAAATGCGCTTGGTCCGGTTGTTGACTAGGTCCACATCGTAGTTTCCGGTCAAAGGCTTGGAAAACTTCCGGTTGTGCGTAGGGAAGTATCCGTTATTGTCCACTGCGCCGGCATAGGCAATCTGCGGCATCTTCTCGAGAATGGATTCCTGGATGGCAGGGAGGACGCGATCGGTAAAGGCGTCGAATGCCGTCTTGTGCTTTTGTGGATTGGTGTTCGGGATTGGCGTGTATTTGCGGTCGAACAGGGCCGCCTCGGTGATCTGGCCACTCGCAATCGCTTGCTCGAACACTTTGCCGACCTCCCTTGCAGCCAGCTGGGCCACAATGCGGATTTCGTCGTGCGAGGTCTTGGCGTTGGAATGCGAAAGCACGTCGAACAGCATTTCGCCGCGCTCGGACAGGATCATCGCAGAGGTCGCTGCACGCGGCAACTCTTCCTCGGTAGCCAGCATGCCGTCACGGATGCGGGAAATGGCCTCGGCAATGATGTGCGTCGATTCGACATGTTCGCGCGAAGCGCCCGCGATCTGCTGGATTTCACTTTCCGAAGCGGCGGAAGATCGCTCGATGTTCCCGAGGAAGGCATGCACGCGCTCGACATTATGCGCAGCCTCATTCACTTTTTCCGTCAAGGCGGTCATCCCGGCAGCAGCCCGCTCGGCCTCTTCATTGATCTCCCGCACCATCACGCCGATATCGTCGGTAGCGGATTTTGTACGCTGCGCCAGCTGCCGCACCTCTCCAGCCACCACGGCGAAACCGCGCCCGTGCTCGCCTGCGCGGGCCGCTTCGATCGCCGCATTCAGCGCCAGCAGGTTGGTGCGTGCGGCAATCTCGTTAATGACTTCGGTAATGACATGGATCCGGCGGGATTTATCCTGCAGCTTGCTCATCACTTCCGAAGCCACCTGTGCATCCTGCCGTGCATTGCTGATCTGCCGCAACCCCTGGTCCACTTCGGTACGTCCGGCGACGCTCTCGGCGCGGACATCCGCAGCGACTTTCGACGCGCGTTCGGCGTTGGCTGCAATCTGGTCGGTCGTCCGTGCCGTTTCCTGGGCCCTGCCGACGATATCCTCCGTGGTCTGGAGGTCGAGGTCTACCTTTTTCTTGATCGAATCCACAAAGTAGGAAGTCTCTGCGGCACCGATCATGATGTGGTCGACCTCCTCCCCCATCTGTTCGACGAAGTGCGTTGTGCCGCCGTTACCGTTGGACCCGGCGAGCCAGGAGATGGCGACAGCAATCGCTGCTCCCAGCCCTGCAAGCAGAATGGAGCTGGAACCGGGGGCGATCCAAAGGACGAACGCCGCCGTCGCAATGCTCGCTGCAACCGCTGCTGCGCCGACGACCATGTACCGAATCGATTTTTGTTCCATGATCTTCATTCGGCCTCCCCCGGTATTTGATCCCGCTCTTCCAGCGTAGCATATCCAAAGCACAATGCAGCCCGGCGTATCAGCTCTCCCTGCCCGATCAGACGAAGGAGAATCGCCTGGCACATCTCATGTCTGCGTCAGATTATGGCTATCATCGACCGATCACAATCAAGGGAACAAGACTTCAATCGTGCCCCAATTGGCACAAAAAAACGTGCCCCCAAGGGCACGTGGTTCAGAACTCTTCCCATTCGCCGCCATCGTTTGCCGGCACGTTTGGCTTGCTCCGTGCGATCGGCTTCGGCGCCGCAGGCGTGGCAGCAGTTTTTGGCAGCACGGGCGTGCGCGGAACGGGCTCTGACGAACGCGGTGCACGGCTAGCCGCCGGCACCGTCGTCACGGCGGGCAGCGCCATGCTTGCCATGCCATCCACCTTGAACACAGCAACAGCTTGCGAGAGAGTGCCTGCCTGTTGCTGCATGCTTTCGGCGGTGGCTGCTGCCTGCTCGACCAGCGCAGCATTCTGCTGGGTCATCTCGTCCATTTGCGCAATAGCGCGGTTGACCTCTTCGATACCCGAGCTCTGCTCCTGGCTGGCGGCAGTGATCTCGCTCATGATGTCGGCCACATGCTTGACCGAGGTCACGATCTCGTCCATCGTCTTGCCCGCCTGATCCACCAGCTTGCTGCCGGCGTCCACCTTCTCCACCGAGTCGCCGATCAGCGCCTTGATCTCCTTGGCCGCCCCTGCCGAACGCTGCGCCAGGTTGCGCACTTCCGCCGCCACCACCGCAAAGCCGCGGCCCTGCTCGCCGGCTCGCGCCGCTTCCACCGCTGCATTCAGCGCCAGGATGTTGGTCTGGAACGCAATCCCGTCGATCACGCCGATGATGTCCACGATCTTGCGCGAGCTCTCCTTGATCGAACCCATCGTCTCCACCACCTGGCCCACCACCTGGCCGCCTTTCAAGGCGTAGTCGGATGCCGACACCACCAGCTGGTTGGCCTGGCGTGCGTTCTCGGCGTTCTGCTTCACCGTCGAAGTCAGCTCCTCCATTGAGGACGCCGTCTCTTCCAGCGAGCTCGCCTGTGATTCGGTGCGCGACGATAGGTCCGCATTGCCGGAAGCGATTTCCCGCGATGCGACAGAGATAGTATCGGTGCCCTGCTTGATATGGTTGACCGTATTGACGAGGTTACCCTGCATCGATTTCAGCGCACTGACCAGTTGACCTGCCTCATCATTTCCCGCCACCTCAATCTTCGCGGACAAATCGCCGCTGGCGATGGTATTGGCAATATCGGCCGCGTCGCGCAATGGCACGATGATGGTACGGGTGATGAACACCGCGATGAAGGCTCCGATTGCAATGGTGAGGATGCCGATGGCCACCATGCTCATACGGGTCATGCCGTAATTGGCCTGCGACGCCTCGTAGGTCGCCTTCATCTCTTTCTGCTGGTAGTCAGCCAGGGCAACCAGGCTGGTCATCCATTTTTCGTGCAACGGGATAAAGTCCGATTTCAGAAGAGCCGACGCATCGAAGTAATTGCCGCCGGAGACATGCCCCTTGATCTTTTCGATGACAGGGAAAATCGCCTGCTTCTGCTCGATCGAGGACGCAAGCAGCGACTTGGACTGCGGATCGTCGGAATACTTCTGCAGTGTCGCCTCGGCCTTGGCGTACACATCGAGCAGGACTGCCAGGCGCTTGAGCTCGCGCTCCCCCTCAGTTGCATCGGTTGGCGTTGCCACCTTACGCAGCGACAGCGCCAGCCCCCAACCGGCCTCACGCATTTCCATGCCGCTGGTCAGGCTTCCAACCCGCTCATTGACGATCCGCTCGGTCGTTCCATGCAGTTGACTCATGCGCCACAGGCCGAGCACCAGAAGAGCGGTCGCGCAAAGAAGCACGAGGCCAAATCCTAGAGCGAGCCTTGTACCGATTTTGATATCCGAGATCTTGAACATGTTGGAGTCCTTTTTGTATGCAATGGAGGGATGGTGATCTCAGTCTTTGGTCAGAACTCTTCCCATTCGTCCCCCGTTCCGGCGGGAACGACCGGTTTCGCACGCGCCCCCGGCGGCGTGGCGGATCTTGTCGCGACAGCCCGGGCCGATGATTCAGATTTGACCGGTAGCGGTTTGTGCTGAACTGCAGGAGCTGCCGCCTTCGGCACAGATAGCGTGGCCATCTGGTCCGATCCATTCACCTTGAATACCGAAACCGCTTGCGCCAGCGTCGATGCCTGCATCTGCATGCTGTCGGCGGCAGCAGCTGCCTGCTCCACCAGCGCCGCATTCTGCTGGGTCATCTCGTCCATCTGCGTGATGGCCTGGTTGACCTGCTCGATGCCGGCACTCTGTTCCTGGCTGGCGGCGGTGATCTCGCTCATGATGTCGGCCACATGCTTGACCGAGGTCACGATCTCGTCCATCGTCTTGCCCGCCTGATCCACCAGCTTGCTGCCGGCGTCCACCTTCTCCACCGAGTCGCCGATCAGCGCCTTGATCTCCTTGGCCGCCCCTGCCGAACGCTGCGCCAGGTTGCGCACTTCCGCCGCCACCACCGCAAAGCCGCGGCCCTGCTCGCCGGCTCGCGCCGCTTCCACCGCTGCATTCAGTGCCAGGATGTTGGTCTGGAACGCAATCCCATCGATCACGCCGATGATGTCCACGATCTTGCGCGAGCTCTCCTTGATCGAGCCCATCGTCTCCACCACCTGGCCCACCACCTGGCCGCCGCGCATGGCGACGTCGGATGCCGACACCACCAGCTGGTTGGCCTGGCGTGCGTTCTCGGCGTTCTGCTTCACCGTCGAAGTCAGCTCCTCCATCGAGGACGCCGTCTCTTCCAGCGAGCTCGCCTGCGATTCGGTGCGCGACGACAGGTCCGCATTGCCCTGCGCGATCTCACCCGAGGCCACACTGATGCTCTCAGTGCCGGAACGAACGTTCCCGACAATTTGCGACAGGCTTTCGTTCATCTGGCGCAGCGCATCCAGGAGCTGGCCGATCTCATCCCGGCTCTTGTCGTCGATGCGGGCAGTCAGGTCGCCGGTCGCCACTCTGCTCGCGACCTCCACCGCCTGGTTGAGCGGGCCGGTGATGCTGCGCGTGATTACCCAGGCGAAAACACCGCCAATTGCCAAGGCAACCGCCCCCAATGCGAACAACAGCACCATGAGCTTGCTGTCGTCAGACACGGAGGTGGCCAGGAGTTCCTTGGCAGCTGCCTGCTGCAGTTGCAGCAACTTGTCCATTTCAACGACGGCCTGCTGGTTGAGCGGGTCAATCTTGCTGGCGATGACCTTGGCTGCCCCCTCGCTGTTGAAGGCAAGCGCTTGGCCGATCGCCTCCTTGAAGGGAGCCGCGATTTCCTGGTCGAGGCGCGAGATGTCAGCAACGATCTTTTTCTCGGCGTCGGTCAGACCCAAGGCAGCAAGTTTGTCGCGCGCCTCCGCGTAGCGCTTGTTCTGCTCCTTGACTCGCCCCTCTTCCTTCTGCATTGCGCCGACATCGGATTGCAGACCGATGTTTCGCATGGCCACACCGCCTTCAAGCAAGGCGCTTTTCATGGTAGCGGCCAAATGCCCCTTCGTATCCGAGAGCTCGAGGCCCTCGATCAGCTTTTGCTTATTCTTGGTCATGAGCGCATTACCCAGCACTACCATCAACGCAAGAATCGCAAGGATGATGCCGAAACTGACCCCGAGACGCGCTCCAATACGCAAGCTACGCAAATTCATATACTTCTCCCGACACAATCCGCTTTGTAGTTACCGGCTGTGCTGCGGTGATCATCGATCAAAACGACCAAGCCACTGCAGTACTGCCATTCATGCATATTACCTTCAAGCAACGTCACAATCCATTGCTAACTTGCCGAGACATGCGAAATCCCGCAGAGAAATAATCCCCGTCAAGGCAACCGTCCATTTTGCGCAACGAGTTGGCCATCAGCCTTGGTGCTGCGCCGATCAGACCCTGCTTCAAAACTCTTCCCATTCATCGCCATTTCCCGCCGGTGCAGCCTTTGACGGCTTGGCGACCACAACCTGCTTGCGCGTTGCGGAAGGCTTTGCCACCGGTACTGGCTTTGGCGCGGCCGGAGCAGCAACCGCTGCCGGCTGGGCAAATAGCTCATTCGCCATCCCGAGCTTGAACACGCCCACGGCCTGCGCAAGGTTGACGGATTGCTCCTGCATGCTCTCCGCAGCCGCCGCTGCCTGCTCGACCAGCGCCGCATTCTGCTGGGTGATTTCATCCATTTGCGCAATAGCGCGGTTGACCTCTTCGATACCCGAGCTCTGCTCCTGGCTGGCGGCGGTGATCTCGCTCATGATGTCGGCCACATGCTTGACCGAGGTCACGATCTCGTCCATCGTCTTGCCCGCCTGATCCACCAGCTTGCTGCCGGCGTCCACCT
>Ga0196972_1000269_pt1 | contig 35034 bp, 38 predicted proteins | sample S1v_2013CmetaG_FD_148618 | JGI IMG/M metagenome (GOLD analysis project Ga0196972, IMG submission 148618) | Soil microbial communities from Anza Borrego desert, Southern California, United States - S1+v_20-13C | ecosystem: Environmental > Terrestrial > Soil > Desert | place: USA: California...
GCGAAAACAACTCGATTTGTCCGGTACAATCTGACATGGCGGAATCTCCTCAAAAATTCAGCTTCAGCAATTGAATTTTAAGGGCTTTTCGATTCCGCCGTCCTTTTCTCATGAAATATCCAGGCTAGCGCCACGGGTCACATCAACTGTGTCGGATACCGGCTGCGAAACCGTAGCGATTTCGTAACCTTTGAGTTTAGTAGGTGCTGGACTTCCAGCCTTTGTAACTCTTCATGTCGTTTAGGTATACCCAACCGAGACGGTTAGGCTGAGACAGTTTGACCGTCTCATTAGGGTTGTTTTACCGGGTTTGAGATGCTACCGTGCCAGGGTCTAGACCCTACGGAGACAAAACGAGACCTATGGCCGTTTACGGTTACGCCCGCGTGTCCAGCGCCGATCAGGATCACGCCCTTCAGGAACAAGCCCTGCGCAATGCCGGCTGTGAAGTCATCCGTTGCGAGAAGATCTCGGGTACCTCCCGCAACGGGCGCAGCGAGTTGGAATTGCTCCTGGCCTTCCTGCGGCCAGGCGACGTTCTGGTCGTCACCCGGGTGGATCGCCTCGCCCGTAGCATCAAGGATCTTCAGGATATCGTGTACACGCTCAAGGAACGAGGCGTGACGCTGCGGGCGACCGAACAACCGATCGATACCCGGAGCGCGGCCGGCAAGGCCTTCCTCGATATGCTGGGGGTGTTCGCCGAATTCGAGACCAACCTGCGGCGTGAGCGGCAACTGGAAGGGATCGCCGCAGCCAAGGCGCGAGGCGTTTACCAGGGCCGCAAGTCCTCCCTCGACATCGCCGTGGTTCGACGGTTGCGCGAGGTCGAGAAAATCGGAGCGACCGAGATCGCCCGCCAACTCGGTATCAGCCGAGCCTCCGTTTACCGGGCTCTGGCGAAGTGTCCGGCCGAGACGTGAGTTGATTCCGCCCGACTCGCTCCTGCATTTGCGGCAACGGCTGGACCGTTTGCCGCCGAGAAGTCCGGAGCGGGCGGCCCAGGTGGCGGCAGTCGCGCAGCTGTACGGTGTCTCGTCCACCACCGTGTATCGGGCGCTCCAGACCTTCCAAAAGCCTCGTGCGGCGCATCGCGCCGATCGCGGCAAACCCCGCAGATTGCCGGTGGCGGAATTGGAACGCTATTGCGAGCTGATCGCCGCCCTGAAACTCCGGACCCGGAATAAACAAGGCCGTCACCTGTCCACCCGCCGCGCCATCGAATTGCTGGAGCAATACGGCGTTGAGACGGCTCAGGGACTGGTGCGAGCGCCGATTGGGGTTCTCCACAAGACCACCATCGACGTTTATCTGCGCCGTTGGCATCTGGATCAACCGCGCCTGATCCGCCAACCGCCGGCGGTCCGTTTCCAGGCCGAATTCAGCAACGCCTGTTGGCATTTCGACCTGTCACCCTCCGATCTCAAGCAGGTGGAGGCGCCGTTGTGGATCGAACCGGCGCGCGGTACGCCGACGCTGATGTTGTTCAGCGTGGTGGACGACCGCAGCGGGGTGGCTTATCAGGAATACCGCTGTGTCTATGGCGAGGATGCCGAATCGGCGCTGCGCTTCCTGTTCAATGCGATGGCGCCGAAGCCGTTCATGCCAGAGTTCCCGTTCCAAGGAATTCCGGACATGCTCTACATGGATTGCGGTCCGGTATCCAAAAGCCGGGTATTCAATAACGTCATGGATGCCCTGAATGTGGTGTGCCAGGTCCATATGCCCGCCGGCAAGGACAGCCGCCGTGTCACTGCGCGTGCCAAGGGCAAGGTGGAACGGCCGTTCCGCACCGTGAAGGAAGCCCATGAAACCCTGTACCACTTCCACCGGCCGCAAAACGAAGCCGAAGCCAACCTCTGGCTGCAACACTACTTGCTGAACTACAACCGCCAGCCGCACCGCGGCGAACCCCATTCCCGCCTGGAGGATTGGTTCGCCCATCTGCCGTTGGCGGGTTTCCGGGAAATGTGTTCCTGGGAACAGTTTTGCCGCTTCGCCCGGGAACCGGAACGGCGCAAGGTGGGTGGTGATGCGCGGATCACCGTGGACGGCTCGGTGTACGAAGTAGAGCCCCACTTGGCCGGCGAAACGGTGGTGTTGCTGTGGGGGCTGTTCGACCCGGAATTGTACGTCGAATACGAAGGCGAACGTTCCGGCCCCTATACCCCGGTGTCCGGCCCCATTCCGCTCGGGCGGTACCGGTCCTTCAAGAAATCCGTCCACGACGAAAAGGCCGACCGCATCCGTCAATTGGCCAATCAGCTGGGCCTCCCCATTGCGGCGTTGCGCGGTGAGTCGGATATCCAACTCACCGAGCCGGCACGATCCGCAGAGGACCTGCCGCGGCAACCCTTCCCTGCGGAGATCCCGGAAGATCAATTCCCGAACCGGATCACCGCCAAGCTGGCCATCGCCGACGAAATTGCGCGGCCCTTGGTCAAGCTCGGCCCGGAAGACCGCGCCTTTATCGATCAACTGCTGGCCGAAACGCTGGTTCGTCAGGTCGTCCTGGCGCGAGTCCGCGAGCATTTCCGCCACCAGAAACCCCAGGGAGATCACCATGCGCGCTGAAGTGATGGCGTATTACGGGCTGATCAAGCCACTGAGCCGGGCCGGGTATTACGAAACCGAACACCACCGCCAGATGCTCAAGAACGTTCGCGGCGCTATCCTGGAGGGCCGGATCGTGGCGCTGTGCGGTGTCATCGGCAGCGGCAAGACCGTGACGTTGCGCCGGCTGCAGCAGCAACTGAAGGATGAAAACAGGATCACCGTATCGCGCTCGCTGGCCGTGGACAAGCACAGCATCAAGCTGGGCACGCTCATCGCGGCACTGTTCTACGACCTGTCGCCCGGCAAGAAAGTCCGGGTTCCGCCCCGGACCGAGGACCGCGAACGGGAACTGCAGGAACTGGTGAAGAAAAACAAGCGGCCGGTCGCCTTGTTCATCGACGACGCCCATGCCCTCAAGGACGAAGCTCTCACCGGGCTCAAGCGGCTGATGGAAGTGATCGAAGGCGACGGCGGCTGCCTGTCGGTGGTCCTGGCCGGCTGGCCCAAGCTCAAGAACGACCTGCGCCGGCCCAAACTGGAAGAGATCGGCCTGAGGACCGATACGTTCTCCCTGGACGGCATCACCGGTAGTCAGCGCGAATACATCCAGTGGCTGTTGTCGACCTGCACGGGCAACGAGAGCATTCCCGACGGCATCATCAGCCCGGACGCCGTGGACCTTCTGGCCAGCCGTCTGCGAACACCATTGCAGATCGAATGGCATCTGACCCAAGCCTTCGAGACCGCTTACCAGTCCGGTGAATCACCGGTCAGTGCCGAGCTGGTCGAAGCCCTGCTGGCGCGGCACCTGGAAGACCTGGAATCCACGCTGACCCGGCAAGGCTACGGCGTGAAAGAGCTGGTCCAGAACTTCGATGCGAAGCCGGCGGAGATCAAAGCCCTGTTCGCCAACCAGCTCGACGCGATCCGCGCCAGCGAACTGCGGGACCGGATGCGCCGGGCCGGACTGCCGATCTGAGCGGTTCGGTCAGTTGCAAAGAATGTGGTCCTGAACCGGATGATTGCAGTCCCGCACCGATGATGGCAGGCTCAGTGGCAACCAATTCGGTCCCGGTCACACGGATAGTTGCAGTTAATGCGGTCCAGAAATCGCGTGGATTGCAGTCCCAGCGCGTTATGATTTCAGGTCGCTACAATTAAGAATGCCGAACAAGGCATCATGGATATTCTCAACGATCCGACCGACTACAAGGAGAAGATCAAAGCAGCTACTGATCCCGAGGAAAAGCTTCACTATGCCCAAATGGTCGGCATTAAGCGCCTGGCGGCGGGTGTCGTGGAAGAGCTTGACGCCGTTTTTAAGACGCTGCTGAAATAGGCCGCGCTATGGCCAGCACGGCGCAAGAAGCGCTCATTGCTGAATTGCTCGGCGATGTGGGCAAGCTGCACGATGAAGTCAAAGCCCTACGCGAAAGCCTGCCGGCCATCGTCGCGGATCTGAACGAGCGGACGACGGCCCTACACACAGTGATCGCCGGCCTGGGCGACGAAGCCGTGCAAGCCGCGGTCATGGCCCACGTTGAAAACGCGGCGGAGAAGATCGCCGCTCAAGCGTTGCGCGATGCCGCGTCGACGGTGCTCACAACAACGCTACAGGTTCCAATTAACCGTCTGGAATCGGGCGCTTTTGCGGTCTACAAAGCGGCCAAAGCGATGCAACGCAGTGCCCGCGAGCAAGTGGCCCTCCTCGTCGGGGTCAGTCTCTTAGCCGGCGCTGTGGGAGGGGCTGCGGCCACAGCGATGGCCACCTACCTCAAAGATCCGGTCACCCACGCGCGAGCGCCGATCATAGAACACAGGTAAACCATGGAGAAAAAGCCAAGGATGAACAGGGCAAACGTTGTCCCGTTTCGGTCGGGAACGGCGGGCCGCACACGGCCGCCGCTCAAGAGTCCACGCCTGGTCTGGCCCACGCGCACCGATGTGATCGCGGCGGTCGCGCCCGTCATGCGGGTGGGTCGGATGACCTTAACCGGCGCTCGCGCCGTCGCTTGGATCCTCTCTCTGCCCTATCACGCCGTTATGCTCGTGTATGTAGGCATCCTCTGTATTATCGAGTTCTTCCGCGCAATGGTCTTCGCCGCGGTGTTCTTGATGCTCGGCTGGTTGTTGATCCAAATGGTCCGCGATTACCTTATCTAAATCCAACCGAGACATTTGCAATTAAAGTGATCCTGAATCGAATGATTTCAGTCCTACGTCTATTGATTGCAGGCTGAGTGGCAAACAATTCAGCCCCAGCGCTTTATGATTTCAGGTCGCTACATCTATTAATGAGTGATGGGGAAAATCGGTGACAATACTTGATGCGGTACGGCATGACGATTCAAATAATATAAAATGGTATGATATGAAATGATCTCAAACCATTACCGACTCATACCCCCGCCGCTGCCGCTGGATCTGTACGGCGGCGAGTTGCTTCACGGCTTCCGCGTAAGAGGCACACGGAACGCGCCTGATCTGGCCCATGGGCGACCCACGACGCCCCCATATCCGGATCAACACCCAACTACCCCACAGGTCTTTCTGCAGGTGGATCTCGTAGTAGCGGGTCTCCTTCTCCCAACGGAGCCGGAGCGGTTCCTCGGCGGCGATATCGTTACTCATGGTCCCCGAGTGGACTTAAAAAATAACATACAAGTCGGTGAACTGACCCGCAAGACCGATTCCTGATCGAACTTTTCCCGATATCGCTTCGCAACTTCGAGGATAGCCAGCTCAATCGACTCAGCCTCGGAGTGGACAACTTGCAGGACATACGCTCTCTCCCGCTCAATGGCGCCGGTATCGTTTCGCCATTGGCCTTGGGCTTTCCACCAAGTCAGCCCTTTGGGAAACCACGGCGTGACGACTTGGCTCATGAATTCCCGCCATTCTTCGCGGCTCACTGGACCCGCCCCTTTCCTTTCCGTGCCGAAGTAGAGGGTTTCGATAGTCGATGCTTGTTCTCCAGACCGGCAAAGGCGACCGGCATCAGTCGCGCATCCCGCAACGGCGAAACACAGGACGACCGCCGCGACAGCGCCCAGGCGCACAACTCAACCCTTCCCTTTCAGAAGCTGCTCGATCTTGGCGTCGATTGCCGGCAACAGCGCATCGAGGCAAAACTTCTGCATGGAGTCCGGCGTATGCTCGGCAATGTACTTCAGCTTGAGAAGGTAAGCTTCCGGAAGGCGCAGGTTGTAGACCTTGAGCACGTCGTCACGGATGCCGGGTTGGTTCCACGGTAGCGTAGCTGATTCATACGATATGATATGAGATGATTTCATATCATCCGATACTTCATGGCGCCGCTCGGCGCCGGCGATGAAATCCTCAACTCCCGGCGGCGTGTGCGCCTTCGGCTTGCGGGTGAACTTACTCACTGAACACCTCCTGATACAGCGCTTCGATTTCCTCCGAGGCCTTCGGGTCCTTCGGTCTGAGCTCGTCGACACAGAGACCGTCGCGGGCGGCTTTCCGATAGGCGATCCGGTCCCGGACCACGACCCCGGACAAGATCAGGTGCGAGAAGTCAGCCAGGATGTCCTGGGCATCCTGGGATTCATGGACCGAGGGATTGGTCGAAACCCGGCTGATGACCACCCAAGCCCGAAGATTGGGATTGAAGCCATGGGCGCTGCTCACCAGCTCGTCCATGCGGTCGAGGGTCCAAATATCGAACTGGCTCGGCTGAATCGGGATGTAAGCCTTATCGGCCACCACCAAGCCGGCGCGGAGTTCGACCGAATCACGGCCTCCGGCGTCGATGATGATGTCCTGATACCGCTTGGCCAAGTCCTGAACCTCGGCCTGGAGACCTTTCCCGAACTTCTGCACGCAGGCCACCCGCCGCGGCTTGGCTTCGGATTCGTCGCGGCTCTGTGCCCAGTAATTCGCGCTGCCCTGCTGGTCGGTATCGATCAGCAGCACATCTCGGCCGGCCAATGCCCGCTTCGCGGCCAAGTTGGTAGCGAGCGTGGTCTTGCCGGTCCCCCCCTTCTCTCCGCCTATTAGTATTATCATGGCTCTCTCATACGGTATTGAATGATTTCATATCATATCATTGCGTATGATACTTAAACTCGCAATACCAGGGCTCAGGAAACCACAGCCCCGATCGCTTCGAGGACGTAGGGATAAGCGCGCGGCTCTTCGCTGGCTCTTGGGCCGGCCACATTCAGCGCGGCGATATCGAATTCCGAGACGAACGTCCGAATGAGTTCCGCGGCGCGCTTTGGTGAAATTTCGCCGGCGTCGATCAACCGGTACGGCTTTCCTTTCTCGATGCAGAAGAGGAGCGTTGCCTCGGTGCCTCCCTTCGGCCGGCCGAAGTAAAAGATGACGGTTCCGTCGCTATCGAGAACGTTCTGTCGGGTGCGTTCCCGATAGCTTCCGCCTCGGAGTTCCTGAAGCGGGTAGCGGTCCGGAATTGGTCCGTCTTCGGCGAGTCTGCCAGCCGGACACCAACCGCCGCAGGGTGCGCTATGGTCGATGGCGGCATCTAAGGCCGCGCGATCCACGCCGGTTTGTCCTCCGGATACGATCTTGAGAAGTCGCGGCGAATCAGCGCCGATCAAATCATATGATTTCATATCATACCATTCGATATGGTATCCCTCAGTGCCGCAACCTGGTCCACAGCGCCCAGATAATCATCACCGAAGCATCGTCCGGATCTATGGACAAGTAACTATCCGCGGCATCTCTATATTTGATCCGTTGGCAGTCCATCAACAGGTCGCGATTGTCATGCCACAGACCAAATTCGTTTCGAATCCGCATCCCCAAGCCGAAGTGCAGGCCGATCAAATCGGTCTCGGTCATCGCCGCGACTTCCTCCTTTTCGGCTTGGCTCAACATGAGTGCCAAACGGTCTACCGCATCTTGAAGGGTGCGCGGCCACTCATAGCCGGTGAAGTCAGTCATTCGGTTCCCGATCCTCTCGCCGAGTAACTTTCAATCGCTCGGCCGCGCGCTTGCCGTCTTCCCATGCCTGGGCATTTCTCGGACTCGAGAAGATGGAAAAGTGGCAATTTTCCTGGTTCGGGCCATAAAACCCACAGTTAAATCCCATTTTGTAGGCATAGGCCTCGGACCGCTGAGGGGGAACGAGTCTTGTGATGAGTTCCTGGATGCTCATGAATTGACCTGGCTAGTTTTTACCAATCTTGGATGGACAGGGAAAAGCAGCTTATCGAATCTAATGACCGTAAGGTCTTCTGGAAAAAACCGGTCGGTCCTCCGTTCCCCATACGGGTGTAACAAATTGGTTACTTTCTTTACAACGGGCGGAAGGCTGCGGAAATAGGGATTATTTACGGCCTAGCCACAAAGTTATCCACAAAAATTGTGGAAAACCGTAATTCGGTCAAATAGCAGAACGCCCTCTTGCTACGGCCCCCGCAATATCCGTCCCATCCGTGTCACTCGGTCGAAGCTGAAGATGTGTTCACGCGGACTCTCGGAGCAGCGCCCGACCATCCGCCGGGGAAAATCGGGAGAACCATCGTCCAAGTAAACAGCGGCACCGCAAAAACACGTTCCAGAATAGCGGACAAGGCGAATCAAGTATGTATCGCCTTTTTTTAACAATTCCAATTGCCCGTTTTTTTCAGAAAACGCCAGTGCGGAATCTGGTGCTGGTATGATCCGGTCATCCAGAAGACGTATCCAAGGGCGTATTACAAAAAACCATATCGCAATAGGGATACCTATTGCCCCAACCAGAATCGTCAAATGTTGGGTGGTTACCGCGCGTGGTGACATCAGCCCGAAATAGCTCAGGATCGGCAGAAATACAGCGGTAAGCATGCCGGCTAAAACGTAGCCTCGGATCAATAACGACTGCCAGCTTCCAATCCGCACCTGTCCATCCTGGAAGAGCAGTTTTGCCCGCAAAGACGGCTTTATTTCACCGGGTTTGGTAACTTCATAGCTTATTGTTCCTATTTGATCGTTACCATCTACGGCCGTAGCTTGCTCAAACACGCTATTAGGCTTAGATATCGCGTCCACATCATCAGAAAGCAGCTCGGGAATAAGCTGGTAAAGATTTTCGTTTCCACGGCCACCGCCTTCTATATAGTCCGGCTTGGGATATTGGCCGAGGCCGCGCTCTCGAGCCAAGGTGATCACACGGTTCTTACGTTTCTCCCAATAACGCACGACGCTTCTATGCCAATCAAGCCAATCCGTTGGACTCTCAGATGTTTCGCGCACGGACTTCCCAACAGGATCTCCAGCATCCGTTAATTCCATTATCGATTGAACGATTTGCGCCGCCATGAACCGCCGCTGATCGGGACCATAATCGGCCACCTTCAGTGACTCCTGAGCCAGAGCTTTTAGAATGTAATATCCCTTTTGCTCAATAGGTTCGTCCTCAAGCCACTGCAAAAGGCATTGAAGCAGATCACGCATAAAGTCCCCCAAACGGTGTTTGCCGGCGTTTGCTGTAGTAGCCGGTGTTCATTGTTTTTAAAACTAAGTGCTCCAATCATTTTCGAGGAAAGACATTATGAGCACTCAGTTCGCAATTGATACTACCGGGCAGATCATTCATATCTCAGAGGTCGAACGGGGATTAAGCTGCAACTGTTTTTGTGTGGTTTGCAGTGAACGTATGGTGGCAAAGAAAGGGCCGGAGCGGGAACATCACTTTGCCCATGAATCCAATAAACAGGATTGCAGCGTAAGCCATGAATCCTTGCTGCATCGATTCGCCAAGCGCGTTATTCAAGAGGCAGGAGAGCTAGCAGTCCCGCCAACTTCCGGCCAAACCGCTCCGCGATGGCTGAGGTTCGATCGGGTAGAGGAAGAAAGTCGTCTTGAAACGGTCAGACCAGACTTGATTGGCTACAGCGGAAACATCCCGATTTTGATTGAAGTCGCCTACAGCTCCTTTGCCGGCGCCGAAAAAATTGCGAAGCTGAAGACACTCGAACTCCAAGCCGTGGAGATCGACGTTCATCACCTCCATCCGGAAAATTTCGATCCGGAAGTAGCCCGTGTCTCCATTCTGGATGACACCACGAATAAAAAATGGCTCTTCGCTCCAGAAGAGCAGCGGAAACCCTCCTATACGGAGGAAAAAGTCGTCATTCAGGGGATCTGGGTGTTTCTGCGATATTTAACCTACGGCGACCTTGCCATCCGGGTTCCGGCATTCAATCCGGAGGTCAATGCCATCGTCAAAGCTATCGCGAAGCGCTATTGGGGGCGATGGAATACGACGTATAAAAACTGGATCGTGCCTCAGCGTTGGGCACAGCGCGCTGCGGACGATATTCGTGCAGAGAACGATTCGCCGGATGCCGCCGCTTGAATATCGGGCGAACAGGTGAACATCTCGTTATGCGTTTTTTCTGCCTTTTCGGATAGACTCTCCCGCTTTTGCGGTCGGGCCGGGACAACGTGGCCCGACCGATCCACTCGATCTATAAGAACAAAGATTCAATGCGCCGTATTTCTTTCCTGTCCCTGCTCCTTTGTGCTTCTCTTACTGCTTGTATCAGCGATCATCGCACCAAGTCCAAAGACCATGCACCGGCGGCTCCGATTGCCCAACACCACACTAAGCCCAAATCCACCGGCAAGGTGGAATTGCCACCAACCGAGATCGTCCGAGAAGGCAACCTGCTCCGGCTCAACTACGAAGGCTTTACCGTCTGGCTCGACTGCGAGAAGCGCGGCGCGGTGAAGTGGCGTTATAACGCTCAGCACGACAGCGGCAATGAGGCCCGCGATGGCAGCTTCAGACTCGATCCCTACGTTCCGAAGGACTGCCAGCAGACCAACACGAAAGGCTACGGTCACGGCTACGACCGTGGGCACCAAATACCCGCAAATCATCTGGACGCCTCGGCCGTCGCCATCAAGCAATCGAACTACATGACCAACATCCTGCCGCAGACCTCACAAATGAACCGCGGCGCTTGGTTGCTCACCGAGGAAATTGTCGAGTGCTACAGGGATATCGATGAGCTACTGGTCATCGGCGGTGTAATTTGGGGCAACAACCCGACGGATGACTTTTTCGTTCAAAGCCATGGCGTGAAGACGCCGGACGCCTTTTGGAAGGTAGTAGTTCGCGGCGACGGGCGGACTATCGCCTGGATCGTGCCGAACACGAAGGATGCGGTAGAGGCTAAGCTTGATAGCTATCTCGTGACGGTGGATGAGATCGAGAGGCTAACAGGGGAGAAGCTGCCGGTGACGGGGGATGTCAGGATCACGAAGCCTAAGGGGAGCTGGGTGGTGCCGATTGGGTGTAACAAGAGTTGAGGGTAGTGAGTGTTAGCCGTTCTTCTTCGGCTGGGCTTGTATTACGAGGAGGGATTGATTGACGCAGCGGAGTGGAAGGCGAAAAGGAGTTGAGTAAATGAGGGTTTGATGGCTGGGACGCTGCGGCGCCGGGGGCTAGCTGAAATTTGGGCAGGGGGGACGGGGCAAGTCACCCGATATTCACAGGGCTTCGCACCGGAATTGTGGATAAGCGAATGGTACTCGATCTACTACCGCAGCAGCTTTATCAGAAAGCAAAGTCAGCCGAGAAAGTCTTTTAAGCGCTGCTGTAAGGCGTCTTTGTCCTTGATTTGGCATTCCCATATCACCAGCACACGCCAGCCTTGGGCAATCAAGGCGGCTTTGTGCTGGGCGTCCCGTCGCTGGTTTCGCTCAAGCTTGGGTTTCCAATAGTCGGCATTGGATTTCGGCTGATGGGCGATCTTGCACGCCGGGTCCGGGTGCTGGTGCCAGAAGCACCCGTGAACGAAGATCACGGCACGGCGGACTGGAAACACCATGTCCGGATTGCCGGGAAGGTCTTTCCTATGCAGCCGGTAGCGGTAGCCCATGCCGTGAACAAGCCGCCGGACTTTCATTTCCGGCCCCGTATCCTTGCTGCGTATCGCCCGCATGTTGGCGCTGCGGGTCTCTTTCGTGATTCTGTCCACCTTGTGATACTCTGCGCACCGCCTATTCTTGCCTTACACCTCTATTCACTTGGCAGACACTGAATGGCCTTACGCATTATAGAATTCTTCGGTTACGCACCACTCGACCCGACCGCACAACCCTACGTCACCGCGCGGGAATGCCCGTTTGTGGGCGGCGGCTGCTCTAAGCCGAACCACGGGGCTTGTGCTGTCCAGCAACTGAGCATCCCCGAACCTGTCATTTGCTGCCCGAACCGCCTCTATGCTGACAGTTTCCGGATTCTAAAGGACATAGCCAAAGCTACTTTCGGGGCGGGCGTTCAATTGGTCCGGCCTTCGGATGTCGCTGCCAAGCGCTTAGCAGGGGAGCTTACCGGAAACGAAGTCGCTGTATTCGGTCGGTACTGGGGGCAAGAACTGCCATTGCCGCGCCCTCCGGGAACCAATAATGCGGAAACTCGGAAATACTACGTTGATTGGATGCTGGCGAAACTTGACGCAAAGGGGGAGCTGGCCGAGATAACGGCGGTCGAGGTGCAGACAATTGACACAACGGGCAATTACTCCGACCAGGCGCAGGCCTTCTTTGCGGGTGAAGAATTTACGGATCGGCAAGGAAGAAGTAGAGGATACAGCGAAGCGGGCATGAACTGGGAGAACGTGAACAAAAGGATTCTGCCCCAGCTTATCTACAAAGGCCACGTCCTGCGCCGAGAAGCCAAATGCACTAAGGGGCTGTTTTTCGTTTGCCCGAAGCAGGTATATGAGCGCATCCGGGACCGGTTGGGTGGGAACATGCACACGTACCAGCCGCATACGGGGGCGATAACCTTCCGCAGCTATGAGCTAGGGCCGGAAACGAAACCCGGCCGACTGCGGACCCTCGACTATGTGGGCCAGTTCACGACGACGGTTGACCAAGTGGCGCTCGCCTTCACCGCGCCGATGAACCTACCTGATCCGAACGTCTACGAAGCGGCGATTGAAACCGCCCTGGCAAAACGCATCACCACAACCTACCCCAAAGAGGACCTTTAATGCGGATTCGGCGCATGCCCTCGCTCTCGGTCGGACGTTGCGGATGAAGTACGCTTTCCGGCTATGGCAAAAACAAAAAAACCAAAAGATTCAACTTCGAAAGATAAAGATCCAGCTCCAAGATTCGGCATCGGCGAATGGTACGGTTACTCGTTCATCGGTCTATCGGCCCAGGAACGTAAAGAATTTGCCGCATTTAAGCCCGACAAGAAGAAGCGCTTGAACAAAAAAGAGCGCGACCGGCTCGCCGTCCTTGAAGCCAAGCATTCAGGCTCCCAACAGCTTAAGCCAAAGGAAATGACCCGGTTGACTGAACTCAGGGAGAAAAAGAAGAATGCACTGGCGGCCAACAAGCCATGTCCGTTCAAGGGGCTGGCAACAGACGCCATCTGTACCAAAGACGGCGGCGTCTGCTCGCTTAGGCTCTACGAGCAGCGCCAAGGCGTCGTGGCTCCTGTTCACGGCGATCGTGGCGGGCTCCGCGCACATTGTCCGTCCCGGTTTCACGAGGGCCTGGAAGTATCCAAATGGGTTGGAGAAACGATTCTTGGCGATCCTAGCTCAGCGCTAGCAGGGGAAGTCGGGTTCCTCGAATCAAGCAAGACTGTCGATAGCCAGGATGTCGAGGATGTGGGTCGAATCGACATGGTGCTGGTGAAACGCAACGTCACGGAGGGTCATCCTATGCAGTGGTGCGCAATGGAAATCCAAGCCGTTTACTTCTCCGGCAGGGAGATGGGCAAGGAGTTCAAGGCGATCATTGCGGACACTGGGAACAGCTTGATTTTTCCTACGGAGGCCCGCCGTCCCGACTACCGCAGCAGCGGCCCGAAGCGGCTGATGCCCCAGCTTCAAATCAAGGTGCCGACGCTCCGGCGGTGGGGTAAGAAGATGGCCGTCGTGGTGGACCGGGCCTTCTTCGATTCTATCTGCATGGGAATGGATAATGTGACCGATATTTCCAATGCGGATATCGCCTGGTTTATCGTCCGTTTTGAGGAGATCGAAGGCGAGAGGCGCGCCCGGCTCGTCCGAGACGAGGTCCGCTACACCACCCTTGAGCGCTCGGTTGAGGGCCTGACAGGGGGGAAACCGGTTCCTCTTCCGGAGTTTGAAGCCCGTATCACGAAAAAGATAACCAGCCCCGTAACCGAACAGGAATCCGATGCTGACCTATTCACGTTTGATGATAAAGACAGTGAAGGATAACTAAGCAAGGTTTCTGGCGCTGCCTAATAAAAGGCCTAGCTATAGCGGCCTGCAATCAGCGGCGGGTTTTCGATTGCAGGTCGCTACACCTAGCCGCAGACCGCTATATCGAAGATATCGGCAGGCTCTCCGATGCAAGGCGTTACCGCGCGCACTGGCTTGCTGGCGCGTCCTTCCATGCCGGCAATGACGGCGCGGGCGATTTCCCGCCCGAGTAACGGCGGAACGGCGTTGCCCACCTGGACATATTGTTCGGTGCGCGGGCCGGCGAAATGGAACCAGTCCGGGAAGGATTGGATGCGCGCCGCCTCCCGGACGGTAATTGACCGGTCTTGGAAGGGGTGGATAAAGGCGCCCCAATGCAGGTCGCATTTCGTCAGCACCGTACAGGAAAGCCCATTCGGGTGCATCCGCCCATACCGCTTCGTGTGGTCGGAACGCTTGGCCCGCTTCATGCCAGCGGGGAGCAGCTCGAAGGGAATATCCCGCCAGCTCCCACCCTGCGGTATGTGCTGCATCCGCTGAAGGTTGATTTTCGAAAGGCGCGGGGCGCTATGGTTGGAAACGGATTCCGACGAGCCGCGCAAGTACCGCTGATAGTCGTTCTGCGGCGGGCAGGCGTAGGGGAGGCTTCCCCGGTCTTCGCCGTTCCGCAGCTCCGGCAAGTCACCAATGGCGTCCCATACCGTTACGAAGGGCAGGGCGCATCCTGAGCCGTGCGTCGGCTCGGGCCAGACCACCGGGAGCCCTAGTCGGTTGCCGACGAACAGAATCCGCCGGCGCTCTTGGGGAACGCCGTACTCTTCGGCTTTCAGAATTTTGGTTTTGACTTCGTAGCCGTGTTCCGCCAGGCCTGACAGGATTTCGTCTACGGCCTGCCCGTTGCCGACCGAAGTAATTCCGGTCACGTTCTCCATGACGACCCATTTCGGCCTTAAGCCCTCGACGATGCGCAAATATTCACGGAACAAGCCGCTGCGCTCGTCGTGCATCCCTCTTTGGTGGTTGTAGACGCTGAACGCCTGGCAAGGCGGGCCGCCTATTAGGCAATCGAGCTCGCCTCGCTTCAGGCCGGCCGCTTTCAGCAGGTCTTTGGCGGTAATTCCTTGAATGGGGCCGCCAAGGAAAACGGCGTCGGGGTGGGTCGCCGAAAAGGTCTGGCCGGCGAAGTCGTCGATGTCGTTCCCGGCAAGTACGGCAAATCCGGCCTGCCGGAAGCCTTCCGATAGCCCGCCCGCCCCGCAGAACAGGTCTATGGCCGAGAGGGTTCCCTTAGCCATGGTCCCGCCTAAACGTCAAAGGAAGCTGCAAGGGCTCGTTGCGGTGTCGCTCCAGGAATTCGGTTATGGCTTGCCGCGCAAGCCAGGCCATGGAAACGTCATGCTTATCCGACAGCGCGGACATTTCCACGTATTCGTGGTCCGGCAGGCTGACGGAAATGCGCGGTTTCTTTTTGCTGTCTACTGGTTGCTGCATCATGCTGTGCCTTGCGGCTGTTTGCGGCAGTGTGCAGCATTTTGCCGCAAAAGTTAAGCGTAATTTGCCGTAAGGCTTTCCGGTGATTTCAAGCCAAAATCCACGAAAATTTTGAAATGCTTGTCATTCAGCCACTTATAGCCGTAAGGCGCTATCCCTCTCGCAGCCCTAAGAGCCTGTTCACAATCTTCCGCATCTCCGCGATACTGCGGAGATGAAACGCAGACGTTATCCAAGCGACATCAGTCGAGAAAAGTTCGCGGAGATCCGGCCACTGCTGGAAAGCGCGCGCAAGCGTACCAAGCCGCGCACCGTGGACCTGTATGAGGTATGGTGTGCGGTGCTATACCTGCTCAAGAGCGGCTGCCAATGGCGGATGCTGCCGAGCGAGTTTCCGAAGTGGCGGACGGTGCATTCGTACTTCGCCAAGTGGAGCGAACCCGACGAAAAGGGAGTGAGCCTGCTGGAGCGGGCGCTCAAAAAATCAGGTTGGCGCGGCCCGCGAACGACAGGGGCGCAACGCCTGCACGACGTTCCTGATCGTGGACGCGCAGAGCGTGAAGAACACCGATAGTGCGCGGCACAAGGGCTATGACGCGGGCAAGAAGGTGTCGGGGATCAAGCGCCACCTCGCGGTGGACACCCAAGGCCTGCCCCACGCCATTGCGGTGACTACCGCGGAGGTCACCGACCGTCAAGGGACCTTGCAGGCGCTGGAGCGATGCCAAGCCGGGCTGGGCCGGGTGGAGGGCGTGCTGGCCGACGGCGGCTATACGGGCGAACCCTTTGCGCAGGCGGTCAAGCAGCTACTGGGCGCCACGGTGCAGATTGCCAAGCGCAGCGAGCTGCACACGTTTGCCGTCATGCCGCAGCGTTGGGTGGTGGAGCGCTCATTTGCCTGGCTGGAGAAGTGCCGCCGGCTGTGGAAGAACTGCGAGCGCAAGCTCAATACCAGCCTGCAGTTCGTCCACTTGGCGTTCCTGGCCTTACTGCTGCGAAGATCGTGAACAGGCTCTAAGACCATCACGCCCCGTCTCAGCCCTCGCCCTTCGGCTTCCTGGCCCGCCTCGCTAACTCCGGCTTTGCCTTGATGGCCTCCAGCCGCCCCCGCAGTTCCGCCGCTTCATCCCCCGCCTTTCTTTCCCTTTCCTCCGCGTCAGACTTATCCTTCCGTAACTGTTCAAGTTCGCGGGCGGCACTTTCAAGCCGTGCTTGCGCGGCTTGCTCGGCAACTCTGGCGGATTCCGCCTCTCGCCTTGCCTGTTCCGCTGCCCTTATCGCCTCGCCGGCGCGAGCCTCAAGCTCAAGCGCTCGGCGCTCGAATGCATCTCGTTCGGCACTGGCACTGGCGGCTTTCTCCGCCAGCTTCCGCGCTTCGGCCTCGGCTTGCGCGTGAGCTTCGCGCTCTTGATCGAGCAAAACCCCGAGCTGGTCAGCTCTGCGCTGTAATTCGGCGCGAGCCGCTTCCGCGGTATCGGCCCGGTGGATGGCGGCCGTTGTCGCCTCAACCTGGGCGCGCAATTCGGCCCGTAGCCGCTCGATCTCGGCGGTATCGGCTGCAATCTGCTCGGCTTGGCGCTGAACCGTGCCCTGGGCAGCGTCCAGGTCGGCGGAAAGCTGGTCGGCCAAATCAGCGGCTTCCTGCCGCGAAGCTTCCAACTCCTGACGAGCCTGCTCAAGGGCTTCCCTCTCCGCCTGAAGCCGGCTATTGGCGAGTTCGAGGGCGATAGCCCAAATTTCCCCGCCCAGCTCGCCCAAGCGCTCAGTGACCGCCGCTGGCGCCGGCTCCCGAATCGGCGCCGCAGCGGCTTGCCGGTTCGCCTTCCAAATCTGCATCGCCGCTGAAATGTCGGTGTAGCTCCCTCCGCCCAGTCGCTCGCGCACATTCGCCAGCGTGGGGTTCTTGCCTTCGGCGACCAGCTCGTCGGCCGCTGTCCATACCTGTTCTTTCGTCGTGGCCATCGATTCACTCTCGGATTGTAATTGTATGTTGTATTATATTACTACAATATACAACAAAATCCATCGATACCGGCCTGCATCGGCGATAAAAACGGTCAGCTCGGTATGGCAGGGTCTGTCACAGAAAACGGAACGAAAAGTACGCTAAGCCCGCCGTCATGGCAACGAAGGCCGCGCCGCATCTTGCCCACCGCATAGGCGTCCGGTTGGAGTACACCCTAGATCCTCGCTGGCGCATGCTTTTCGGTAACCGGGAATTTGCCCTAATCGATTGGGATAAGCGGCTTCAGATCGGGAAAGGGCAAGATATGGCGAAGGCGCTGCAACATCTTATCGCCGCGTCTGCCGATCGGCTGCAGCGGTACGCCCTGGATTGGCTCAAAGTCAAATTGCAGTATGGCGGGCGAATTCGTGATTTCAGGGAGGCGCTGGCCCGCAGCATGCGCGAACTTGAGCGCAGCAGCAAGGGCAAAGAGCAGCTTGCTGTCTGGCTTCCGATATCGACGTAGCGTTCCGCTTTCGATATAGCGTCGCGCTTTATCGTAGTAGCGTCGCCCCCCCGCTGAAAGGCGCGGCACACAAGGCTTCCAGCGGGTTAAACCGCTCTCTATCTTTTTTCTACCTTCTTTCTACCAGAGGGGGCTGTGGATAAGTCGCCGAGCGGGTCTGCCCCTTCATCAATCGGCTTTCTTCGCCGCCTCCATTGAATTCAGACTAGGTATTTACACGACTCGACGTACCCGATTGAAATTTTTTATGTTCGGTTAGCCAAATCTTTGCTGGAAAGGAGGGAATTACCATGAGTCGTCGTGATGTCCAGGGACGGTGGGAGATTCGACAAGATAACGGTTTTATAGTGGCTGTCGACATTCAGCCCCTCCGAGACAATGGGGTATTCAATGGAACCGCAACCCATTCAAATGGCACGGTTCATGGTGCAGGGTTCGGCGGAGTAGACGTCATAAATCCTAATGAGTTCACGTTCACAATCTCATGGAGTAATGGAACTAAAGGCGCATATATTGCCGCCTTTGATGATGCAGGAATATTGAGGGGCACCACTTTTGATGTTAACAATCCCCAATCCCATGCCCGATGGGAAAGCCTCCGTGCATTCCCCCAGTTTTTGTAGTGACAGGAGGGCGCTGTCGCTTTCGCTGCGAGACATGGAGTGAGCGAGCGAGTCGAGTAGTCCCCGGAAGCCCGAGCGCCGGGTGGATTGCCGGAAGTCGGTGCGTTAGCGACGGTCGAAGGCAATCCACCCGGCATCGCGACCGGGCGTCGAGTCATTGTGGAGTCAGGTCCCGATCCCCTTGTTGGGTCGGGACCGGTCGAACGCAGGACGGCCGGGGCGCCGCAGGCCATCGCTCGTCGCCACAATTGGCTCCTTTTGGCGAGTGGGAGGTCCCAAAAGGTTTTACCAAAAATGGCGACGCAATCGATAAGGAGTTCGATTAGCAGGTTCACAGAGAGAAGTTCACATGAACAACGAATGCAAAAGATCAGAACAACCGCTCACGCCCGAGATGCTCATGGATGCGATCACATGCATCCGAACCACGTTGATCGAAATCCGACAAAGAGAAACCCTCATCGGTACCATGATCGAGGGTGTGATTGCCTATGCCGGGCGGGAGGATCCATCTGAGCAGCGGCGCGAGCGGTGGAACGATTTCGCGAAAGAAGCGATTTTGGACATAATCAGGAGAGGCAACGGTTTGGATGCCCAGGATGATAAACGTGCGAAGTGCGATGAGAACCTGAGCACGTCAGTGGAGACAGCGGCACGCCTTCTTGCGGCAGGCAAAAAGGATGAGGCCGCACTGGTTCTCAGGACAGCATTAGAGCGGTACCGGCACTGCATGCTCCATCCGTGGCCGATCGTGGGCACGCCGGAGCCTGGTAGCTGAATCGGCACCGTTATTATCGTGGAACACACCCTGTATCTGGAAGCCGTTCATGGGCCTCGCCAGCATGGAGATCCATAACATCGTGTCACATGACGACGGGACAGTCATCGTCCGGGGGCACATCGGCTGGGATCGGGACATCAATGCGCGACTTTCGGTCCTCGTGGCGTAACGTCTGGCTACTACCGGCCCGCGTCGGAGATAAAAAAATGATCAGCCCGGCATCCCGGCCTTGATCCGCTGCACGACCGACGTCCCTACACCATGCGTTTTGGCAGTTTTGATCACGCCGACACCTGCTCTCAACGATGCGCGTATAGCCTCCTCGATCTCCGGTCCAGTCTGCGGCCGGCCGAGGCGCTTGCCAGATGCCCGGGCGCGGGCGAGGCCTGCGTTTACGCGCTCACGAATCATGGCCCGCTCGAACTCAGAGAAAACCCCGAGCATCTGAAACATGGCTTTCCCGGCCGGCGTGGTGGTGTCGATGCCCTGCCGGTGCAGGTAGAGGTCGATCCCGTAGCCGTGGATGTCGTCCAGGAAGTGCACGAGGTCTTGCAGGCTCCGGCCCAGGCGGTCGACGCTCCACGCTGCCACCAAGTCGAAGCGCCGGCGGGCGGCGTCCTTCAGCAGCCGATCGAACGCCGGGCGCTTGTCCCGCCCTTTGGCGCCGGATATGCCGGCGTCCTCGTAGATCTCGACGATCAGCCAGCCGGCCCGATCCGCGACGGTGGCCAATTCCAGGCGCTGGTTCTCGGTGGTCTGCCCGTCGGTCGATACGCGAAGGTAGAGCGCGGCTCGGCGCAGTGTGGTATTCATGTAGATTAGTCTTCTGCTTCTTCTTCAGAAGCCTGTAGATACTGACGGACCAACCGTATCGGAACCTCGCGGTAGTTCTCGAAAATGTCATTCTTGATGACGACGAAATAAGTTCTTTTCTGCGAGTCGTCGGATCTATTAAATGTAAAGCCGCGATCGAACATTTCTTCTCTTAATGGCTCGAGAAAGCCTTCGACTTGCAAATTAGAGCGCGTGGCTAGATATGCCAGATTGTCCTTCGAAATTTTGTAACGGCCGCGGAGTTTTCCACCGAACCGCTCTCCATACAACTTGACCAAATCATCCGCGACGTCATTAATTCTTCTTGGCATGCTGATCTCCTTAAAATTGGCGCGAGATTATTATTTATTCTTGAGATTTAAAAATCAACTATAGATATTTTTGTGGAGCTAAGATTTTTATTGATGTATACGAAAAACATTTGTTTTCAGTATAGCTTGAACCGCGCTCTCCGCCCCTTGATTCATCGGGGCTTCGGCGGGCCATTTTCAGTGGGGTTTTCCGTATAGGCTTCCGCGGCTTCGAGAACCCTTTCCTAAAAAGCCGTCTTCTTTCTCCGGTCCGGAAGGACAGATGCCGCGTAAATCGTGTTCCCACGCTTCGGTGTAGGTGGGATTTGACTGGTTTCCGGCATGGATGCCGGCACCTTTTAGAGATTTTAAACAGGTTGTCCCCTTGGGGACGCTTTTTGGTGTACTGATAATTGGAATTGAATAAGTCCGGCCACTTAACGGCAAAGTGGCTGACACTTAACTTCGATGTATCCACCGGCCTAAAACAATCACCGACACTTACTTTCAGCCTCAATCTTCGTTCGTTAATATCACCGACACTTATTCTTGAGCGTACTCATGCAAGAAGGGCTTCAGCCTCGAAATCTGGGGCATGGCCCCGGATCGAGGACCGGTTGGATCACGTCGGCCGATATCTCGGAAGGCAATTTCGGCCGCTTGGAGATCGTCAGGCGAAAGAGGGGCTATGCCGGCGGGTTGCCTGCTATGGAAAGGAGAAGCTGAGAGCGAGAGTTACGAGGGCGGGCCGCGGCCTTTGAGACTCGCCCGAATACCGGCAAAGAACTCGGCGGCGGGGACCATTTCGTTCTTTCTGGCGGCGGCGCCGGTTTCTGGTTCGGGCTGGGGCTTAGGGTCGTGCTGCGCGTTCATGGCCATCCGGACATGGCCCTGTGCCTTACGCCGGTGTTTTTCCATCTTCTTGTCTCGGCGTTCCTTGGCCTTCCTGCGTTCGTGCTCAAGCCACTGGCCGAGGCCAAAGACCGCAAACAAGTGGCGCGATACGGTGCGAATGGCCGCGATCCCTTTATAAGCGCAGCCATCGATGCGTTGCGCGATGGGGTGCACGGTAATGATGCCGGCGGCTTTGAGATCGTGCACCGCCCGTTCTGCCCGGCGTTCGCCGAGACCGGAAATCTCCGCCAGGAATTCCATCGTCAGGCCTTGAAATGATCCATCGGGCTGTGGAATGCCGACACGGAGGGTGACCAGCTCGGTGTAATGGAGGATGCAACCGAGCAGGGCGATACACGCCTCGCGCCGCTCGCTCCGCTGTTGTCGATCGGATTCGTTGACCGCGTTGAGGCCGGGGAGGATTTTTTGAGGGGAAACGTAGTACTCGCGGATCCGCGCGATGAGCCGCCGCAGCACGCCTGGCCTATTGGCATGGTTTTCCGGAGGCGCGAACCAGCGGGGATGGGCCGGATCATGGCCACACCTATTCCCGTCGCGCATCATAGCGCTATAATGAGACCTGTCATCTCATCCTTATGCGGTTAATCGGGTGAATGATTCCCGGCCGGCGAGTGTTGGCGCACTCGCCGGCCATTCCATTTTTTAGCCCATCAAGCCGCGCTCCATCGTCGCAGCAGGCAAGTTTTCGAAACGTCTTTCGCGGTGATTGCCATTCTTTACTCCCCCATAAGCGTAAAGTTTTGTTTGGCGGTTGGGTTCACAAACCGCCCTCCGTTCGCGAGTACTCCTACCGAGATATCTTGATCGGCTTCCGTTTCGGCCCGCGTGAACTCGAGGACAATGTCCTTGGCGCACCAATCACTCACTTCGCCGAGGGATTCCAGCTCGCCCATCGCTTCTCGTAAGCGTTGGCGGAATTCTCGAATGTTCTTGCTTTCAGAGCCGCAGAGTTCGAGCAGACCGTCAATGCCGACTTGGTGTCTAACCCCCGGTGGATGTGACCGGACGAAACAATGGATCCACTTGGCCAAGTCTGAACGCAATGCGCTTCGGGTCTGCCATACCAGCAGCGAATAGCCGTCATCGAACAGCATCGCAAGGCGGGGATTCACGGTCAGTACATACCCGTTGGTATCGCTGTCATGAAAGAACTCGTGCACCAGCGATCCGGTATAGGTCCGCTTGCCGACCGCAATTTCCACAGCAGTAGCGGTCAATCGAGTAAGCACCGCTTTCAACCATTCGCGGTTCTGTTTGCCTTGCGACCGCCCAATGCCATTCAAAAAACCGTAGGCACTGAAACGGATCTGCGAGCCGAGCGTGTGGTGGCGGGCAAGATGGACAGCGAACAGCCACACATCGAGGTCGGACTGGTCCAGCTTCATTCCGGTGTAGCGGATCGTGATGCCAGGCCAGCTAGCGATCAGTTCCTTTTCCACATAGCGCCGTCGGCCGCGGCGAACCACTCCGAACAAGGCCGAGCGGAGAATGCTGTTAGGGATGCCGCGATTGGGTTCCGGCCACAGTGGCAATTGAACGACAGGGCTCAGAGGAACCGAGCGCCTCCGCTGGCGCGCCGTTTGAACGGTAGGTTGGCTGTCCGATAGATCCAAAACTTCGGCCAATTGTTCTTTGTTTTCCACTATCCAGGCCTCATATGGTTTGGGTGATTCTCGTGACCAGGAACCTCTGCGTCAATGGGGGTATAGCGGCTACGCTTCCGATGCGGCTGAAGCCCAACAAAGTCGTTCTACACCTCTAAAATTTGATTTTTTTCAATAATTTGCCTGCTTCATTAACGGCGCGGCGTAGGTTCTATACCCCTATACCGTAGCTGCTATACCCCTGCCCTGCAGAATCAAAAAAATTTTGCGCCAATGTATGCACTTGGGCGTCTTGCGAATGAAAACAAGAGCCTGGCGTTGCCACGAATTGCAGGTAGACCGGGACTTGAGCGGAACCGCGTAGCTGCTATACCCCTAATCCCCCATGAGCCGGGATGATAGATCAATTTCAGTGATGCGAGCGTAGCTGCTATACCCCCATGTGTAGCAAGCTACATTTGAACCGGTCCTTGGCTGGCCGGATCGATGTAAATAATCTTCCCCTGAAAGGGCGCGGATGGCAGTCCCAGCTCGTCTCTATTTCAGTCCTTTACAGGTAGGGGTAGACCCAACAGTCGTGTCATAGCCCGCCAAATCGATTTGTCCCCACAGGCAAGTTCCCTCTTACCGCCATAGCCCCTCGAACCGACTGCCCACCACCCGGGTATAGTGCACCGTGTGCTTGGGATCGCGATGCCCCAGATAATCCTGGATGAGGCGGAGATCGAAGCCCTTGTTGGCGAGATAAAAGCCACAGGAGTGGCGCAACATGTGCGGATGAACCGGAGGCAACTGGGCACGCTCCGCTGCGGCGGCGATCAGATAATTCACCGATTGGCGAGTCAGCGGCTGACCCCGTTCCGACACGAACAACCACGGCAGGGCATCCGCGCGGAGGGCGAGATAACGTTTGATGGCCCGCAGTTCATCGCCGGCGATCGGATGCTCCACGGCCAAGCCGTTCTTGAGGCGCTGCACCCATAACCGGGCACGGTCGAGATCGACCTCGTCGCGGCGCAGGCTAATGGCTTCGCTGACGCGGAGGCCGTGGCGAAACATCGTCAGCATCAGCAGATAATCGCGGATGCCGTGCCGCCCCGCCTTGGCCGCTGTCAGCAAGGCCCCGAGTTCGGCCTCGCTGAGAAAATCCTTGCCCCGCTCGTGGGCATCCGTGGTTTGGCAAGCATCACTTTTTACAATTAGCCGGTTAGGGGAGGTGTTCTTGCCCATCGGAATTCCTTGATTTGCCTCTCGCAAGCGTAGCCCACTTTTTACAAAATACCGGTTTTGTCAAAAGTCGGCTACTCCCCAGCCGGCGCTTGGAACTCTCCCTCCATGAAAAACATACTGCCGGGCGCCATCGCTCCCGAAGGATGGTGGCTGACGCCTGCCGAACAAACCTTCGTCCTGACTCGACACCCGGCCAATCGGTTGGGTTTTGCGATATTGCTGCTGTTCTTCCGGGAGCACGGAAGATTTCCTCAAACACTGGGCGATATCGATCGGACGAAGGTGGATATCCTGGTCCGCCAACTTGGCCTCCCGGAGGACACCTCCCCAGCGGTTGAGCTGTCACATCGGACCCTGGAGCGGTACCGGTCCGAAATCCGGACTTGGTTCGGGTTTCGCAAGGCGACGGTCGCCGATGCCGAGCAGCTGGAGACCTGGCTGTGTGAGCACGTGGCAACCCTCGGCGCGGACCCGGAAGCCCTGCGTGCCGAATTGGCGACCCGATGCCGGGAACTGGCGATCGAGCCACCCTCGGAAGACCGCCAGGATCGCCTTATCGGCACGGCGGTTCGCGCCCACGAAGAACGGCTGTATGCCAGCATCCTGGCACGTTTAGAGCCGGCGACTCGAGCCCGGCTGGAGGCCCTGTTGCGGCCTGCCGCCGAGGAATCGAACGCCGCGCCGTTGGAACCAGCGGCAGGGGCCGCACCGGCCATACTGTTGTGGCTGCGCCGCGATCCGGGCCGGCCTAGCCTGGCCAGCGTCGAACAGGAACTGACCAAACTCGCGCTGATCCGCGCGATCGATCTGCCCGCCGATCTGTTCGAGGTCTGGCTCCCGCACGATCTGGAACGGTATCGCCGACGGGTTGCCGTGGAGGCGCCGTATGAACTGCGCCGCCATCCCGAATCGGCTCGCCTGACCTGGCTGGCCGCCTATGTGCAGCGGCGCGGCCAGACCTTGATTGATGGCCTGGTCGATCTCCTGATCGACACCATCCATCGGATTGGCGCGCGGGCCGAGCGCCGGGTGGAACGGGAACTGCTCAATGACCTGAAGCGGGTATCGGGCAAACAGAACCTGTTGTTCGAGTTGGCCGGCGCGGCGCTGGACCAACCGGACGGGATCGTGCGCGAGGTGGTTTTTCCGGTGGTCGGCGAACAGACCTTGCGGGATCTGGTCAAGGAGTGGAAGAGCACCGGTCCCAGCTACCGGACCACGTTGCGCACGGTGATCCGGAACTCCTACAAGGGCCATTACCGGAGGATGGTCCCGCAGCTTCTGGAAGCCCTGGAGTTCCGCTCGAACAACCAATCGCATCGCCCTGTCATCCAGGCTCTGAAACTCCTCCAGCGCTATGCCGGCCAGCCGGCGCGCACCTTTCCAGCTACTGAGGACGTTCCACTCGGCGGCATCGTCGCCGGTCTCTGGCGTGAGGCGGTCCTGGAAAAAGACGGCAAGGGCCGGCCGCGCATCAATCGGATCACCTATGAAATCTGTGTCCTGGAAGCCTTGCGGGACGGCCTCCGCTGCAAGGAAATCTGGGTGGTCGGCGCCCAGCGCTACCGCAATCCAGATCAGGATTTGCCGGCTGATTTCGAAGCTCAGCGGGAACGCTACTATCAGGCGCTGAATCTGCCGTTGGATGCTGATACGTTCATCGCCACGCTCCAGGCGGAAATGCGGGAGGCCCTGCGGACCCTTGATCACGGACTCTCCGGCAATCGTCTGGTCCGGATCGGCGAGGCGCGTGGTGGCCGGATTACCGTCACGCCCTTCGACCCGCTCCCCGAGCCACCCAACGTCATCGCCCTCAAGACGGAGATCGCCGCCACCTGGCCGATGACCGGCCTGCTCGACATGATCAAGGAAACCGATCTGCGGCTGAACTTCACTTCAGCGCTGAAGAGCCCGACCGCCTACGAAACCTTGGAGCGTTCCGTCCTCCAGCCCCGCCTGCTGCTCTGCCTGCACGGGCTGGGCACGAACGCCGGCCTGCAGCGTATGGCCGGACGCCATGTCGGGGTGACCTATAAGGACCTGGCCTACGTCCGGCGCCGCTACCTCACGGTCGAGGCCCTTCGCCGGGTCATCGCCATCGTGACCGACGGCACACTGCACGCCCGCCACCCGGAGATCTGGGGCCAGGGGACCACCAGCTGCGCCTCCGACTCCAAGCACTTCGGCGCCTTCGACCAGAACCTGACCACCCAATGGCATGCTCGCTACGGGGGCCGCGGCATCATGATCTATTGGCACGTCGAGCATAAATCCCTGTGCATCCATTCCCAGCTCAAATCGCCGTCCTCCTCCGAAGTGGCGGCCATGATCGAAGGGGTCGTCCATCATTGCACCGAGATGGAGGTGGACCGACAGTACGTGGATTCCCACGGGCAAAGCACGGTGGCCTTCGCCTTCTGTCGGCTGCTGGGCTTCCAGCTCATGCCCCGTCTGAAGGCGATCCCCACGCAGAAGCTATACCGCCCGGACGTGGGCCAGCCGGAGGCCTATCCCAACCTGCAGCCCATCCTGACCAAGCCCATCGACTGGGAACTGATCCGGCAGCAGTACGACTCGATGGTCCAATACGTCACCGCGGTCCGGCTCGGAACCGCCGAAACCGAGGCCATCCTCCGGCGCTTCACCAAGAACAATCTTCAGCATCCGACCTACAAGGCTTTCACCCAACTGGGCAAAGCGGTGAAAACCCTGTTCCTCTGCCGCTATTTGCATAGTGAAGCCCTGCGCCGGGAAATCAACGCTGGGCTGAATGTCGTCGAACACTGGAATGGCGCCACCGACTTCGTTTTCTTTGCCCGCCGGGGCGAGTTGGCGAGCAACCGCCGTGAAGATCATGAGGTCAGCATGCTGGCCCTGCACCTGCTCCAGAACTGTCTGATCTATATCAATACCCTGATGCTGCAGCGGGTACTGGCCCAGCCGCACTGGGCGGGCCGACTCACTCCACGGGATCTGAGTGCGCTCACGCCGCTGTTCTGGGATCACATCAATCCCTATGGCCGTTTTGACCTGGATATGGAGACCCGGCTGCTCCTCGATTGATCGATTTGGCGGGCTATGACACGACTGTTGGGTCTACCCCATGTTGGCCGGAGTAATGTTTTTACGCCAAAAAAGAGGGGGCGGGTTTCACGGGTGTGGGACGACTCCCAACGCAGCGGGCGTAATCCGCGTAGGAAGCGCAGGAAGCGCTAAACGGGAGTTTGGCTAGGCAATCCTAGCGGGGGATTGCCTCTCGCGCCGTGTAACGCCTCTCAGACGGGCTAAAAACGGTGTAGGGGGCGATATTTCCCACCTACTGGACAAAGTACTCACACCACATAAGTTTATTTATTAGTTTGTTAGTTTATTAATTTGTTTGTTCTTTACTTACTTGATATAATAAACGCACAGTCAATCAAGAGGAGCTTTACCGTGCGTCCAGCCGAATTTACCCCCGAAGAGATCATCACGGCCGGCGAAGCCTTGCAGTCCGCAGGCCGCAACGTCACCGGCTTTGCCCTACGCCAGAAGGTCGGCGGCGGGAATCCGAACCGCTTGAAGCAAGTATGGGATGAGCACGTGGCGAAGCAGGCTGTCACCCAAGCCGAGCCGGTCGCCGAGCTGCCCGTCGAAGTTGCCGAGGAACTGGCCGCTGTCACCAAAGCGCTGACCGAGCGTCTGGCTGCTTTGGCAGTCGAGTTGAACGACAAGGCTGTGAAAGCCGCCGAGCGGCGCGTAGCCGAGGTTGTCCGCGCCGCCGGCGAGCAGCGCGAGCAGGCCGAGCGCGAGCTTGCGGACGCCGCGCAGACGGTTGATGACTTAGAAGGCAAGCTTGAGGAGGCAAAGGCCGAGGCCTCCGGCTTGGCCCAGCGCCTAGCCGAATCGCAGGCCCAGGCTCACGCGCAGGCCGTAGAGATCGCGCAGCTACGGGAACGGCTGACAGCCTCTGAGAAATCGGCACGAGACGCTAGCGACCAGCACGCCGCAGAACTCCGGCGACTGACGGCCGCATTCGAGGTTGAGCGCTCCGCTCGGGTCGATGCGGAAACCGAAGCCAAACGGCAAACGGAACTCGCGATCCGCGCCAGCGCTGAACGCGATGCGGCGAGCGCCGAGGTCAAACGGCTACAAGAAGCACTAACGGTAGAACAGAACGCTCATGGTCAGGCCGTGCAACGGATCAGCCAATTAGAGGTTGAAAACGGTCGTTTAACCGAGCGCTCAGCGGCGGACAAGGAGCACATTCAGGAGTTAGTCTTGCAAGTGGAGCGGCTACAAGGCGAGCTGGTGGCTCTGGCTAAGACCAGCGGCGGAAAAACCAGGACGAAAACACAGCAATGAAAAACCCGGCTGCGGGGTGCGAGCAATAGCCGATAACAGGCACTATGTTAAAAACGTAGCGGAATCAATTGTTGATTGTCGAACAATCTTTTGTAGATTGCTTATAATACCAATTATTCCTTGATCCGCAGAAAGGCAGGTGCACGTATGAGCGCTGAAACCATCGACCACAACACCCTATCTCGTCTGGTTGAAGCCGGAGCCGTCCGAGGCGCGCATGTGATCGGTCAAGCGGGGGGCTGGGGGGTGCTGATCAAATATGGCATGCATGAACGCCCCTTGGCCGCTAGCCGCAGTAAGCAGGTGCGCACGTTCAAAAAACTCGAAACCCTGGTGGCCTACCTCAAAGACATCGGTATTAGCCGGTTCGACGTGGACGCCGCCAATTATGACCCCGCCAATATTAAGACCTACTCTCGGCCAGATCGAGCCGAGGCCCTCAAGCAAGCCCACGAAGCCGCCGCCTATGACAAATGGTTTCGACAAGAGGTCGAGCAGGCGCTGAAAGAAGCGGACGACCCGAATACCGTCTGGATACCGCACGAGGAAGTGAAAGCGAGCTGGGCAAGGAAGCGGGCCGAGCTGATGAAGCGCATCAAAGACGGTGATACCGCTTGAGGCTGGTTTGGTTGCCTACGGCGCTGGCGAACCGTGATGCGCTTCTGGATTACATTGCTCAGGACAGTCCGAACGCCGCCATCGAGCAGGGCGACCGGATCGAGCATCAAGTCGGTCTCCTTATCGAGCATCCGGAAATGGGGCGACCCGGCCGCAAGCGTGGCACGCGCGAGCTGGTCATCAGCCGCACGCCCTTTGTCGTGGTCTACCGCATTAAGCGGAGAACTAAACGCATTGAACTGATGCGCGTGCTGCACGGGGCACAGCAGTGGCCGAAATGATTTTCCTAGGGATAGCGACGAGGGGAGAGTTAAGGGCCAGATCGTAAGCGCAACACGGATATTGTTTTGCTATTAGATGTAACGGCTCAATAACGGAAACGGCCGGGCTCGACAACAGCCCCCGGTTCCGTTATTGAGCCGTTACAATTAGATATCAATCCATATCTTTATATGATGGCCAACTTACCGAAAACACGGTGTTCTCGTTTTTGCGAAATACTTCTAGGGCAAATGGGCTAGCAAGCTTATAGCTGTAGCGGCCTGAAATCATAAATCGCCGGGACTGCAATCCACGCGATTTCTGGACCGCATTAACTGCAACTATCCGTGTGACCGGGACCGAATTGGTTGCCACTGAGCCTGCCATCATCCGCGCGGGACTGAATTCATCCGGCGCAGGACCACATTATTTGCAACTGATCGCCGTCGGTGCCTAGGGGCCATTTATGGGGACGCCGAAGGGCTTCGACGGTCACCACCAGACCGCGTAGCTAGTCATGCGCGGGTACACCCCCGCTACCAGCATTACACCACCCTCCCCAACCCTCCCGGCGACCCGCCGGAAGGCACGCTCGGGGCCAATTTCAGGCAGGCCGGGATTGAACCGGAAGCGTTTTTGAAGGGGTAGAGGAAGGTATACGATGCGCACCCTATCTAGCTTTGCGAATCAGCCGAACGGCTGTACCGACGAAGAATAGGCATCGTTCGCGAGCAATGCGCTTCGTGCCGCAGTGCACCCTGTGGGGGGCTACGCGGGCTGACCTCGATCATGCTCGGGATCAAGATGGGAGTTTGTCCGCAGCAAATAACACAAGGTCTGGCACTAAGCTTCCATTATCAAGAAAGTCGCGCAAATGAACGTGTTCCCAATCAGGGTTGGATTCCATATCTGCCGCGCAGGCTGACAAGAACCGGATCAAATTCAACACGTCATCGCGTGTAACTACAATGGTGACTTCTTCAAGTAACACAGGTTGCTCGGATTCACGCTTGTGTTTACCGTAAATTTTCATGCGAACGCCTAGTCGTAATGTGGTTCAATCCTACCACCCATATACTTGAAAACCTCACACATTCCAAGATCACCCGCGGCACACTGTTCAGCAGCAAGCCCCATGGCAATATCTTCTACGAAAGGAGGACACACCATAAGTTTGAATCCCTTTTTCCGCAGGTAATCCTTCACACGATTCTTGAGAGTCTTGGGATCAGTACCATGGCTTCCCGTGCCGTCTTGATTAACCACGATCTCTTTGCAACCCTTTTCGCACACATGCGCATGCGTTTGCTGCCCTGGAACGTGAGGGGGATCAATTCTAACGGTCGTCGGATTTCCCCCGGGTATCTTTACTGTCTGTCCTGATTTGGCCAATCCTAGCGGATCAGTGAAGCTCAGTGGATTACCATCGACATAGGCATAGGTGTTTAGACCACCGTCGAGCCCGATCGGATCGCTCTCCAAGTACCGCCCGAGGCTCGGATCGTAATCCCGGAAAACGTTGTAGTGGAGCCCGGTCTCGGCGTCGAAATACTGCCCCGGCAGGCGCGGGTTAAAAGTAACCGCCTGCCCATCGCCGTCCGGGTCGGCATTGACCGTGGCCGCTCCGAAGGGGTCATAGCTGGCGCGCCAAACCACTGCACCCGCGGCATCGGTCAGCGCCTGAGGCGTGCCCAAGGGATCGGTGTGCACATAGGCGAGCGGCACCGCGCCGGCGGGGTAAAGCACGGCGAGCGGCGTGCCCTCGACGTACACGTATTCGACCTGCGCCGTCCCCGCGGCATCGGTCTCGGCGAGCAGCGCCCCGTCCAGGCCGTAGACATACCGGGTGGAACTTGCGTTGTGCACTTTCTCGACGCGCTGGCCGAGCCCATTGTAGCGGTAGCTCGCCCCGGCTGAGGCAGTGAGGCGATTGTACACGGAGTAGCTGTAGCTCCGCCCGCCTTGGGCTAGGGTATTGCCGTTGGCATCCTGTGTCACCGCATCCCCGTCGATGCTCGTTAGCCGGTTGCTGGCGGGCGCATAGTCGTAACTCGTGCTGCCGACTTCAGTGCTAAGGGTAGTCCGGTTGGCATTCGCATCATAGCTGTAGCTGCGACTGCCGAAGGCGCCGCTGGCGCTGGTGAGTTCGTTGAGCGCATCGTAGCCGTAGCCTTCGGTGAGACCGGCGAAGCCGTCCGTTCGGGTGGTGAGATTGCCGGCGGCGTCGTACTGGATCTCGGTGAGCGCGAGCACGTCGGACACGCTCTGGGCCATCGTGCGGTAGGCGTTGTCGAGCATGTGGCTGAAGGTCCGGCCATTGCCGTAGCTGAAGCTTCGCACCGGACCGAAGGGTGCGTAGGTGATGCCACTCGCGAGCGGGATGGCGGTACCGTCGCGCACCAGGTCCACCCGGCTCACCCGCCCGGCGGCGTTGTAGGTGTAGGTGACCACCGCCCCCGAGGGGTAAGTGAGCGTGGCGAGCCGCCCGGCCGCATCGTAGGTGTAGGCCATCCCCTGGTGGGCGGCCACGTCCCCGAACGCATCATAGGCGTAAGTGACTACTACCGGCGCGGAGACGGCCTCCGCCCCGACCTGTACCGCGCAGAGCCGCGTGACGCCGCTCGGGCAGGTGTCGTAGGTGTAGATCAGCGTGTCATCAGCCACCGCGGCCTCGACCCCCACCCGGCGGTTGGCGGCGTCATAGCGGTAGCTGAAGTGCTGGCCGTTGGCGTCCACTCGGGTAATGACGTTACCGGCGGCGTCGTGCGTGAAGGTGGTGATGCCGGTATCGGGGCTGGTCTCGCGCACGCGGTTGCCGAGGTCATCGTAGACGTACTCGGTGGTCGCCCCGTTGGGCGCCTTCACCTGGGTGAGTCGATCCGCCGGGTCGTAGGCGTACTGCACAAGCGCATTGGCGGTGGCCGGATTGGTCCCGCCGAGGTCCTGGGTCCGGGCGATGAGCCGCTTAAGCGCATCGTAGCTGTACCCGGTCACAACCCCGCGCCCATTCGTCTCGCGCTCGAGCGTGCCGTCGGCGGCGAAGTCGTAATCCGTGCGCTCGTTCGCCTGCGCCGTCACATCGAGGCGGTTGTAGAGATCGAAGGTGGCGCTGAGCGCGCGCTGCTGCGCGCCGCTGCTGTCGTAGATCGCCTCCGCGATGTGGTTGCCTTCGGTGTCGAGCGTGTGCGCAAGGACGTCCCCCAACCCATCGGTGATGCGCACCAAGCGCCGCGCATCGTCGTAGCCGAAGGTGAGGGTGGTGGCCTCCGGGGTGCCATCGCCGTGGGTGATCGTCTCGACTTCGCCGGTCGCGAGATACGTCCAGCGCGTGGTGCGGCTCACCCCGTCGGCGGACTCGGTGACCGATGCCAGACGGTCGTTGCCCGGGTAATAGGTGTAGGTGAGGGTGAGGCCGTTGGGGCGCGCCTCGCTCAGGATCTTGCCGGTGGCCGAGTATTGAATGGCATCGCGCAGCACCGTGCCCATCGGACTGGTGAGGCGCTCGAGGCGGCCGCGGTTGTTGCCCTGCGCGGGGTCGTCCGGGTAGTAGCTCAGCGTGGTCACATCGGCCACGTCGGTGCGCGGCCCATCGATGGCGGAGAGCTGATGCAGCGGTCCCGAGTAGGCGTAGGTGATGGCGCGGGAGACGGCCGCGCCGTCAGGGGTGTAGCCGCTTTCCGTCACGCTTAAGGTGTTGCCGAAGTCGTCGTAGCCGTAGGTGGTGGTCTTCACCGCGCCGGCATGGACCGAGAGTTCGGTCTGGGTCGCGACCTTGCCCGAAAAGCGCGGATCATATGTGTAGTCGGTGCGCCGCTCTTGGTGCGTGCCCACGGCCTCGATCCGATAGCCGTACTGATCCTTGGCATCGTAGGCGCCGTACTGGGTGGTCACGCCGTGTACGGTTTTGGAAAGCAGATGGTTGGTGTCCGGGTCATAGCGGTAGCTGCTGTCGCCGGTGCCGCAGGTCGAGCAGCCGGGGCCGTCAATCCCGCTAACCAGGCGCGCGCCGTGCTGGGCGATGAAGTGGTAGGTGGAGGTGGCCCCGCGGCCATCGGTGACCGTGGTGGTGCCGTCGGTGTTGAAGGTGAGCGTCACGCCGTCGATCCGCTCGGCCGGCACGCTGGTCTGCGGGCCATGGTAGCTGACGATCGCCCGCCCCTGGTCATCGTACGCGTATGTGGCGTAGCGCACTCCGCGCTCGTCGGTGATCCCGGTGAGGGCATGCGGGAAGCGCGTGTCCTCGTAATGGTAGGTGCGCGAGGTGAGATCAGGGTGGATCACCTGCGAAAGGTTGCCGGCCGCGTCATAGCTGTAGCGGGTGATGCGGTTCGCGTTGTCGGTCAGGCTCGCGAGCCGCGATTCGGCATCGTATTCCAGGGTGAGGCTGTACCCTAAGGGACCGGTGACGAGCGCCAGCCGCCCGTTGCCGTCATAGCCCATCGTTTGCACCCGCCCGGCCCGATCGGTCAGGTCGATGAGCCGTCCGGCCGCATCGTAATGCTCGACGGTGTTCTGCGCCGTGGTGTATGTCCAGCCCGTCGTGGCGCCGGAGGCATCGGTCGAGCGTGTGAGCGTCGCCCTCACCTCGCCATAGGCGGTCCAAATCCCGCCGACCAGCGTGAAGGCGTAGGCCTTGCCATCGGCGCGGGCGACCTGTGCGACGGTGGCGTTGAGCGGGGTGACGGACCGGTCGTAGCCATGGCGCCAGTTCGGGCCGAGTGTGCGGGTCACATTGGCCTGGCTGTTGTAATAGCGGTCGAAGGCGAGCGGCGCGGGATCGGCGGCGCGGTAGTCGGTCTCCTGCAGGAACTTGTTGCCCGAGCCGCTGTGGAGCGGATTGCCCACCAAGGGCGAGGCCCCAAGCTGGGTGCCCGGTCCCGTGCTATCGCTGGCGATAGGGCAGCTGCCGAGGTCCTTGAGCGAGCAAAACCCGGTCGCTGGATCGAGCTGCTGCCCGGAGGGACATTGGATCTCACATTTGGCCGTCGCCGGATCGATCGTCTGACCGGTCGGGCATGCGGGCGGATTGAGGCAGGTCGTTCGGTCCAATGACAACGAGCCTCCGTAGGAACATGTACTCCCGACAGACGCCAAATAGGTGTATTGCTTCTCTGGACCGGTAGATGTTTGCTTATACCTTAGCGTGAAATACGCTCGGATATAGTCGGTTGTCGGGGTGATACTTAAACACGAAGCGGAATACCATCCGGTGGAGACACGATACGCTGCATAGGCATCACACAACGCCTGTAGCGTTGGGCGATGCGTCATGTAATCGGCGGGTTTCCAGTAGTCATGAGTCGCCGAATAGTTCGCGCGTGCGACAGTCGAGACGAGACAGAGAAACGCGGCGATCCCGCCCAGGAGGTGCCACCATGCCTTATTGCCAACGGCATGGCCCGGGTTGCCCAGGCTGACGGGATTCTCCTGGGGTTTTCCGGACGTGTCCGTAGGAGGACAATTCACAGTTGAATGCCCTGCTGTGCCACTAAGCGCCATCCCCCACCCCTTATTCTTGTTGTTGTGCCGATCCGTTCCGGGTCCCATCGAGCCGGACCGGGTTAATTTTTTCGGATTGAACACACCTTGGGAGCGTCCGTCTGTGACAAATTACCCAAGCGGCTAAACAATTCCTCCCAAACTAGCCCGCATATTTCACCATTCCGCTCGGCGCTTCCCCGCAAAGTCGGAAACATAGCTTGGTTAGGGCCAAACGGCGGCCAATGGGTGCGATTTGGGGCCAAGGCGTGAAGAATGGGCAGATTTCCCCCTACCCCCGGAGCGTCAACGTGCCGGGGACGCACTCGGTGGCGGCTATCCGGAAGCGAAGCGTTCGGCCACG
>Ga0196972_1000270_pt1 | contig 34978 bp, 28 predicted proteins | sample S1v_2013CmetaG_FD_148618 | JGI IMG/M metagenome (GOLD analysis project Ga0196972, IMG submission 148618) | Soil microbial communities from Anza Borrego desert, Southern California, United States - S1+v_20-13C | ecosystem: Environmental > Terrestrial > Soil > Desert | place: USA: California...
GTCGCATCGAAGTTGCTCGACGCCGGGTTGTGGTTGAAGTCCACAGATACCAGCGGTTCGGTGTTGTAGGTCAGGATGCCCTTCAATGCACCGCTGCCAGCGGCGTCCTTCATGATCTGGTTCACTTCGTCGACCGTGGTGTCACGGGCAGCGATGAAGGACAGGTCGACGATCGACACGTTGATGGTCGGCACGCGGATCGCATAACCATCCAGCTTGCCGTTCAGTTCCGGCAACACCAGGCCGACCGCAGCGGCGGCACCGGTCTTGGTCGGGATCATCGACTGGGTGGCGGAGCGGGCGCGGCGCAGGTCTTCATGCATCACGTCGGTCAGCACCTGGTCGTTGGTGTACGCATGCACGGTGGTCATCAAGCCGTTCAAGAGGCCGATCTTGTCGTGCAGCGGCTTGACCAGCGGCGCCAGGCAGTTGGTGGTGCAGGACGCGTTGGAGATGACGGTGTCGGATGCTTTCAGCACATCCTGGTTGACGCCGAACACCACGGTCGCATCCACATCCTTGCCGCCCGGCGCGGAAATGATCACCTTTTTCGCGCCACCCTTCAGGTGCGCGGACGCCTTTTCCTTGGTGGTGAAGAAGCCGGTGCACTCGAGCACGACGTCAACATTCAGCTCGCCCCAGGGGATTTGCGCCGGATCGCGCTGCGCGAACACCTTGATCTTGTCGCCGTTGACGATCATGTATTCGCCGTCGACTTCAACGGTGCCCGGGAACTTGCCGTGCGCGGTGTCGTAGCGGGTCAGGTGGGCATTCGATTGGGCATTGCCCAGGTCGTTGATGGCAACGATCTGGATGTCTTGCTTCTTGCCGCCTTCGTAAAACGCACGAAGGACGTTGCGGCCGATGCGGCCATAGCCGTTGATTGCGACGCGAATGGTCATGGTTTTCTCCTGAACGTGTTTAAGCTAAAACCGATTTCACTTTGGCGACGACGTTCTCCATCGTGAAGCCAAAGTGCTTGAACAGCACACCCGCCGGCGCCGATTCGCCGAAGGTGTCGATACCCACTACGCCGCCTTCCAGGCCGACGTACTTGTACCAGAAATCAGTGACCCCGGCCTCGATGGCGACGCGCGGCAGGCCCTTAGTCAGGACGCTCGCCTTGTACGAAGCATCCTGGCGGTCGAACAGGTCGGTGCTCGGCATCGACACGACACGTACCGGGATACCCTGCTTGGCCAGCTCGTCGGCGGACTTCAGTGCCAGCTCGACTTCGGAACCGGTCGCGATCAGGATGGCCTTGGCACCTTCCGCATCGCGCAGCACGTAGCCGCCGCGGTTGATTGCGAGGATCTGTTCCGGCGTGCGTTCGACATACGGCAGGTTCTGGCGCGAGAAGATCAAAGTGGTCGGACCGTGACGGCGCGCAACGGCGTGTTTCCAAGCGATTGCCGATTCGACAGTGTCGCAGGGACGCCAGTTCTCCAGGTTCGGGATCAGGCGCAGGCTGGACACATGCTCGACCGACTGGTGGGTCGGACCGTCTTCGCCCAGGCCGATGGAATCGTGGGTGAACACGAAGATCGAGCGGATCTTCATCAGCGCAGCCATGCGGATCGCATTGCGGCTGTAATCCGAGAAGGTCAGGAAGGTACCGCCGAACGGGATGTAGCCACCGTGCAGCGCAACACCGTTCATGATCGCGCTCATGCCGAATTCGCGCACGCCGTAGTTGATGTGGTTGCCCGCCTTGTCGGCGCGAACAGCAACGCACTCCTTCCAGTTGGTCAGGTTGGAACCGGTCAGGTCGGCGGAGCCGCCGAGGAATTCGGGCAACGCAGGTGCCAGCGCCTGGATGGCGTTCTGGCTGGCCTTGCGGGTCGCAATGGTTTCCTTCTTTTCGACGCAGGTCTTGACGTAGGCATCGACTACGTCATTGAAGTTGCCCGGCAGTTCGCCCTTCATGCGGCGCAGCAGTTCGCCTGCTTCCTGCGGATAGCGCTCGCTGTAGGCCTTGAACAGTGCGTCCCACTCGCCTTCCAGTTTCTGACCGGAAGTCTTTGCATCCCATGCGGCGTAGACGTCGGCCGGAATTTCGAACGGTGCGTGCGGCCAGCCAATCGCTTCGCGGGTGGCGGCAATTTCCTTGTCGCCCAGCGCCGCGCCGTGCACGTCGTGGGTACCGGCCTTGTTCGGGCTGCCCTTGCCGATCACGGTCTTGCAGCAGATCAGGGTCGGCTTGTTGGATTTCTTCGCGGCTTCGATCGCTGCGTCCACGGCGGCAACATCGTGGCCATCGACGTCGCGGATCACGTTCCAGTTGTAGGCTTCGAAGCGCTTCGGGGTATCGTCGATGAACCAGCCTTCGACGTGGCCGTCGATGGAAATGCCATTGTCGTCATAAAGCGCGATCAGCTTGTTCAGGCGCAGCGCACCTGCGAACGAGCAGGCTTCATGCGAGATGCCTTCCATCAGGCAGCCGTCGCCGAGGAACACGTAGGTGTAGTGGTTGACGACGTCGAATCCCGGTTTGTTGAATTCCGCCGCCAGCAGGCGCTCGGCAAGCGCCATGCCAACTGCATTGGTAATGCCCTGGCCGAGCGGACCAGTGGTGGTTTCGACGCCCGGAGTGATATGCACTTCCGGATGGCCGGCGGTCTTGGAATGCAGTTGGCGGAAGTTCTTGATCTCTTCCATCGGCAGGTCGTAGCCGGTCAGGTGCAGCAGCGCATAGTGCAGCATGGAACCGTGACCGTTGGAGACGACGAAGCGGTCGCGATCGACCCACTGCGGGTTTGCCGGGTTGTGGCGGTAGTGCTTGGCCCACAGGGCAACGGCGATTTCCGCCATGCCCATCGGCATGCCAGGGTGGCCGGAGTTTGCCTTCTGGACGGCGTCCATCGCCAGTGCGCGGATCGCATTGGCCATCGTGCTGGTGGGGAGAGAAGAAGTCATGTCAAATCTGGTATATGGCGGGTCTTGGAGCGGGTTCCAGTTCCGCAGGGAACCGGGAGGTGCAAAGCCCGTTATTTTACCAGACTGATCCAACCGGAATTAAAATCGGGGAATTCCCTCTTGCCAACCCGCCAATGAACGTCCGCCACAAATCATGCACGCCCTTGTCGCTGCCCAGTTTGCGCGCCGCCAATATCACGTCTCGCATAGCCAATATTGAAACAGAACCGCGTCTCGGTGAGCCGCATTCCGGACGGAGTTGAGCATGCCGCGTTTCTATTGCCCAACCCCGCTTGCCATTGGCGCAGTCACGGCGCTGCCGGACGAGATCGCGCACCACATGCATGTCCTGCGCTTGGCGGTCGGCGATTCGGTCACGCTTTTCAACGGCGAAGGCGGGGAATATTTCGCCACACTGGTTGCCATCGACAAGAAACGCGCATCGGCCGAGGTCAAGACGTTCTCACCGCGCGAAGTCGAATTACCCTACTCCGTCACCATCGCGCAGGCGCTGCCGGAAGGTTCGAAGATCGACTGGATCATCGAAAAAGCCGTCGAACTGGGGGCCGCAGCCATGCAGCCGATCGCCGCCCAACGCTGCGTCGTGCGGCTTTCCGCAGAACGTGCCGCAAAGAAACTGGAACACTGGCGTGGCATCGTCGCCTCGGCTGCCGAGCAAAGCGGGCGCAATCGGCTTCTTCACGTAGCCGAGCCGGTCGATTTTCATGAATGGATCAGCCAGAAAAACCTGCACCCGCGCATCATGCTCTCGCCGCGCGCAGATCAATCGCTCTCCGATTGGGCAAGGCACCATCCGCCGCAGGCCGTCGCCCTGCTGATCGGCCCCGAAGGCGGCTTCACCGAGCAGGAAGAACAGGCCGCCGTCAAAAACGGCGTCCTGCCCTTGTCCATTGGTCCCCGAGTACTGCGCACAGAAACCGCTGCCCTGGCCGCATTAGCCGCCTTGAATGCTGTCTGGGGGGAAATTTAAGCTTCCTTCAATCCGCATCAAACATCGCGCGAATTCCTTCCCGGTATGTCTCCGTTTCTTCTATGTTGACGGTTTTACCTGTCGCAAGATGAGGCGCAAGATGGGAATTCTGGACAAGGCGATTGAGATGCTCGGCGGCAACCATTTGCCAATGATGGATACGAGAACGAAGCTGATGCAGGCGGCGCTCTCGCTGCTTGCAAACAACGGCCAGGCCGGCGGCCTGAACGGCCTCGTGGAGCAGTTCGACCGTGCCGGACTCGGCAATGTCATTCATTCCTGGATAGGCAGCGGGGAAAATGTGCCGATCACGGGTGAACAGATCCAGCAAGTGCTGGACCAAGGCCAGATCCACCGGATCGCAGAGGACACCGGCCTGTCCGAGCCGGAAGCCGCCAACCAGCTGGGCGACATGCTGCCCGATCTCGTGGACAAACTGACGCCGGCCGGCCACGTGCCGCCGGGCGGATTGGGCAACATGAGCGCGCTGCTTGACCATTTCCTCGGCCGTTACCACTGATGCGGGTTGTGGCGAGGATGAAATTTCCGCCACAATGCGCGATATGCAATGGATCAAACAACTGTTCAACCGGCAGAAGCCTACAATTCCAGCGCCGCTCTGGCAGGACTGTGTCGAACGGCTGCCCTTTCTCGCGTTCCTGAACGCCGAGGATCTGACGCGCCTGAAATCCCTGAGCGAAGACCTGCTTGACAGAAAGACATTCACCGGCGCCGCGGGATTCGAACTGACCGACGAAGTCGCCGTCCTGATCGCCGCGCAGGCGGCGCTGCCAGTCCTGAACCTGACGCTCGACCTGTACGATGACATGGCGGGCATCATTGTCTACCCGTCGGCGTTCATGATCCCGCAGAGCGAGATGGATGAAGCCGGCGTCGTGCATGAATGGCATGAGCCTGCCTCCGGCGAGGCGGTGCACGCGGGCGGCGCGGTTGTCCTGTCCTGGGAAGACGCCCAGGCCTCGGATGCTCCCGGCTACAACGTAGTCATCCACGAGTTCGCGCACAAGATCGACATGGTGCGCGGCGCGGCCAACGGCTGCCCGCCCTTCCTGGCGCCTTTCCACGGCAGCATCAGCCCGGCGCAATGGAAAAAGGCATTCTCTGAGGCCTACGAAGACTTTGCCCGGCGTGTGGACGTGCTCGAGTCCCGACTGCCCGAAGATTTCGACGACGACAATCCGGAGGATGTTGCTCTGTACGACGAGCTGGTCGGCGACCTGCCGCTCGACCCGTACGCTGCCCGGCATCCAGCGGAATTCTTCGCGGTCGCGTCAGAAGCCTTTTTCGTGCTCCCCGAGCCTCTGGCCGAGGACTATCCGGAAGTCTATCGCTTGTTGTCGCAGTATTACCGTCTCGATCCCTTGGGCTGGCAGGTCAACGCATTGCGGCCTCTTGCGACAAAGAAAACCCCCGGAAAGCATTTATAATCATAGGTTTTCCGTTAAAACCCCGGATCGACCTGCATGAAGGTATTTCGCGGACTTCCCAACGCCGAGTCGCGGGCGGCATGTGCCCTGACCATCGGCAATTTCGACGGCGTGCATCGCGGCCACCAGGCGCTGCTGGCGCGCGTGCGCGAAGCCGCGACCCGGCTCGGTGTCGAAGCCGCCGTCATGACCTTCGAGCCGCATCCGCGCGAATTCTTCGCCCGCCTAGCCGGCGACCTGTCGAAAGCTCCCACTCGCATCGCCAACCTGCGCGACAAGCTGCAATCGCTGGAAAATGCCGGTGTCGACCGCGTGATCGTGGAGCATTTCAATGCCCATTTCGCATCGATGTCGCCGCAGGATTTCGTCGAGAAGGTGCTGGTTCAGGGCCTGCATGTGAAATGGCTGATGGTCGGCGAGGATTTTTGCTACGGTTCAAAGCGGGCCGGCAATCTCGCCACGCTGATCGAAGCCGGCAAGAAGTACGGCTTCCACGTCGAGGCGCTGCCGACCGTGATGAACGAAGGCACGCGCATTTCCTCGTCCGCCGTACGCGCCGCGCTGGCTGACAGCAATTTCCCGCTCGCCGCGCAGTTTCTCGGCCATCCCTATGCGGTTTCCGGCCACGTCGCCCATGGCAAGAAGCTCGGCCGTACCATCGGTTTCCCGACCATGAACCTGCGGGTCACCCACAAGCGGCCCGCCATTTCGGGCGTCTTCGTGGTGCAGGTGCACGGACTGGCGGACAAGCCGCTGCCCGGCGTCGCCAGCCTCGGGGTGCGACCGACGATCGAGGATGAAGGCCGCGTGCTGCTCGAGACCTATGTGTTCGACTATAGCGAGCAGTGCTACGGCAAGGTGATCCGCGTGGAATTCCTGAAGAAGCTGCGCGACGAGGAAAAATACGTCGACCTGCCGACGCTGACCGCCGCCATCGAACGCGACGCGCAGCAGGCGCGCGACTTCTTCAAGGCACGCGAAGGCCAGGCGATTTCCGCGACCGACCGAATTTGACGATCAGACTCGTTCCCCAACCTGTTTGATCCATCGATTTTTAAGACTGAAACCATCATGTCCGAGCAAAAAAACAAGTACCCGGTCAACCTGATCGACACGCCCTTCCCGATGCGCGGCGACCTCGCCAAGCGCGAACCCAAGTGGGTCAAGGAATGGCAGGAAAAGAAGATCTACCAGCGCATCCGCAAGGCGTCCAAGGGACGTCCGAAGTGGATCCTGCACGACGGCCCGCCGTATGCGAACGGCGATATCCACATCGGCCATGCAGTCAACAAGATCCTGAAAGACATGATCGTCAAGGCCCGCAATATGGCAGGTTTCGACGCGCAGTACGTACCCGGCTGGGACTGCCACGGCATGCCGATCGAGATCCAGATCGAGAAGCAGTTCGGCAAGCACTTGCCCACAGCCGAAGTGCAGGCCAAATCGCGCGCCTATGCGAGCGAGCAGATCGAACGCCAGAAGAAAGACTTCATCCGTCTCGGCGTGCTCGGCGAATGGGACCGTCCGTACAAGACGATGGATTTCGGAAACGAAGCCGATGAGATCCGCGTGCTGGGCAAGATCCTCGAGAAGGGCTATGTATATCGCGGCCTGAAGCCGGTGAACTGGTGCTTCGACTGCGGCTCCGCACTGGCGGAAGCGGAGGTGGAATACCAGGACAAGCGCGATCCGGCGATCGACGTCGGCTTCCCGTTTGCCGAACACGACAAGCTCGCGCACGCCTTTGGCCTCGACAAGCTGCCAACCGACAAGGGCTATGTGGTGATCTGGACCACCACCCCGTGGACCATCCCTGCCAACCAGGCGCTGAACGTGCACCCGGACCACCGCTACGCGCTGGTGCAGACCGAACGCAACGGCGAAACCATCCTGCTGCTGCTCGCGGCGGAACTGGTGGCCTCCTGCCTGCAGCGCTACGGACTGGAAGGCAAGATCATCGCGACCTGCGGCGGCGAAGCGCTGTCGATGATCAAGTTCAGGCATCCGTTCGCCGAAGCCGACAAGGGCTATGACCGCTATTCGCCGATCTATGTCGGTGAGTACGTAACGCTGGACACTGGTACCGGCATCGTGCACTCCGCTCCGGCATACGGCCTCGATGACTTCATCTCCTGCAAGTCGCACGGCATGAAGGACGATGAGATCCTGAAGCCTGTGATGGGCGATGGCAAGTACGCGTCCTGGCTACCCTTCTTCGGGGGCATGACCATCTGGGAAGCCTCCAAACCGATCTGCGCCAAGCTGGAAGAAGTCGGCTCGCTGTTCAAGCTGGTGATGTTCGACCACAGCTACATGCACTGCTGGCGCCACAAGTCGCCGATCATCTACCGCGCGACCTCGCAGTGGTTCGCCGGCATGGATGTGACGCCGAAGGATGGCGGCAAGAGCCTGCGCGAAACTGCGCTGGCCGGCGTCGAGGCGACTGCCTTCTACCCGAGCTGGGGCAAGGCCCGCCTGCATGGCATGATCGCCAACCGTCCGGACTGGACCCTGTCGCGCCAGCGCCAGTGGGGCGTGCCGATGGCCTTCTTCGTGCACAAGGAAACGGGCGAACTGCATCCGCGCACGCCTGAACTGCTCGCAGCCGTCGCCAAGCTCGTCGAAAAGAGCGGCATTGAAGCCTGGCAGGCGCTCGATCCAAAAGACCTGCTCGGTGCCGATGCCGACATGTACGTGAAGAACAAGGACACGCTGGATGTGTGGTTCGATTCCGGCTCCACCCACCAGACCGTGCTGCGTGGCTCGCACGCCGATGAATCGCACTTCCCGGCCGACCTCTATCTCGAAGGCTCGGACCAGCACCGCGGCTGGTTCCACTCCTCGCTGCTGACCTCGTCCATGACCGACGGCCAGCCGCCCTACAAGGCATTGCTCACGCATGGCTTCGTCGTCGACGGCGAAGGCAAGAAGATGTCCAAGTCCAAGGGCAACGTGGTCGCGCCGCAGAAGGTGTCCGACACGCTGGGTGCGGAAATCCTGCGCCTGTGGGTGGCATCCACCGATTACTCCGGCGAACTGTCTATCTCCGACGAGATCCTCAAGCGCGTGGTAGAAGCCTATCGCCGCATCCGCAACACGCTGCGCTTCCTGCTGGCCAATACCTCCGACTTCGATCCGAAGAAGGATGCGGTGCCGGTCGCCGAACTGCTCGAAATCGACCGCTACGCGATCGCGCGCATGGCACAGTTGCAGGACGAGATCCTGAAGCACTTCGAAGGATTCGAATTTCATCCGGTGGTCGCCAAGCTGCAGATGTACTGCTCGGAAGACCTTGGCGGCTTCTATCTCGACATCCTGAAGGACCGTCTCTACACCTGCGGCACGACCTCCAAAGCGCGTCGTTCCGCGCAGACCGCGATCTGGCACATCACCCATGCGCTGCTGCGGGTGATGGCGCCGATGTTGTCCTTCACCGCGGAAGAAGCCTGGGCCGTCTTTGCTGGCAAGGAAGGCTATGCGGAGAGCGACGAAACCATTTTCACGCAGACCTATTATCCGTTGCCGAAATTCGACAACGAAGTGGATCTGTTCAAGAAATGGAACGTGATTCGCACGGTGCGCAGCGAAGTACTAAAGAAGCTGGAAGATATTCGCGCCGCAGGCAAGATCGGCTCCTCGCTCGAGGCCGAAGTAGATGTCTACACCGACAGCTATTATTACCAGGCCTTGTCCAGCCTCGGGGAGGACGTAAAGTTTCCATTGATCGTTTCGCGCTGCACAGTACACGACCTCGGCAATGCCGAGACGAAGGCGCGCTTTGATGCCCTTGGAATTACAGTTGAAGTCGAACAAGCCCGTGTCGGCGAGGTGCTCGACCATACACCGTCGCTCTACGCCATCGCCGTTACGCCGTCAGCACATCCGAAATGCGAGCGCTGCTGGCACTATCGTGCAGACGTGGGCACGCACGCCGACCATCCAGGCATTTGCGGCCGTTGTGTGAGTAACCTGTTCGGCCAGGGCGAAGCACGGAAGTTTGCTTAAGCTGAATTTATCGTTCCCGCGCAGGCGGGAATCCAGTGACTTTTCGACGCCGCTGGATTTCCGCCTGCGCGGGATGATTTTTATAGAAGACCACATATGCCAAAGCAAAAGAGCTTCAAGAACCTTTCCGCCAGTCCGAGCACCAGCATCACGCCCTGGCTGGGCATCGCGACCATCATCGTCCTGATCGACCAGATCACCAAGGTCACGATCACCCGCATCTTCAGCTACGGCGAATCGCTCGCGGTGACTTCGTTTTTCAACCTCGTGCGTGCCCACAACAAGGGCGCCGCATTCAGCTTTCTCGCCGCCGAGTCCGGCTGGCAGCGTTACCTCTTCACCGGCATTGCCGTCGCGGCAGTCGTGTTCATCCTCTATCTGCTGAAGCGCCACGCAGGGCAGAAGCTCTTCTGCTGGGCGCTGGCGCTGATCCTCGGCGGCGCCATCGGCAACCTGATCGACCGCGTGATGTACGGCTACGTGGTCGACTTCCTCGATTTCTACGTCGGCAAATGGCACTGGCCGGCCTTCAACGTCGCCGACATGGCGATCGTCGGCGGCGCGGGCCTGTTCATCCTGGATGAACTGCGTCGCGTCGGGAAATAAATCCCTTCCGCAACTGCTACACTAGCGCGGTCAAATCAGGAGGCCCCATGGATCTCGCCGGAAAAAAGATCGTCCTCGGAATGACCGGAGGCATCGCCTGCTACAAGGTCGCGGAACTGACCCGCGGCCTGACCAAGGCAGGCGCAACAGTGCAGGTGGTCATGACGCAGGCGGCAACGCAGTTCATCACGCCGATCACGATGCAGGCCTTGTCGGGCCGCCCGGTCTACACCGACCAATGGGATGCGCGCATCGACAACAACATGGCGCACATCGACCTGACACGCGATGCCGATGCAGTCGTCATCGCGCCCTGCTCCACCGATTTCATGTTCAAGCTGGCCCACGGGGCGTGTGACGACCTGCTGTCGACGCTCTGCGTGGCACGCCCGATGACCGTGCCGCTGCTGATCGCCCCCGCGATGAACGTGGAGATGTGGCAGAACTCGGCAACACAACGCAATCTCGCGCAAATCAAGGCCGACGGCGTCGCCGTGCTGGGCCCCGATGCGGGCGATCAGGCCTGCGGCGAAACCGGGATGGGCCGCATGCTGGAGCCGGAACAGTTGCTGGAAGAAGTGATTGCGTCGTTCCAGCCCAAGCGCCTTGCAGGCAAACGCATCCTCGTCACCGCCGGCCCGACCTTCGAACCTATCGACCCGGTGCGCGGCATCACCAACCTCTCGTCCGGCAAGATGGGCTATGCCATTGCCCGCGCGGCGCGCGAAGCCGGTGCGGATGTATGCCTCGTATCAGGTCCTACCGCACTGGACACGCCCTTCGGCGTGCATCGCATCAATGTGCAAACCGCGCAGCAAATGCATGATGTGGTGATGTCGCACGCAAGCGGACAGGACGTCTTCATCGCGGTCGCCGCCGTCGCCGACTGGCGCGTGACCAACGCCAGCGAACAGAAGCTGAAGAAGAACGGCAAGGGCGACGTGCCGCAACTGCAATTCGAACAAAATCCGGACATCCTCGCGTCGGTCGCCGCCCTGCCGAAGCGCCCATACTGCGTCGGCTTTGCCGCCGAGTCGGAAAACCTGCTGCAGTACGGCGAAGAAAAGCGCAAGAAGAAAGGCATTCCACTGCTCGTCGGGAATATCGGGCATCAGACCTTCGGCAAGGACGAGAACGAGCTCGTGCTGTTCGACGACAACGGCAACCGCCGCATCGCACGCGCGGCAAAGCAGGACCTTGCGCGGCAACTCATCGCCGAGATCGCCACACGAATCTGATCTGTATCTTTTTGTAATGCCCGTCCCGCATGGCGGGAGCATCACTTTATCCTTATCGCCAATGAAACAAATCGACGTCAAAATCCTCGACCCGCGCATGAAGGAGCAATTGCCGGCCTACGCGACCACTGGCAGCGCCGGCCTCGATCTGCGTGCCTGCATCGACACCCCGCTGACCATCAAGCCTGGCGAGACTCACCTGATTCCCACCGGACTGGCGATCCACATCGCCAACCCCGGCTATGCGGCGATGATCCTGCCGCGCAGCGGCATGGGCCACAAGCACGGCATCGTACTGGGGAACCTGGTCGGGCTGATCGATTCGGACTACCAGGGCCAGCTGATGGTCTCCACCTGGAACCGCGGACAGACGGAATTCACGCTCAACCCGATGGAGCGCCTGGCGCAACTGGTGATCGTGCCGGTCCTGCAGGTGGGCTTCAATGTCGTCGAGGAGTTTGACACCAGCGAACGCGGCGCCGGCGGCTTCGGCAGCACGGGCAAACACTGAAGGAGGGAGAATCGGATGGCGGGTATTTTTCGCAATGCATTGACTCGACTGGAGCAGCACTCGATGCGACAGCGCCTCTTGCTGCTGCCGGCCGCATTGTTGATGGCCGCCTGTGCCACACCTGTGTCTCAGCCTTCGACCGATGCGCAGCCCGCCGAACCGTCGCGTCCCGCCGCTGCCCCCTCGAGGCCGGCAACGGCGGGCGCAGAAATGCAGGCCCTGCAGACCATGGTATCGATGCAGGATCGCCTGTACCGGGTCGCCGCGCCCTTGCTGGTCAACAATACCGAGCTGTGCAAGAAGAACGCGCGCAACCTCCTGGGCTTCACAGCCAAGAACCGGTATTCGTATTCGAACGAATTCGCGATCGCAGCACAGAGGACACTCAACCTTGACGACCGTCTCCAGGTGATGGGCGTGCTCGCCGGCAGCGGTGCGGCGCGCGCCGGTGTAAAGCATGGCGACATCCTGCTGGCCGTCGAAGACAAGACCCTGCCGAAAGGCGAAACCGCCGAGCGCGAAGCCGCAACCATCCTCGCCCCGATGATGACCGGCCGCTCGAACATCGCCCTGACCGTCTTGCGCGACGGCTCCCGCGTCACGCTGAACGTGCCGCTCACCTACGCCTGCGCATTCGGGATCGAACTGGGCAACACCGACAACGTGATCGCCTATGCGGACGGCCATCGCATCCTGGTCACGCGCGGCATGCTGAATGCGACGCGTACCGATGACGAACTCGCTTACGTGCTGGCAAAGGAAATGGCGCACAACGCGCTGTCCCACGCAACCAAGCAACGCACAAGCGCGACCGTCGGCGGCATCATCGACAACCTTACGCGCATCCGCCCGGACATGAGCGCAATAAGCGGAATGTCGGGCTTGCGTCCGATGCCGCAGGACCTCGATGCAATGGCGGACAAGCTGTCGCTCTACATGCTCGCGCGCGCAGGCTACAACATCGACCAGGTCGTGCCGTTCTGGCAGCGCATGGCGAGCCAGTATCCGGCCAATGTGCTGAATGGCTACACCGCGCTCCATCCATCCACCAATTATCGTGTTGCAGCGATGGAAAAGACACTCAAGGACATCCGTTCCAAGCAGGCGCGCAAGAAGCCGCTGATGCCGTAATCAAGCCTTCTTTCCTTTCGTCAACATCCTAATGACATCGCGGTGTGCGAAGATCGCACACCGTTTCCCTGCCTCCTTCAATTCAGTACGACGTTCCGCATCCAGTTTGACTCATTGCCGCCATGCAAGGCGGTGATGTAAGGTCTTCGTAAGTCTGCTGGTGATAATGTCCTACAGCAGATATCTCCTCCATCCGTACAGACGGACGGACACTGTCCTACCGGCGTGACCGCTCATACCTTGCAGCCGCGTGCGGTTGATCGTAGCCAGAAGCCTGCCTGAAGCGGCAGCGTCTTCCCGCTTCTCATTCCTCATGTGTTGTGTGAAATTCACGTGAATAGCACCTCCCTTCCGCAGGACCTGGAACCTTCAGCCGGTAAACAGCCGGCCGAAAGCGACCTGCACCGCCCGTCCATCCAATTGCAAGCATTGTTGGATCACATGCCGCAAGGCGTCGCCGTGTTTGATGAACAACTTCGCCTGCGATTATGGAACAGGCACTTTACCGAGGTGTTTGGTTTCCCGGTGGAGTCCGTGTACTGCGGTGCACGCTTCGAGGACGTCATCCGCATCATTGCCATACGCGGAGATTACGGGCCAGGCGACATTGAAGAACATGTGCGCGTGCGAACCGAGCTCGCCGCGCAGTTCAAGCCGCGCAGCGCCGACCATACCGGAAAGGATGGACGCACCCTGCTTATCCAGGACCAACCGCTTTATCACGACGGCCGCGTCGCCGGTTTCATCAGTACCTACACCGATATCACCGAACGCAAACAGATCGAGGAAGCGCTGCGCTACAAGCATTCACATACTCGAAACCGTCCTCACCAATATCCCGGGAGGCGTGTCGCTGGTCGATGGAGCACTGCAGGTTGTCACCTGCAATGAACAGTACAAGCAGATCCTGGACTTGCCGGACGAATTGTTCCAACCCGCGATGCCTGCACTCGAATCCATCATCCGCTACAACGCCCTGCGTGGCGAATACGGCACCGGCGATGTGGAGAAGCAATTGACGGCCGTGACAAAGATGGTGCGCGGCTGCGCGACCCGGACATGGGAACGGACGCGCCCCAACGGCACGGTAATCGAAATCCGCGGAACGCCCATGCCCGATGGCGGCTTGGTCACCATTTACACCGACATCACCGAACGCAAGCGCGCGGAAGAACGGCTGCGGCTGACGGAAAAGGTATTCGAGAACAGCCCCTGCGCCATCGTCATCTGTGACCGGAAAGGCTACGTTATTTCAGTCAATCCGGCTTTTAGTGAAATTACCGGATATGCGCGTGAGGAAGTGGTCGGCTTGCATCCCAAAATGCTCCTGTCCGGAGAGCTCAGCGAAGCCGTGTATGCGGACATGTGGCGTTCGCTTAGCGAGTGCGGCCGCTGGAGCGGCGACATCTGGGGCGTGCGCAAGAACGGCGAGGCCTATCCGAAATGGCTGACGATCAATGCGGTCCCCGATGAAATCTCCGGTGGACATTCGCACTATATCGGCATGTTCTCCGACATTACGACGCGCAAGGAAGCGGAAGAACGCATCCACCGCCTTGCACACCATGATGCGCTGACCGGGCTGCCTAACCGCTACACGTTGGAAGCACGGCTGGCGCATTCGCTGGACGATGCGCGGCAGTACGACAGCCGGGTCGCCGTCATGTTCGTCGACCTCGACCACTTCAAGACCATCAACGACTCCCTCGGCCATGCCGTCGGCGACCGCCTGCTGATCGAGGTCGCGCAGCGCCTCAGCGGCACCGTGCGCGAATCGGATACGGTGGCGCGCCTGGGCGGCGACGAGTTCGTGATCGTCATGCCGGATTTTGCCTCAACGACGGATATCTCGATCGCCGCCAACCGGATCATCGACTCCTTTGCTGATCCGTTGCATGTCGGCGCTCATGAGTTCCACACCTCGGTATCAATCGGCATCAGCGTTTTCCCTGACGACGGGGAAAGCGTGGAGGCCGTCATGCGCAGTGCCGACACTGCGATGTATCACGCGAAGGCGCTCGGCCGGAACAACTTCCAGTACTTCACCCCAGCGATGAACCATGCGGCCAATGAACGGCTGGCGCTGGAGAACAAGCTGCGGCATGCGCTCACGCGCCGGGAGTTCGAGCTTCACTACCAGCCGCAATACGACATGGCGAGCCAGCGCATCGTCGGTGTCGAGGCATTGATACGCTGGCGGCCGCGCGGCGGCGGATTGGTGGCACCGGAAAAGTTCATCCCGATTGCGGAAGAAACAGGCATGATCGCCAATATCGGAACATGGGTGCTGCAGGAATCCTGCCGCCAGCTGCGGGAATGGCTGGACGCCGGCATGGCGCCGATCCGCATGTCGGTCAACGTGTCGGCACGGCAGTTTCGCCAGAAGAGCTTCCCCGACACCGTCGCGGCGACGCTTGCGGAAACCGGCTTGCCGCCGGAACTGCTGGAACTGGAGATCACCGAAACCACCGCAATGGAACATCCGCAAGAAGCGATCCGTGTCCTGCAATCCTTGCGGGAAATGGGAATCACCCTGGCCATCGACGACTTCGGCACCGGCTACTCGTCCCTTTCCTACCTGAAGATGCTGCCGATCAATCGCCTCAAGATCGACAGATCCTTCATCACCGACATCGACAAGGACGCCAACGATGAGGCGATCGCACGCGCGACCATCGCCCTTGCCCAGAACTTGGGGCTGGAGGTGACGGCGGAAGGCGTGGAATCCAACAGCCAGCTGGACATACTGCGGGCAAATGGCTGCGACGAAGTGCAAGGATTCCATCTTGGATATCCGGTCACCGCGGACCGGATCGCACAGCTCGTGCCGGCGTCCACCGCCAGCGTGATCTCGCTGTCGGACTGGGTCAGCCGCCCGCGCTAAGCGCCGTTTCGATATCGGATCGTTTCAGCCCCGGCGCGAACCGCAGGATGAATTCATAGGTGTACGCACGCAGGTAGGCACCGCGGCGTACGGCGAGCCGCGTCACGTTAGGCGCGAACAAGTGCGATGCCTCGATCGCGCGCAAGCCGCCGGCGAGATTGTTCTCCACTGCCATCGATGCGACGATGCCGACGCCAAGCCCAAGCGACACATACTGCTGGATCACGTCCGAATCCATCGCGGTCAGCACGATATCGGTGGCGATACCAGTCTGCGCGAAGGCGTCGTCAATATGGCTGCGGCCGGTGAAACCGACGTCATAGGTGATCAGCGGATGCACTGCGAGATCCGCGAGCGATACCGATGACAACGCCGCCAGCGGATGCCCCTCCGGCACTACGATCATGTGGCTCCAGCTGTAGCACGGGAAGGACACCAGGTCCTCGAACTGGCTCAGGCCTTCCGTGGCGATGCCGACATCGGCCTTGCCGGAGATGACCCACTCCGCGATATGTTCCGGTGAGCTCTGCTGCAGGGCGATGCGCACATCGGGGAACGAGCTGCGGAATAACTGCACCACCTTCGGCAGCACATAACGCGCCTGGGTGTGCGTCGTGGCCACCGCCAGCGTGCCGTTGCGCTCGCCCGCATATTCACGGCTGGCCTGCCGCAGGTTTTCCGCTTCCAGCAGCAGGCGTTCGATGATGTGCAGGATGCCCTTGCCCGGGTCGGTGAGGCCGGTCAGGCGCTTGCCGTTGCGCTCGAAAATCTCGACGCCCAGTTCCTCTTCGAGTTCGCGGATCTGCCGACTCACACCCGGCTGCGAAGTGAACAGGACATTCGCCACCTCTGTCAGGTTGTAGCCGCGCCTGGCTGCTTCACGGACGGAACGTAATTGCTGAAAATTCATGCCGGTCTCCGCTCAAACCGCTTCGTCGACGAACACGCGCAGGCGCTTCGGTCGGACGATGAGGGTCTCGCCTTCCTGCAGCGCGAGCTGTGCGTAGCGCTCGGTGGAGATGACCGCCTCGATCAGCTGCGCATTGTCGGCTCGCTCGAGTTCCAGTTGCGCGAGCGGGCCGATGGCATGCGCGCGGCGCAGGCGGGCAATGATGCCTTCCGCGTCGGCGGAATAACGCTCAACCTCGATATCGTGCGGGCGCACGAAGCCGATGCCTTGCGCATCCTTGGCTTCCGCATGGTCGGGTGCTTCCAGCGCGATGCCGCCCGCATCCAGAACGCCTTCATGCACACGGCCGTGGAACAGGTTGACGTTGCCGAGGAAGCCGTAGACAAACGGCGATGCAGGCTGGTTGTAGACCTGGTCCGGCGAGCCGATCTGTTCGACCTTGCCCTTGTTCATCAGCACCACCTGATCCGCCACTTCCAGCGCTTCTTCCTGGTCGTGGGTGACGAAGATGCTGGTGACGTGCAGCTCATCATGCAGGCGGCGCAGCCAGCGGCGCAATTCCTTGCGCACCTTGGCATCGAGCGCGCCGAAGGGTTCATCCAGCAGCAGCACGCGCGGCTCGACCGCCAGTGCGCGTGCCAAGGCGATACGCTGGCGCTGGCCGCCGGAGAGCTGCGGCGGATAGCGGTCAGCCAGCCAGTCGAGCTGCACCAGTTCCAACAGCGACATCACTTTCTTGCGAATCTCGGATTCGGACGGGCGCTGGTTGCGCGGCTTCACGCGCAGGCCAAAGGCGATGTTCTCGAAGACGCTCATGTGCTTGAACAGCGCATAGTGCTGGAACACGAAGCCGACCTGGCGCTCGCGCACATGGCTGCCCGATGCATCCTCGCCGTCGAGGAAGACCTGGCCGGCATCCGGCTGCTCCAGCCCGGCGATGATGCGCAGCAGCGTGGTCTTGCCGCAGCCGGAAGGACCGAGCAAGGCGGTGAGTTCGCCCGGCGGGAAATTGAGCGAGACGTTGTCCAGCGCGACGAAATTGCCGAAGCGCTTGTTGATGTTCCTGACCTCGATCCCCATGATTACTGTCCTTCGTGTAGCGGTTGTAGGTTGCTGTCCTGCGCGCGCCATTCGACAAAGGTCTTGAGCGCCAGCGTGACGAGTGCGAGCAAGGCGAGCAGTGAAGCCACCGCAAACGCTGCCGCGAAGTTGTATTCGTTGTAGAGGATTTCCACCTGCAGCGGCATGGTGTTGGTCTCGCCGCGGATGTGGCCGGATACCACCGATACCGCTCCGAACTCGCCCATCGCGCGGGCGTTGCACAGGATCACGCCGTACAGCAGGCCCCATTTGATGTTGGGCAGTGTCACATGCCAGAAGGTGCGCCAGCCGGATGCGCCGAGCACCAGCGCGGCCTCTTCCTCTTCCGTGCCCTGCGATTGCATCAGCGGGATCAGCTCGCGCGCAACGAAGGGGAAGGTCACGAAGATGGTCGCCAGCACGATGCCGGGCACGGCGAACAGGATCTTGATGTCATGCTCACGCAGCCAGTCGCCGAACCAGCCCTGCGCGCCGAACAACAGCACGTAGATCAAGCCCGAGATCACCGGCGACACGGAGAACGGCAGGTCGATCAGGGTGAGCAGTACGTTCTTGCCGCGAAAATCGAATTTCGCGATGGTCCATGCAGCAGCGACGCCGAACACTAGGTTCAGCGGGACGGCAATCGCCGCGGTGATCAGCGTCAGCTTGATTGCCGAGACAGCGTCCGGTTCGACAATGGCGGCGAGATAGGCATCCCATCCCTTCTTCAGAGCCTCCGAGAACACCGCCACCAGCGGGATGAACAGGAATAGCGTCAGGAATGTCAGCGCGATGCCGATCAGCAGCGCGCGTACCCAGACAGGCTCAACGGTAGCAGCCGGCGCATAGACGGATTCACCTCGCGGCTGGGCAATAATCGGTAACGTGGCAGCAGCTCCGGCCATGGTCAGACTTTCTCCGCCCGGCCGCGCTTGCGGGTCCAGGCTTGCAACAGGTTGATCGTCAGCAGCAGGACGAAGGACACCAGCAGCATCACCACGGCAATCGCGGTGGCGCCGGTGTAGTCGTACTGCTCCAGCTTGGTGATGATGAATAGCGGCGTGATTTCCGAGACCATCGGCATGTTGCCGGCGATGAAGATCACCGAACCGTACTCGCCGGTGGCGCGGGCGAAAGCCAGCGCAAAGCCGGTCAGCAGCGCGGGCAGGATGGTTGGGAAAATGACCTTGGCGAAGGTTTGCAGGCGGTTGGCGCCGAGGCTGGCTGCTGCCTCTTCCAGTTCGCGTTCGGCTTCTTCGAGAACCGGCTGCACGGTGCGGACCACGAAGGGCAAGCCGATGAAGGTCAGTGCAACGATCACACCGAGCGGGGTGAACGCGACTTTGATCCCGAGCGGGTCGAGATAGCGACCGATCCAGCCGTTGGCTGAATACAGCGCAGTCAGCGCGATGCCGGCCACCGCCGTCGGCAGCGCGAACGGCAGGTCGACCAGTGCGTCGATGATCTTCTTGCCCGGGAAACGGTAGCGCACCAGCACCCAGGCCACGATGCCGCCGAAGATGACATTGAAGCTTGCGCCGATCAACGAAGCGCCGAAGGTCAGCTTGTACGACGCTACCACCCGCTCGTTCGTCACCGCCGTCCAAAAGGCATCCCAGGTCATGGTGAATGTCTTCAGGAAAACCGCCGACAGCGGGATCAGAACGATCAGCGCCAGGTAGAACAGGGTGAAGCCCAGCGACAGCTGGAATCCCGGAATGACCCGGGACGCGCTGCTACGTCCTCCTGTTTGTGCGATTGCGACTGCGCCCGCCATGCACCCCCCTTATTACAAAATCAGCTATTGAGGCGCAATAATTGCATTCAAACGTTATAAACAGAACGATTATTTTTGCATGTACATAGTACGAATTCAGATATTGCTTCCGGCACACGGAAGGCAACAGGATGGATGTACACAGTCAAATAGCCGATTTTTTGCTTATGGAACAATGAATTACATAATCGCTGCCAATTCTTGCCGAATGTAATAACTTTGTTCCACCATCGGCCAATGTAAGAACTTTGTTTTACCAGTAACTACTTTGTTATAACCATTGTTTGTACAGGTCGACGATCCCCCCACGCGTCCAGTGTGGACATTGCTCGTCCGGGAGCCTCGGCGAGCCGGCCGAGCAATGTCTGTCCGAACATCCAGTCGCCCAGTCCTGAATCGGCGTTGATATGGCCGAGCGCCCCGGCGTCGACGAACTCGCTTTCCCATTGAGCAGCCCATCGGGCGGCACGCTCCTTCGTCATCCAGGGATCATCCCGGCTGCCGACCACGATGGACGGGCACGGGAGAACGACATTCCGGAGGCAGTCGTCCACACCGAACTTGACTGGATCCGCCGGTGCAACGAGCAAGATGCCGGCAAGGTTGCGCACACCCAGGGATGCCCGGTGCACACTCGCCAGGCATCCGAAGCTGTGCGCGACCAGCAGTGTAGGCCGGTCCGACTTGCGCAGCTGGTCCCCTACCCTGCCCGACCACTCGGCCAAGTCGGGCACATCCCAGTCTCGCTGCACCACGCGCTCGAAGCGCGGGAACAGGCGCTCCCACCGTGTCTGCCAGTGACCGGAGCCGCTGCCGTGCAGCCCCGGCACAACCAGCACGCGGAAGTCGGCGGGAATGGAGTGGGCCATCTCAGGCAACTCCGAGGCGTCGCGGCGCTTCCTGCTGTCCGGCCAGCACCACTTCCTTCCGCCCAACCGCCGCGATCGACGCGTTCGGCAGATCCCACAGGAAGCCCTGCGCATGGATGGGCAAACCGCTCACGGCGGCGATGCGGTTCAGAGCGTCCAGTGTGTCGGCATGCTCGACGCGTTTGAAGATCACGCGCACGTTGCGCGCCGCGCATTTGTCGAGAAGACGCAGTGCGGGACCGTCGTGGACGGTCTGCCGGGTATCGACCTTCACGACTTCCGGACGGACGTGATCGACCAGCGCCAGCGCTTCGAGCGAATCGACGGCGTTGACCGCGATGCGGAAACCGTTGCGGCGGTAGTTGTCCGCGACATAGTTCGCCAGCCAGCCCTGGTGTTCGACGATCACCGGCAACTGCAGCACGACGCGTTCCTTCGGCAAGTCGAGCAGCTTGAGGATGCGGCTGAACGCCGTGCCGTGGTTGCCATCGACTGCCGCCAGCAGGCGCGCATGCACGCTGAGATAGAGGTCGCTGCCTGCCGACTCCGGCTGCCTGAAGAAATTGATCGAATGCAGCATGCGGCACAGCCGGTCGAGTTCGACCGACTCGTCGTCATTGGCTGCATGGTCGAGCAGTTTCCACAGGCACAGGCCCTGGTCGCTATCGGAAGAACTGCGCGAATAACTGCGCGCGAAGCCTTCATAACCGACGATACGGTCCGTGCCCAACACGCGGACAGGCTGGAACGCGCTCGTCAGCGTGGAGTTGAAATAACGTCCCGTCGCGCGTCCTTCGGCATCGGCCCACACGCGCGTGCCGGCCTGGGTCGTACTGTAGAGATGCACAAGATACTGTTCCAGTCCGGCATACGGAACACCAGCGATGGTTGCAGTGGACATGGCAGGGCCTCCATTTCTGTAAAACTCAGATCTTGGCGATCGAGACTTCGGTTGCCTTCACCAATGCGACCACTTCGACGCCCGGTTCGAGGCCGAGGTCGCGTACCGAGCGCGTGGTGATGACGGACGTCACGATGCCTGCAGGCGTCTCGACATCGACGTCGGACACGACCGGACCGTCGATGATGGCCTTGACCTTGCCGCGGAACTGGTTGCGTACGTTGATGGCTTGGATGCTCATGGTTTCTCCTTTATGTGAGCGGATGAAAAAATAGTTCGGATTGCCCATGCGACCTGATTCACGGTTTTCAGAAGAAACACGTCGCCCAATGATGGGCCAGGCCAGGGATACGGGATGCTTGAACACGCGCGACAACACGGCTTGCCTCAAGCGAAAGGGAAAACCGGGGTGCTACGGCACGGATCGGGAGCGCGCGCTCCCGTCAGACGCTACATCGCACCTGGGAAAAAAGTACGGGTGCAAATTCAGAGGAACGCGTGACGCGAAGTGCATGCAGGTTGGCGAACAAGTGCGCCACGCCGTCACTGACGCGTTGGGTGATGGCGGGGTCGAGCGCAAGCATGTGGGACGGGCTGCCAGCGAGCAGGAGGATGGACATGATGGCTCCTGGCGTGATCGGCCTATGCTTACTCTTTACTTCCTGCCAGGCTGATAGATCTGGTCGAAGGTGCCGCCATCCGCGAAGTGAGCCTTCTGTGCCTTGGTCCAGCCGCCGAATACTTCGTCGATGGTGAACAGCTTCACCTTCGGGAATTGTGCGGCATACTTTTTCGCGACCTTGTCGGAAATCGGGCGGTAGTAGTTCTGCGCCGCGATTTCCTGGCCTTCATCGGTGTACAGGTATTGCAGGTAAGCTTCCGCGGCCTTGCGTGTGCCCTTCTTGTCCACGACCTTGTCGACGACGGCGACCGGCGGTTCGGCGAGGATGCTGGTGGCAGGCGCGACGACTTCGAACTTGTCCGGACCGAGTTCCTTGATGGCGAGGATGGCTTCGTTTTCCCACGCGATCAGCACGTCGCCGATGCCGCGTTCGACAAAAGTGGTGGTCGATCCGCGCGCCCCCGAGTCCAGCACCGGGACGTTCTTGAAGATCTTCGCCACGAAGTCCTTGGCAGAGGCGTCGGAACCGCCCGGTTGCTTCAGTGCATAGCCCCATGCAGCGAGATAGTTCCAGCGGGCGCCGCCGGAAGTCTTCGGGTTCGGCGTGATCACGGCTACGCCGGGCTTAGCGAGATCGTTCCAGTCCTTGATGCCTTTGGGATTGCCCTTGCGAACCAGGAACACGATGGTCGAGGTATAGGGCGAGCTGTTGTGCGGCAGGCGCTTCTGCCAGTCCTTGACGAGCAGGCCCTTGTCGGCGATTTCGTCGATGTCGTAGGCCAGCGCAAGCGTCACGACATCCGCATCCAGCCCGTCGATCACCGAACGCGCCTGCTTGCCGGAGCCGCCGTGCGACTGCTTCACGTTGACGTTATCGCCGTTCCTGGCTTTCCATTGCGCCGCAAAGGCCTTGTTGAAGTCCTGGTACAGCTCGCGCGTCGGATCGTAAGACACGTTCAGCAGCGACACGTCGGCGGCGTAGGCGGCCGGGGCGATCAAGGCAAGCGCCAGCGCGGACTGGATAAGTTTCTTGAGCAACATCTGTCTTCTCCCTGAAGGAATCTGGTTTCGGAAGTCGACAGGTTAATAAAGCGCTTATGGAAAAAGAACGAATACTTTTGCGCTTCTTTATGCGATATGCATATATGGAGGAGACACAGATAAGAAAAGCCGCGTTTGCACGGCTTTCGTACAGAAAACAGGCCGCCCGGCTATTTGCCGCAGCCGCAACCGCCGGAACCCGGGAGCTTCTTTGCTAGGGACACGGCATCGGTACCGAAGGCAGTCCTGGTCGCGCCGCAGCATTCGAAACCGTTGCGCTCGTAGAAATTGCGCGCCGACAAGGTGCTGGCCACCTGTATGCTCCGCAGGCCCCATTCCTTCACCTGCGCCTCGAGCGCGTCCAGCAAGGCCTTGCCGGTGCCGGTGGAGCGCACTTCCGGTGCTATATAGAAGAGGACAATTCGCCCCTGCCTTGTCAGGATCGCCACACCGACGACTGTATCGCCTGCGCAAGCGACGATGGAATGATGCGCCGCGCACTCAAACCAGGACGCAACATTTTCGGGGGTCTTGTTGCCCAGCCAGGCGGCGAGGATGGCGGCATCGTTCCGATGGTCTTCCGTACAACATTCTGAAATCGAGCGGCACAACAAGTGGCAGGCCGGGACTGCATCCTCCTGCGTGGCGGCTCTGATGACTGCATTCATTCCAGCACCAAACAAAACTTCGTGTTACGTGGGGAGGCAGGCGCTGGTGTCCGCCCTGCCCCGGTTTTCGCTGGAGCAAAGTATAGCAGTGAACGAGGGAAAGCCTTCCGGGACGCAAATTCCGGCTAGTTCAGCCGTCCGTTGACGCCGCCTAAGCTGTAGCGCCCGGCGCCAAGCAATGCGACCGCGATAGCAGAGAACAGGAACATGCCTTGCAGCTCCAGCGCCCAGCCGCCGGTCTTGGTCAGCGTCATCAGCTCGCCCATGTGGACCAGCCCGATAGCGACCACCATGTTGCCGGCAACAACAAGCGCCGCTAACCGCGTCCATGCGCCGATGAGGATCAGGACCGGTGCAAGCACTTCGCCGACGAGAACGAGATAGGCAAGCGCCGGCGGCAGACCGATCTTCTCCAGCATGCCGGCGATATGACCGACACCGCCGATGAGCTTCGCGACCCCGTGGAAAAGAATCAGGATGGCAAGCGTTGCGCGCAGAATCAACTTCCCCAGGTCATCCGTCGCAGCGTTCGATGCGGCATTTCTCATGATGGCTCCTCCATATGCGTGACATGGCGCCCCGGGAAATCCGGCTAGCTGCCGGATAGTATGCACCATTGCAGGATTACCGTATTGCGTCTGCTTAACATTGCCGTTCGCCTATCAATATGCGACGCGGCCAAATATGCAAACGCGAAAGCCTTCGTTCTCTTTCCCTCTGCTGCTGCATAAGATCACCGCATCTTGCGGGTCATAACCTGTCATGACAGCAGGGAGCAGAGGCAATGAATTTGTGCATCACCGAGCTATCGCCGCTCCGGTTATATACACAGTCAGGGAAAGCGTGCTGGGCAGCAGCTTCGATGTGAGTTCCATCACTGTGCACCGCGCTGAGGAATCTGCAGCGCGAACACATCATCCCGGTCGGTTCCTACGCCGCGCAGATGCTCTTCAGCGACGATCATGTGCGGGATTTTTCCCTGGCTCTGCTAGGGAAGATTGAAAGACGAAAAGTTGTAACAGGATACCGTCAGCGGATAAACAGCGGTCCCGCGATCAGCAGCCAGGTAAGCCCTGCGAGCGACAGCGCGAGGAACACCGCTGCGCTGCCGAAATCCTTGGCATTCTTCGACAAGGGGTGACGCTCGAAGGAGATGCGATCGACCACCGCTTCGATTGCGGAGTTGATCAGTTCGACAATCAGTACAAGAACCAGCACAGCAATCAGCGCGATTTTTTCGAGCGGGGAAACCGGCAGGAGCAATGCGACGATCACGCCGGGAATCACCAGCATCAGCTCCTGCCGGAACGCATGCTCGCTCTTCCACGCCATGCGGAATCCCTGCATCGAATACAAAAAAGCGGCGTAAATCCGCTTTACGCCGCTTTTGCTCTTGAACTCGCTTATCTGTTGTTGGTGCTCAGTCATCGTCGCTGTTTATATAACTCGCGGAATGTCTTGCCGTTCGGCGCAGGCATTTCGCGGTGGTCTGTCCATCCGCCGGCGAACGGGAGGCTCGAAATCGTCTTCCCCTTGCCCGCCATCATGCGCAGGAAGCGTACACCGATTTTGGTGGCAAGTCGATAAAGCGCCGGCCGCCTGGCCACAAACGCCCATATCCGCATGCCGAACCGTTCGGCCGCCGGACGCAGGTTTTGCTCCACCTGCTTTTCGCGCAGCTTGCGCAACAGGTCGGGAAGCGGGATTTTCACAGGACATACGACATGGCATTCGCCGCACAGCGTCGATGCCTGCGGCAGGTCGACAGCGTTTTCGATGCCGGCATACGAAGGCGTCAGTACACTGCCCATCGGCCCCGGATACACCCATCCATAGCTGTGCCCACCGATCTTCTGGTACACCGGGCAATGGTTCATGCATGCGCCGCAACGGATGCAGCGCAGCATTTCCTCGAACTCGGTGCCGACCAGGCTGGTACGGCCGGCATCGACCAGCACGAAGTACATGTGCTCCGGCCCTTCCGCATCTTCCTTGCGTTTCGGCCCGGTCAGCAGGGAAACATAGTTGGTGATCGACTGGCCGGTCGCCGATCGCGGCAGCAGACGCAGCACCGTGGCGAAATCCTCCAGCGTCGGCAGCACCTTTTCGATGCCGGTCACGACCACGTGCACCTTGGGCGGCAGGATGGTGCACATGCCCTCGTTGCCTTCGTTGGTGACGATAGCCGCCGAACCTGTTTCCGCAATGACGAAATTGCCGCCGGTGACGCCCATGTCGGACGACAGGAACTGCGGACGCAGCATCTCGCGCGCCTCGCGCGTCATCTGCGGAATATCGGTCAGCCGCGGCCGTTTGTGCACGCGGGCGAACAGGTCCGAAATTTCGTCCTTGTCCTTGTGCACCACGGGCGCGACGATGTGCGATGGCGCCTCGTTGTTGTTGATCTGCAGGATGTATTCGCCGAGATCGGTCTCGACCGCCTGGACACCTGCGGCCTCCAGCGCCTTGTTGAGCGCCATTTCCTCGGACACCATGGACTTGGACTTGGTGACCTTCTTCACGCCGTGCTTCTTCGCAATTTCGACGACGAGCCGGGACGCGTCTTCCGCACTCTCTGCATACAAGACGGTCGCGCCCTGTTGCGTCGCTTTCTTCTCGAAGGTGTCGAGCCAGACATCAAGGTTCTCGATCGCGCGCATGCGGCGCTCCTTCGCCGCGTTACGCGTACCTTCGAAATCGTCCAGTTCCAGGATGGCCGAGGCGCGTCCGCTGACCCATTTGGTGGACAGCTTCTTGAGGTTCTGCTGCAGGCGCTTGTCGGCGAGCTTTTCGCCCACGCGGGCTTTGAAGTGCATCGAATGGACCTGCATCACGCGTCTCCTGCCAGCACTTGCGCGACATGCAGCACGCGGGTGGTGTTGTCGCCGGTACGGCGCAGGCGGCCTTCGATGTTGAGCATGCAGCCGAGGTCGCCGAGCACGACGGCTTCCGCGCCGGAATCCTGGATGTTCTTGCACTTTTCATCCACGATCGCGGCCGAGACATTGCCGTACTTGAGCGAGAAGGTGCCACCGAAGCCGCAACACTGGCGGTGGTCCTTCATCTCCGTCACCGCCACGCCGGCTTTTTCCAGCAGCGCGCGCGGCTGCTCCTGCACACCAAGCTCACGCAGTCCGCAGCAGGAGTCGTGATAGGTCACCGGTCCCTTGAGGCTGTTCTTCCCTTCCCCGGGCAGTTTCTCGATCTTCACCACGTTGTACAAAAAGTCGGTCAGTTCGAAGACGCGTGGCGCAAGGTGCTGCATGCGTGCCAGCCATGCCGGGTCGTCGGAGAACAGGTCGGTGTAATGGGTCTTCACATGGCCTCCGCAGGAGCCGGACGGAATTACGACGTAATCGAACTCTTCGAATTCCGCAACGAACTTCTCCGCCAATGCTCGCGCAGCCTTGCGGTCGCCGGAGCTGTAGGCGGGCTGCCCGCAGCAGGTCTGGTTTTCCGGCACCACGATTTCGCAGCCGGCGGCCTCGAGCAGTTTGATGACGGAAAAACCGATCTCCGGCCGCATCATGTCGATCAGGCAAGTATGAAAAAATCCGACGCGCATCAAGCTGTCCTCAAGTTTGCGAGGGTTCCATTATGTGCGCCGATAACCGTCAAAAGACCGCCCGATACGGATGAAATAATTTAGAGACTTTCTCCAAATATTTTTCGCACGACTTTTTCATTTTTTCACATTGTGATATAAAGAGGCTTATTGCAACGCACCAACCACGATATGAAACCTGAACAGACCTCCGAGAACAGTCAAATTTCGATCCAGGTGATCGAACGCATGATCTCGCTCTTGGATGCGCTCGCCCAGTATCCCGATCCGGTGAGCCTGAAAGAGCTGTCGACCGTGACCGGCCTGCATCCGTCCACCGCCCACCGCATCCTCAACGACCTGGTCGTCAAGCGTTTCGTCGACCGCGCGGAAGCCGGTTCCTATCGCCTCGGCATGCGCTTGCTGGAGCTGGGCAATATCGTCAAGAGCCGTCTGAACGTGCGCGAAGCCGCACTGGATTTCATGCGTGCGCTGCACCGCAAGACCCACCAGACCATCAACCTGTCGGTGCGCCAGGGCGACGAGATCGTCTACATCGACCGCTCCTTCTCCGAGCGCTCGGGCATGCAGGTGGTGCGTGCCATCGGCGGCCGTGCGCCGCTGCACCTGACATCGACCGGCAAGCTGTTCCTGTCGGTCGACGACCCTAAACAGGTACGTGCATACGCAACCCGCACCGGGCTAGCAGGACACAACAAGAACTCGATCACCGATCTCGCGAAGCTGGAGCGGGAATTGAGCCTGGTACGCGCGCGCGGCTATGCGCGCGACAACGAAGAGCTGGAACTCGGCGTGCGCTGCATGGCCGCCGGCATCTACGACGACTCGGGCAAGCTGATTGCCGGCCTGTCGATTTCGGCCCCGGCCGACCGCCTGCAGGAAGAATGGGTAGAAGACCTGGTCAGCACCGCCAACCAGATCTCGGCCGTGCTCGGTTACGTGCCGCAAGGCGCCGCAGCCTGACAAGAGCGCGCAGGGACATTCCCGTGCGCGCTCTCCTCTCTTCGCGCACTGCCTACACCACCCGCCGGTACAACCCCTGCCCCTCCGCAATCGCCTTGTAGCGCGAAACAAAGGGGACCGCATTCAAGCCTTCCTCGCTGTCCACGCTCAGGATGCCGAACAAGGGCATGCTGTCGTAGAACAGTTGCAGGGTCCGTCTGTGCAGTGCCGTACCGAAGTCGGATAGCGCGTTGCGGCACACGATCAACTGGAATTCATTGAACGAGGCATCAGTAGCCAGGCTGTACTGTGCCCACGTCACATTGGCGCGCAATTCCTTGCTGAACACGCCCTTGCCGTGGTCTTCGTGGCAGTACTGCGCGAGGTCCGCCTTGCCGCCGCACTTGCGATAGTTTTCCGCGTACTCGGGCCAGCGGTCGAGTGCAAACTCGCCCGCCCGCGCCTCTTCCAGCAACGACTCGTTGGCGGCCGTTGCGAAGATCTGCGTCCTTTCATACAAGCCCTCTTCGGCGAGGAGGATGGCAAGCTCACACACTTCCTCGGGCGCGACGCATTCCGCCACCCAGACCTTGGGCGACGGGCAGGAGCGTAGCCATGGCACCATCACCTCACGCAATGTCTGGAAGTACATCGGATCGTCGAACAAGGCCGCAGGCTGGATACTCAACGCGCGCAGCAAGAGATCGGCGGCTGCAGGATCGTGCAGTACCCCCTCCTGCAAGGCTGATACCGTGTTCAATCCCGCACCGCGCATCAAGGCATGCAAACGCCGCCTGACGCTCTCCCGCCGGTACCCGCGAAAATCCTGCCCGAACAGGCGGTACACACCCTCGAGCAGGAGATCGATCTCCAGATCCTCGACGTTTTGCAACGGATCAATCAAGGCATCACCTATTGGTGCAACCATACCCGCATCAGTGACAGCAGCTGCGCCACATCCACCGGCTTGGTGATGTAGTCCGACGCACCCGCGGCCAGGCATTTATCGCGGTCGCCCTTCATCGCCTTCGCGGTCAGCGTGATGATCGGCAGCGACTTGAACTTCGGAATCGCGCGGATCGCACGCATCGTGTCATAACCGTCCATCTCCGGCATCATGATGTCCATCAGCACGATCTCGATCGTCGGATCCTTCTCGAGGACTTCGATGCCGTCCTTGCCGTTCTCGGCGAACAGCACCTTCATCTGCTGCCGCTCGAGCACCGAACTCAGCGCGAAGATGTTGCGCAGGTCATCGTCGACGATCAGCACCTTGCGTCCCGCCAATCCGCCGTCTTCCACATGGATGTCCTCCAGCATGCGGCGCTGCAACTCCGGCAGGCTGGTCGGCGAACGGTGCAGGAAGAGCGCCGTCTCGTCAAGCAGGCGTTCCGGCGAGCGCGCATCCTTGACCACAATGGTCTTGGCGATCCGCTTGAGGCGGGTGACGTCCTTGCGGCTCAGTTCCTTCGCGGTATACACCACCACAGGCAGGTCGCGCAGCGTGATGTCGTCGCCGATCTTGTCGAGCAGGTCGAAGCCGGTAATGTCGGGTAGGTTCAGGTCCAGCACCATGCAGTCGAAATGCGCGGCATGCAGGCGCTCCAGTGCCTCCTTGCCTGTTCCGACGGCAACGATGTTCACGTCGCCGGGACCGACAAGGTTGATGATGGCGTCGCGCTGCATCGGATCGTCTTCCACTACCAGCAGGCTGCGCTTGCCGCGCACGAGGAACTGCTGGATGCGTGTGTACTCCTCCTGCAGGCGCTCGCGGCTTACCGGCTTGTGCAGGTAGGAAATCGCCCCTTGCCGCAATGCGCGCTCGCGCTCCTTCAGGTTGGTCATCACGTGCACCGGAATGTGCCGCGTGCTCGGGTCGCGCTTCAACCGGTCGAGGACCGTGAAGCCGTCGATATCGGGAAGGTCGATATCAAGCAGGATGGCCGCCGGCAGATAATCGCGCGCCAGCGTCAGCGCGGAGTCACCGCTGTGCGTCACGATGCCCTTGAAGTTCTTTTCCCGCGCATGTTCCAGCAGGATGCCGGCAAACCGCAAGTCGTCCTCGACAATCAGCACCGATGGATCGCCAGGCGCAATGAGTGCGCGGTCGTCGGAGGTACCTTCGTACGGCACGTCCGCCGTATCGGTCACATGTGCAAGATGCTGTTCACCGGCATCGGCAGGCCGTTCCACGGCCGGAACGACGGTCGACTTGACGACGGCTGTCTTGCCCGGCGGCTGCTGCAGGTCATAGTTGACAAAGCCGGCACGGTTGTACGGCAGGTAGAGCGTGAAGGTGCTGCCCACGCCGACTTCGCTCTCCACCCGGATTTCGCCACCGAGCAGTCGAGCCAGTTCGCGGCTGATAGACAGGCCCAGACCGGTGCCGCCGTATTTGCGCGCGGTACTGCCGTCGGCCTGCTGGAACGCTTCGAAGATCAGCTGCAGCTTGTCGCCTGGAATACCTACGCCGGTATCCGTGACGGAGAACGCGAGGACAGCGTCCGCCTGGTTCAGGTTCGGATGGTCCGGCGACCAGCCGGCACTGGCCATGCCGATCTTCAGGGACACCTCGCCGCGGCTGGTGAACTTGAACGCATTCGACAGCAGGTTCTTCAGGATCTGCTGCAGGCGCGTCGTATCGGTCATCATCGCGACCGGCAGGGTGTCGGCGAGATCCACCGAGAAGTCGATCTTCTTCGCTTCCGCCATATGGCGGAAGGTGCGCTCGACATATCCGGAGAGCGTGCGGAAGCGATACTCGCTGACCTCCAGCGTCACCGTGCCGGATTCGATCTTCGACAAGTCGAGGATATCGTTGATCAGCGTCAGCAGGTCGCTGCCGGCGCCGTAGATGGTCTTCGCGTACTCGACCTGACGCTCGCTGAGGTTGCCTTCCGGGTTGTCGGACAACTGCTGCGCGAGAATCAGCAAGCTGTTGAGCGGCGTGCGCAGCTCGTGCGACATGTTGGCCAGGAACTCGGACTTGTACTTGGACGACAGCGCGAGCTGGGTGGCTTTCTCTTCCAGTGCGAACTTCGCCTGTTCCACTTCGCGGTTCTTGCGTTCCACCTCGATGTTCTGCTCGGACAGCAGGCGCGCCTTCTCGGCTAGCTCAAGATTAGTCTGCTGCAGTTCCTGCGCCAGCGATTGCGACTGCGTCAGCAGCGACTCGGTCCGGCTGTTGGCCTCGATGGTGTTCAGCACCACGCCGATCGATTCCATCAGCTGGTCGAGGAAGGACAGGTGGGTTTCGGTGAAGCGGTCCAGCGACGCGATCTCGATCACCGCCTTGACCTGTTGTTCGAACAGGATAGGCAGGACGACGATGTTGGTCGGCGGCGCCGCGCCCAGGCCTGACGAAATCTGGATGTAATCGCGCGGGATGTTGGTCAGCCAGATGCGCTGCTTCTCCAGCGCGCACTGTCCGACCAGGCCTTCACCCGGCAGGAAAGAAGTCGGCAGCTTGCGGCTGGACCGGTATCCGTAGCTGGCAATCATGCGCAAGCGTGCATCCGCTTCCTGCGAATCCATCATGTAGAACACGCCATGGTGCGCGCTGACCAGCGGCGCGAGTTCCGACAAGATGAGCGTCGTCACTGCGGACAGATCGCGCTGGCCCTGCAGCAGGCGGGTAAAACGTGCCAGGTTGGTCTTGAGCCAGTCCTGCTGCGCATTCTTCTGCGTGGTCTCCTTCAGGTTGCGGATCATCTCGTTGATGTTGTCCTTGAGGTCCGCCACCTCGCCACGGGCTTCCACCTGGATCGATCGCGACAAGTCGCCGCGCGTCACCGCGGTCGCCACTTCCGCAATCGCGCGCACCTGCGTGGTCAAGGTCGCCGCCATCTGGTTCAGGTTCTCGGTCAGGTCCTTCCAGGTGCCGGCCGCGCCCGGCACCGACGCCTGGCCGCCCAGCTTGCCTTCCACACCCACTTCGCGCGCCACCGTGGTCGCCTGGTCCGCAAACACCGCCAGCGTGTCGGTCATCTCGTTGATGGTGTTGGCCAGCGCCGCAATCTCGCCGCGCGCAGCCACCGTCAGCTTCTTCTTCAGGTCGCCGTTCGCCACCGCGGTCACCACGCCCGCGATACCGCGCACCTGCGCGGTCAGGTTCGCCGCCATGAAGTTCACGTTGTCGGTCAGGTCTTTCCAGGTACCGGCCGCGCCTTCGACCTGCGCCTGGCCGCCCAATTTACCCTCGGTGCCCACTTCACGCGCCACCCGCGTCACTTCCGATGCGAACGACGACAGCTGGTCCACCATCACGTTGATGGTGTTCTTCAGTTCCAGAATCTCACCTTTCACGTCCACCGTGATCTTCTTCGACAGGTCGCCCCGTGCCACCGCGGTGGTCACTTCGGCGATGTTGCGCACCTGGCCGGTCAGGTTCGACGCCATGAAGTTCACGTTGTCGGTCAAGTCCTTCCAGGTGCCGGACGCGCCCGGCACATTGGCCTGGCCGCCCAGGCGGCCTTCGGTACCCACTTCCCGCGCCACCCGCGTCACTTCGGACGCGAACGAACGCAGCTGGTCCACCATGGTGTTGATGGTGTCTTTGAGCTGCAGGATTTCGCCGCGCACGTCCACCGTGATCTTCTTGGACAAGTCGCCGTTCGCCACCGCGGTGGTCACGTCGGCGATGTTGCGCACCTGCGAGGTCAGGTTGCCGGCCATCGAGTTCACGCTGTCGGTCAAGTCTTTCCAGGTGCCGGCCACGCCCGGCACATTCGCCTGGCCGCCCAGTTTGCCTTCGGTACCCACCTCCCGTGCCACCCGGGTCACTTCTGACGCGAACGACGACAGCTGGTCCACCATCACGTTGATGGTGTTCTTCAGTTCAAGAATCTCACCTTTGGCATCGGCGGTAATCTTCTTCGACAGGTCGCCCCGCGCCACGGCGGTGGTCACTTCGGCGATGTTGCGCACCTGGCCGGTGAGGTTCGACGCCATGAAGTTCACGTTGTCGGTCAGGTCTTTCCAGGTGCCGCCCACGCCTTTGACCTGCGCCTGGCCGCCGAGCTTGCCTTCGGTACCCACTTCGCGCGCCACCCGCGTCACTTCGGACGCGAACGAGTTCAGCTGGTCCACCATCACGTTGATGGTGTTCTTCAGTTCGAAGATTTCGCCGCGCACGTCCACCGTGATCTTTTTCGACAAGTCGCCGTTGGCGACCGCGGTGGTCACGTCGGCGATGTTGCGCACCTGGGCGGTCAGGTTGCCGGCCATCGAGTTCACGCTGTCGGTCAGGTCTTTCCAGGTGCCGGCCACGCCCGGCACGTTGGCCTGGCCGCCGAGTTTGCCTTCGGTACCCACCTCTCTTGCCACCCGGGTCACTTCGGACGCAAATGCATTGAGCTGGTCCACCATCACGTTGATGGTGTTTTTCAGTTCCAGGATCTCGCCCTTGGCGTCGGCGGTAATCTTTTTCGACAAGTCGCCGTTGGCGACCGCGGTGGTGACGTCGGCGATGTTGCGCACCTGGCCGGTCAGGTTGCCGGCCATCGAGTTCACGCTGTCGGTCAAGTCTTTCCAGGTGCCGGCCACACCCGGCACATTGGCCTGGCCACCGAGTTTCCCTTCGGTTCCCACTTCGCGCGCCACCCGGGTCACTTCGGACGCGAACGACGACAGCTGGTCCACCATCACGTTGATGGTGTCTTTCAGTTCCAGGATTTCGCCCTTGACGTCCACCGTGATCTTCTTGGACAGGTCGCCCCGTGCCACCGCGGTGGTCACTTCGGCGATGTTGCGCACCTGGCCGGTCAGGTTGGACGCCATGAAGTTCACGTTGTCGGTCAGGTCTTTCCAGGTGCCGCCCACGCCTTTGACCTGCGCCTGGCCGCCGAGCTTGCCTTCGGTACCGACTTCGCGCGCCACCCGCGTCACTTCCGACGCGAACGACGACAGCTGGTCGACCATGGTGTTGATGGTGTTCTTCAGTTCCAGGATCTCGCCCTTGACGTCCACGGTGATCTTCTTGGACAGGTCGCCGTTGGCGACCGCGGTGGTGACGTCGGCGATGTTGCGCACCTGGCCGGTCAGGTTGCCGGCCATCGAGTTCACGCTGTCGGTCAAGTCTTTCCAGGTGCCGGCCACGCCTTTGACCTGCGCCTGGCCGCCGAGCTTGCCTTCGGTACCCACTTCGCGGGCCACCCGCGTCACTTCCGACGCGAACGACGACAGCTGGTCCACCATGGTGTTGATGGTGTCTTTGAGCTGCAGGATTTCGCCCTTGGCGTCGGCGGTGATCTTTTTCGACAGGTCGCCGTTCGCGACCGCGGTGGTGACTTCGGCAATATTGCGCACCTGACCGGTGAGATTGGACGCCATGAAGTTCACGTTGTCGGTCAAATCCTTCCAGGTGCCGCCGACGCCGGGCACGTACGCCTGGCCGCCGAGTTTGCCTTCGGTACCCACCTCTCTTGCCACCCGGGTTACTTCCGATGCAAACGAACGCAGCTGGTCCACCATGGTGTTGATGGTGTCCTTCAATTGCAGGATCTCGCCGCGCACGTCCACCGTGATCTTCTTGGACAAGTCGCCGTTCGCCACCGCGGTGGTCACGTCGGCGATATTGCGCACCTGCGAGGTGAGGTTGCCGGCCATCGAGTTCACGCTGTCGGTCAAATCCTTCCAGGTGCCGGCCACGCCCGGCACGTTGGCCTGGCCGCCGAGTTTGCCTTCGGTACCTACCTCTCTTGCCACCCGCGTGACTTCCGATGCAAAGGAGGACAGCTGGTCCACCATCGTGTTCGCGGTCGATGCCGCCCGCAGGAACTGGCCCTTCAGCGGCCGGCCGTCCACGTCCAGCGCCATGGTCTGCGACAGGTCACCCTTGGCCACCGCCCCGATCACCCGCGCCATCTCCGT
>Ga0196972_1000271_pt1 | contig 34965 bp, 30 predicted proteins | sample S1v_2013CmetaG_FD_148618 | JGI IMG/M metagenome (GOLD analysis project Ga0196972, IMG submission 148618) | Soil microbial communities from Anza Borrego desert, Southern California, United States - S1+v_20-13C | ecosystem: Environmental > Terrestrial > Soil > Desert | place: USA: California...
CTTCTAGCACGGTAGCAAAAATTCACCGTGTGATAGGTCAAGTAGAAGATGCCTTTTCCAATATATCAAACAATACAAAAGAATTATTGAATCATATGAATACCAACGTAAAAACTGATTATGAGCTGATGATTGATACAAGTATAAGATACCAGCAGGATGCATTGTTCATTCATTCCATGTCCAATAGTATTGCAAGCTCTGCTGATGTTATGCTGAATTCTATAGAAGAAGTCAGTCAGGCTATCCATAGCGCTTCTGCTGCAGCACAACAATCCGCAGCAAGCTCCAGCTATATACTAAGCAACATTGATGAAGCCTCCCATGCCATTGAAGAAGTAGCAAAGTCAACGCAATCCCAAGCTGCTTTGGCTGAGAGCCTAAATATATTAGTACAGCGATTTAAGATATAAATAACAAAAGCACCCCCTCGGGGTGCCTCTTTTTATCTCTCAATATAGTTCTTCACATTTTTCAATATGATATCAATGGTCCCATCACCGTTTCTTTTGATTTGGAATTTATCCTTATCATTATACGCCTCATCATCTATATATAGCTCTATGGATTTGTCTACCTTCAACCGCTTCCTTTTGAGCTTCTTCTCTGCCCACTCCCTGTCGATGGAGACATCGGTCTCGCTGATTCCCTCGTTGACCAAGGCAGCTTTGTATTCCGCTCTTCTCTCGGGGCTAGGAATCAGATTCTCTGTAAGAGTCTCTACATTAAGCCTGTCCTCCTGCATCAAGGTCTCTGTCAGCTTCTTGCGGAAGCCTTCTGCCTCCTGGGCGTTATCCTTAAAGGCTCTTCTAGCAAAATTCTCCGAGGTCTTTTGGATGATTCTTGTATTTTCCCGCCTATCTCTTACCGGACTAATCTTGATAAAAGCTTGGCAGAAATAACCTTCCTGCTGCTTGTCATAAATCAAGAAGTCATATTCCTCCTGCTGGCTGATCGGCTTCTTGATAAAGGCTGCCCTAGAAAGCTTTTGTCCCATGCCCGGAAGCCCTGTCTTGTTCGTACCGATATCAATAATGACTGAATGATCTCCCTGCTTTACAAAATGCGTATAGGAATTGGAGTAGTTCAACTTCAGCAATGCAAGAAACAACCCCTGCTGGCTGTCACAGTGACAGACTGCAAAATCACCGGATGGCTCCTTATCATCGTTGCCCATGCACTTGAACAAGAATTGAGCAAGCTTCTTAGAGTTTGGTATGAAGCTGTCTTCTTCTTCAAAGATCTCCTTGCTTAACTCCTTTACGATATTGACTTCTCCTTCAAATCTGCCTGGCTTCGCTTCATCGTCTCTGATGCATCTTAATATATGCTTCTCAAAGTATTCGTAGGTTTCCTCGTTAAGCTCCAGCTCAGCTTCCGAAAGCAAAAGCGCATTGTTCTCCTTGTCCAGTGCGCTGATATATACTTTATTTATTATAATCTCATCGATATTTCTCAAAGGGCTTCCTCCTAAAAACATAATCACTTCAAGTATATCATGGTTTTGGGGATTAAGTAAGTCGACATTTTGTCGTAATTTGAATTTTAATAATGGTTTTCCGTTAATAATTATTGCCATTAATTGATAGCAGCTATATAATATACATATAATATTATTTGTACGGGGGGATGCCTATATGAAAGGTACAGTAGTCGCAACTTGGATTAACAGTCTTCGTGTGATGCACGGGGATGATACAGTAAATAAGGCCTTGAGAAAAATAGGCTGGTCAGAAAACAGGGTCATATCGCCTTTGGAGGAAATAGACGATTCCGAGCCTAAGAAATTAGTAGAGGAAGTCAGCAGAATGGTAGGAAAAAGCACCCAGGAGGTTTGGAGAAACATCGGCAGACACAATATACGCTCCTTCCACAAGTGGTTTCCATCCTACTTCGAAAGAAGTAATACCAAGTCCTTCATGATGATGATGGATGATGTACATACGCAGCTGACCAAAATGATAAAAGGTGCAAAGCCGCCAAGGCTTTTTGCCACAGACATGGGTGATAAAGAGTTGGAGATTAAGTATGTCTCCAAGAGAGGCATGTTTGATTACTTCTTAGGGTTATTGGAGGGTAGTGCAGAATTCTTCAATGAAAAAGTAGAGTATACTGAGCTGGAAAGAGGCACTGAGGACGGACTCACTTTTATGAGAGTAAGAATCAGATTTGAAAAGGGCGTTGGCAGTTCCAAGAAATTTGTACTGAGCCAGCTGCTATCAATGGGTTTCATAAAGCGTACCGAGCTGAAAATATCTATATTCTCCGCATTATTGCTGTTCCCAGTAGGCTTATTTGCTTCTGGAAGCGCAATAACCGGTGCTGTTATATCCGCAGCAGCCCTTATCCTGACAGCCTTGATGTCATTCATTGTTCTAAAGCCGCTGAGCACAATACATAATGAACTTCAGAACTTAAACAGCATGGAGTTCTCGGACTTTACAAGGATTCACACAGGAGATAATATTGAGCAATTATCCAGAGACATCAACAGCTTCAAGCAAGCGATGCAAAAGGATTTCCTATTCTTAAAGGGCGGCAACGACGATATGTACAGCTTTACAAAGACCTTCTCAGAAATTGCTGCAAACATGAAATCGGTATCTGACGGCATATCCATGGTGGTACAGGACGTTGCAAACGGAGCAGTTCATCAGGCAGAAGAAACTGAGAAATCTGTGGATATCATAGGCGAAAACATGAAAACATTAAATAAAATCGCAGAAGAAGAGCTGAAGAGCAGCAGCCAGCTGAAGGATGCTGTAAGCAATATAAGAACCTCTGCATCAGAAACGCAGAAGGTAGCAAAGATGATCCTTTCGGTGAAGGACAACTTTGCTCATGTAAATGAGCAGGGTGTGGAGCTTTCCAGAAGAGTTGCAGACATCATGAATATCGTTACAACGGTTGAAAGCATTGCGGACCAGACAAACCTGCTGTCACTCAATGCTGCCATCGAATCAGCAAGAGCCGGCGAAATGGGACGAGGTTTTGCAGTAGTAGCCAATGAAATCCGAGGCTTGGCTGATGATTCCAAGTCCTCCGTAAAGATTATAAACGAGAATCTTCAGTTGTTCACCAGCGAGGTTAACAAGCTGATCAACCAAATCAATGCACAGTTCAAGCAATTAGAGGAAAGCAATCTGACCTTGGAAAAGGTTGCAGCGAATAACAGTACTGCTACAGACCAAATCGGCGTAGTTGCAGGCAGCATCGTGCAATTGGTGGAGGAAATGTCCGCTCAGACTCATCAGCTGTCCATGGTATTTGAAAACATTCACTCCTTGGCAGCCATAGCAGAAGAAAACTCTGCTTCCTCCGAGGAAATGAGCGCCAACGTCATCGAGTACTCCAACAAGATCAAAGAGCTGACCACCTACATCGAAGAACTGGAAAAGCTCTCACAGAACTTCAAATCTGAATTAGGAAAATATCGAATCTAACACAAAAGCGGCTTACGCCGCTTTTTTATTTTGCAGGTTGGGGTTTACGCTCAAGGTGTGCAAAGCTGGTTGGTATGTTGTGCGACACCAAAACATACTCAACCATCTGATGCATCTACGCACGACAGTTAAGCGTCAACTTAGGCACTTTGAGCGTGCACATAGCAGCAAAGAGGAAGTGGGTATTTATTAAGCACGATTATTAGATTTGCTATTGGACTCTGCGAAATACTGTCAGGAAAATTCGTAATTGGAGGCACGGACGCCGACAGCGGTTCAAGGGACACGATGTCCTTTTTGAACCGGTAGGATTTTTCTGGCAGGATGAGCAGCTAAGTACAATCAAATCTAATATTTCGGGTAAGATAAATAGCCTCTTCCTCTTAACTATACCATGGAGCGTATATCCAATCCCTCTATTGCCGCTGTTTACGAAGCAGGAAGATGAAGAACGGCCCTCCCATGATGGAGGTCATAACCCCTACAGGGATTTCTACTGGTTGGATCAGCGTCCTGCCTAAGGTATCTGAAGCGATAAGCAAAATTGCACCAAGCAGCGCAGAATATGGTATGACCTTTCTATTGTCGGAGCCTACCAGCATTCTGATGATATGAGGTGCAACCAAGCCTAAGAATCCGATAGTTCCTGAAACAGAAACCACCACTCCTACGATAATGCAGCATATTACCAGTAATATCTTTTTCAGCTTCTCCACATCGATTCCGAGATATTGTGCCGATTCATCTCCTAAAGCGAATATGTTCAGTTCACGGGCAAACACCATCAATGCGATTATCGAAGGTGCAATGACTATATAAGCCATGGCCATCTTGCTCCATGATGTTAGCGACAAGCTTCCCATAGTCCAAAAAACAATATGATTGATGCTGTCATGATTTAAAAGCATCAGAAATGATATCACTGCCGATAGGAAGTAGCTGACTGCCACACCTGCCAACAGTAAAGAATTGACCGCTACCGCATTCTTGTTTCTAGCCAGATTATATACAAAGAATAGTGTGACTACAGCTCCAATGAAAGCAAATACCCCCGTAGTGGATATGTCTCCTATGCTAAAGCCGATTCCTGTTACAATGGAAATTACCGCACCCAAAGCCGCACCGGATGACATCCCCAAGGTATAAGAGTCAACCAAAGGATTCTTAAATATTCCCTGCATGACAGCGCCCACCGCTGCCAATCCAGCTCCAATAATCAGACACAGAAGTACTCTTGGCAGCCTGATTTGCAATAAAATCCCGCTGTTTTCAGTTTGCTTGCCAAACAACACATCAGCAAACTCCCTCGCGGGTATCCGTACCGCTCCGAAGCCTACTGCCATTACAACAGCAAAAGCAAGGCAAGCCAAGAGAATCAATAATATAGAGTAATTCTTCAATGCTTTATTCATTTTCAGCACCTGCCTTATTCAGCAAATGATACATTTCTTCCCTTGAAACAGCCTTAGCAAAACCCTTTGCAGTGATTCTACTATAAAGTTCTGCTGCCGCCCCTTCAGTTATATCTCTTTGATGGATTTCCTCGCTGCCTAGCAGCAATATCGACTTTTCAGCCAGCTCCGGCTCCAGCATTATCTCAAGATTTCTCATATTTGCCTTGCCTATATAAAAATCCGTAACTACAACATAATCTGCCGACATAGCAAGCTTTTTGTTGTAGTTATACGCCTCATCAGATATCTTGGTAAAGGGAATGTCTTCAGCCACCTTCAAATCCAAGTCCTTGGAAATCTTCCAGTCCAAGTCTCCTATACTCAGCACACCGGCACTGACCTCAAAGCCTGAGTTATGTAAGATTGGTATGACATCACTGCCGCTGCCCCCTCCGCAAATGACATGTACCCGTACATTGTTTTTCTTGATTTGGTTTCTTGTAATTGCATATATGTAAGGTTTGTTGGTAGAAGCAGAAACCTCAACCTCCACATCTATATTAAACACTTGCTGTATATTTTCCGCAGTAAGCGCCTCTACCGGCGTACCTTGGTGATGAAGCGCTCCATCCTTCATCATTACGATGTAATCGCTGTAAGCAGCCGCAATATTCAAGTCATGCAATACAGCTATTACTGTCAGCTGCTGATCGATAGAAAGCTTCTTGATGAGAGACATGATTTCTATCTGATGCTGCAAATCCAAATGAGATATCGGTTCATCCAGCAGCAGTATTTTGGGCTGCTGTGCCAAGGCTTGAGCCAGTATGACTCTTTGCCGCTCTCCTCCGCTAAGTTGGTTGAAGCTTCTATCTCTCAGATGATAGGTATTTGTATATTTCATATTTTCTATAGAAATTTCTCTATCCTTTTGGGTTTCACCCTTAAATCTATTGACATAAGGATATCGTCCCATCAGTACCACGTCCATCACCTTGAAATCGAACTCCAAGGCTGTGTTTTGCGGTACCACTGCCATGATTCTGGCAATATCCTTCTTGCTGATTGCATTCATATCAGCACCGTTGATTTCCAAGCTTCCTTGATCAGGCTTTAATATGCCGCTTATTTGCTTCAGCAGGGTGCTTTTGCCGGAACCGTTAGGCCCTACAATGCTGGTAAAACCCGCTCTTTGTAATTCCAAACTGATATTCCTCAATACCGGGCTCTCATTATAGCCGAAGCTGAGATTCTTGATTCTGATACTGCAGTCCACCGCCAACACACCCTTCTCTGCATATTATATGTGCCAGCTGAATATCAGCTGGCACATTTCAACTCTATATGATTATTCTATTTCGTGAAGTACCTTTGCAATCTCTTCGATAGCTAGCACAATTCTTGGTGCCGCTCTTACAATGATATTATCATCGCTCATTAAGTATACCTTGCCATTCTTTACACTGTCAAGATTCTTAAATACTGAGTTCTCTTTATAAAACTCCACTGTAACGCCTACGTCAGTAGCATGCTTTGAAGAGAACAGATATTCCGGGTTATCCTTTACCAACTGCTCAGCACTGTACTTTGCCCAGAATTCTGCCTTCTCTGCTGTATTGATTCCACCAGCTGATTTGATCACATCATTGATAAATGTGCCTGAGCCAGCTGTTGTCAATGGATCTGTCCATACTACATAGAATACGGATTTTGGTGTTTTGTCTTTCACCTTGTCCTGTATCTCAGCTATTTTATCCTTCATACCTTTCACAACCTCAGCAGCCTTTTCCTCATTGCCGCTTACCTTGCCTATCAGTGTGATGGAATCAAAAATGCTGTTGAAGTCAGTTGCCTCTGTTGATACTACAGGTATATTCAATTTCTCTAGGCTCGCAATCAAGTCTTCTTGGATATAGCCTCCTGCTAATACCACATCAGGCTTTACTTTCTGAATCAGCTCCAGGTTTGGACCCTCAAAGCTGCCTATCTTTTCTACATTCTTAACCTCTTCAGGAAAATCGCAGTAGCTTGTAACACCTACTACCTTGTCTCCAGCGCCTATAGCATACAATATCTCAGTATTGCTCGGTGAAAGAGAAACGATTTTTTCCGGTACCTTGTCAAATGTTATAGTTCTGCCCTTCAGGTCAGTCACTTCAAACTTTGTATCCGCAGCTGGCTGTTCAGCCGGTGCAGGTGCTGCAGGCTGCTGTGCCTGACAAGCGGTAAATGCTAGTAATAGTGCTACAGACAAGACGAATGCCAATACTTTTTTCACTTTTATTCTCCTCTCAAATAGACCAAATGTATTTTGCTGCATATAGTTTCTACCAATATCCAGAAAAAAATAATTCCCTCTGTGATTAGAGGGAATTTAAATATTTCTACTGTTTATCAGCGAAATGCACCTCCCCATCCTCCGTAGGTTTGCATAATGGCATCTAGGCAGGTCTCCTGGCTCTGGTTCATCACTTTCCTAATCCTTCCCAAGGGGGGTGACCTAAGTCTCCTTTCCTCAGTGGCATATATAGGCAGCTCACCGTTACAGTGGCGGGACCGCATGGGATTTTCACCCATTTCCCTTTTAAGGCGCCGCTTTTGGCAGCACACACCTAAACTGTTATTCAATTCATTTTACATTTTAGCATAGCATAGTAGGAAATACAATATTGGCCTGAAATTATTCTACAGGGCGGATCCACTCCATATAATTTTTTTATCTGTCTTGTTATCATCAATATAGATTTTTTTGGTATAATATCTATAGTACATATATTTGCCAATTTACAGCAACCAACATGCAGCCCCGCTGCGTATTGCTTCTGTAATTTAATAATTAATCTTTGGGAGGTATTACAATGCCATTGGTAACAACAAAGGAAATGTTCAAAAAGGCCTATGAAGGCAACTACGCTGTTGGCGCATTCAATGTAAACAATATGGAGATCATCCAAGGTATCGTTGATGCAGCTAAGGAAGAGCGTTCCCCCCTCATACTTCAAGTATCAGCAGGTGCTAGAAAATATGCGAAGCACATCTATCTGATGAAGCTGGTAGAGGCAGCGGTAGAAGACAGCGGTCTTCCAATAGCGCTACACTTAGATCACGGTGATGATTTTGAAATATGCAAGTCCTGTATTGACGGCGGCTTTACTTCAGTTATGATCGACGGTTCAAAGCACTCCTTTGAAGAAAACATCGCTTTGACAAAGAGAGTAGTGGAATATGCCCACGAAAGAGGCGTTGTTGTAGAGGCTGAATTGGGCAAACTGGCTGGCGTTGAAGATGATGTCAAGGTAGAAGCAAAGGACGCAATTTACACCAACCCTGATCAAGCGGTGGAGTTCGTTGAGAGAACCGGCGTTGACTCTCTAGCTATAGCGATAGGCACAAGTCATGGCGCATACAAATTCAAAGGTGAGCCAAAGCTGGACTTCGAAAGACTTGATAAAATATCCCGTCTGCTTCCAAACTTCCCCTTAGTGCTTCATGGAGCATCCACAGTTCTGCCTGAGTTTGTAGAGCTTTGCAACAAATATGGCGGCAATGTAGCAGGAGCACAAGGCGTACCAGAAAACCTGCTTAGACAAGCGGCTCAATCCGGCGTATGCAAAATTAACATAGATACAGACTTAAGATTGGCTATGACAGCATCCATCAGAAAGCATCTGTATGAAAACCCTGGAGACTTTGACCCAAGACAGTACTTAAAGCCTGCAAGAGAAGCATTGCAAGCGATGGTTGCTCATAAGATGAGAAACGTATTGGGCAGCAGCAACAGATTATAATCAAAAGGCTTAAAACCAAACGGTTTTAAGCCTTTCATTATTTCAGCAAAGTTTTATTGTTTCCGTCAATCTTCATCCTGTATCTGTTTTCGTCCGATCCTACGTAGTAAATCCAATCTCCTAGTACTTGAATAGCTCCATTGGCATCTTTGGAAAGAAGCTTTTTATCTTTTCCATTGGTTCTTACCTTATAAAGCTTACCCTTATCTTTTTCATCCACATAATAAATCCATCCATTACTAACATGAATGGAGGTGTACTCGCCTACAAGCATCTTTGTTTTGCTTGTTCCATCCACTTTTACTTTATATAATGCATTAAGCAGCCTATCCTGATAATATATCCAGCCGCCCTCAAAATTCGGGTAATTCCAACGTTCAAAGTTCATCTTTGTTTTGCAGGAGCCGTCAAGTTTCATCTTGTAATACGCTGGCATGTTACTAGTATTGTCTGCATCCACTTGGTAATAAATCCATCCATTATCAATCCAGTGAATAAAACCGATCCTTTTATCCAGCTGCTCCTTTTTGGTGCCGTCCAGCTTCATCCTCCAGAGCTCGCCATAAACGGCGTTTCTCCTTGATATCTTACTGGAATCGCAATAATATGCCCAATCTCCAACGATTACTGGCCTTGGAAACCGCTCATGCTCCTTCCCAACTCTTGCTAACTCTTTGGTCTTTAAATCGACCTTATATAGGGCATTAGGACCGTTGTTAAAATATATACTGTCATTGGCGACGTTGAGGTTTTGCAACCCATGTATATCCTTATCTGTAATGATCAGCTCGCTATTGCCCTTTGAATCCATCCGCTTTAAGGACACCCTAAAGGTCGCCTTATCATAAACTGTATAATATTGAAATCCCTTATAAGCAGCTGCCCAGCCTGCGTTCTGAAAATTGCCGCAGGTGTTGCCATACATTTGATTCTCTGCTGCCTCCATTGGTCTCACATGGATAGTGAGAAACGTTATTATGCCAATAACCAGGATGACAAAAGTGTACTTCTTACACCTTTTCATAGGAACCTCCTATTTGAAGTTATTGAAATGCTCCTGCTTCCTACTCTAAATACAAATCCATTAATATCTCATCATCATAGACGCCATTCACATTAAAATAGTTCCTATGCAATCCAATTTGACTGCTGTCCATTCCTTAGCTTTACCTCTTTCAATATAGTTAGACTTTCCATCAAATATGCCTCTATAACTATTTCGTCATATTCTCTTCCGTGCTTAAGCTCTACTGCTTTGTAAGTTCTGTAAAGCTTGGGCATTCTTCTCTTAACAGGGAATATATTGCCAGGTCGCAGTATCTGCCTCTGGAAAAGACTGCCTGACGCTTCATGCCCTCGTAAATGTAGCCGCATTTCTCAGCAACCCTGCGGCTGCCGATATTTTCCTTAGCCGCATGCACCTCTAACCTATGTATGGTTTTGGTTTCAAACAAGTATGCAGAAAACAGCTTAAGCGCCTCTGACAAATAGCCTTTACCCCTATCTTCTCTGCGATAGATATTGTAGCCTATCTCATAACCCGGCAGATAATTGACTCCTTTGAAATATGCGATATCTCCCAGCAGCCTTCCATTCTTATCCGTAACCAACATGCTTCCAAATTCATCATTCCAAAAACCGGTCTCTTGGTAGCGCCTTTTATACATAGGCTCATTCACCATGTTTGGGTTCAGAAATTCCCCTCTTTCTTGCGTATCACTCATGTAGGCAATGATTTCATCTAAATCATTTTGCTTAACTAATCTTAAATTTATTCTTTTTCCTTGTATCATAATCTCAGCACCCCTTTAGCTATAAATTCTAGTATTATTAAACCTGCAATGCCTCTTCAAGACAGCTTAATAAATAGTCCATATCTTCCCTGCTTGTAGTTAATGCAGGATAAAACCTCATAAAGTGAAACCTTGGATTATAGCCCACCAGCAGCCCTTTTTCCACCAGGAAATCGAAAGCACGGTTCAGAACTGAAGCCGCTTCTGCCCTAAACTCAATACCCAACATCAATCCCACGCCTCTTACTTCTTTGATAACTCCTGTTCTGCTTTTCAGCTTCTCTAGTCCTTGCATCAAATATTGTCCGTTTTTATCTGCCTTTTCTATCAGGTCATTCTCCTTTATAATTTGGATGACTGAACTTGCTGCGGCACTACCTAGGCCATCATTCTGATGGGATTGCGAGTGCTTGAAGCCGTCCTTCGCCAACCTATCTGCTATATTTTCATCTACAGCTGCCACGCTTACGGGATAACCGTTGCCAATTCCTTTCCCCATAGCCACTATATCCGGTTTCATATCATAGTGCTGGAATCCGTACCACTTGCCGGTCCTGCCTATACCGGTTGTCACTTCATCCACCACAACAATTCCCTTTGCCGCCTTTACCCTTTTTTCTATTTCCTGAACCAATATCTTAGGCGGAAGTAAGACCAGTCCGGAGGAATTCCCGGGTTCAAATACAAATGCACCTATCTCCTCAAAGGGAATATCCTCGATAACACTGCATGAGCTGCAAGCGTCTTGGATGGTACACTGCGTGCATTTCATCAAATCCAGCTTGCACCAGTCCCTACTATCCTTTGTTCCCGATTGTCCATAGGCAGATAAATAAGAAAGGTCGAAGGTAAGCAGCTTTTTACCATTTATGATATGCTTTGCCGCCTTGACTGCAAATTCCACCGCTTCACTGCCGGAGCATAGGAATACGCACTTCCCTCGAAAGGGTTGAAGCGTTTCTAATACATCCTTTGCAGCCACTTCCACCAAGGAGCTGGTGTATCTAAACCCCAGATGCAAAATCTGATCCATCTGATTCTTTAGTGCTTGGTTAAATTCTTTATTGCAATGCCCTAGAGCAATACTCCAGACGCCGGACTCAAAATCCATATATCGCTTGCCCATATCGTCGTATAGATAATATCCATCGGCTTTTACAATATTCTCTGCCAGCATCTCATAGCCCGTACAGTTCAATACATGTTCCACATTCCTGCCCCCAGTCAAATTGTTATAATAACATTATAATCCAAATGAAAATTTTTCCAATAGCTGCGAGAAAAAAAGATAACCTGATTCACTCAGATTATCCTGTATTGAGTTATTCTATTTCTCCAGTTCTTCCAAAATCCAATCTGTAACTTGACGAACGATTGGACCGCAAATCACCTTATGAAGTCTTTCCTTATTCTGAGCCATAACCTCAGGGTCTCTCATGTTTATGCCTGTTATGTCTCCACAGGAAACAGTCTTAAACTTTTCCTTGAACTTATTAAAAACAATATCTGCCGGAATATAGGAAGGATCCCTTGAGTCCTCGCTGCATCTTCTTCCCTTGATCATACCCATTGATATATAAGCTGCCGACAATGCCCCGCAATTGCTTGCATTTCTACTCATTCCGCTTCCAAATGGTGTAGCTATTTTCAAGGGCATTTCCTTATCCGTGCCCATATAATCACATACCGCCAGCACCACAGATTCACAGCAGTTATATCCGCTGTTGAAATAGTCTTCCGCTTTATCTTGAATCTCCACGTACTTGTCAGACATTGATTTTTCCCCCTTATACCCGTTCATTGATCCATGAACTGATCTTATCTATAACCTTGCTCTTCTCAGGATCGTTTAATATTTCATGGTAAAAATCATCATACAATACAAATTCCTTGTCACGGGAGCTGATTTGGTGGTAGAATTCCAAAACCCCCACAGCATCCACGGCCTCATCTTCTCCAGCCTGCAGCAGCAAACATGGATACGAGAAACTCTTTTGCTTCAAGACCAAATGATATCTAGCCTTTTCTACCTCCACAAACCACCTTGCTGTGACCTTGCTGCAATTCAACTCATCTTGATCGTATTTTTCCGCTATTGTCTTGTCCCTGCATATCATATCTCCTTTTAAACCGGATTCTAGGGTAAACTTGGGAAAGAGTGCGGCTGCGATTTTGCCTATATTATATTTAATGGCTGGCACCTTAATCTTATCTTTGATATAAGGAGATGAGGCAATCACGCCTTTTACGGTATTATTATCAGAAAAAAGCATATAGTAAAGCACAATGAGTCCCCCCATGCTATGACCCAGCAAAAAAGTAGGCTTCTCATTCTTCACCCTGCCGATAAAGAAACTTACATTATCTAAATAGTCTTGTATGGATTTTATATAAACCCTGATGCCATCACTTAAGCCGTGCCCTACAAGATCTCCTGTAAATACATTAAAGCCCAAGTCAAAGAGCCCTTGGGCAGTATCCATATATCTGCCTGAATGCTCACCAACACCATGGATAATTATGATATTGGCTTTATTTTCATCAGATACCCATTCTCTTACATAAGTCCTATCGATTTTACCTTCCCACATGAGATTAGCCTCCTACGTTATTATCTTCCTATGGCCGACTTTAACCGTTGGATATAGTAGCTGATCAGTCTAGATAAAATATAGTCATATATTAAGAATATGATTTGTCCTGCAGCTGCAAGACCAATGAGGATCCATATAGAAAAAGTCTCCAAGTTCATTGGGGGTACCCCAAATAACTGTTTATAAACAAAAAAACCGGTCAAGGCCAAAGCATTAAATGCGCTAAATTTCAGAAGCATTTCCATCACTGAATTTCTCTGTTTCTCAAAATGATACTTTAGCAACGGGTAAATGCCAAAAAACAGTGTGAATAGCAAAAATGCATTTAAGCTACCTGTTAGCAAGAAAATCAAGATTGCAGATGCAGCGTAAACCACAGCACCCAATCTGATATCCAGCTCCACAACGGCTATTGCAATTGTTACAGAGGCAAGAGAGTAAATTCCCAGCTTGCCGCTTGGCAAATATGCCGCAAAATATATCAGCACAACGCACAAGGCTGTCAATATTCCACCAAAGGCGATCCTTCTGCCCATGTCATCACATCCTTTAGCAGCAGTTTATGAAGTCACCGCCGCCGCACTCGCAGCAGCAGTCCGCACAGTAAAGGCAGGTGCAAAGCTGACACATATCAGGATCATTGCCATAGCCTCTTCTGTTGTATGAAGTGGACTGATAGCTTCTGTTTGCGTTATTTATAGAGTTAAATGCATTTCTATATTCAAGATTTCCTGGCTCCATGCTCACTGCAGTCTGCAAATGCGTATAAGCCTCGTTGTACCAACCCTTCCGCATGCTTATGATGCCCTTTAGGTAGAACCATTCGGCTGTCCTGGTTCCAGCTCTGTCCAACACTTGCTCTGCAGCCATAATATTACCTGCATTTATATAACTTCGCGCTTGTGCAAGGGAGCTGTCACCGCCTCTATAGCCATTGCTATGACTGTTGTTTCCTACACTGCCGCCTTCATATTGCTTCATCAAATAGTCATAGGCCTCGTTGATTTCCTTTAATTTCTCTTCTGCCAAGTCAGAAAGAGGGTGGTTCTGATACTGGTCGGGGTGATACTTTCTGACCAATTCCTTATAAGCTCTCTTTATTTCATCAACGCTGCTTCCCTCGCGTACCCCTAAAACCTCATAGGGATTTTTCATAATTATCCGCTCCCTTGCTTATGTGCGTTTTGCATGAATTGCAATCACCGCATAATATATTATTTGTTTTATTATTCATACCCAGATAGACAACGTTTTCAATAATCCCTCTGTGGTTGATGTCCAAAAGCTCCACTGTATTGGCAGCTTGGCTTAAGGTATAAAGCAAGCTTCGTTCAATATCCGCCTTAATCTCTTGCTTAAAATCCTCTATAGGCTGCTGTCTATAATTGTACTGAAGAAGCAGTGGATTGTAGCTGCCGCTTTTGATATCCTTCTCAATATCATCAAAGGCATCTATGGTATAGATCCATTTTCCGATATTGTAGCCCAACCACTCCATAGATCTTTGCACATCTTTATCTGCGTCCTTGCAGCCGATAAGGAGAATATCCCTTATCATCACCGCTGTAGGCTCGGCAGCTGCATCTATGGAACTGCACTTTTGTTGCTCCAGAGCGCTTTGCTTTGCCAGGGCATCTCTAATCACAGTGTCTGTATGTGCGCTTTTGGCTTTGGCTTTATTATAACCTCTGCCAAATGCAAGTTTTGCAAAATAGGATATCAGATGCCTCTCATCCTGCCAGTTATCTATCAATTTATAATACGTCAAAAGCACATTTATGTCTGCCGCATAGTCTACATATTTGTTATTTCTGACCACCCATTTCTTCTTGAAAGGGTTGGCTATACATGCTTCCTTCTTTAAATCCGACTTTTCCTTATTCACCGCAGAAAGCAGCAAGCCGAGAAAAACCGCTTCATAGTTTAAGGCAAACCTCGAAACAGGTCCAAAGCTCCTGCCCATGCTTTTGCAAACTCCGCAGTAGTATGCCCGAAACATCTCATATTCCTTCATCTTCAACTCCGGCTTATCCGGCATGATATATCCAAACATGGTATACTCCTAATCTATTTCTTACCTCATTATAACAAGATTTACTGAAAGGTTTTGCACTTTTCGCAAAACCTACCCGAGCGTTTCAATGAGGCAGAAGATATATAACCACTACCTATTGCTGAAATCAGAACCCGCCACTGTTATAACTTGGGTACATTTCTTACCTCATTATATCACATTGTCTCTTCCCATTGTAGCGCTCTTGAGACAGCTTTTTTCCAGCCTTTATAAAGCGCCTCTCTGCTTTGCATCTCCATCTCTGCAATAAAGTTCTTGTCCAGGTTCCACTTCTTGGAAAGCTCTTCTTTGCTACTCCAGAAGCCTACAGCCAGGCCTGCCAAAAAAGCGGCCCCCAAAGCGGTTGTCTCCGTGATCCTTGGTCTGCTGACAGGTACGCCCAGAATATCTGATTGGAACTGCATCAAAAAATTATTGCTGACAGCACCGCCGTCAACCTTAAGTTCCTTTAGCTCTATTTCTGAATCCTGCTGCATGGCTTCCAACACGTCTCTTGTCTGATAAGCGATGGACTCCAAAGCTGCTCTGATGATATGATATCTATTTGCACCTCTTGTCAACCCTGTTATGGTTCCCCGTGCATACATATCCCAATAGGGGGCTCCCATGCCTACAAAGGCAGGTACCAAGTACACGCCATTGCTGTCCTTGACCTTGGTGGCGTAATACTCGCTGTCCGCCGCTTCATCAATCAGCTTCAGCTCGTCCCGCAGCCACTGAATGGTGGCACCTCCCATAAATATGCTGCCCTCTAAGGCATATTCCAGTTTATTGTCCACATTCCAAGCAATGGTAGTTAACAGTCCATGCTTAGATTGAATCATTTGTTCTCCCGTATTCATCAGCATAAAGCAGCCTGTACCGTAAGTGTTTTTTGCCATACCGGGTTGATAGCACGCCTGCCCGAACAATGCTGCCTGCTGGTCTCCCGCTGCTCCTGCGATAGGTATCAAGGTTCCTCCGAAAACACTTTCATCTGTATGCCCGTAAATTTTGCTGGAGGGCATCACCTCCGGCAGCATGCAGCTAGGAATATCCAACTCCTGCAGCAGACGCTCATCCCATCTCAGTTCCCTAATATTGAAAAGCATTGTTCTAGAGGCATTGGAATAATCCGTCACATGGACCTTGCCTCTTGTGAGATTCCAGATAATCCAAGTATCAATATTCCCAAACAAAAGCTCGCCTTCTTCTGCTTTTTGTCTGGCACCCTCCACATTGTCCAAAATCCATTTGATTTTGGTAGCAGAAAAATAAGCATCTATGACAAGGCCGGTATTTGCTCTCACATAGTCTTCCAAACCTTTTTCCTTCAGTTCCAGGCACATATCCGCCGTTCTTTTGCACTGCCATACAATGGCATTACAAATAGGCTTTCCAGTATTTCTATCCCACACAACAGTTGTCTCTCTCTGATTGGTGATTCCGATAGCAGCAATAGCCTCCGGCCTGATGCCTACGGTCTCCATTACCTCTCTGGCTACACCAATTTGAGTGCCCCATATCTCCATGGGATCATGCTCCACCCAGCCTGCTCTCGGATAATATTGGGTGATTTCCTTCTGTGCAATATTGACAATTCTGCCTTCATAATCGAAAATTATCGCTCTGGAACTGGTTGTTCCTTGATCCAAAGACAAGATATATTTCTCCTGCATTTTAAGTCGCCCCCCGCTACATATATTTCAATTGGCCGAATAGCTTGGAAAAGGTTTTCTCCCCATAAGTTTCAAAGCTTACTGTTATGTTGTCATCATCTTCCTTGACAACCCTTCCTTCTCCGTATTTCTCATGATAGACTCTTTGTTCTGTCACAGCCTCTTGCTTTGAAGTCTGCTCCGATACCACTTTTGCTTCCTCTTTACGGTTATCCATATTCTGCTTGATTTCTTTTCTCAAGGCATTCAGACCCGAAGCTCTGCTTCCATAATCCTCACTGTGAATCAACTCCTGCGGTATCAAACGCAAAAATGGGCTGGGAACCCCGTACACCCCAAAATCCTCCGGGGAAGTATGATACGATATCTCCAAATAATCCTTGGCCCTTGTAACCCCGACAAAGAATAACCGCTGTTCTTCCTTTTGTTCCTCATCATTTCTGGCCATGGGAATGTTGCCCAAATTGGCACCTGAAATATATACATGGCTGAACTCCAGCCCCTTTGATGCATGCAGTGTCATTAGCTTGACAGAGTTCTGCTCCGCATGCACCGTTTCATTCAATATTTGACTTCCATAAAGAGCCGCTGTATTGATAAAATCCTTTATGCCTTCAAAAACATTGGAGCCTCTATATTCCATGTACTTCCATATTTCCTTTAGGTATCTCAAGACCAGCTCTGAATCTTCCTTATAGCTGAGGGATGTCGGCATTAGATAAAGGCTGATGTCAAAATAATCATATACCTCCTCCAGGCTGACGCTTCTGCTGCTGCACCAGTCTCTAAAACCGCTGAGCTTTGATAAAAGTCCCGCTGCTTCAGCACTAGGCTCTGATTTATTCTCAAACAGCTTATTGATCTGCTTATCCGTCATGGCCAGACCATACCGATTATCCCGCAGCACAAACCTCACGCTATCCGTATCGCTGCTGTTAACCGCAGCCTTCAATAGTCGTACTAGCCAAAATAAGACAGGAATGTCCCTTAAGGTCTTTCTAACAGAAACCTCAAAAGGAATACTCTTATTGGCAAACACTTCCCTAAATACGTCCGCCTGCTTCTGCTTCCTATAAAAGACCGCAATATCATTGTATTTCAAGCCACTATCCACAAGCTTAACAATAGTCTCACTTAAATATATGGCTTCATTGAAGGTATTATAATGCTTTTTGATAACGATAGGTCTTCCTTCCTCACGAATGCCCTTCAGGCTGCTGCCGCTATCCAACAAGGCCTTGGCAGCATTGAGTATGTTGGAGGTGGATCTATAGTTGATGGGCAATGTCAGTTCTTTTGCATGATATTTCGCCTTAAAATCTTCAAAGCTGCTTTGACTGCTGCCCCTCCATGAATAAATGATCTGATTAGGGTCGCCAACGGCAAAAATTCTTGCTTTCTCCTTGCACAGCGCATCAATAAATGCCTGCTGCACTTTATCGCAATCCTGATACTCGTCTATGATCACCCATTCAGGATGATAAGCGTTTTGCTGCAGCAGCTGCACGGAATATTCCATCAAATCGTCAAACTCCATGACATTTGCTTTTATCTTAGCTTGCTTCAGTGCATCATAAAATTCCCTCAGATCATCATCATGCTTCATATTGGCATACAGATGGCTGCCCTGTTTCAGCTTATCCAAGCGCTTATGAAGCTTATTCCTATACTTGACCGTAAACTTGTTTTCATTGATTACTCTATCATAAAGCTCCAGCGACTCTTCCGGATCCACTACTGAAAAGTCTCTGGTAAAGCCTAATTCCTCAATAGGCAGTACCTTGGATAATAGTGTTCTCGCTACACTATGGAAGGTGCCAAAAAACTTCATATCCTCGTCCCTGATTTCCGGGTTCAGCTTCTGAATTCGGTCCTTGATTTCCTGAGCAGCCTTATTTGTAAAGGTGAGCACCGCCATGCTTTGCAATGCCACACCCTTTGCAAAGTGAAGATAGAGTATCTTATTGATCAGAACTGTGGTTTTGCCGCTGCCCACATGGGCATTCACCAGCAACGCCTTGCTGTGATCCAGCACAGCGGCCTTCTGATATTCATTCAGTTTTTCATATTCCTTGTTCAGCTCCTGATAAGCGGCTTTGCCCTTTTCGCCGCTGCTGCTCATCATTTTGCCGTACAACTCCTGCAGCATTTTTGCACCTACTTTACCAAGTCATCATATCTTCTCATGATCTTTTCCTTTAAATCGTTGCTGCCGTTGCCAAGGGTCTTAACTGCTATATCAAAGCCCTTAGGCACGTCAATATATCTTTTTATGACATTGATCAATCTATTTTTGTTGCTGCTGTCCAGCATCCAATCTTCATAGAACTTATAATCTGTATGGAAATGCAGGACAGTTCCCTTTACTTCAACATTGCCGATGGTACTTAAGAAGCTGTTGAGATATTCTCCCTGGGCACGCAAATAATTTACGAACTCCGGCCATCTGGATGGCAGCTCATTTAAGCTGCACATATGCTCAATAATAATTTTAGGCGGCTTCTCCGGCTTCTTGATGTCCACTGGAGCTTCCGACTTCTCCAGCATGCACTTAAGTCCCCAATGTACCAGTTTCTTGTCTAAGTGATAATCTCCTACGCAAGCAGGACAGCCGTCCTCGCAACCGCATTTCTTCACCAATGCAATAGCCTCACTCAGTATCTCCCTGCTGAAATCATAAGCCTTTTCTGCAAACCCGAGTCCTCCGGGATATAGGTCATACAGCAAAATATGAGATTTCTTTACGATGCCTTGTTCATTCTTCGTGTTAAAGACCGTTCCTGCCAAGTCCTCCAAGGTAGACATGGTCCTTCTCATTGCTGCATTCAACAGGCTGTGCTTCAATCCGTTGTAATAATTATACTGGGTATAGGAATTAAATACTGCATCCACTTCATCATCCACAGTAAACCATAACCCCTCTGTCTCCAGCTCCTGGAACAAAGGCAGGGTGATTCTCTCAAAGCCTAAGTTCTGATGGTTATGGAACTGCACCATTTTGTATGCCGGAATTGCTTCCTTTACCTTTACATCACCAAAGCTGGTTTGCGTACGTTCAATCTCCTGTGTCTTGAACTCCCGTATAACTCTTACATCCGTCTCTACAAAAGGTACTGTAAAGTAATTCATATCCACAGGGAATACATAGGCTATCCGGTTGGTGATGTCCAAGCTCTCCACCATATACTGCATGCTGTCATGTATGTATATGGCTTTAGGGTGCATCTCGTGGAAGGCCAAATATTCATCCATCTCTGTAATTACCGTGCCTGTCATTTTATTTACAACCTTATAGGTCTTATTGTTGATATTTCGCAGACTGTAATCCCCGGCAGGAAACTCATTGCCTATCCAAGCAAATCTGCCGCTGTCGTTCTTAAGCTCTTTGGCCTCTATCAATACCGGTACAATCTCTCCTAAGTCCGGGAAGATTGCTGCATCATCCAAGCTCAAAGGCAGTTCTGCCGCGGCAGCTCTGACATGGGCTAGCTGAATAAACAGGTTATTCTTATCAATAACTGCGTTTTCCACTCCGCTTTCAAAAAGCCAATCCTTGTTCACTGCAATATACTGGTCATTAGGCGTAACGTCCAAGATCAGCACGCCATAGGATTTTCCCCCGCGGCGCCCTGCTCTGCCCAGCTGCTGCCAAAAAGACGCCTTGGTGCCCGGAAAGCCTGCCGATATCACCAAATCCAGCTTGCCAATATCTATGCCTAACTCCAAGGCATTGGTGGAGACCACCCCTGCCAATCTGCCGCTGGATAGCTTAGCCTCGATTTCCTTTCGTTCCTCCGGCGTATAACCGCCTCTATAGCCGCTTACCAAATGAGAGAGATTCCTGCCCAAGGTAGGCTTATTATCCATATTGGTCAGCTTATCTCTTACTTCTTTGAGCACTACTTCAACCTCTCTACGGGTTTTGCAGAAGGTGATGAATTTCATATCCTGCTCCACCAGAAAGGGTATAAAATCCGATGCCTCTGCTTCGGGTGTTCTCCTGTACTGTGTATCCCTAACCAAGGGAGGCTGCCAGAACATTACCGTTCTTTCTGAGGAAGGTGAGCCATCCTTGCTGATTACCTCAAAAGGCTGTCCTGATATGTTTTCAGCAAGCTCTTTCGGGTTCGCTATGGTTGCAGAACTACAGAGGAATTGCGGACTGCATTTATAATATCTGCAAATCCTTCGCAAGCGTCTCATGATATTTGCCATATGTGAGCCAAAAGCACCTCTATAGTAATGTAGTTCATCTATAATAATAAAGTTCAATCTTGAGAACATGTGGTTAAAGCCGTATACGCTGTGATTCGGTATAAAGGAGCTGTTCAGCATTTCAGGGTTTGTCAGTATGATGTTGGCGTTTTTGCGTATCCTGGACCTTTCGTTGGTAGGGGTATCTCCATCGTATATGCCTGCTTGTATCCTTTTTGAACCGAAATATTCAAGTATTGGGACTAAGTTTCGATATTGGTCGTGGGCTAATGCTTTTGTAGGGTAAAGAAATATAGCTCTTGTAGTAGGATCCTCCAAAATCTTTTGCACCACCGGCAATAAAAAGCTCAAGGTCTTGCCGCTGGAAGTGGAGGTTGTAATGACAATGTTTTTCCCCTGGGAAGCTGTTTCAAACATCTCTGCCTGATGGCTGTAGAGTTGCTCTATGCCTTGACTCTTCAGAAAATCCTTGATTTCAGAAGATAAGGACTCGGGAAAATCCGCAAGCACCGGCGGCTTTGCCGGTATGGTCTTCTCTGCTATGATTCTATTTTCAAATTCTTTTAGGCTGGATAAACCCTCAGATAACTTCATCTTCAATTGAGCTCCTTCCAATTATGGACTTGTACTTTTCTATATCTATTTTAGCATATATGAAATAAATCAAAAACAAAGGCTGAATGATTTATTCAGCCTTTGATATATGAACATATATTGTTTTCTCTGTTTGGGGTTAAATGATAAAAGGTTCCATAAAGTCAGGTATGCTTTCTTTTGCTCTGCTGCAGCTAAGTACAAAATCAATTTCTTGCTGCTCCGCAAGCTTCTTTAGATTTTGTATAAACTCTTCCATGCAATCATCCTTGGCCTCTGAAATCAGTTTGTGTCCGTCAATAAATATCTTCTGGATATCATAGTTCTGTGAAAGTACGCCGCACACAAAACCATAAAAGGATTTTAGATTGTTCATGTGGAATTCGCCGGTCTCGATGAATCTGATGTTTCTGTCCAGGTCATAAATATGCTTCTTGTCTCTGTCGATGTAAACTACTGAACCATCCAGTGTCTTTGTCGCTTCGTTGGCCATCTCAATCATTCTCTTAGTTTTACCTGAACCTTTTACTCCAATGATAAACTTAACCATTTTTATTACCCCCTGTCTATATTTTGGTTATGTTTAGTGATGTTGACAGCTTTGGTCCGACCAAAGCCTTGGGTAGTATGAAATGCTTATCTAACGTTTTTCTTCTTGCTAATTATTATTAGTAATTATGCAATTTAGAACCCCTATTAGAAAATCATTTTTGATTTGAGGTAAATTAAGTTCTTATGTATATATTCTATAAAGCAGTTAATTTACCTGCTAAGATTTAAAATTTTACAAAAATTTTAAATCTTTTGTAAACTCATTTTTCTTACTTATATTGTTTGATTATTTTACTAATTTATTCACATTTTTTGGCAGGTTTTGTTATTTTTTTTGTGATAAAAGGCAGACAAATCTGTCTGCCCCATCTAACATTATTTTATTTCAATCAGTTCCTTTGTAAATTGATTCAACACCTCTGCACCATCCTCCGTAACCATCACCAAGTCCTCTATGCGGAGTCCGAATTCTCCATCCAGATAAATGCCTGGCTCTATACTGAACACCATACCTGGTTTAAGAATCACTTCGCTGGTTTCAGTGATATAAGGCAGTTCATGTACCTCCAAGCCTATGCCGTGGCCAGTTCTATGTATGAAATACTCGCCATAACCTTTATCAGTGATATACTTTCTGGCTGCAAAATCAACTTCGCTGGCTTTAATTCCGGGCTTAACCTTGTCAATGGCATACTGCTGCGCCCTTTTTAAAATACCGTATACGCTTTTCAGCTTATCGGAAGCTTCGCCAATAACGATGGTTCTGGTCATATCTGCGCAGTAGTTGTCTACCAAGCAGCCAAAGTCCATCACCAGGGCATCCCCATCTTGCAGCACCCTGTCTCCAGTTCCATAATGACACTGAGCACTGTTTGGCCCTGAGCCTATAATAGTCTGAAAAGCAGGTCCTGTTGCACCCAACTTTTTCATTTCTGCTTCCAGCATATCTCTAATTTCACTTTCTGTCATCCCTGCTTTGATATGAGGCAGTATGTTTTCCAAAGCCTTATCCGATGTACGGGAGGCCTTTCTCATTTTATCTGCCTCAAGATTGGACTTGCATTGTCTTAGCTCCCCAACAATTTCTCCGGCATGAACATAAGTGACCTCTTGCAGTGTAGTGTAGATCTTTTGGAAGGCTGTAAACCACATGGTCTCTTCTATGGCTATGCTGCAGCCCTTTAATCCATATCTTTCTGCGATTTCCTTTACCAAGAAAGCGGGATCCTGTGTGTCATTCCAGCTGTAAATCTGAGTAAATTCAGCCTTTTCTCTTACTTCGCTTTCGTATAGCTTTGGTACTATGAAAATATTTTCACCGGTATCAGTCAGTATGTTTACCAGCAGTCTTTCTCCCGGAAATGTACTGAAGCCAGTAAGATAAAACATGTTTGCAGAAGGGCTGAGTATCAGCGCTTTTACATTTTTCTGCTTCAATATCCCTACCGCTTTTTCCATAACAACCTCATAAGCTTTCATATTAACACGCCCCATTTCATTTTGTCTTAATTTAATAATAGCCTATTATAAGTATAAATGCAAAATTTAACTTTATTGTAACAATGATGAATTGTTTTCATAATATGTATAGATAACTATTTTTTGAGCGACAATCTAATTTTATAAATGACGGTGTTTGGAGGTTGGGATAATGATACTAGGCATGGACGGAAGAGTAATAACCTGGCATATTGGCTCTGGTCTGGCAACGTATACAACTAATTTGCTGACAAATATTCAGAAGTACGATGATCTGAAAAATATATTCATGCTTTATCCATACGACAACAAAACAGATATATTCGATATCAATAGTGTGCCTAGGAATATGCTCATGGGGGAGCGAAGACAGGATTTTTGGAACAAGGTATATCAAATCAATTGGAATCTGGACTTCCCTGTTGATTTCTTCCATAATACTGTGAATGGAATCGGACTTCCTGCTAACATCAAATGCAAGCATGTCATCACCTTGCACGATGTAATCCCTTATGTAATGCCGGAAACCGTTGATAGATCTCACTTGGATTACACCTTTAGACATACTCCGGATGTTGTGCAAAATGCTTCACATATTATTACTGTTTCCAATTATTCAAAGTCAGACATACAGAGATACTTCGGAGTCAGTGATGATAAGATTACTGTTACGCATCTTGCAGCCGATGATATCTATCAGCCTATGGATAGGGAAAAAGCGCGCAGCGTCATTTTCAACAAGTACGGTGTGGATCGTCACTACATTCTTTATCTGGGCGGCTTCAGTCCTCGCAAAAATATAGCTAGGCTGATACAGGCCTTCCAAAAGGTTAGAGACAATTATGAAAAGCCTATTGATCTGTTGATTCTGGGGGAACATCAACGTTCCTACAGCTTCCTGTGGGGTTTGACAGAAAAGCTCAATCTTACGGATAATGTAAAATTCCTGAACTTTATACCAACCGATGATCTCCCCTTCTTCTACAATGGTGCTGACGTATTTGTATACCCTTCTCTTTATGAAGGCTTTGGCTTGCCGCCTCTTGAATCCATGCAGTGCGGCACACCGGTGGTAACCTCAAACGTCTCATCCATACCGGAGATTGTAGGCGATGCCGCATTATTGGCAAACCCCTATAATATCGATGAAATTGGTGAGCAGATATTGAAGCTGTTGACAGACAGCAGCCTATGGACACGCCACAGCCTGCTTGGACTGGCTAAGGCGAAGGAATATTCCTGGGATAAAACTGCAGAGAAGACCATGGAAGTATATAGGAAGTGTCTTACTTAACTGATATCATGTATTAAAATGCAAAATAAAGCATCAATTTCACATTGATGCTTTATTTTTTTATTTTTTATGCATACTATATATGCAAAGTCCTATGGGACAAAGGAGAGAAATAACATGGATTCAAAACATATAAAGGTTTTCGCCCTGTGCAACGAGATCAACCTGAATAAGCTGGCTGCACATTTTGGCATCAATAGAAAATTCAAGTGGGAAGAGCACCTTACTTTGGATAGTAAGCAACTAAAAGGGATTTTGAAGGATACTGAGGATAAGCTGGCAAAGGTATTCTCATTTGGTTCTGCTGTATTTGTCAATATGGAGCATCATGAAATCGTTGATACCGTAAACTATTTAAAAAACATCGAGAAGACACTATTAAATGCCAGCTACAAATACCAGGATGACTATACCATCGTGGTGAATGACGAGGAGCCGTCTGTACACTTTGAACACTTTAACGTCAATAAATATGAGGATTATCATCTCAATATGCTCTCTATTGTTTTAGCCAAATCTGTAGCCTTGGAGAGGGTTGAGGAAGGCTTAGATAATCTTCTGGATGAGATTGAAGAAATCATAGCCAAGCTTGAGCGGGGCAAGCTGGCAATCAGTGATGCTAAGTTGGCAAAAACTGTAGCAACCATATTGAGATTTAAGTTCAATATCATATCCTATTTGATGTTATTGGATAAACCTGCCATCACATGGGTAAATCAAGAGTCTGAAAATCTATACAGCTCTTTGGAAAACCTGTTTGAGCTAAGTGACAGATATGACAAAATCAAAGGAAAATCTGAGACCTTAATGGATATTACTGAAGTATTTACAACGATGACCTATCAAAAAAGAGGCAATATTTTAGAATGGATGATCATAGTTCTCATATCTATTGAATTGGTTATAGCACTAATTGAACGCATCATATAAAAAGTGTTGCCATAGGCAACACTTTTTTGTAAGCTTATCGGTTGTTTCTGTTGTGTGTAGCTAGGTCAATACCGCCAAGAACAATGTGTGCCAATCCAAAACCTGTTACAGCTGCTCCTGCTATTGTAGAAGCTCCGCCATATGTTGCGAGACCGACTGCTGTTACTGCTGTTCCTAGTATTGTAGGTATCAAACCTTCTCTAATCTTATTTGCCATAACTGCACCTCCTAATGAAAGTGACTTTTTTGTTTTTATGGGCTCATATATATTGTTAGAAAAATAGAATTTATTATGCTTCAATATGACTTCAATATATGTAAGACAAGGGTTGCTTTGCATTTGACAGCAAATAAAAACACGTATACAAATATTTGTATACGTGTTCTGTTTATAAATTTTATTAGAAATTTTCTGCCGCTACTTCAAAATATGCTTTTGGATGCTTGCAGGTTGGGCAGGATTCAGGTGCTGTATATCCATGATGAATATGCCCGCAGTTTCTGCATCTCCAGGTTGTTTCTTCTTCCTTTGCAAAAACTGTATTTTTCTCAAGATTCTCAAGAAGCTGAGCAAATCTTTTTTCGTGCTCCTTCTCTACTGCAGCAACATTTCTGAAAAAGGTTGCGATTTCATTGAAACCTTCTTGTCTTGCAACTTCTTCAAAGCCTTTGTACATGCTTGTCCACTCATAGTTCTCACCTTGGATGCAGTGCTTAAGGTTCTCTGAAGTATCACCTATACCATTAAGATATTTGAATAATATCTTTGCATGCTCTTTTTCGTTTTCTGCAGTTTCTTCAAATATCGCAGCAATCTGCTCGTAGCCTTCTTTTTTTGCTACCTTTGCAAAATATGTATACTTGTTTCTTGCTTGGGACTCTCCTGAAAAAGCCTCCATTAAATTTTTCTCTGTCTTGCTTCCTTTAAGTTCCATAATTTAACCTCCTTGAATGATTAAAAATTTCATATTCATCCTTTGTGTATTTATCAATTAATGAATCAATGAATTCATTAATATCAAAGCTTTTGTAATAACCCTTCAAAATATTATCCAAACCCGATAAAGCGTCTGAAACATCCTGAGAGCTCATTTCCGTTGACTTTATGGCAGCGTTGAATTCATCTACATCCACTACATAATGCTTTCCATCGCATTTAATGATAAAATCCAGGTACAAATCCTTCACAATCCACTGCTGCTCACCTTTCGCCACGCTTACCATATCAACATAATATTTATATACATCCGCTTTGTCAAAATTGATATTTTGATGCTGCGTCAATACATAGACCCCAATATTCTCTTTGGGAAACAAGTGATATTCAATCTTTTTATGATAAGGGTGGTTCACATAGTTCCTTTTATAGTGCAGATAGTTCTCATATACTTGCATTTCATTAATAAAATATTCATGTGCTCGTCCGTCCTTGGTCACTGTTTCAGTCATTTGTCCGAAATCAATTACAGTATGCTTCAAGAGACTTCCTCCTCATACAAGTATTACTAATAATAATTATTAGTAATACCAGTATATAGAATAAAAAGATGAATATCAATCTGAAATTATACATATTTACAGGTTATTTTTTATGCAAAAAAACTGAATAATAAATTTAATCAATATAGTATAATTGAGAAAAGGCGCAATTCCATTGATAAATCGGATATCATGGATTTATTATCATCCTAAACTGCTTAGGGTCACCAAAATAGTCATTTATATACTCTAGACTGACAAAAAAAATTATGTTAATATATAAATAACGAAAGACACTTTGGGAAATGATATTAATGGCAAGCAAGAAATTGCTGCTGATGGTTCACCTGGAATGTTTGTGGATTCTATCATTTTGAACCTACAGAACTTAATCGGGAATCTGAGTACATGTCGTAGGGTCAGGCCTCACGAAGTTTGCTTCGTCAGTGGAAGACGTGAAACCATGTCAGGATACCCACCTAGCTGAGGCTAGGTGTCAAAAGATAGATATACGGCATTTTGGGGCAACTTATAAGAGAACTCAAGCTTTTAGCTTGAGTTCTTTACTTTTTATAATTGTTTACATAAATCATACGAAGATGACTTTCTCACTTTTAGATTTGTTTGTATAATGATATGATTTTTTTGCTCACTGGGATGCTCCAAATGGTTTATTAGGATCTCACTTGCATTGTAGCCCAATTCATGCACAAAAATCTCTACAGATGATAAGGTTGGGTCCGTGAAATTTGCCAAAGGGGTATCATTGAATCCTACAATGGCTATATCCTCCGGTATCGAAAGTCCGTGCTCCTTTATCGCACGCATAGCGCCAAAGGCCATTAGATCATCTGCTGCTACTATAGCTGTAGGAATCGAGTTTAATTCAAGCAGCTTCTTCATGGCGCTATAGCCCCCTTCTTCCAGGAAATCACCCAGGCTTAAATACTCTTTGTTAAACCTTATGTTATAATGGTCCAAGGCTCTCTTATAGCCTTTGAAGCGCTCACACATAAAAACATAAGTGAAGTCTCCCCCAATAAAGCCTATATTTCGATGTCCCTGCTTGATCAAATGCTCCGTTGCATTATAACATGCCTCTTGATTATCATTATCCACCCAGTTTACATTTTCTAGTTTGGATGGCTTGCCAATCACTACGAAGGGAAGCTTTCTACGTATTAAATCGTCGATGGTTTTATCCTGTATACGAGAAGTAAGCAGTATAAGGCCATCAATCCTTCTTTCATTTACTATTCTGCTGGTGGTAATATACTCCTCATCACTGCTGCCTCCTGTTGAAAACAGAATGTCATATCCCCGTTTGAGGGAACTGGTACTGATTCCCCTCATAACCTCTGTAAAAAAAGGATTTATAAAAATCTTCTCGGAGGACAAGGGCATAATTACCCCAATAGTTTTGGTGCTCCTGCTGGCCAAGCTACGAGCGATGGCATTTGGATGAAAATCCAGCTCCTCCATCACCTTAATCACCTTTTCTTTTGTCTTTTTGCTGATTCTGGGACTATCTGCTATGACCCTGGATACCGTTGAAGGATCTACCCCTGCAATCCTAGCAACATCCTTTATGGTTACACCCATGGCTCCACCCCCTCACCTTAGGTATTTTTCTTTCCTGCAAGTCTTGATATTTTTTCCCGATAGATATACATTAGCGATAAAATCATTATTTCGATGGCAATGAAGCCAATTTCAAGCTTATTGCCCAGATTATAATTGTTGATTACCAAATCTCCCACATTATTGAATAGGAAAAGTACCGGACCGTTATAATATTCATAATCCTGCAGCCTGAAAATATTCAGCTGCAAAAAATCCCACATAAAGTGATAGGCTGCCGGCAAATAGATGGATTTTGTCAATATGAAAGCATAACCTAATATTAAGCCTCCAAAAAACACATCAATCAAATCCAGCATTTTACCATAGGTAAACAGGTGTGCACCGGTAAAGACCAAGGCCGCTATGGTTATACCGTATCTGGTATCGGTAATATCTACTAGGTGATTTTGTATGTAAGACCTGTAAACAGCCTCTTCCCCAAAACCAACCAAAATAAAAGTTATGATGCCCGTCAGCATAGCCATTATCATTTGTGTGCTGCTATAGACGCTGAATCCCATGCCTTGGAATCGAAGCACCTTAAATATCAAACCAAATACAATAATTGCTGCAATGGCTGCTGTGGCCGCTGCTATCCCCCAAAAAACCTGGATTCCCGTTTTATTTGTTCTAGCAAAGCCTAATCTGTCAGTATTTTGTTTATCGATATATTTCCAAAAGACTATAACGATGGCAATTGCCAGCAAATTATAGACCGATGAAAGCATAAGAAATGACGGATTGCTGGCCACCAGCTGTGTAAGATTATCAGGGTCTGACAAATCTACGCCTCTAGCGATGTATATAAAGGAATATCCAATTGCTACAGTAGCTGATACAAACAAATTAATGATAAAAGTGATAATTGCTACTGCTGCAATAGTGACTACCCTTCTTAGTTTTCTTGGTTTCTTTTTCTGTTCCATACTCCACATCCCAACTTATGTTATATGCTACATTATACCACAATTTGGACTACCTAATCACCTGAGTGATTCAAATGTCGTGAAAACCATGATCCGCCGATCCTCTTTTATAGTGTTCTTTTTTGTGTAAAATAAAATTGCCCCAATCATATGGAGCAATTGCTTATAATGAATTTCTATTATATTTGATCGAGAGCTCCCGGAGAAAGTCTGCTGTTTCCTTTGTCAGTTGATGCTTTTCATATCTCCACTCCCAATTGCCGCCGATGGTGCTGGGGATATTCATTCTAGCCTCAGTTCCCAAGCAAAGCACATCCTGCAATGGTATCACAGCGGTATTGGACTTGCACTTGAAGGCTTCCTCAATGAATAGCCTGCACATTTCCACAGCACTCGGCTGTCCCTTTATGCCAAAATAGCGTTTCATTTCATCCACGGCATCCGGCTGTTCCAGCAAAGCCTGCTCATACCACCCTGTAGTAGTATCATTGTCATGGGTTCCTGTGTAAACCACAGAGTTTTCTTCATAAAAATGAGGTAAAAACCTTTCCTCTGACCCCCTGCCGAATGTAAACTGCAGTATCTTCATCCCAGGGAAACCAAAAGCTTCTTTGAGTCGAACCACCTCATCCGTTATTATTCCTAAATCCTCCACTATTATAGGCAGCTTGTCTAAATACTGCTCTATTGTAGCAAAGAGCTTGGCTCCAGGCGCCTTTACCCAGCGCCCTCTTTCTGCGGTTTTTTCACTGCCTTCGATTTCCCAATAAGCCTCAAAGCCTCTAAAGTGGTCAATCCGGATGATATCTACCATCTTCATCAGCATTTCAAACCGCTCCCGCCACCAGCGGTACTCATCTTGAGCCATCACATCCCAGCGATAATGAGGATTTCCCCAATATTGACCTGTCTCACTGAAAAAGTCAGGAGGCACTCCGGCCACCTTAGTCGGATAACCATTTTCATCAATTTCAAACAATTCCCGTTTTGCCCATGCATCACTGCTGTCATTGGATATAAAAATCGGCAAATCGCCAATCAGCTTGATATTCTTACTGTTCGCATACCTTTTAAGAGCATACCACTGCTTGAAAAAATAGTATTGCAAAAACTCCTGATACCCTATTTCATCACTCAATTCCTTCTTATAGGATACCAGCGCCTCAGGCTTGCGTTTTGAAATGTCACCATCCCATTCACACCATGGCTTGAGATTGAATCGTGACTTTACAGCCATAAACAGGGTATAATCCTCCAGCCATGCACTGTTGCTATTTATAAATTCATCATAATCCGATGGCCTAGACCGCAATCGGAATGTATCATATGCCCTGCGAAGTATCTTTTCCTTAAACTTCTTCACTTCCATGAACTGAACCTTTCTTGCATCCAGCTGAGGATAACCCTCTACATCAGAATTTTGTAGAAGCCCATCTGCAAGCAGGTCCTCTATGCTTATTAATAATGCATTGCCCGCAAAAGCTGAAAAGCTTTGATAGGGGGACTCTCCAAAGCCAACAGGACCTAAGGGCAGCATTTGCCATAGTCTCTGTCCGGCTTGCGCCAAAAAATCCACAAACGCATAAGCTTCCTTCCCTAAATCGCCTATACCAAACTTGGAAGGAAGTGAAGTCGGATGAAGGAGTATTCCGCTTTCTCTTTGAAATATCATCTGATTACCCCCAATTCACTCAATAGACTGTATCTAGAATTTTATAGATAAACAGATAGTGCAATCGTTTGCACTATTGTTATCTTATTATAGTATATTTTTGTTGTCAATATATCTTTGCTGCGACTATAGTAAAACCTCAAACAGCATAAGATCTATCTAAGTATAATTTCTTTTGATATTATCATTTTATAAAATACTAAGATTTCTATTAAAATATTAAGATTTACCCATCAACCCGCTCCGGTTTCCACTGCTTCATCAAGTTCCAGGCTTAACAATATAGCTATTCACATATAATCTCATAGTAAAGTAAAATATTTTTGCGCAATCGATTGCGCTATTAATAAATATTGGTTATAATTAAATAAAATTCCAATAGGGAGGTCTTAGTGAATGAGTCAGAAACTACCTCAAGTCGCCTATTTTTGCATGGAATACGGCTTAGATTCCGAGTTCAAGCTGTACGCTGGCGGGCTGGGAATACTTGCAGGCGATTACATGAAAGGCGCCAAAGATAACAATATGCCCATGGTCGGCATCGGAATAAAATGGAAGCAAGGTTATACAGACCAGCATATCAGCAAAGAAGGTACACCTGTTGACTGCTATAGCAACCGTATTTATGATTTCCTGGAAGATACGGGTATTCAGGTTACTGTTAAGATCAGACAGCGAGATGTGGTTTGCAAGGTTTGGAAGGTTGAAAAATTTAGCAATGTACCAATATACCTGCTGGATACGGATATCCCTGAGAACGAAGATGCTTGGATAACCGGCCAATTATATGGCTGGTTCGGCGAAGAGCGTATCGCCCAAGAGATGGTGCTTGGTATAGGTGGTGTCAGACTGCTGCGTAAACTAGGCCTACCCGTTGATATATATCATTTCAACGAGGGTCATGCAGTTTTAGCCGCTATAGAATTGATCAGAGAAAAGATGGAGGTTGGCATGAACTTCCACGAGGCATTGGATGCTACCCGTAAAGAAGTAGTTTTTACAACGCATACACCTATTAAACAGGGTAATGAAGAGCATTATCTAAATAGGCTTGAGTATATGGGCGCCTTCAATGGTCTCACTACTGAACAAATGGTTCATATCGGGGGTGCTCCCTTCAATATGACTGTAGCAGCCTTAAGAACCAGCAAAAAGTCCAATGCTGTTGCACAGCTGCATGCAGAGACCGCCAATAAAATGTGGGCTCATGTAGAATATCCTGCACCCATTATAGGAATTACCAACGCGATACACGTTCCTACATGGGTAGATGAAAAGATACTAAGTAATGTTGATAATCTGGAGAATCTATGGAACGAGCATATGGCGAACAAGAAAGCCCTGGTGGACTTTGTTTTTGAACGCACAGGCGCAAAGCTTGATGCAGATGTGCTGCTGATAGGCTTTTCCAGAAGAGCTGCACCATATAAGCGCAGCAATTTCATATTTAGAGATGAAAAGATTATAAGGCCTTTGCTGGAGCAAAAAAAGCTGCAGATCGTTTTCTCAGGCAAAGCCCATCCTCTTGATGATACAGGAAAGCAAATCGTAACCAACCTGGTTAAAATGTCTAAAGAATATCCAAATGCAGTAGTTTTCCTAGAGAACTACGATATGACTATAGGAAAGATGCTGACAAGAGGTTCTGACATCTGGCTGAACAATCCCAGAAGGCCATTGGAAGCCAGCGGCACTTCCGGCATGAAGGCTGCTATGAATGGTGTATTGAATTTCAGCGTGTTGGATGGATGGTGGCCTGAGGCATGCCAGCATGGCATCAACGGCTGGCAAATTGGCAATGGATTTGAAAGTTCGGACTATGATAAGCTGGATGAAAACGATATCAAGTCCCTCTACAGCACATTGATCAACGAAATCATGCCTACTTATTATAGCAACCGCTCCAAATGGATCGAAATGATGCAGCAAAGCATCAAGACTACATCCTATCAATTCTCCATGGAGAGAATGCTTAAGGAGTACTACGAGCTGCTCTACATGGCATAAGGGGCATTGGAGTAGTTTACGCTCAAAGTGTAAAGTTGGTTGGGTTTTACGCCCCAAATGTAGTGAAGAGGAACAGGGTATTTATCTTGCCCGAGATATTAGATTTGATTGTACTTAACTGCTTATTCTGTCGATAAAATCCTACCGGTTCAAAAGGAACATCGTGTTCCTTGAACCGCTGTCGGCGTCCGTACCTCCAATTACGAATTTTCTCGGCAGAATCTCACAGAGTACAATGGCAAATCTAATAATCGTGCTTAATAAATACCCTATTCCTCTTTGTTGCTATGTGCACGCTCAAAGTTTCTGAGTTGCCGCTTATTTATCGGGCGTAGCATAATCAAAGCTGGTTGAGTATGTTTTGGTGCAGTTATTAGTCCGCACAACGTACCAACCAGCTTTGCATACTTTGAGCGTATTCAATTCCTAAAGTCCCAAATCCTCGGCGATTTTCTGCATCGCTTTTAAGGAGAGCTCTGCAAATTCATTGAAGCTCATGCCCAATTGCTCGATGGATCTCATGGCGTCTCTGTTGGCGCCGGCAGCAAATCTTACTTCATCCATTCTCTTGGTAATGGACTTCACCTTCACGCTAGAAAGCTTCTTATCCGGGTAAACTAAAGTAATAGCAGTAATAAATCCTGTGATCGGATCTGCTGCGTAAATTGCTCTGTCCATTTTTGACTCAATAGGCACACCAGACTCTTCATTATGTGCACATATGGAATGATACATCTCTTCCGTTCCGAAGCCCTCTTCCTTTAAAAGCTCTACAGTCTTCTTGCCGTGCAGCTTGGCATTTTCTCTATAATCCACGATGTCGGCATCCAAATCATGCATCAATCCGGTCATAGCCCAAATTTCTTCCTGATCCGGCTCATATTTCCTAGCCAACTCCCTCATCACACTCTCCACCGCATAGCTGTGCTTGATCAAATGCTCCGAGGTCAGATACTTGTGTAGTATTTCCAACGCCTTTTGTCTATCCATGGGTTCCTCCTTATAGCTCTTCTAGGGGTATACCCTTGCTTATATTTGTCCAATCTATGTATTTATTCAGCTTTTGCACAAAAGCCTCAAGGTACTTCTGATCTATAGCGTCAAATCTTTCTTTGACTGGACTATCAATATCCAATACACCATATATCACTCCATCTTTTATGATAGGCACTACTATTTCTGAATTAGATGCACAATCACAAGCGATGTGGCCTGGGAACAGGTGCACATCAGGTACCAGCTGTGTGGATTTTTCAGCCACTGCAGTACCGCATACACCCTTGCCGATTTTGATGCGCGTACATGCAGTCTTGCCTTGGAAAGGGCCCAAAATCAACTCGCCCTCATTCAACAGATAGAATCCAGCCCAATTGATGGTGTCCAAATTTGTAAACAAATGTGCAGAGGCATTGGATAGGTTGGCCAACCAGTTGCTTTCACTTGCCAGCAG
>Ga0196972_1000272_pt1 | contig 34867 bp, 30 predicted proteins | sample S1v_2013CmetaG_FD_148618 | JGI IMG/M metagenome (GOLD analysis project Ga0196972, IMG submission 148618) | Soil microbial communities from Anza Borrego desert, Southern California, United States - S1+v_20-13C | ecosystem: Environmental > Terrestrial > Soil > Desert | place: USA: California...
GCATGATCGGATGGATGCCGGCATTGATGAAGGCCAGCAGGCGGTCGACCACTTCGACGCGCGGCGCCGAGTAATTGCTGGCGAAGGCATTGGCGCGCAGCAGCATGGTGGCGCGGCTGACTTCTTCCGAGAACGGCTCGCCCATGCCGGCCGCATGCGCGCGGATCAGCTGGGTCTGGAACAGTTCGATGTGCTCGACCTTGATGCGGGTGTCCTTCAACAGGCCGACGCCGGTGTTGAAGCTGTACATCATCGGCGCTTCATCGTGCATCCAGGTGGATTCGATGTAGTCGCGGCTCTGCTTGAGCGCGTCGCGCGAGGATTGGGCGAGGCCGACCTTGACCTTGGGATCGCGGGCGATTGCGATGACCTGGTCGGCAGTGAGGGTGAAGCCGTCGATGAGGATGGTGGTCATGTTTATTCCAATACGTGTCTGGTTAGAAAAAGATGCCGTGTTACCGAAATGGGGCAGGGAAGGCGTAGCCGGCGCGAGATCAGGGCTTCACCGCGAAGTTCTCCACGAATCGCATGAAGACATCGGCCGCGATCCCCGCGTCTTCCGCCGTCATCGTTTCATCCGGGTGATGGCTGATGCCTCCGTTGCCGCAGCGTACAAACAGCATCGCGACATCCGTCAGCGCGGCAATGGCCATTGCGTCGTGTCCCGCGCCAGAAGGAAGGCAGCGTAGCGGCAGGCCGAAACCGGCAATCGCGCAGCTCAACTGCTCCTGCAGCCAGGGAGCGCAGGGAACGCTTTTCGCCTCGTGGGTCTGGTTGATGTCGAGGGTGACATTGCGGCGTGCGGCGATTCGTTGCATTTCGTTCAAGACGTCTTGCACTGCCTCCATGCGCACGTCGTCGCTTTCCGCCCGAATATCGATCGTGAAAACCGCCTTGCCGGGTACGACGTTGGCGGCGCCGTTGGGTACGCTGAGCTGCCCGACGGTGCCGACGAGGCCGGGAATGCCGGAGCAGCGCTTCTCGATATACAGCCCGATTTCGGCCGCAGTCATCGCGGCATCACGACGCAGCGTCATCGGTACGGTGCCCGCGTGGCCGGCAAGGCCGATAGCGGTCACCATGAAGCGGGAAGCGCCGGAAATGGCGGTGACTACACCGACGGGCAGGTTTTCGTCGAACAGCACCGGGCCTTGTTCGATATGCACTTCCATGAACGCCAATACCTTGCCGGGGTCGAGGGCGGATTGGGCAAGGGCATCGACGCTCAGGCCGGCCGCTGTCATCACTTCCCGCATGGTCTGGCCCTGATCGTCGCGCTTGTCGAGGACCGTCATGTCAAAGGTTCCCGCGATGGCGCGACTGCCAAGGAGCGTGGCCTTGAAGCGTACGCCTTCCTCTTCGGCAAAACCGATCACCTCGAGTGCGAACGGGAATCGGCGGCCCTGGCGGTTCCATTCCGCGATGCAGGCGATCGGCAGCAGGATGCCAAGGTTGCCATCGTACTTTCCCGCGTCGCGGACGGTGTCGAAATGCGATCCGGTGAGTAGTGCCGGCGCGTCAGGCGTTTGGCCTTCATAGCGCCCGATCACGTTGCCGGCATTGTCGCGCCGGACGGTCATGCCGGCTTCCCGCATCCACTGCGCGAGCTGGTTCGCTGCGCCGTCATGGGCAGCGGTAAGGTAGGTGCGCGTCAGCATCCCGGGCGCTTCCGTATGGCGGGCGAACTCATCGGCCCAGCGCATGATGAGCGCTTGCTTTCCTGCCGCCTGAATCATGGGTGTCTCCTTCATGTCGGTGTCGCGAAACCAGCTTGTCGAATGCAATGATTGTATACAAAAATAGTGTTCGTGGATTGTATATTTATGTGCGCGGCTGTTATAGTTCGCATAAGTGATTTCACATTTTGCGGGCGGGACGCGGGGCCTATTCCGTACCGCGGGTATCGAATAAGACGATTGTTTCTCGTCTTATCAAACATATTGTTTGCGCTTAGCATCCTCGCAGCGGATACAGCGGCGCATGGGCCGAGCCGGCAAGGATGCATGGCCTGGGGAACGAAGTGACGTGGGCAAGGGCGAGCTTTCACCCACTCTTGAATGATGAATGGAGAACAGGATGGCAAAAGTCGGATTTATCGGATTGGGCATCATGGGCACGCCGATGGCTGGACATCTGCTGAAGGGCGGGCATACTCTTTACCTGCATAACCGAAGCAAGGTGCCGGTCGAGCTGGTCGATGGCGGCGCAACACCCTGCGCTTCGGCTGCGGATGTTGCGCGGCATGCGGACATCATCATCACTATGGTGCCGGACACGCTGCATGTGGAGTCGGTGCTGTTCGGCGAGCGTGGCGTTGCTGAGGGCCTGACGCCGGGCAAGATCGTGGTCGACATGAGCTCCATCTCGCCGATCGCGACCAAGGATTTCGCCAAGCGCATCAACGCGCTGGGCTGCGAATACCTCGACGCACCGGTATCCGGCGGTGAAGTCGGCGCGAAGGCCGCTTCGCTGACGATCATGGTCGGCGGTTCCGAGAGCGTATTCAACGACGTCAAGCCGCTGTTCGAACTGATGGGCAAGAACATCACCCTGGTCGGCGGCAACGGCGACGGCCAGACCACCAAGGTCGCCAACCAGATCATCGTCGCGCTCAACATCCAGGCGGTGGCGGAAGCGCTGCTGTTCGCCTCCAAGGCCGGTGCCGATCCGACACGCGTGCGCCAGGCGCTGATGGGCGGCTTCGCCTCATCGCGCATCCTCGAAGTGCACGGCGAGCGCATGGTCAAGCGTACCTTCAATCCCGGCTTCCGCATCGAGCTGCACCAGAAGGATCTGAACCTCGCGTTGCAGGGCGCGAAGGCGCTGGGTGTGTCGCTGCCGAACACTGCCGCCGTACAGGAACTGATGAACGCCTGCGCCGCAAACGGCATGGGCGGACTCGACCACTCGGCGCTGTGCCGCGCGATCGAACTGATGTCATGCCATCAGATTGCCGATGCATGATGCGGCTGGCACATATGAATGCCAATGATGCCAGGGCGATGCAGGTTCCCTGATCCGATTTTCAACATGGCGGAGGCGGCGAACACCGATCCGCACTGAATCCATCAAACGTAAATTCCACTATTCACTATGCAGAAGTTCCACACTTATCCACGCGACCTGGTCGGATACGGCCGTCATGTCCCGCACGCACGCTGGCCCAACCGCGCACGCATTGCCGTGCAGTTTGTCCTGAACTATGAGGAGGGCGGGGAAAACTGTGTGCTGCACGGCGACAAGGCATCCGAACAATTCCTGTCCGAGATCGTTGGTGCCGCTGCCTACGAGGCCCGGCACATGTCGATGGAATCCATCTATGAGTATGGGTCGCGTGCGGGCGTATGGCGCATTCTGCGCGAATTCGAGCAGCGCAAGTTGCCATTGACCGTGTTCGGCGTGGGCATGGCCTTGCAGCGCCATCCAGATGTCACGCAGGCTTTCGTCGAGCTGGGGCATGAAATCGCCTGCCACGGCTGGCGCTGGATTCATTACCAGAACATGGACGAGGCGACGGAGCGTGAGCATATGCGCATGGCGATCGATGTCCAGCGCGAACTGACAGGGCACGCTCCGCTCGGGTGGTATACGGGGCGCGATTCGCCGCAGACCCGCCGGTTGCTGGTAGAGCAGGGCGGGTTTACGTATGACTCCGATTACTACGGGGATGACCTGCCGTTCTGGACCACGGTCGCGCTTTCTGACGGCACAACGAAGCCGCATCTTGTCGTGCCCTATACGCTCGACACCAATGACATGCGCTTTGCGACACCGCAGGGCTTCAATAGCGGGGACCAGTTCTTCCAGTACCTGAAGGACAGTTTCGACGTCCTTTATGCAGAGGGTGACCCGGATCGGCAGGATCGGCCGAAGATGCTTTCTATAGGGATGCACTGCCGCCTGCTGGGCAGACCGGGGCGTTTTCGTTCGCTGCAGCGCTTCCTCGACTACGTGCAGGCACATAACCACGTGTGGGTCTGCCGCCGCATCGACATTGCCAATCACTGGATCAGCACGTATCCCTTCCAGGAACAACCATGATCGATCCGGATTCAATCGACACATATACGGTCAATTGATATGCGTGTCGCCGGGCCTTTGCAGCAACCCGGCCTTGCCGGAACCAGGCGCTGCGTCTGCCGGCGGAACGCGAACACAGTATGAACTCTTCCAAAACGGCATCCACCGGACTTGCGCTGCTTGCGATCGCACTGCTGGGGGCGAACCTGCGCCCGGCGCTCGCGGCAATCGGCCCGATGCTCGACACGATCCAGGCCGCGACAGGTTTGGGAAATACTGGGGCAAGCCTGCTGACGACCTTGCCGGTGCTGGCCATGGGGCTCGGCGCCCTGTGGAGTATCCGTCTGCATCGCGCCATCGGCGACCGCACTGGCGTTGTCGCGGGTATCGTTATCCTGACGCTTGCGTGTGCGATGCGCGCGGTCTTCGATAGCACGTTTGGACTCATTGTTACCGCAGTGCTGGCAGGTACTGGCATTGCGTTCATGCAGGCGCTTCTGCCTGGCTTTATAAAAAGGCGTTTTGCCGGGACGAGCAGTACTGCGATTGGGCTATTCACGACGGCGATCACGGTAGGCGGCGCAGGCGCAGCGGCGACCGCGCCCTGGCTTGCGGATCATCTCGGGTGGTCGGCCGCACTCGGGACGAGCGCGGTTACGGCCGCGCTGGCCTTGCTGGTATGGCTGTTCGTCACGAGGGCCGACGGAAAGCCGGCGCTGCAGCCGCTACCCGGATTTGCGACACGACAGCACCATGGCTGGTGGCGCAATGGTCGCGCGCTGACGCTGACGCTCTTCTTCGGACTGCAGGCGGGAGCATACATGCTGGTGCTGGCATGGCTGCCGCCTTACTACACGGCCTTGGGATGGAGCGCCACGGAAAGCGGTCTCCTGCTGGGTGGCGTCAACCTGATGCAAATCGTCTCCGGCATCGTTATTTCCGTTTTTGTGAATCGATTCCGCGACCGGCGAATACCGCTGGTTGCGGTGCTCCTGCTCCTTCTTGCGGGCCAGATTGGCCTCGTCGTTGCGCCGCATTCACTCGCAATTGTTGCCTGCAGCCTGGTGGGCCTGGGATTGGGAGGAATCTTCCCGCTCGCACTGATCGTCACCATGGAGCACAGCGATGAGCCGCATCTGACTGCCGAGCTGCTTGCCTTTGTCCAAGGCGGCGGTTATCTCATTGCAAGCGTCATGCCTCTTGTAGCCGGATATCTTCGTGACATGCTGGCGGACCTGGTGTACGCATGGATGCTGTTGGGCGGAGCTACGCTTGCCATGCTCATTATCGCGATGCGCTTCTCTCCGGAGTCACGCGTACTTCGCGGGTGATCGTCGGCATAAAGCAGAATGCAATCATTGTGTACAAATATGTGAGTGCATTAACTGTATACTTCTATCGGCGTAAACTCATAGACGCTATACAGGTCCGGTGCTCTGAATCCCGCAGCAATTCCGGTATGGTGTGGCAATAACAGTGGTTGGTGATCCCGATGCCGAGAATCAATGAAGAAAAGGACAATGCAACGCAAAGCGCGAATGCGATTGCGCATGACATTGCCGCTGCGATCGCAGCCCGCAAACTGCCGCCGGGCACCAAGCTGCGCGAAGAGGCGCTCGCGCGTGTCTATTCCGTCAGCCGGACCAAGATCCGCGCCGCATTGCTGTTATTGTCGAAAGACAAGCTGATCGACATCGTCCCGGACAAAGGGGCATTCGTCAGCCAGCCCACCGAGAAGGATGCCCGCGAAATATTTGCGGCCCGGCGCATCATCGAAGCGGCGATCGCAAGGGAGTTCATCGCGAAGGCCCAGCCCAAGGATTACAAGGCGCTGGAGAGCCATTTGAAGAGTGAGCGGGCTGCGCTGTCTGCACGGGACTCGAAGATGCGCTCGCAGCTGCTGGGCGATTTCCATGTCTTGCTGGCGCAGATCGCTGGAAACCAGGTGTTGACGGAAATCCTGGCGGAACTGGTCGGCCGCAGCTCGTTGATCACGATGCTGTATCAGTCCGACCGGGACGCGGTCTGTTCATCCGACGAACATGCAGAGTTCCTTGCTGCGGCAAAGGCAGGGAAAGTTGACAAGGCGGTCGACATCCTGCTTTCCCATCTCGATCACGTGGAAGCTGCCCTACAGTTTGATACCGGGGCAAAGGACCTAAGGAAAGACCTCATTACCGCGTTACTCGCCTAAGCAGGTCCGCAAAAGTCTTTTGACAGTATTAAGCCCTCATCGCTCAAATTCGTCATTCCCGCGAAGGCGGGAATCCATAGTGATTCTGATAAGCCGCCGCATTTACTCTTATCGACTCAGCATGGATTCCCGCCTTCGCGGGAATGACGGGGAGGAGACATGGGAGCAGTTCAGACAATAGCCCGCGTGCGACCGAAAGCAGGTTCGCATTTCTGTCAAAAGATTTTTGCGAGCCTGATTAGCCAATTCCGATAGCTCAGTCCGGCTGACGGGACAAGTCGCCCTGGACAACCGGACTGCTTGCCGGGTGCGGGCGGAGAGCGGACGATACAGGCAATCCAGGACGAAGGTTGCCAGCGCTGCGCCCAGAAGCTGGGTTTACCGCTAGCCCTTCTTCTTTTCCCGCTGCTTGTCAGCCTTGGTAGGCCAGTCGCACTAACTGTGGCGCCAGTTGCAATTACTTCGGCGCCCTACGTTTCGGCCAGCCGGCCTTTTGCCCGGCCCATCTGCTGCACGCCCTGCCCGGCATCTCCCCACCCATAGTCTTTTCGGACGATGTTGCCGTGTTCCATATGCACGACCATTCGAACACTCGCACTCATCATCACCAGGCGTTACCCGGGTGATATCGCCGAAAACGGAGAAAACACAATGCAGAACTCGCAGACCGACACGCAGGTGACAGCGGAACAGTTGATTGAACGTGCACGGGCCATGGTGCCGACGCTTGCGGAAAGAGCCGCGCGTGCGGAGCGTGAGATGGGCGTGCCACCCGAGACGATCGCCGAGTTCCAGCAAGCCGGTTTCTTCCGTGTCTTGCAACCGAAGCGCTATGGCGGCTACGAGATGGCGCCGGAGGTGTTCTACGAAATCCAGATGGCGCTGGCAGAGGGGTGCATGTCGAGCGCCTGGGTGTACGGCGTGGTCGCCGTGCACAACTGGCAGATCGCGCTGTTCGACGAGCGCGCACAGGAAGAGGTGTGGGGGCGCGACAGTTCCGTCCTGGCGTCGTCCACGTACATGCCCGTTGGCAAAGTCACAGAAGTGGAGGGCGGGTTCCGCCTGTCCGGCCATTGGGCGTTTTCCAGCGGCAGCGAGCATTGCGAATGGGTTTTGCTGGGGGCGCTGGTTCCGCCGAAGAACGGCGAAAGCGCGCCCGAGTACCGTACCTTCCTGCTGCCCCGTGCCGATTACAAGATCGTCCGCAACTGGGAGGTGCTGGGGCTGCGCGGCACAGGCAGCCATGACATCGTCGTCGAGGACGTGTTCGTGCCCGACTACCGCACGCATAAGTCGAAAGACGGGTTCATGTGCGAGAGCCCGGGCAACCGCATCAACTCCGCCCCTTTGTATCGGCTGCCGTTCGCGCAAATCTTCGTGCGTGCCGTTTCCACCAGCTCGATCGGCGCACTGCAGGGCGCAATCAATATTTTCCTGAAGACCGCCCCCAGTCGCGTGAGCAGCAATACCGGACAGAAGGCTACCGAGGATACCGGCGCGCAGCTGGCGTGCGCGGACGCCCAGGCAGCCGTCGATGAAATGAAGACGATCCTGTTCCGGAATTTCCAGGTCATGATGGACGCCGCGCGCGACGGCACACCGCTGCCGATCAAGACGCGCGTGCAATATCGCTATCACTCCGCTGCCGTGGCTGAGCGATGCGCCTCCCATGTGAGCCGCCTGCTGCGTTACTGCGGCGGGAAGGGGATCTACCTGAGCAATCCGCTCACACGCGTGTTCCTCGACGTCCACGCAGCCCGCTCGCATGTGGCCAACAACATCGACCCGTTTGGCCGCAACTACGGCGGGATCATGCTCGGCCGCGAGAATACCGACTTCTTCATCTGAACGGCGTTGCCTGCTCCATTACCTTCACCGATCAAGGAAATTAACATGGCCGCTCCCGATATCAATGATCCTCTGCGCAACGCAATGCTCAAGGCGATGCGCAGGCTCGCCAAGTCCGTGAGCGTCATCACTTGCGTGCATGAGGGGCGGCGCTTTGCGATGTCGGCCAGCGCAGTCGATTCGTTGTCCGCCGATCCGCCGTCGGTCCTGATCTGCATCAACCGGTCGTCATCGATCTATGCGCCCTTGGCGCAAGGGGCCGCGTTTTGCGTCAACATCCTCGCGGCAAACCAGCAGGACATCGCGCACGCATGCGCCGGACGGCTCAAGGGCGAGGACCGCTTCAATGAAGGAAACTGGAGCGAGAATGCTGCGGGCATGCCGTACCTCACCGACGCACAGGCGAGCGTCATGTGCCGCCAGGACGGACAGTTCGAGTACGGGACGCATACCGTGTTCATCGGACGCATCGAGGAAATCGTCGTCGGCGAAACGGTTTCGCCGCTAGTCTATGTCGACGGCACTTACACGACCTCGACACCGCTTCCGCCGGCTTTGGCAGCATGCGCATGAACACCCCGCATCCGGAGCAGGACGGCTGCGCCAGGATTGAAGCGCCGATCGTCGTCGACAACGAAGGCAGCATCGTCTGGGATGCGGAGTGCGACGTGCTCGTGCTTGGATTCGGCGCGTCCGGGGCCTGCGCCGCACTTGAAGCGGCGAGCCGCGGCGCCGACGTCATCCTGTGCGACCGCTTCGGCGGCGGCGGTGCAAGCGCCAAAAGCGGCGGCGTCGTGTATGCAGGTGGCGGAACACGGCCGCAAATGCAGGCTGGCGTGGAAGATACGCCGCAGGCGATGTTCGAGTACCTGCGCATGGAGGCCGGCCAGGTCGTCAGCGATGACACCTTGCGTAATTTCTGCAGCGACAGTGCGACGATGATCGACTGGCTGTCCGCGCACGGCCTGGAGTATGAGGGCTCGATGCCCCCGTTCAAGACCTCCTATCCGCCGGACGGCTACTACCTTTACTACTCCGGCAATGAGGCGGTGCGGGAGTACGCCGCGGGCGCCGCGGCGGCGCCGCGCGGACATCGCACCAAGGGCAGCGGGCAATCAGGCGCGGTTCTGTTCGAGGGTTTGCGACGCGCCGTGCAGAAGGCGAAAATCAAGGTGCGGACGGAATGCAGCGGCCGTTGTCTGGTGACGGATCGCCAGGGCAAGGTGCTGGGCATGCAGATGGCACAGATGACCGGATGGGCCGCGGGCCTGCACCGGGCGTTTGCCGGATTTGCCGAGCGCATCCACAATGCCGCTCCCGGATTGGCGGACGCGGTGCGTACGCGCATTTCCAGGCTTGAGGCGCGTTACGCCCGTCCGCTCTTCATCCGTGCGCGAAACCGGGTGGTCCTTGCCACAGGCGGATTCGTCTTCAACCGCGCCATGATGCGCCAGCACGCGGTGCGCTACCTCCCAGCCTGGCGGCTTGGGACGACCGGTTGCGATGGCAGCGGCATCCGCCTGGGGCAATCGGCCGGCGCGGCGATCGCGCAAATGCAGAACGTGTCTGCGTGGCGCTTCATCAATCCGCCCCTGCCATGGGCGCGCGGCATGGCCGTCGATTGTTCCGGCCGGCGATTCTGCAATGAAGAAGTGTATGGGGCGCGCCTTGGCCACATGATGTGCGAAAAGGCGGGTGGACGTGCCTGGCTCATCCTTGATGGACGCTTGCGCAAGGAGGCGATATCGCAGTGCCTGCGCGGCGGACTCTGGCTCTTCCAGAGCGGGCCGGCCTTGATGCTGATGCTCCTCGGCGCGGTTCGGGCTGGCAGTCCCGAGGATCTTGCCCGGCGGCTGCGCATGCCGGCCGAGGCATTGCGCGAAACGCTGCGCGCCTACAACGCGGCCGCCCGTGCCGAAACGGAAGATCCCCTGGGCAAATCGCAGGCAATGATGGCGGAGCTGGATGAGCACAGCTTGTTTGCCATCGACATCTCGATGGACAGCCGGATTTTTCCCTGTCCTGTCATCACGCTGGGCGGATTGCGCGTCGACGAACGAAGCGGTGCGGTGATCCGTCCCGACGGGACGTCAATCGAGGGCCTCTATGCCGCCGGCCGTACCGCGGTCGGCATTCCTTCCAACCACTATGTCAGCGGATTGTCGCTGGCCGATTGCATCTGGTCGGGCCGCCGGGCGGGCCGGGTCGATGCGGTCATTGAATAAATCATTATCAAGAGGAGAAATCACATGGGTCGAGTGCAAGGTAAAGTGGTGCTGGTCACCGGAGCGGCAAGCGGCGTGGGCAAGGAAAATGCGTTGCTGCTTGCGCGCGAAGGCGCCCGTGTCGTCCTGACCGACGTCAATGAAGAAGGCGTCAACGCTGTTGCCGCGGAAATCGGTGCGTCGGCGGTCGCGCTCCGTCACGACATCTCCAGCGAATCCGACTGGAAAAGGGTGGTCGACACGGCACGTGAAAAGTTCGGCAAGCTCGACGTGGTCGTCAACAATGCGGCCATCCTGGCGATGGCCAACATCGAGGACACGTCGCTGGAGTTGTGGCAGAAGATCCAGAAGATCAACGCCGACGGTTATTTCCTCGGCTGCAAGTATGCGGTCGAGGCAATGAAGGAAAGCGGCGGATCGATCATCAACATGTCCTCGCTTGCCGCCATCAAGGGCATGGCCCACTTCTGCGCCTACAGCGCATCGAAGGGATCGGTTGCCGCGCTCACCCGCAGCGTCGCCGCCCATTGCAAGCTGCGCGGCTACAAGATCCGCTGCAATTCGATCCATCCCGACGGCATCCTGACGCCGATGGTCCTGAACCTGGTGAACAATGCCGATGCTGTCGCCGCTTCAGAGGTCAAGGGTGACCCGATGGCGCGCATGTGCATGCCGCAGGATATTTCCAATCTGGTGCTGTTCCTTGCGTCGGACGAGTCGCGCTTTATCAACGGTGCGGAACTGCGCATCGACAACGGCCAATCCATCGTCGATGTCTGACCTGTCGATCAACATGAAGGCTGCAGCGGACATTGGCCGCTACCACGCGCTGACCGTGGCGCAGGTGATCGAGGAAACGGCGGACGCGAAGTCGATCGTGTTCGACGTCCCGGCACCGTTGCTGGATGCCTTTGCCTACAAGGCGGGGCAGTTCCTCACCTTGCGCATCCCGTATACCGGGGAAGGTGTGCTGCGCTGCTACTCGCTGTCCAGCGCGCCGGGAATCGACACCCGTCTCTGCGTCACGGTGAAACGCGTCGCCGGCGGCCGGGCGTCGAACTGGATTTGCGACGAGTTACGAGTCGGTAGTACGGTCGACGTTCTTCCGCCCGCTGGCGTGTTCGTTCCGCGAAGCCTTGATGAAGACGTTCTGCTGCTTGCGGGCGGAAGCGGTATCACGCCGGTGCTTTCGATTGCGAAGACCGTGCTCGAAAAGGGCGAAGGCAAGGTCACGCTCGTTTATGCCAACCGCGACGAAAAGTCGATCATTTTCGGGGCGGCCTTGCGCGAATTGGGCAAGCGTCACCCGAACCGCCTGACCGTCCTCCACTGGCTGGACTCGGTGCAAGGTGTGCCCGGCCCCGACCAGCTGCAAACCCTGCTTGCGCCCTGGGAGCGCGCACGCTGCTTCATCTGCGGACCGGCAGCCTTCATGGAGACGGCGCGTGTTGCGCTGACGGCACTGGATGTGCCACGCGACCGGATTCATATCGAACGTTTCGTTTCGCTCGACGCCGCTCCGGCCGCTGACGTGTTTGCGCCTGCGGCTCCGGGCGAGGCGGGTAGCGACAGCGCGCTCGAGGTCCTGCTGGACGGCGCGACTCATTCCATCACCGCCGGCGCCGGCGAGACGCTCCTGGACAGCATGCTTCGCGCGGGATTGCAGGCGCCGCATTCCTGCCGCACCGGTTCCTGCGGCGCGTGCATGTGCAAGATCGAGGAAGGCGAAGTCAAGCTTCGCGGCAACAATGTATTGGACAGTGACGACCTCGCTGACGGTTGGACCCTGGCCTGCCAGGGTTCCCCCGCAAGCGTGCAGGTCCGCGTCCGTTTCCCTGATTGACAAGATGTTATCCACTGTAATGGCATTGCCGTCCACCATACCCGCCATGATGTCGGTGGCCGCAGCCCGATGGCCGGAAATCACGGCCATCGATGACGGCCCGGGCCGCCTTACCTACGCGCAGCTCGACGCACTGAGGTGGCGTGCTGCGCGGGCACTGATGTCGCTGGGTGTGGTGCGCGGCGACCGTGTCGCGATCTGGGCTCCGAATATCGCGGAGTGGATTGTCGCCGCGCTGGCGATCCATACCACGGGCGCAGTGCTCGTGCCCGTCAATACGCGGATGCGCGGCAATGAGGCTGGCGACATCCTGAAGGACAGCGGTGCGCGCGTGTTGTTCTGCATCGGGGAATTTCTCGGCACGTATTATCCGGACCTGCTTGCGGCGCACCGGCCGGAGACGCTGGAACACATCGTGGTACTGCGCAGCGGCAAGGACTGGGACAACTTCCTCCAAAGGGCGGAAGAGACCGGCGAACAGGCCGTCCGGGACCGCGCGGCGGCGGTAACGCCGGACGACCTGTCCGACCTGATGTTCACGTCCGGCACCACCGGACGGCCGAAGGGCGTGATGACGGCACATGGCCAGAACCTGCGCGTCGTCGCGAGCTGGGGCAAGGCCGTCGGCCTCGAGGCTGGGGAACGTTACCTCGTGGTCGGGCCGTTTTTCCATGCATTCGGGTACAAGGCCGGATGGCTGGTGGCCTTGATGCATGGCGTCACCATCTACCCGCAACTCGTGTTTGACGCGGAAGTCGTGCTCGACCGTATTGCCGGCGAACGGATCAACGTCCTGCCGGGTCCGCCGACCTTGTATCACAGCCTGCTGGCGCATCCGCGCCTGGCCAGCTATGACCTGTCCAGCCTGCGGGCAGCCATCACCGGCGCGGCGGCCATCCCGCCGGTGCTGGTCGAGCGCATGCGCAGCGAACTCGGTTTCAAGACCGTGCTCACGGGCTACGGCCTGACGGAATCCTGCGGCATCGCGACCTTGTGCGAGGCGAGCGATGACGCCGAAACCATCGCCACCACCTCCGGACGGGCCATTCCGGGAATCGAGTTGCGGTGTGTCGGCCCGGACGGCAAGCCGGTCGCGCCGGGCGTGGCCGGAGAAGTCGTCATGCGCGGCTATAACGTCATGCGCGGCTATTTCAACGATGAAGCCGGGACACGCGAGGCCATCGATGCGGAGGGCTGGCTGCATACCGGCGATGTCGGCGTGCTCGATGAACGCGGCTACTTGCGCATTACCGACCGCCTGAAGGATATGTACATCAGCGGCGGATTCAATTGTTATCCGGCAGAGATCGAACGCCTGCTCTCGGCACACCCGGCGATCGCACAGGTTGCCGTGGTCGGCACACCGGACGCGCGCATGGGCGAGGTGGGCAAAGCGCATGTCGTCTTGCGCGCCGGCGCGACGCTGTCCGGCGCCGAGCTCATCGCATGGGCGCGCGGGCAGATGGCCAACTACAAAGTGCCCGCCGTTGTCGAATTTCCCGATTTCCTCCCCGTGAACGCTGCGGGCAAGGTCCTCAAGCACCAACTGCGCTGAACACAGGCAGGCTTCCCCGTCTGCCAGTGCCGGCGTGCCATGCCGGTCTCCGTTCTTGTCTCGCGGAGATACGTTTTTGCCGTCCCTCGTGGACGGCCTTTTTCATTCTGCGCGTACCTGTTCTCCGGTGTAAAAAAGTTCCTCCGGCTAGTCTTATCAGACGATGCCGCACCCTTGTCCGGCGCGGAAAATCCAGTCATCACTCAACATGATTGGAGGGCGGCATGATCGATATTCGCGGCTTGGGGTATGTGATCGTCGAGGCGACCGATGTATCCAGGTGGCGCGACTATGGCGAACAGGTGCTTGGCATGCAGTCGGAGCAGGGCCATGACGGCGCGTTGTACCTGAAGATGGACGAGCGTGCCTATCGTTTCGCCATTGTCCCCGGTAAGGAGGACCGGTATTTCGCCTCCGGATGGGAAGTGGCCAATGCAGGCGCATTCGCCGCGGCGTTGGCCGCACTGAAACCGTATGAAGTCAGGATGGGCACCGAAGCCGAGTACGCCTTGCGCAAGGTGCAGCAGATGTGCTGGGTCACGGACCCGTCCGGCAACCGGCACGAAATATTCTGGGGAGCGAAGTCCGGCTTCCAGCGCTTCGTGTCCCCTGTGGGCGTGCCGTCGTTCGTGACCGGCGACATGGGGCTCGGGCATGTGGTGCTGCCGGCCCCCAACTTCGATGCAACCAATCGTTTCCTCACCGAGGTGCTCGGGTTCAGCCTGTCCGATATCTACCGTGTCCGCTTTACGCCGGATCCGGCAGAACCGGAGAAGCGCATTCATTTCCTGCATTGCAATAACAGCCGTCACCACAGCCTCGCGATCTTTGAGATGGCCGTCCCCAGCGGCTGTGTGCACGCGATGGTCGAAGTCCCGTCGATGGACGAGGTCGGCCGCGCGCTCGACCGCGTGCAGCGGCACAAGGTGAAGCTGTCCGCCACCCTCGGCCGCCATTGCAACGACCACATGACGTCCTTCTACATGAAGACGCCGAGTGGCTTCGACATGGAGTACGGCTACGGCGGCCTGCAGGTCGACTGGCAAAAGCACAGCGTGTACGAAGCGACCGAGGTCAGCCTCTGGGGGCATGACTTCAGCGTCGGATATCAATAAGGCGGCATCGAGAATGGCACTCAATAAACAAATCAGCGCTCAGGACGTCGTGGCGAACTTGCGTGACGGCATGACCATCGGCATCGGCGGATGGGGCCCGCGGCGCAAGCCCATGGCCCTGGTGCGCGAGATCCTGCGCTCCAATCTGAAGGACCTCACCATCGTCGCTTATGGCGGCCCGGAAGTCGGCATGCTGTGTGCCGCGGGCAAGGTGAAGAAACTCGTGTTCGGTTTCGTGTCGCTGGACCTCATCCCGCTCGAGCCATACTTCCGGCGCGCACGCGAGGCCGGCACGCTCGAGATCGAAGAGCTGGACGAGGGCATGCTGCAATGGGGCCTGCGCGCCGCTGCAATGCGGCTGCCTTTCCTGCCCACGCGCATCGGCCTGGCGAGCGATGTCCACAAGCATAATCCACGCTTCAAGACCATCCAGTCCCCGTACGCGGATGGCGAAACCCTGATTGCCATGCCGGCGCTGCATCTCGATGCCGCATTGCTGCATGTCGACCAGTGCGACCGGCTCGGCAACAGCCGCATCCTCGGGCCCGATCCCTATTTCGACGACCTGTTCGCGCGTGCTGCCAAGCAGTGCTACGTGAGTTGCGAGCAACTGGTCGACCGCATCGACCAGAGCGACGCCGGCGGCGCCAGCCAGGCACGGGGCAACACCTTTGAACGCTACCTCGTGAAAGGCGTCGTGCATGCGCCTTGCGGTGCGCATCCGACCTCGTGCGCCCCCTATTACGGATGGGACATGAGCCACCTGAAACAGTACTGCGCGTCGGCCGAAACCGGCGACGGCTGGCACACCTACGCGTCGACCTATCTCGCCGGCAGTGAAGCCGACTACCAGGCGGGCGTGGGCGGTACAGAACATATCGGCAGGCTGCCGGTGGCGGCGATCTAGGGAGGCAGGACGTGGCAAATCATCAACAAGACATCACGCTGGCTGAACTGCTGATCGTCGCCTGCGCCGAGACGTGGCGCAATAATGGTGAGGTTCTTGCGTCGGGTATCGGCACCATTCCCCGCATCGCCGCCGGACTGGCAAAGCTCACGCACAGCCCTGAACTGCTGCTCACCGACGGCGAGGCCTACCTGGTCGAGGAACCGATTCCGCTCGGCCCGCGTCCGGAGGGTTTCCAACTGAAGGCCGCAGGCTGGATGCCGTTTGCGCGCATTTTCGAATGCGTGTGGGGCGGCGCACGCCACGCGCTGACCATGCCGACGCAGATCGACCGTTACGGCCAGACCAATATCTCCTGCCTCGGCGGCGACTACCAGCGACCGAAGACACAGTTGCTTGGAGCGCGCGGTTATCCGGGCAACAGCATCAATCACATCAATTCCTACCTGATCACGTCGCACGGTTTGCGGAGTTTCGTGAAAGGCGAAGTGGACATGGTCGCCGGCGTCGGTTACAACCCCGCGCGCCGCGAACCCGGGATGCGCGGTGATTTCATCGACTTGCGCTTGGTGGTGACCGACCTGTGCGTACTCGACTTCCAGGGGCCGGACCATGCAATCCGGGTGCGTTCCCTGCATCCCGGCGTCACTTTCGACGAGGTGCAGGCGGCGACCGGATTCGAACTGCTCGGTGCGCCGGACATGGGCGTTACGCCGCTGCCAACCGAAGAGCAGCTGGAGATCATTCGCCGCCTCGACCCGCTCAACCAGCGTGCCGGCGCATTGCGCAATAACCCGCCCGCCGTGCGCGTGGCAGCGGCCCGGGAGGCAGTGGCATGAACACGAAAGCGAACAGTGCGAACGAGGACGACGTCGTCCTCTACAACGTTGCCGATGGCATCGCCAGCATCACGATGCACCGGCCCGAGTACCACAACGCACAGAACTCGAAGATGACCTATGCGCTGGACGCCGCATTTCGCCGCGCGGCGGACGACGACAGCGTGAAAGTCATTGTGCTGCGCGGATCGGGCAAGCATTTTTCGGCGGGCCATGACATCGGCACCCCGGGGCGCGATATCCATCAATCCTTCGAGCGGAATTCCCTCTGGTATGACCACGTCGACAAGCCCGGCGGCGAGTTCCTGTACGCGAGGGAACAGGAAGTCTATCTCGGCATGTGCAGACGCTGGCGCGAACTGCCGAAGCCGACCATTGCAATGGTGCAGGGCGCATGCATTGCCGGCGGCCTGATGTTGGCATGGGTATGCGACTTGATCGTTGCAGCGGAAGACGCGTTTTTCTCGGACCCCGTGGTGCGCATGGGGATCCCTGGCGTCGAGTATTTTGCGCATGCGTTTGAACTGCATCCGCGCGTGGCCAAGGAGTTTCTCTTCCTCGGCGAGCGCATGAGCGCGCAGCGCGCCTGCCAGATGGGGATGGTCAACCGTGTCGTGCCGGCCGAGTTCCTCGAAGAGGAAACCTATTGCATCGCGAAGCGGATCGCACAGATGCCGCGTCTCGGCCTCGCGCTGACCAAGCAGGCGGTCAATCACGTCGAAGAGCTGCGCGGCAAGCGTACCGCGATGGATGCCGCGTTCGCCTGGCATCACTTTGCCCATGCACATAACGAACTGGTCAGCGGCGACAAGCTCGGCGGCTACGACGCCCGGTCCATGGCCGATTCACAGCGTGGGCAGCGCGGACAATCCGCCCGCGAAGAAAAGGATGCAGCCGCATGAGTGCCGCGACCTCCCGATTGCATACCCGTCTTTGCGACCTGCTTGGTTGCCGCTACCCCATCGTGCAGACGGCGATGGGCTGGGTCGCGGATGCGCGCCTGGTCGCGGCTACCGGCAACGCCGGCGGCTTCGGATTCCTGGCCGGCGCTACGATTGAACCCGACAAACTCGAAGCGGAGATTCGCAAGGTCAAGTCCCTCAGCGACGCGCCTTTCGGACTGAACTTCCACATGTTCCAGCCGAATGCCAAGGAAGCAGTGGAACTGGCGATCAAGTACCGCCTGCGCGCGGTCAGCTACGGCCGCGGTCCGGATGCTGCGACCGTCCGCCGCCTGAAGGATGCCGGGGTGCTGTGCATGCCGACCGTCGGCGCGCTCAAGCACGCGCAGAAGGCGGTGCAAATGGGCGCCGACATCGTGACGGTGCAGGGCGGTGAAGGGGGCGGCCATACCGGTGCCGTACCGACAACCATCCTGCTGCCGCAGGTGCTGGACGCTGTCACGGTGCCGGTGGTTGCCGCCGGCGGCTTCTTCGACGGCCGCGGTTTGGCTGCTGCCTTGGCATGTGGAGCCGATGGCATCGCCATGGGTACCCGCTTCCTGATGAGCGCGGAGTCGCCGGTGCCACGCGCCACCCTGGACCGTTACGTCGCCGTGCGCGATCCGGCGGCGATCCGCGTGTCGCAGGCGATCGACGGGCTGCCGCAACGCATGATCGACAACCCCTTCCTCGTCCGCCTGGAGCAGGCCGGCTATCTGCGCCGCCTGTTGATTGCGCTCGGCGCCGCCTGGCAGTGGCGCAAGCACACCGGCATGACGACGGCGCAGATGCTCGGCGCCGCGATGCAGGCATTGCGCCAGAGTGGCATGACACCGGCGCAGACGCTGATGGCGGCCAACGCACCGGTTTTGATCCAGCGGGCAATGGTGGATGGCGCGCCCGACGAAGGTGTGTTGCCAAGCGGCCAGGTCGCAGCGGCGATCGGCCGGCTCGACACCGTGCAGGACCTGATTGAAGCCATCGTGGCGCAGGCGGAACAGCGCCTCGCCCATCTGGCAGGCGGCGCAGTCCACCCTGCTGCGGCGCCGATCTACGACAAGGTGAATGAATGAAAAAGCCGTTTTACACAGAAATCAATAATGGCATCGCCGAACTGGTGATCCACCATCCCCCGGTGAATGCGCTCGATTGCGCCGGGTGGCAGGCGCTGGCCGACGAAATCGACGCGCTCGGCCGCGATGCACGTGTGAACGTCATCGTATTGCGCGGTGACGGGCGCGGCTTCTGCGCCGGCGTCGACATCAAGGAACTCGCCGCGCATCCGGATCGCATCGTCGAGGTCAACGCCGGCAACTACGCGGCCTTCCGTGCCGTGCATCGCAATCCGAAGCCCGTCATTGCCGCCGTCCACGGCTTCGTGCTCGGCGGCGGCATCGGCCTGACCGGCGCGGCCGACATCGTGATCGCCTCCGAATGCGCGCGATTCGGCGTACCGGAAATCGACCGCGGCGCGATGGGCGGCGGCGCGCATCTGCAGAGGTTGTTTCCGGTGCAGAAGGTGCGCTGGATGTATTTCACCGGCCAGATGATTACCGCGGCGGAAGCCTACCGCTTCGGCGGCATCGAACGCGTCGTGCCTCCGGCCGAGCTGCGCGACGCGGCGATGCAGACCGCGCGGCAGATTGCATCCAAGAGCCTGGCCATGCTGTGTCTGGCGAAAGAGTCGCTCAACGGCGTGGAGGACGGCAATCTCGAAGACAAGTACCGCTGGGAGCAGGGCTTCACCCTGCAGGCGTACATGAGTGCTGATTCCACGGAAGCACGCGATGCATTCGTGCAGAAACGTGATGCAAAGTTCGCGGGAGACTGAGACATGGACTTGACTTATACGCCGGAACAGCAGGCATTCCGCGCCGAAATCCGACGCTGGCTCGCGGAGCATGTGCCCAAGGAGCCGCTGAAAAGTTTCGACACCGAAGAAGGTTTTGCGCAGCACCGCGAGTGGGAGCGCACGCTCCACACCGGCCGCTGGAGCATGGTGACCTGGCCGCAAGCCCTCGGCGGTCGCGGATGCGATCTGATCGAGTGGCTGATCTTCGAAGAGGAGTACTGGCGTGCCGGTGCTCCCTTGCGCGTCAACCAGAACGGCATCTTCCTGCTGGGCCCGACCCTGATGGATTACGGCACGCCCGAGCAGAAGGCGCGCTTCCTGCCGCGCATGGCGGCCGGTGACGAGATCTGGGCGCAGGGTTGGTCCGAACCTGGCGCCGGATCCGACATGGCGGCAATCCGCTGCACGGCCATCCTGGACGGCGACAGCTATGTGGTGAATGGACAAAAGATCTGGTCGACCCGTGCCGTATGGGCCGACTGGCTGTTCGGCCTGTTCCGGACCGATCCGGAATCCAGCCGGCATCACGGCTTGTCCTTCTTGCTGCTGCCGCTACGCTCGCCCGGCGTGACCGTGCGCCCGATCAGGCAACTGAACGGGCAGACCGGCTTCGCGGAAATCTTCTTCGACAACGTACGCGTGCCCGTCGAAAACCGGCTTGGCGCGGAAGGCGCCGGCTGGCAGGTGGCGATGGCGACGGCAGGCTTCGAACGCGGACTGATGCTGCGCTCGCCGGCCCGTTTCCAGGAAACCGCGCGCGCGCTCATTGCGCTGTACCGGAATCACGCCTCGTCGGCGCAAGGCGCCGATCCGGTCCTGGGCGAATCCGTTGCCCGCGCATGGATGGATGCGGAAGCCTATGCCCTTGCGACCTATGCAACGGCCTGCCGCCTGGAGAAGGGTGGCCATATCGGTGCGGAATCTAGCACTAACAAGGTGTTCTGGTCCGAGCTCGACATTCACATGCACGAGACGGCGCAGCGCCTTGCGGGATCGTTCGCGGAGCTGACGGGGGAATCGCCGCTGTCCGTGGAACACGGGCGCTGGCTGGAAGGCTACATGTTCGCCCAGTCGGGAACGATCTACGCGGGCACCAACGAGATTCAACGCAACATCATCGCTGAACGCATGCTCGGCATGCCGCGCTAGGAATTTGGCAATGGACTTTACTTTCAATGACGACCAGGTCTTGCTTGTCGACAGCGTGCGCAAGTTCCTGATGAACGAAGTATCCCCGGAGCTCATCCGCGAGCTCTGGACCCGCCCCGCAGGACGCTCGCGCGAGTTGTGGAGCCTGCTCGCCGCGCAGGGCCTGACCGGCCTGTCGGTGCCGCAGGAATTCGGCGGCATGGGGATGAACGATACCGACTGGGTGCTCATCGCCCAGGAATGCGGTTATCACGCAGTGCCGGAACCGCTCCTGGATACCGCCTGGGTGGGCGCCGGGCTTATCTCCGCTTTGCCGGAGAGCGCGTTCCGCAGCCAGTGGCTGGCCAAGATCGCCGATGGCACGGCCCGTATTGCGATTGCGCAGTCGCAGAGCGGGCTGGTGCCGGATGCGCATCTTGCCGGCGTAATCCTGATGCCGTACGACGGCGACCTCTACGCCGTATCGCCACAGCTGGCGCAACTGACGCTGCAGCATAGCGTCGACCCGTCGCGCCGGCTGTACAGCGTGGCCTGGAAGGCGGGAACGGCGGAGCGGATCGCAAACGACGCAAGCGCGGCCTGGCAGCTTGCCTGCGACCGCAGCGCCCTCGCCGCAGCCGCACAGCTGCTCGGGCTCACGCAACGCATGCTCGACCTGTCGATCGACTACACAGCGCAGCGCAAGCAGTTCGGCAGGCCGATCGGATCTTATCAGGCGGTCAAGCACTACCTCGCCGACGTCGCCATCAAGCTGGAATTCGCGCGCCCCGTGGTGTACCGCGCCGCCGATGCACTTGCCCACGGCAAGCCGCACGCGAGCGTCCACGTTTCCCATGCCAAGGTCGCGGCGGCGGAAGCGGCATTGCTCGCCGCGCGCAACGGTATCCAGGTGCACGGTGCGATGGGCTACACCTGGGAGATGGACTTGCACATCTTCATGAAGATGGCCTGGGCGCTCGATGGCGCCAGCGGCGACCGCAGTTTCCACCTTGCGCGCATTCGCGAGTTTGCGCTTGCCAAGGACAGCCCGATCGGACCGGGACACACTTTTGAGGAACAGCATTCATGAAAAAAGCGGAAGTCTATATCGTCGATGCGCTGCGCACGCCCACCGGTCGGCGCAACGGCAAACTGTCGGAAGTCCATCCGGCCGACCTCGGCGCATTCGTGCTGTCGCACCTTGTCGCGCGCAATGGCGTCCCCGCTGCCGAAGTGGACGACGTCGTGTTCGGCTGCGTGGACACGATCGGTCCGCTGGCCGGCAATATCGCGCGCTCTTGCTGGCTTACCGCCGGTCTCCCGATGACGGTGCCCGGCGTCACGGTCGACCGCCAGTGCGGCTCGTCGCAGCAGGCCGTCCACTTTGCGGCCCAGGCGATCATGAGCGGCACACAGGACGTCGTGATCGCGGGCGGGGTGCAAACCATGTCGAAGATCCCGATCTCCTCCGCGATGACCGCTGGCCAGGCATTCGGCTTCAAGGATCCGTTCTCGGGCAGCATCGGCTGGCGCAACCGTTTCGGCCCTGTACCCGTATCGCAGTTCTATGCCGCCCGCCGCATTGCCGAACACTGGGGCCTGTCGCGACGGACGATGGAAGCCTATGCGCTGGAAAGCCACCGCAGGGCGCTGGCGGCCATCGAGGCCGGGCGGTTTGCGCGCGAGATCGTGCCTTACATGGGGCTCGAACATGACGAAACACCACGCGTGACCTCGATGGAGAAGATGGCCGAACTCGAGCCGCTCGAGCCGGGCAGTCCGCTGACCGCCGCCGTGTCGAGCCAGACCGCCGATGCCGCCGCCGCATTGCTGCTGGTGTCCGAAGACGCGCTGAAACGCTACAACCTGAAACCGCGCGCGCGCATCCACCACCTCAGCGTGCTGGGCGACGACCCGATCTGGATGCTGACCGCGCCCATCCCCGCAACGCAGAAGGCAATCAAGAAATGCGGCCTGCGCTGGGAAGACATCGACCTGGTGGAAATCAACGAAGCCTTCGCTTCGGTGGCCCAGGCCTGGCTGATCGAAACCGGTTATCCGGCCGAGCGCACCAATGTCAATGGCGGCGCCATTGCGCTGGGACATCCGCTTGGTGCCACCGGCGCCCGCCTAATGACCTCGATGCTGCATGAACTGGAACGCAGCGGCGGCCGCTACGGGCTGCAAACGATGTGCGAGGGCGGCGGACTGGCCAATGTGACGATCATCGAAAGACTGTGAGGGCAACAATGGGAATCTGCAAGGACAGGACCGTCATCATCACCGGCGCCGGCGGCGGACTCGGCCGCGAATATGCGCTGGCATTCGCCACCGAAGGAGCGCGTGTCGTGGTGAACGATATCCGCAGGGATGCGGCAGAGGCGGTCTGCGAGGAAATACGCGCGGCGGGCGGCAGGGCGCTTGCCAACGACGGCGATATCACCAGTCTCGAAAGTGCTGAACGCATTGTTGCCGCTGCGGAGGACACATTCGGCGTCGTCGATGTGCTGGTCAACAACGCAGGCATCTGCCGCGACCGCATGTTCGTCAGCCTGACCGAGGCGGACTGGGACGACGTGATGCGCGTGCACCTGAAGGGCCATTTCTGCCTCGCCAACGTATTGGCACGGCGCTGGCGCGACGCGGCGAAGGCCGGCCGCCCGGTCGACGCACGCATCATCAACACGAGTTCCGGCGCAGGACTGCAGGGTTCGATCGGCCAGTCGAACTACGCCGCCGCCAAGGCGGGTATCACCGCACTGACTCTGGTACAGGCGGCCGAACTCGCGCGCTACGGTGTGACCGCGAATGGACTGGCGCCGGCGGCCCGCACCGGCATGACCGAAAGCGTGTTCGCCGACATGATGAAGGCCCCCGATGGCGAGGCGTTCGACTACTACCACCCGGCAAACGTGGCGCCGCTCGTCGTGTGGCTGGGCAGCGCCGCATCGCGCCATGTGACCGGCCGCATGTTCGAAGTTGCCGGCGGCATGATTGCTGTCGCTGACGGCTGGCACACTGGCGTGCAGCGCGACAAAGGCAAGCGCTGGCGGCCGGAGGAAGTCGGCAGCGCGGTCGACGCCATGCTGGCCGAGGCACGCCCGGCGCAAAAGGTCTACGGCACCTGACGGATACGCCATGGACTTTACGCTGAATGCCGACCAGAAGATGATCCTGGAGTCGGCCGAACAATTCCTCGCACAGGAAAGCGATTCCGCCGCGGTCCGCCGCGCGATGGAAAATGCGGGCGGCCATGATGCCGCGCTGTGGGAAGAGATTCGCACCGGCCTCGGCTGGTGCGGCGTCGCCGTGCCCGAAGCGTTCGGTGGCATGGGCCTGGGCCAGCTGGAGCGCGGTCTGCTGATGGAAGAAATGGGCCGCCGCCTTGCGTGCGTGTCTTACCTGTCCAGTGCATGCTTGGCGACCGATGCTCTGCTGCATGTCGCGCATCGCGAGGCGCAGGAGCGCTATCTGCTGCAACTCGCAAACGGCAGCCTGAGCGCGGCCCTGGTCCTGCCGGCGCCGCTCGTATGGGAGACCGGCGCCTGCAAGATCAGCGCGCATCGTGAAGGCAGCGCCTACGTGCTCAACGGAATCGCACCCCAAGTGCCGGGCGCCGCGCAGGCAGACCTGTTGCTGGTGCCGGCCCGATTGGTCGGCGAAGCCGATGCATATGGCCTGTTCGCCATCCCCGCAATGGCAGAAGGCGTGCAGGTCACCGCGCTGCCCGCGCTCGACGCCTCCCGTCCGGTGGCACGGGTGGAACTGCGCTGCGTGGCGGTGCCGGATGCATCGCGCATCGATCCGTCCGGCTGGAGCGAAGAGCTGCACGAAGGCTTGCGCCGCACCTGCGACCTCGCCGCGCTGGCATTGGCAGCGGAACAGGTGGGTGGCGCGCGGCAGTGCCTGGACCTCACCTTGTCTTATGTGAACGAGCGCCACCAATTCGGGCGCGCCGTTGCCTCTTTCCAAGCGGTCAAGCATCGTTGCGCGCAAATGATGATTGCGCTCGAGTCCGCGCGTTCCACCGTCTATGGCGCATTGCGTACCGCGCAGACATGCCGGAACGCGGACCGGCTGGCTCTCGACGTCGCGTGCGCGAAAGCCGCCGCCAACCATGCCGCGTTCTTTTGCGCACAGGAAGCGATCCAGCTGCATGGCGGCGTGGGCTTTACCTGGGAATACGATCCGCAGCTGTACTTCAAACGTGCGAACGCAACGCGGTCCTGGCTGAGCGAGGATGAGTGCTACGCCCGCATTGCGACGCATCTTTGCGACGCTGCCGAGGAGAGACGCGGCATCGAGAACGAGAGCGATGACAGCCAGGCAGGCTTCCGTGCGGAAGTCGCGTCCTGGATGCAATCCCACCTGCAGGGCGAATTTGCAGCCCTGCGCCACCGGGGCGGGCCGGGCGACGAGGAAGCCTATCCCGAACTGCGCAAGAAATGGGAGCAGGTGCTTGCGCAAGGCGGCTGGACTTGCGTCGGCTGGCCTGCAGAGCACGGCGGCCGTGCACTGTCCGTGGCGCAGCAGGTGATCTTCCACGAAGAGTATGTGCGCGCAGGCGGGCCGGGGCGCATGGGACATATCGGCGAAGGATTGATCGGCCCTACGCTGATTGCCTACGGTACCGAAGACCAGAAAGCGCGTTTCTTGCCCGGCATCCGCGACGGCAGCGTGTTCTGGTGCCAGGGCTACTCGGAGCCCGGGGCAGGGTCCGACCTCGCTAACGTGCAAACCCGCGCGGTGCGCGACGAAGCCACCGGCGACTGGATCGTGCACGGCCAGAAGGTATGGACATCGCTTGCCCATGAATCGGACTGGATTTTCGTACTGGCACGTTGCGATAGTGCATCGCGCGGCAATCGCGGCCTGATCTTTCTGCTCATGCCGCTCAACCAGCCGGGCATCGAGATCCGCCCGATTCGCCAGATCAGCGGCTCGGCGGAATTCAACGAAGTGTTCTTTGACGGCGCGCGTGCCAAGGCATGCGACGTGGTCGGCGCGCCGGGCGAAGGCTGGAAGATCGCGATGGCCTTGCTTGGCTTCGAACGCGGCCTGTCGACGCTGGGACAGCAGATGCATTTCCGCTACGAATTCGACATGGTGGTAGAGGCGGCACGCGCCAACGGCAGCCTGCGCAATCCTGCGATCCGGCGCCGCCTGGCTCAGGCATGGGCCGGCCTGCGGACCATGCGCTACAACGCCTTGCGCATGCTGTCCGATGGCGGCGACGGCCAGCTGCGCCGCGAGACATTGATCTACAAGCACTTCTGGTCGAACTGGCACCGGGCACTTGGTGAACTGGCGATGGAAGTGCTAGGCACGGAAGCCAACCTGCTCGGCGCGGACGACGGCCGGCGCGCCCGCCTGCAGGGGTTGTTTCTGTTCTCGCGCGCCGACACCATCTACGCCGGCACCAACGAAATCCAACTGAACATCATCGCCGAGCGCGGTCTCGGCATGCCAAAGGAAGCGAGAGTTGCAGCATGAGCGAAACCAAGAGCATCACCGTTCCCCCTTACGTCCCGGGCCACGGGCTTCTCAACGGGAAATCCGTGCTGATCACGGCGGCTGCCGGTGCCGGTATCGGCTTTGCCGCCGCGCGCCGCAGTATCGAGGAGGGATGCCGCGCACTGATGATTTCCGACGTCCATGCAGGGCGGCTTGAAGCTGCCGTCGAAACGCTGCGCGCAGAAACCGGCCATCGCGATATCCATGGCCAGCTCTGTGATGTGACGGACGAGGCGCAGGTGCAGGCGCTCGTCGAGCGCGCCGAGGCCAGCCTCGGGGGCGTCGATATTCTCATCAATAACGCAGGTCTGGGTGGCTCGCGCCGCGTGACCGAAATGCGCGACGAAGAATGGCACAAGGTCATCGACATCACGCTGACCGGCACGTTCCGCATGACACGCGCGATGCTGAACAAGATGCAACCGCGCGGCCGCGGCGTCATCGTCAACAACGCATCGGTGCTCGGCTGGCGCGCGCAGAAGGAGCAGGCGCATTACGCCGCCGCAAAGGCCGGGGTGATGGCATTCACCCGTTGCAGCGCGCTGGAAGCGGCCGAGTATGGCATCCGCATCAACGCAGTGGCACCGAGCATCGCGCTGCACGACTTCTTGCGCAAGAGTGCGCCGCAGTCGCTGCTGGAGCAACTGGCGTCGCGCGAAGCCTTCGGCCGTGCCGCCGAAGTATGGGAAGTCGCCAACGTGATGATGTTCCTTGCCAGCGACTACGCGTCCTACATGACCGGCGAGGTCGTGTCCGTCAGCAGCCAGCACGCATAAGGGGACGGGCATGCCGACGATTTTCCGTTCCATGGCCGACTTCCTCGACAGGCAAGGCCAGCCGCTCGGTGCGACCGACTGGCTCACCGTCGAGCAATCGCGCGTCAACCTGTTCGCCGAGGCGACCGGCGACCAACAATGGATCCATGTGAATCCCGAACGTGCCAAGGTCGGCCCATTCGGCGGCTGCATCGCCCACGGCTATCTGACGCTATCCCTGGTCAATTTCTTCCTGCCGCAACTGGTGCTGCTGGAGCAGCTCGCGATGGGCGTCAACTACGGCTGCGACAAGGTGCGCTTCCCCGCGCCTGTGCCTGTCGGAGCGCGCATCCGTGGCGTGGGCGAACTCCTGCGTGCCGAGGCATTGCCAGGGAACGGCGTGCAATCGGTGGTACGGGTGACCGTGGAAATCGAGGGGCAACCCAAACCCGGCTGTGTGGCAGACACCATCAGCCGCTATTTCTTTATCTGATTTTTTCAAGAGAGCGTGAACATGCAAGAAGCCGTGATTGTTTCCACCGCCCGTACGCCGATCGGGAAGGCATTTCGCGGGGCCTTCAACGATACCGAGGCACCCGTGCTGGGCGGGCATGCGATCCGGGCGGCGCTGGCCAAGGTGCCCGACATCGTGCCGCATGAGGTCGACGATGTGCTGATGGGCGCAGCGGCACAGCAGGGGACGCAGGGCTACAACATCGGGCGCCTGAGTGCACTGGCCGCAGGACTCCCCGAAAGCGTTCCCGGAATGGCGCTGGACCGCATGTGTTCCTCCGGCCTGATGGCGATTGCAAGCGTTGCCAAGTCGATCATGTGCGGCGAGGTGGATATCGCCGTGGCCGGCGGCGTCGAATCGATTTCGTTGACGCAAACCAAACACAAGAACAGCCATCGTGCGCAATCGCAAGCGGTGTTGACTCTTCATCCCGCCGCCTATATCCCGATGATCGAAACCGCCGAGATCGTTGCCGCGCGCTACGGCATTTCCCGCGCCGCCCAGGATGAATACGCACTGCAGAGCCAGCAGCGCACCGCGCGCGCGCAGCGCGACGGCCTGTTCGCCGATGAAATCGCGCCGCTGTCGGCCGACAAGCTGCTGTTCGACAAGGAGGGCAATCCGACCGGCTCGCAGCGCGTCGACCTCGCGCAGGACGAATGCAACCGGGCCGACACCAGTGCCGAAAGCCTGGCCGCGCTCAAGCCGGTCTGGAAGAACGGGCAATGGGTCAAGGAGGGCGGATTCATCACCGCCGGCAATGCCTCGCAACTGTCGGACGGCGCATCCGCATGTGTCCTGATGAGCCGTGCTGAAGCGCAGCGGCGGGGCATCGCGCCGCTCGGCATCTATCGCGGACTGGCGGTGGCCGGATGCGCGGCCGACGAGATGGGGATCGGGCCGGTGTCCGCGATACCGAAGCTGCTCAAGCGGCACGGCCTGACCGTGGCGGATATCGGTGTCTGGGAATTGAACGAGGCATTTGCCTGCCAGGTGATCTATTGCCGCGACCAGCTCGGCATCCCGGACGACCGGCTCAACGTGAACGGCGGAGCGATCGCCATCGGTCACCCGTTCGGCATGTCCGGCGCACGCATGGTCGGCCATGCCCTGCTCGAGGCGCGGCGTCGCGGCGCACGCTACGCCGTCGTGACCATGTGCATCGGTGGAGGTATGGGGGCAGCCGGCCTGTTTGAAGTGATCTGAAGCAAACACCCGGGTGCGCAACATACCAATCCAACGTGCCCCCGGTTGGAGAGAGAAGCGGCGATTTTCGCCAAGGAGAGAGGCATGATGAAATCAGCGCGACTGGCCAGCCTGGCCATGTCCATTGCCGTCACGGCCGCGGCCGCCTATGCGTTCGCGCCGCGCGAACTGCCGGCATTCGAGGCGAGCCTTGTGCGGGCGGACCGTCTCCATGTGAACAGCATTGCCCGTGCGGGCTCGCGCTTGGTCGCCGCCGGCGAAGCCGGGAACATCCTGGTCAGCGACGACGCCGGCGCAAGCTGGCACAGGGCATCGGTCGCGGGACAATCGGGATCGACCCTGAACAAGGTGCTGTTCACCGATGAGCGCCGCGGGATCGCGATCGGACATGACGGCGTTGTCCTGTTGACGGAAAACGCGGGCAGCACCTGGCGCCAGGTGCGTTTCGACGGCGACCGGTCGGAGCCATTGCTGAACGTTGTCGCAGTCGCCGGTTCCTCCGGCCAGGTGCTGTACGCAGTGGGCAGCTTCGGACGTTTCATCGTGTCGCGCGACGGCGGCGAACGCTGGGAGGACATGCCTGCCATGCCGGACGTCGGCGAGGCGCATCTGAATGCGCTGGTCGCCGGCCCGGGCAACCGCTTGATGCTGGCGGGAGAAAACGGCCTGCTGCTGCGTTCGCCGGACGGCGGGGCGCAATGGGAGCGCCTGAACCTGCCTTACAAGGGATCGATGTTCGGCGCCCTGGCGCTGACCGCGGATACCTGGCTGGTCTTCGGCATGCGCGGCAACGTATTGCGCAGCGAAGACTTCGGTACGACATGGGAGGCGGTGCAGACCGGCCTGCAAACCTCGTTCTTCGGCGCGACGCGCTTGCAGGATGGCCGCATCGTGCTGGCCGGACAGGGCGGGGCCATGCTCGTGTCGAACGATCTTGGCAAGTCCTTCCGCATCCACCGGGTGGGCGGGATGGCGAGCCTGACCAGCATCCTCGAGATCGCGCCGAACACGGCACTGGTCGGCGGCGAATCCGGCATCGCAGTCGAAAAACTGTGATGCGTCGCTGAACTTGCCATCTGTCATCTGCCGCCTGCCGTTGCAACTTCCAGACTGAGTACCACGCCATGAATATCACTCCCAATCAGCGTCTTTCGTCGTTCATCGACGCCTGCGCCGGCGCCATCATCCGTCATCGCCGCCGCCTGCTTTGGTTGTTCGTCTTGCTGACGGTCTTGCTGGCCGCATCCGCCTCCCGCATCCGGCTCGATCCCGGTTTTGCCAAGACGGTCCCGCTGCAGCATCCCTATATGCAGACCTTCACCGAGTACGCCCGCGCGTTCTCCGGCGCCAACCGGATCCTGGTCGACCTGCGGTGGAAAGGCGAAGGCGACATTTACAACCGGGAATTCCTCGATGCACTGCGCATGGTGACGGACGAGGTGTTCTTCCTGCCCGGTGTGGAGCGGGGCAGGGTGTTTTCGATCTTTACGCCGAACGTCCGCTATACCGAAGTGACGGAGGCGGGGTTCTACGGCGACGTCGTGGTGCCGGCACGCTTCTCCAGCCAGCCGGACGAACTCGATACGGTGCGGCGTAACGTCGCGCGCTCGGGGCAGATCGGTCAGCTCGTGGCCAATGACCTGAAAGGCGCAATGGTGCGCGCCGAATTGCAGGAGGTTGATCCGGCAACGGGCAAGAAGCTGGACTATGTCGAAGTCTCAAGGAAGCTGGAAGAAATCCGCAGCAAGATCGGCAACGACCGGATCGAAGTCCATATCACCGGCTTTGCCAAGCTGGTCGGCGACGTCATCGAAGGCATTGCCGGCGCCGTTGTCTTCTTCGGCATTGCGTTCCTGATCACCGCGGCAATGCTGTTCGTGTACACCCGCTCGTGGCGCATGACCGCGCTTGCGCTGTCGGTTGCGCTGCTGCCGGTCGTGTGGCTGCTCGGCATCCTGCCCGTGATCGGTTTCGGCATCGACCCGATGTCCATCCTGGTGCCTTTCCTGATCTTTTCGATCGGGGTATCGCACGCCGTCCAGATGACGAATGCGTGGCGGCAGGCAGCGGAAGCCGGCATGGATGCCGGCGAAGCAGCACGCGATGCGTTCCGCAAGCTGTTCGTGCCCGGTACGGTGGCCTTGCTGACCAATGCGCTCGGCTTCCTGGTCATCATGGTCATTGAAATCGACATCGTGCGCGAGCTGGGCATTACCGCCTGCCTTGGCGTGCTCCTGATGATCCTTACCAACAAGGTATTCCTCCCGGTACTGCTGTCTTACATGAACACGGCGAGTGTGCGCACGCGCGCGCCTGCCGGCGCCCTTGCCGGAAAGCAGATCGGCCTGTGGTGGTGGATGTCTGGCGCGGCGACGCCGCGCGGCATCCTGCTCGTCCTGACGGTGAGCACGGTACTGCTCATAGCCGGCGCGCTGGAAGCGCGTCACCTGAAGATCGGCGATATCGGCAACGGCGTGCCGGAATTGCGCGAAAGCGCCCGCTACAACCTGGACAACGCTGCGATCACCAGCCACTACAACATCGGCATCGACGTGCTGACGGTGGTGGTCGAGAGTTCGGTGCAGGGTGACGCCTGCCTGCAGTATCCGGTCATGAGTGCGATCGAGCGCTTTGAAATCTTCATGCGCGGGGTCGCCGGCGTGCGCTCTGTCGTCAGCGTCCCATCGCTAGCGAAGGTAACGATTGCGGCCTTCAACGAAGGCAATCCCCGCTGGCAGGCGCTGCCGCGCAGCAGCGAAGGCCTGGCGCAAGGCTCGCCCTCTTTCAATCCCGACTACGGCATGAATACGGAGGGATGCAAGGCGATCCAGGTGCTGGTCTATACCGACAACCACGAAGGCACAACGATTGCGCATATCGTCAACGAGATCAAGCGCTATGTCGCCGCGGAGAAGACCGAAAACGTGTCGTTCCGCCTGGCCGGCGGCAACGTCGGCGTGATGGTGGCAACTAACGAAGCGGTCGAGCACGCGGAGGTCACGATGCTGCTGGCCATCTTCGGCGCCATCACGGTGCTGTGCTTCCTCACCTTCCGTTCATGGCAGGCGGTGCTGTGCATCATCGTTCCGCTCGCCCTGGTCTCGATTCTTTGCAATGCCCTGATGGCCCTGCTTGGCATCGGCCTGAAGGTGTCGACCCTGCCGGTCATCGCCCTGGGCGTGGGTGTCGGTGTCGACTACGGCATCTACCTGTTCGAGCGCATCCAGCATGAAATGGACAACGGCAACGACTTCCGGAACGCCTTCTTCGAGGCCCTGCGCCAGCGCGGAACGGCGGCGCTGTTTACGGCATTCACGATGGCGATCGGCGTGGGCACCTGGGCATTTTCCGCATTGAAGTTCCAAGCCGACATGGGCGTGCTGCTGGCGTTCATGTTCCTGGTAAATGTGCTCGGGTCCGTGTTCCTGTTGCCGGCGCTCGGTTCGGGCTTGCTGCACCGGCCGCAGCCAAACCGTGAACGGACGCATTTCGCGGAAAAAACAGTCAAGGGATAAGGAGAGACGAGCGTGAACAAAAATCAGGAAACCGAATACGACGTGATCGTGGTCGGGTCGGGCGGGGGCGCGATGCTTGCCGCCTGCCGGGCAGCCGACCATGGCCTGTCGGTGCTGGTGGTCGAGAAGTGCGGGCAGTACGGCGGCACGACCGCGATCTCGGGCGGCGGGATCTGGATCCCCTGCAACCATCTCGCGAAAGAAGCCGGTGCGAAAGACAGCGTGGAGGAAGCCTATACCTATGTGCGGGCCTGTGTCGGCATCGGCTTTTCCGAGGAGAAGGTGCGTACCTATCTGGAGCACGGACCGCAGCTGGTCCGCTATCTGCATGAACGGACCCGCGTGCGTTTTACGACGCTTCCCGAGTATGCGGATTATTTCCAGCACAATCCGGGCGCCAAACCGGGCCACCGTTCGCTTGATCCATTGCCTTTCGACGCGCGCGCGCTCGGCGAGGAATTCGACAGGCAGCGTCCACCGCTGCCGGCAACGCTGATGGGCGGACGCGTTGCGATGACGCAGACCGAAGCGCGCGTGATGCTGGGCAAGCATCCCGGCTGGTTCCGGCTCGCCATGCGACTGATGCTCGGATACTGGTGTGATTTCCGGTGGCGCCTGCGGTCGAAGCGTGACCGGCGCCTGACGCTGGGGGCCGCGCTGGTGGCCGCATTGCGGCAATCGCTGCGGGACCGCGCGGTATCGCTCTGGCTCGACACGCCGCTTCACAGTTTGCAAGTCGAGCACGGCCGTGTGACCGGCGTTGTTGTGGAGCGTGATGGCAAGACAATGCATATCGCCGCGCGCCGTGGCGTGATCCTGGCTGCAGGCGGGTTCGAGTGGAACCAGGCGATGCGCGAGCAGTACCTGCCCAAGCCGACCCGCGCCGAGTGGAGCGTGACGCCGCCGCATGCCAACACCGGCGACGCCATCCGCGCCGGCGAGGAAGCGGGCGCCGCGCTCGACCTGATGCAATACCAGTGGGGCGTGCCGGCAATCCAGGTGCCGGGCCAACCGTATGCCCACCCCGTATTCGTCGAACGTGCCTTGCCCGGCTGCGTGGTCGTGGGGGCCGACGGCCGGCGCTTCCTCAATGAAAACCTGGCGTACACGGAGTTCGTCCAGACCATGTACCGGCAGCTCGAACAAGGCGGGAAGACCGTGCCGGCATGGATCGTGTTCGACGCGCGCTTCCGCAAGAACTATCCGTTCGGGCCGCTGCTGCCCGGCGCCTTCGTGCCGGATCATCGGTTGCCCGGCCCGCTGCGGTCCATCCTGCACAAGGCGAACACGCCGGAAGAGCTCGCACGGCAAATCGGCGTCGATCCGGCCGGGCTGGCCAAAACACTGGCGGACAACAACAAGGGGGCCAGCGTCGGTGTCGATGAGGCGTTCGGCAAGGGCGGCAACGTCTTCGATACTTATTACGGCGACGTCAACGTGAAGCCGAACCCCTGTCTCGCCCCGATCGACAGCGCGCCGTTTTATGCACTGGAACTGCTGCCGGGCGACATCGGCACCAAGGGCGGGCTCGTCACGGATCAACATGCGCGCGCGCTCGACCGGTCCGGAACCCCGATCGAGGGTTTGTACGCGATCGGCAATACGAGTGCCGCCGTCATGGGTACGAGCTATCCCGGTGCTGGCGCCACTATCGGACCCGCGATGGTATTCGGCATGCAAGCCGCGGATCACATTGCACAAATGGCGGATATCGAGGCCGCGGCATCTTATCAACCGCAATTCAGGATGAGCACAACATGAGCCAAACTCACACTCCCCCGGTCGCCGTGGTTACCGGCGCTTCGCGCGGCGCCGGCAAGGGCATTGCCCTCGCGCTGGCAGCCAAGGGCGCAACCGTCTACATCACCGGCCGTTCGCAGAAGGAAGGCGATGCCGACCTGCCGGGCACCATCCATGCAACGGCACGGGAAGTCGATGCGGCCGGCGGTAAGGGCATTGCCGTCGCCTGCGACCATGGCGACGATGAACAGGTGCGCGCACTGTTTGCACGCGTGCGTGAGGAGCAGGGCAAACTCGACATCCTCGTCAACAACGCCACCTATCTGCACGACCAGCTGATCGACCGCGGTGCATTCTGGGACAAGCCGCTGGACCTCGTCCGCATCCTCGACGTCGGCCTCCGTTCGGCCTATGTCGCAAGCTATTACGCCGCGCCGCTGATGGTGAAGCAGGGGAGAGGATTGATCGCCTTTACCTCGTCATTCGGCGCCAGCTGCTACATGCACGGTCCGGCCTATGGCGCCCAGAAGGTTGGGGTAGACAAGTTTGCCAAGGATATGGCGGTCGACCTGCGCCCGTACGGGGTGGCGGCCGTCTCGATCTGGATGGGGCCGCTGCGCACGGAACGCACGATGCGTGTATGGGAACGCGAGCCCGGCAAGTACGGCGAGTTCGCGCCCGTCGCCGAGTCGCCGCAGTTCACGGGCATGGTGATCGATGCGCTTTACCGTGATCCAAAGCTGATGGAGAAGTCCGGCCGCGTGCTGATCGGCGCGGAGGCGGCACAGGAGTACGGGATCCTTGACTTGGACGGCAAGCAGCCGCCGTCCTATCGCCAGTTCCTCGGCGAGCCGGCGCAGGCGCATCCGGCAATCGTCGAATAAGGCTTGGCCGGCCGCAGCGCGCGGCCGGGCAATATTTTTCCGCCTGCTACCCTCGGGCGGACTTCAGCCCGCCTTCCGTAGCGGGCTTTTTTTTGGTTCTTCACGGATTTCCGGGAAATGCGGCCTTGATCTTAAGGAAGAAGTAGCTGCTGTCCCGGTAGCCGTAAGCCATGCGTTTCATGACCTTGATGCGGTTATTGATACCTTCGAGCTGGCCGGTATGCATCGGCCAGCGCATGCGGGCAAGGATGCCGCGCCAGTAAGGAGCCAGT